>Ga0326728_10003132_pt1 | contig 52544 bp, 37 predicted proteins | sample MB3enrmetagenome_FD_207602 | JGI IMG/M metagenome (GOLD analysis project Ga0326728, IMG submission 207602) | Lab enriched peat soil microbial communities from McLean, Ithaca, NY, United States - MB31MN | ecosystem: Environmental > Terrestrial > Soil > Wetlands > Peat | place: USA: New York... | reverse complement strand
AAAGGTAAACGCATGGATCAGAAACAGTGGCGAGTTTGACGCAGTGGTCGACTTTGATGCGGTGGTGAGGGACACGGAACACCCGGCGCGGCTGCGAGAGGAGTTCAACCCCGGTGATCACATCCACCCGAATAATCTTGGCAACGGAGTAATGGCAGATGCTTTCCAACTGGGCGCATTTGAACAGCTAAGGTAACTGACCAATATGGCGGAATCGGTCCGACCTCAAGGATGCGGGAATCCCGCCACAGCGAAGTTAGAGCCGTCTTACCAAATCGCTATCGTCGGTTTCCGACTCTTAATGCAGGGTAAGCAAAAGGAGCTTTGCAATGAAACTAGCTCAAAGGATTCTTACTTGTTTCTTCGTTGTTTCAGCTGCTCTGAGCGTATTTGGCCAGACCGTTCCCTCGGGGCCATTTCGTGTTGGAGCGGCAAAAGTGGACATTACTCCGACCGCCGATGAGATGCCCAAGCAATACCTGGGGGTTCTCGACAAACTCTATGCGCGGGCGATTGTTATCGACAACGGCCATACGAGCGCCGCGCTGATCTCGTTGGACGCCGGAGTAATTCCAGCGCCACTCTGGAAGAACGTCAGCGAGCGAATGGAGAAGGAGCTTGGAATTCCTGCGGTCAATGTGTTGATAACAGCTACCCACACTCACAGCGCCCCAATGGCAATGGGACCGCGCCCGCCGATGCCAACGGGCCAGCAGCCCCCGGCGGCGCCGGGTGGATTTCCGCCCATGCCGTTAGATCAACGACTCGCAGACAATGTCTTTCTTTCTGCGAAAATGGCCAAGGACAAACTTCAACCGGCGCGAATCAGTTACGGCACCGGCGTCTCTTACCTGAATGTTCAGCGGGACATGATCGATGAGAATACACATCGGTGGTGGGAGGGCGCCAATTACGACGGCCTCTCAGATAAAACTGTGGCCGTCATTAAGTTTGAGTCACTGAGCGGCGAGCCAATCGCCGTGTACTATAACTACGCGATGCATGCGGTCATCACCGGAACGCTCGACTTAGTGAGCGGCGATATACCCGGAGCTTCATCACGGTATATCGAGAGGGCTTTCGATGACAAGGTAGTGGCATTGTGGTCGGAAGGCGCCGCGGGAGACCAGAACCCGATCTACTTCCAGCAGACGTACGACCTTCGCGCGATCAGGATCAAGGATTATGCGAGCCGTGGGCAAGACATTAGTAACTCGATGCCACCCGGCGGCGTAGGTCTCGATCGCTCGAATCCCGAGGTAACCAAATTGATGGACGAGCAAAAAGAGATGATTACCTCGATGGGCCAGATGCTGGGCGAAGAGGTGCTTCATGTCATGCGCGAAGCAAAGAACTCCGAGTCGGATGGCCGAATCCTCGGAAAAGCGGTGACGATCAGTTGTCCGGGACGTGAAAGAACCAATGAGGGACGAGGTGGGTACCCGGGCACCTATAAGGATGGTCCTCCAGTGCAGATAGGGCTTGGCTTGCTCATGATCGACGATATCGCCATTGGAACGGTGAATGGAGAAGTGTACAATCTGATCGCGCAAAGACTAAAGAAGGAGTCGCCATACGCCAAAACAATGATGGCGACATTGACAAACGGAATGGCAAACTCAGGGTATATTCCCGATGACGCGTCGTTCGGGCATAACACGTTCGAAGTCTTATCTTCGCGTCTTCAGCCAGGGTGCGCTGAAACGGAGATCGTTGATGGCATCATCGGCATGATGCCGAGGGTTACATACTGATAAGGAGGATTGGTTTGTGTCTATGAGCGCGGAAGGGGGCGCTGAAAATCCTTCTTTGAGTTGAGCGACAAACGGACACATTGCAGCGATTTGGCCCTCGGTCCGGCGCTGCAGCTTTGTAGGATTCAATGCAGAGTATTGCCAGGAATGATGCAGAGATAAACGCACAATGAAGCCCGCGGTCATGATCGGATTGGGTGAAGTCTTGTGGGATATTCTGCCAACGGGCAAGGTGTTGGGCGGGGCGCCCACGAACTTTGCATACATGACAACGGTGCTGGGCGACCAGGGGATCGTGGCAAGCCGTGTTGGTAACGATGACCTGGGCCGCAAAGCTTACCAGGTCATGCAAGAACTCGGTCTAAGCACGTCGTATGTCCAATTTGACGACCAGCACGAGACCGGCGTAGCAACGGTCACAATTGATCCGGGTGGGCAGCCGACGTTCACAATCAAGGAGTCTGTTGCGTGGGATTTTCTGCAATGGACACCAGCTTGGGAAGAGCTCTCTGCTCGAGCTGACGCAGTGTGCTTTGGCTCGCTTGCTCAGCGTTCAGCATCATCAGCTGCCACCATCGAGTGCTTCTTGCGAAACATACCAGCGAAGACGCTTCGAATCTGCGACGCGAATCTGCGCCAGCGGTTCTACGACCTGGACACACTGCGCAGATCGTTCCAGCACGCAGACATCGTCAAGGTGAATGATCGGGAATTGCTGGAGATCTCTTCATTGCTTAAGATAGATATTGGAAATGAAGAAAGGATGGCTCAGGAACTGTTGAATCAGTTCGACTTAATGATGGTTTGTATTACGCGGGGCGAGCGAGGCAGCCTGCTTACCACCCGCGGCAAAACGGTTGATCACAAGGGCTTCAGCGTGAAAGTTGCAGACGCGGTAGGCGCCGGGGACGCTTTCACCGCATGCTTAGCGCACTACTACTTACAGGGCAAGTCACTGGAGGAGATCAGCGCGTCGGCAAATCGATTCGCCTCGTGGGTGGCGACTCAAGTGGGGGCGACGCCGCTATTTCATAGCACGCAATTGCAAGAAATTCTAGGTGAAGCTCCTCTCATCTGATGAAACTCATGGGAGCGAAACTCGCGACTAGCATCGGTTGCGGTAGCAAAAGGCATAAAGATCCGTGAGAAGCTGTGGAGTCGACCGATGAAGAATCAAGTCCAACTGATCACCTACATCAACCGCCTCACAGGTGGTGGCATTCCCGAACTCGCAGCACTGTTGAACGGGCCACTGGCCGGGGTCTTCGGCGGTGTGCACCTGCTGCCTTTTTTTCATCCAATCGACGGATCGGACGCGGGCTTCGATCCCATCGACCACACCGCCGTCGATTTCCGGCTGGGCACATGGGAAGATATCCGCGCGCTGGGATCGTCCGTTGAGCTGATGGCTGACCTGATCGTCAATCACGTCTCTAACCAGTCGCCGCAGTTCCTCGACTACTCCTGCAACGGCGACAGTTCGGCGTACGCCGGGATGTTTTTGACTTATGATCGCGTCTTCCCAAATGGCGCCACCGAAGCCGACCTGCTGTGCATCTACCGGCCACGGCCTGGTCTACCGTTTACGTATACGATGCTGGCCAACGGCGAGAAGCGCCTGTTGTGGACAACTTTCACTCCACAGCAGGTCGATATCGATGTCAAGCATCCACAGGGAAAGGCCTATCTAGATGCGATCCTGGGTTGTTTCCGTGAGGCCGGCATCCGCGCCATTCGCCTGGATGCAGTTGGCTATGCCATCAAGAAGGCTGGCACGAGTTGTTTCATGATTCCGGAGACTTTTGAATTCATCAGGGAGCTGACGACACAGGCTCATGCGCTCGGCATTGAAGTCCTGGTCGAGATTCACAGTCACTATCTGAAACAGACGGAAATTGCGCGTCAGGTCGATTGGGTGTATGACTTTGCTTTGCCTCCGCTGGTGCTACACGCTCTCTATCACGCCGACGTGCAGCCACTATTGGCATGGTTGAGGGTGCGCCCCAACAATGCGATTACTGTACTAGACACGCACGATGGCATAGGCGTGATCGACGTGGGCGGCGATGCGCAAGGGACTCCGGGAATTCTGGAGCCCTCGGCAATCGAGTTACTCGTCGAAACCATGCATCGCCGCAGCAACGGCCAGAGCCGCAAGGCTACCGGAGCGGCTGCCAACAACCTTGACCTCTATCAGATCAACTGCACGTACTACGACGCATTGGGACAAAACGACACCGAATACCTTATCGCGCGCGCCGTGCAGTTCTTCGTGCCCGGAATTCCGCAGGTTTACTATACAGGCCTGTTGGCGGGAAGCAACGATATGGCATTGCTGCAACGAAGCGGCGTCGGTCGCAACATCAACCGCCACTACTATACACAGGACGAGGTTCGCACGGACCTAAGCAAGGAAGTCGTCCGTAAGCTTATCGAACTGATTCGCTTTCGCAACTCACATCCTGCGTTCTCAGGCGAAGCGACGATCCAATGTCCGGCGAAGCACACGCTTTCGATTGCCTGGAGACGCCAAAGCGATTGGGCCGTACTGGTTGTTGATTTCGGCGCCGCCGAGGCGCGCATCGAATACTCTTCGAAAGAAGCAGACGGCGCAAAGTCGATCTTGATCGGAGTGCATCAGAGGGCAGAAACACAAGCTGTCAGTCAGGAGCGGGCGCAATGACTGCTTCAACGCCTGCCGGGAGCAATATGGTCATCCGCGCCCTAACGTACATGATGTTCATGATGTTTGCGATGACCACGGACTCGGTCGGCGTCATTATTCCGGAAGTCATTCGCACTTATCACCTGAGTATGACCGCTGCCGGAGCCTTCCATTACGCCAGCATGTCGGCCATCGCAGTAGCGGCCATTGCGCTGGGATTTTTGGCCGATAGGCTTGGCCGGAAAAAGACTATTGTTCTGGGATTGATTTTGTTCGCACTGAACTCGTACCTGTTCGCCGTCGCCAACACCTATATCTTCTTTCTGATACTGCTCGTCGTCTCGGGTGCATCGATCGGCATATTCAAAACCGGCGCGCTGGCACTGATCGGCGACATCTCCAACTCCACGCTTGAACACACCTCGACGATGAACAATGTGGAGGGCTTCTTTGGTATCGGTGCGATCATCGGACCGCTGATCGTCGCGCGACTTCTGCTGCAGGGAGTGAGTTGGAAGTGGTTGTACGTCATCGCCGGCACGATCTGTGTCGTACTCATTGTGACCGCTTCCCTGGTTCGCTATCCGCAGACCATGAAGGCATCGACCGAGCCTGTCAACTTAAGGCGTACGTTGCATATCCTGCGCAGTCCTTACGCCCTAGGATTCTCTCTGGCCTGCTTTCTTTATGTAGGCATCGAATGCGCCGTTTACGTCTGGTTGCCCACTTATATCGCCGCGAATCACGATTCGCCGGCATTTCTATCAAGTCATCGCACCTTCGCCTTTATGGCCGCCTACGCCGTTTCGATCTTCTTCGTGCTCCGCGCAGGAGGCAGGTTTCTGGGAGCCTGGGTACTGGCTCGCCTGAACTGGACTACTGTTCTCATGTTGTTTAGCGCACTGATTCTGGTCTGTTTCCTCGGTGCGGTGATCGGCGGGGTCCACGCTTCGGTCTACCTGCTGACGCTTTCCGGGTTGTTCATGTCGGTCATCTATCCAACGCTGAACTCGAAGGGGATCAGTTGCTTCCCCAAGTCCGAGCACGGCGCAATCGCGGGCGTGATTCTTTTCTTTACCTGCGTAGGAGCGGTGCTGGGGCCGCTAGCCATGGGCGCGGTCAGCGATTTCTTTGGCCATCCAAGGTACGGATTTGTGCTCGCCACTGCGCTTGCGGCATTGCTATTCGGCGGTGCGCTCTACAATCGGCTTGTGGACCCGACGCGCAGAGTGCTTCTGCAATCGGACCAGAGTCAGTACGGTCAGAAACAGATAACGTGCACATAGAAGCCTGAGGGCGCTCAGATGCGCATGTCCCATATCGATCGAGTCAACGGATTTCCGTTTAGTTGGATCTCAAGCGGTTCCTCTCTGGCCAGAGTGTCCGAACAGGCCACGAGGCTGCCCACGCTCCAGACATTCACGCCAGTGATTGACAACGCTTGACCCATCTCTGCTCCCGCCTGGCGGGCTTGATCCTGCAATCGATCATCAGCCCGCAACGCCGGCAAACTCAGACGTGTTTGCCGGTTCACGGCTGGTTAAGGAATGAACCGCAACGGCCGGAAGATCGAGTAAGCTGCTGGCATTGGCCAAAAGCCTGGTGTACTCCTCGATCATTGCCGCCACGATCTCGCCCGCCGGCTTGATACGTTTCAGCAACCCAACGTTCTGCCCCACAACAATGCTGCCGTTAACCATGTCTCCTTCGTTCGAGGCTATGCGCAAGGAGCCGCGCCCGATATCCATGATGCGTTCGCACGCCTCCTCGTGGCTGCACTCCCGTTCGATCTTGAGCAGTTTATCCGTCAATTCATTTTTCAGGCAGCGAACGCTGTCACCAACCGTAACTCCGGTTAGGACCGTGTCGCCTTCCCCAGCTGCAAGGATAGCTTTCTTGTAGTTCTCGTGGATTGGGCATTCCTCGGAGACCAGGAAACGGCTGCCGATCTCAACCCCCGACGCGCCCAGCATGAAAGAGGCGGCGATACCCCGGCCGTCAGCAACGCCGCTGGAGTTGACGACGGGAATGGAAACGGCGTCAACCACCTGCGGGATAAGAGTAAACGTGCCGGTGAAGCCAAAAATGTGCCCACCGCCGTCGCTGCCCTTGATGGAAAGGATTTCCACGCCAGCCGCTTCATAGGCGCGCGCCTCCGCCACGGTGGACGCCTTGCCGATGGTTACCGTCCCGGCAGATTTCAGGGCGGCCACGTAGTCCGGCAACTCGTGGAGATAGTCCGGGAACGTCTCGATCTCTACGACTTTTACCTTTTCCCGCAAGGTGATTTCCAGCAGCTTATCGGCGCCGGGGAGGCAGGTAACGATGTTGAGCCCGAAGGGAGCGGTGGTCAGTTTCTTGGCCTTCTTGACTTCCGCCTCGAATATGTCGGCAGGACTGAAGCCGATACCCATGATGCCGAGCCCGCCAGCGTTGGAGACCGCGGCAGCAAGCTGAGCATTGGATGCCCACGCCATCGGTCCCTGAATGATGGGGTAAAGAATTCCGAGTTTGTCGCAGATGATATTGCTCAATTGACTCTCCAGTGTTTCCGCCTTTGCATCTTCGGCAAGCGAATGTCAAATTTGGACTAGTTTCAAATACCTCGAATGCGGAGCAAAGCAAGTCACGAACATCAGTCCAGTTTTCTCACTCTCACTTTCACGCAAACATCCATGGTCCCGCTGATGGGATCCATGTCGCTGAACCGGAAATCGATCAGCGAGTTGAAGTTCACACCCTTCCCCCGTGCGATTGGGAGCCCTTTGGCCCAGTGCCCTGAAACTCCCATGACCGTCAGAGTGTCGGGGCGCTGCGCTTTGCGGGTCTGCAAGATACCTTGAGTCTTGAGGCCGCGCCAGGATTCGATCTCAACCAGGTCGCCAGGCTTGAGCCCCTTGCGTCGCGCGGTTTCTTCGTTGAGGTTGACCTTGTAAGTGAAAGGATTCTCCCGGCTCACCTCGTCGATCCAAGGCTGCTCGTGAAGGTTGGTGTTGCCGTGCATGGCCTCTCCCCATGAAAACGCGTAGAGGTCGAAGGAGGGGTCCGAAGCCTCATGGGCAGGGTTCGGAATCCACAGCGGCAACGGGTCGTAGAGCCTGAGATCCAGATAGCCCTGCAGCCCAAGCTCATCGACGATGCCCTCCACCTTCTTCTTGGCGTTTACCATGAACTCCCAGTAGACCTGATGGCGAATATTCTTTTTGAACGCCCCCCAGTAGACCTCCTCTACCTTCTTAGGCCACGAGATGAAGCCATGCTTCTTGAACCACTCCCAATTGTGCTCGTCGCCGAAATGCGACGTTACGACGCGGTTGCACAAATCCTCCCAGTCGATATCTTCCTCAGGCTTAAGCTTCTTTTCTTCCGTTAGTCCAAACCAGCCGTTGAATACCATGTTGAGCTTAGGCCCGAGTCCCATCCTTTCCAAGATGTCGACGACGATCATGGCCGCGCTGCGGCGCTGGTACTTGGGCTCGACCACGGCCTGACCGATATGGAAGCACCACGGATACGACAACCCCGGGGGCTGATTGTGGTAAGCGTGCTGAATTCCCATCCAATCGGAGCGCTCCAGGTAACATGCGTCGGGGAGCACGATGTCGGCATACGCTTCATTGAATTCGTTGGAAAAGATGTCGATATCCACGATGAACGGAATCGAAAGGTAGAACTTTTCGCGCACTCTGGGGTCGGTACCGTTCATCGCCGCATTGGAGGCGTAATTGATTGCGATGTCCAATTCCTCATGAAGTCCTGCTTTTTTCAGCACTTCTTCCCTGTCCACGGCGTTAACCATCGGCACTTCCAAAGCGCACGGAAAAACCTCCGCCAGGTCGTGCTTGGGACTCTGCGGCTCTCGCAGCGGCCAGGGACCGCCTTCGGGGAAGAGCCACTTGCCGCCGGTGCGCAGCAGCCCGTCCTTGCAGGCCGCGGCCATCATACCCGGCCGGTTGGCTCCCGGATATCCGAAGCACTCCATCGAAACCGAGATCTCGCCTCCGGGAACGCAGACGGCACCGACCACATGATTGAGCAGATCCAGAGCAAAGAGGGTCTGGGTGCCGTTCTTATGCGTGCCGGCGGAGCGGATATTGAATGTCGCCGCCGGCCTTAAGGGGATCTCCTTGCCGTCGATCGTGATCGTCGAGCCGATCGAGGCGGCTTCGGCGAATTCGGTGGCGATGCGCCGGAGGGTGGCGGCAGGAACCCCGCAGATGGGTTCAGCAGTTTCCGGAGTATATTCTTTGAAGCGATCCCGCAGCAGTTCCCAGGACGGACGGGCCTCTACGCCTTGCACCGTATATTGGCCGCGTAGCGCATAGTCGGTGACCGTGGGATCGTCGAAGGTCTTGGCGCTCGACGAGCCGCTATCCCACACCATCGGTTTGCCGCTGGCGTGGTCACGCACGTATTGGCCCTCAAGACCGATAAGGTACGGCGCATTCGTCCGGTTTTTCAAATAGGTCTCATCGATTTTGTTGAGCTCGTGGACGATGACGTGAAGCATCGCCAGGCAGACCACGCCGTCGGTTCCTGGAATTAAGGGGATCCATTCGTCCGCCACGCTGGCGGCATTGTTGCAGACCGGATCGAAGACGACCAGCTTCATACCGCGCCCGCGGGCCTTGGCGCCCTGCATCGAGATGAATTGCTGGAAGCCGCCATTGCCGGAATTGGTCCCGAAGACAATTTCGTATTTGCAATAATTAAAATCGGGCATGATCAGAAAAGCGGCGTAATTCAGCGCGTTCACGAAGTGGCCCGCGTTGCCGCAATGGGCGCCGGCGGAGTTGTAGTGCACCGGATGGCCCTTCTCATTGCTTAAGCAGGCCATCATGGGCACGATGTAATAAGGAATGATCTGGTTGCCGGCCACGATCCCATGCTGAACAAGGATTCTGGAAGGGCTCTTTTCGTAGGCAGCCTTTAACCTCGAAACGATCTCCTCCATCGCCTCTTCCCAAGAGATCTCGACCCACTTTGGGTCGGCGCCCAGTCCTTTGGGCCCGGTGCGCTTGAGAGGTACTTTGAGGCGGTTGGGATCGTACAGGACTTGCAGCCCGGACGTGCCTCTCGGGCACAAGCCTCCCTGGGTTCCGACGCTTGACTCAGCAATACCCTCTAACTTAACAACCACACCGTTGACACGATGAGCGTTTACTCCACACTCGGCTTGGCACCGATGGCACTGGGTTCGAATCCAAATGTCTTCCCAGATGCCAGGTTCTTTCGTCTTTTCCGTCGCTGCCGCTTCAGTCTGCATAAATAACCCCACAGTACGAATCTTTTCGTTTCTGGCCATCAAAGGGCGCCGACGCGCGGGCGTCCTCCGTTTCTCCCACGCCACTAGAACGCAAGCAGGACCTCCTCGCTCTGTGGCACCGTGTTTCCCGATGCGATTAATGCAGCGGGTCCGCCAATAAGCTCAATTGCCTTGTGCCCGATGAGGTGCGCGCCAAGCAGCCGCTCGCTCCTGGCATCCACTACGAGCTTGATGAAACCTCCGTCTTCATCGAGGGTCGAAGTGCTGCCGCCGGCTCGCAAAGGCTGCAGCGAAGTCCGGACCTGGTATCCGAGTTCCCGGGCCTTCTTCTCCGTCAGTCCGGCCGAGGCAACTTCCACCTCGGAGTAAACGCAATGTGGGACATTATCGTACTCGAACTTCTCCGTCTTCTTCCCGGCAATGGCGTCGGCGGCGATATTGCCTTGCACCACCGCCACGGCGCCCAACGCCAGCTTGGCAGTCACATCCCCGACGGCGTAAATGTTGGGGACGTTGGTCTGCATCTTGTCGTTGATTTCGATGCCGCGGGGAGTCGCGGCCACGCCGGCCCGTTCCAGTCCCAGGTTGGCGACGTTGGGAACGATACCAATAGAGGCCAGAACCTTCTCGACGACAAGCGTCTCCTTGCCCGCCGCGTCCGAATAGGTCACCGCCACGCCTTCCGGGTGCTTGACCACGCTCTCGACCTTGACCCCGGTCAACACGCGAATGCCCGAGTGCTGCAAATGCTCCTTGGCCTCGCGCGAGATGTCCTCGTCTTCATGGGGCAGGATCCTCGGCAGCGCTTCCAGCACCGTGACAGTGCCCCCGAAGCGCTTCCACAGGGTGGTGAACTCAAGGCCGGTGGCGCCGGAGCCGATCACCACTACCGAAGAGGGAGCATTGGCGAAGTTGAATGCCTCGCGGACGGTGATGATGGTGTCATCGTCGTAGACGACGCCGGGAATCTTCCTGGCGACGGTTCCAGGGGCAAGGACGATGTACTCTCCTGAGATCTTCTCGCCGGAAGGCCGAATCTCGACCTCGTTGGCGCTGAGCAGGGCAGCTTCTCCCTCCCGCAGCGTGATATTGCTGTTGCTAACGAGGTTCTTGACCCTCTGGCTTTGCCGGGCTGCGATTTCAAAGCTCTTGCGCTGGATCAGTCCGTAGTCGTTCGGCACATTCTGATAAAGGAAGTCGTAGGTCTTTAGCCGCGATTGGATGAACATGTTCCCGGCATATTTAAGCATGGCCTTGGTGGGGACGCATCCCCAGTTGACGCACGTGCCACCCAGTGCATCTTTCTCGATCAGGATGGTATTGAGACCCCACTTGCTGCTGCGCACCGCCGCCGCATAGCCTCCCGGTCCGCCGCCGATTACGATCACATCGTATGTTTTCATCGGACTTCTCCCCATGTGTTCCTCTCAATCCACGTAGTACACCGAGGACTTGGAGCCGTACTCGGGATGCAGCGCATACCCATTCCGCTCCCGGATCAACTTTGAAACGTTGCTCTCGGGATCGTCCAGGTCGCCAAAGGTCCTGGCCTTGCACATGCAAATGTTCACGCAGGCTGGAGTCGCCTCGCGGTCGATGCCGGGCTTCAGCCCCTTCTTCAGGCCTTCGTCGATGCGCTCCTTGCAAAAATTGCACTTGGAGACGGTTCCTGGCGGAATGGGATGCAGTTCTTCGCCAATCTTCTCCAATTCGGTCAGGCCCTGGCCGGGGAAATACTCCCGGACATCGCCTTCGTAGTAAGTCCGCACGTGAAAGGGACAGGCGGTGACGCAGTACTGGCAACCGGTGCACCTATTTGAATCGATGGTGACGATGCCGTCGGGGTTCTTGGTCGTCGCCCCGGCAGGACAAACATCCACGCAGGTTGCGTGCTCACATTGATTACAAAGGATCGGGTAGGTTACCTTCTTCGCGTTCGGGTATTTCCCCACCTCTCCCACCAGTAATCGGTTCCAGGCAACGTTCGGCGGCAGGAAATACTCCTGCTTGCAAGTCAGGACACAGGCGTAACAGCTTACGCATTGCTTCAGGTCAATTACCATTCCCCACTTCATCGTTCATTCTCCGGCAAGACACATGGGCATCATTCTCATCTACAAGCTGGCATCCCAGAACCGAACTCTATCGTCACCGAGGACCATGGCCCCGGATTCAAGCGCCTCGGGGGTCGGCTGGGCATACATGTTCTTCCGGCTAATCCAGGAAGAGCCGCTCTTCTTCATTGCCACCATGGACTCCAGCATCTTGATTCCGCACGAGAGGACATCCACAATCGGAACGCCATCCACCTCCACCAGGCCATTCGGATACTGGTCGGTTGCGCCCGGCGCCAAGCGCAAGGCGGGCGACATCAAGCCACAGGCCGGAATCAGCACTTCGGCCCCATCGGCAATCAGCTCGCGCGCGACCTTTTTGAATTTTTCAATGGAATGCGTGGCATTGAAGATCGCGCCGCCCTGCTCGGGCGAAGGCTCGTTGATGGAGCGGATGTTGGCCAGCCGCTCCGAGAGGCCGTACCTGGCGACGGTGTGGCGGGTTTCCAGGATGTTGTATTCGGAGATGTGAATGATCCCGAACTTGCTCCCCATGGTCGATGCCATCAGCATCGCCGACTCGCCGATGCTGGCCACTGGGATGTTGACCGCCTGCCGTATCTGGTGCAGCATCGGATCGCCGAAGCAGGTGATCAGCACTCCATCAAACCCATCCCGTTCCGCCGAGACCGCGGAATGATAGACGATCGGGGCGTTCAGGGTGTCGATATTGTGATAAAAGAACCCGGCCATACCCTGGATGCCCCAGGTCGAGAAGCGGGAAACGATCTCTGTGTCCGCCTGTTTCACCAAATTGAAGTTCTCCCTCCAAATGACCATCAAACGTTCCACAAACTCGTCGCCTTTGTGGCCGACCGCGACATTCGCCAAACAGATTTTCATGCTTTCCTCGGAATAGTAGATTGGTTGCGCTTGCCAGGAATCGTTACCGCTTCGAGTTGCTTCCATGCTTCACGCGGCGAATCCTCCCTTTGACGGGCAACATACCTTGGCTCACCTTTGTCGTCCGGCCGCGCAGATGGAAGAGCAGAATACGGCTCTGCACTCTCTCCAGTAGGTAGACCGTGTGAAGTTGCCTATTTACCCAGCAACCCCAATGCCAAATTGAGAGGATGATGAAGTTTTTTGTATCAAATAGATAACAATAGGCATAGTCATTATCCGATGCGGATTTAGAAAGTCTCAAAGCGAAAAGTGAACATATGTACTAATCACTTGATGCACACATGTATGATCTCTGATAACATTCGGAGCAACCTTGGAAAGGAAGGGCTGTGCAATGCCGATGGAGATTTCTCCGCAGGAGTTGAGAACCCGGGGAGGCATCCTCGACCAGATTCTCGAGGAGGCGTTTGATGGCGCCGTAGTGCTGGACGAGCGCGGATACATTATTTACAACACGCCAAAGGCAAACCAAATGGGCGGCACGATTGCCGAGCAAGTGGCCGGCAGAAACATCAGTGACCTGGAGCCTCACAATCCCAATCTGTCGTTTTCCAAGGTTCTGGCGACGGGACAGCCCGAGCTGGGCATTCTGGTCATTGTGAACGGCCACAAGTGCATGTCGGACATTCATCCGGTCTACTGGAAGGGGGAGCTGGTCGGGGTCATCGGCACGCTGATGTTCGGCAATATGAACCGCCTCAAGCAGATTCTATCCGGCCTGAGAGAGAACGCCGACAACGCCAGCATGGATGTCTACGATGCCGTTGCCCGGATCGGCGCCAATTGCACGTTTGATGACTTCATTGGCCAAAGTCTGGCCACCGTGAATCTGCTGGCGCACTGTCGCCGGGTCGCCAGCCGGCGGGTGAGCTCGATTCTGATTCTGGGCGAGACGGGGACTGGCAAGGAGATTCTGGCCAGCGCCTTTCACACGGCAAGCCTGGGCCAAGGTTTCCACCCTTTCGTCACGATCAATTGCACCGCCATTCCCAACGAGTTGCTCGAGTCAGAGCTATTTGGCCACGAAAAAGGCGCCTTCACGGGCGCCGTAGCAACCAAGAAAGGCAAGTTCGAGCTCGCCTCCGGCGGCTCCATTCTGTTGGACGAGATCGGCGACATGGACCTGCGCCTGCAAAGTAAGCTTCTACGCGTGCTCGAGGAGGGGGAGTATGAGCATATTGGCGGCACGAAAGTTCTCCCGCTCAACGCCCAGGTGATCGCCTCCACGAATCATGATTTGAGGGAAAACTGCCGGGCGGGCAAATTTCGCCCAGATCTCTACTACCGCTTGAGCACCGCCGAGATTCGGATTCCTCCGCTCCGGGAACGCCGGGAAGACATTCCGCTGCTTGCCAACCATCTGATTGCCAAAGGCAAAATCCCGGTGTCGCTCTCCGTGGGAGCCATGGAGGCGCTGATGGGCTACAGTTGGCCTGGCAACGTTCGGGAGCTGAGGAATGTACTCCAATGGCTCAGTTTTCTGGGAGCGGAAGGCGAGATTCGCACCGAGGACGTGGCGCAAGTTCTGGCCATCCCGGCGGATACCGATGTTCCGGAGATCCAATATCCTTCAGCGCCGAAGTCTTCCGAGGGGGAAAGAGATACTTTATTGGAGGCCCTGAAGCGCCATAATTTCAATCTGTCTCAAGCCGCCAAGAGTCTGCGAATCAGCCGTGGCACGCTGTACAGCAGAATCAAGAGATACAGCATTATGATTCACAAAACGCCAGGTTACAGCGGTTCCTGACGACCGCGCTCAAGGGCACCCCAACACCAGTCGCAAATGCGATGGACGTCGCGGCGCGCGATGGCCGCATACTCGAATTTGAAGTCCTGTTGAAACATCCAGTCGCGCATCAGCCGGCTACCCGCCCATCACGGTTTCGATTCCGAAGGAGGCGACGCGGGCGCGAAGTTCCTCCATGCGCGCGGGAGTTGGCGGAGCGGTTTCGCGCGCGCCATCGATTTCCAGCAACTCGTACTTGGAAACGCCGAGCCGGTGATAGGGAATCAGGTGCACGGGCGCCGAGCCGCCCAGTTCTTCGGATACGAATCGCGCTGTGGCTTCGATGTTTTCGATCGAGTCATTGACGCCTGGAACGACCGGGACGCGGATGCGCATGGGAATGTGCAGATCGCGATGAATTTTGCGGGCGTTTTCGAGGATCAGGTCGTTGGAGAGGCCTGTTGCGGCCAGGTGCGCGGCCGGATCCATGTGCTTGAGGTCGTAGAGCACAAGATCGGCGCGCTCGAGGACCTCGCGGACAACCCGCCAGGGCGCGTAGCCGCAGGTATCGACGGAGGTGTGGATCCTATGATTGCGGCAGAGCTCGAGGAGCGCTCGGGCGAATTCGGGCTGGCGCAGCGGCTCGCCTCCGCTGAGGGTGATGCCTCCGCCGGATTCAGAGAAGAAGATGGCGTCGGCTGCGGCTTCGTCAAATGCCTCGCCCGCGGTGATCTCGCGGCCCATGAGGGTCCGCGCCTGGTGCGGGCAGACTTCGACGCAGTGGCCGGAGCCGTTGCACAGCGCCCGGTCGGTGTATGAGCGGGCGTCGCGGAGCGTGATCGCATGTTCCGGACAGACCCCTACGCATGCGCCGCAACCCGCGCATTTTTGCGCGTCGAAGAACAATTGCGGCCGGCGGGCACGGGCTTCAGGGTTTTGGCACCACCAGCAATCGAGCGGGCAGCCTTTGAGAAAGATCGTGGTGCGAATTCCCGGCCCGTCGTGGATCGAATAGGGCTGGATGTTAAAGATCGTGCCAGTTACGGCGCGCCAGGAATCGTGCGGAGCGGTCATCGCGCAGCCTCGACGGTAGGGGTGCCGGCCATGTCCCAGTGCACTCTTCTGAGAAGAAGCGCTCCAATAGCAGTTGCGGCAGAGATGAATGCGATGAAGTACCATCCTGCCGTAAAGGAACCGCTAACATCTCTGAGCACGCCAAGCACCTGCGGCCCCACATAGCCAAAGAAGCCGGCTCCGAGGCTAACCATGCCGACCACGTTGGCGGTTTGCGAACCGCGCAACTCGCCACAGAGTCCGTAGCCGAGGTTGGTGGCCGTGAAGCTGAGAGCGATGATCAGCGCAGCCGAGACGTAGAACGCCAGCAGCGAATGCAGGTTCATGATCAGCGCGGCGGGAATCATCAGCACCTCGATAAAGAAGAGCACCAGCATCTTATCGAAGCGATCCATCAGATAGCCGCCGATCAGGTTGACGATGACCGCGCAAACGTATCCCGCACTGAGCATCAGTCCGGTGGTGACGCCATCCATATGGAAGAGCGTCTTTCCCGCCGAGGGAGCGAAGAAGGTGATGGCGAACGCAGGCAAGCCGAGCATGCCCACAACGCAAGCCAGTCCCCAGGCGCGCGGCATGCGGAAGGGGCTCTTTTGCGCACGCTTTTCAGCGGCCTTGGCTTCACCATGAACCGGCGTGCCGGGCTCATCGACTGTGCGGTGATAGAGGAACTGGAAACAGATGGCGGCCACACAGGCGACACAGGCGAAGCTGATCATTGCCGTTCGCCAGCCAAATATCTTTCCCACATAGCCGCCGAAGGGGGCTCCAATGATGACTCCAATCGATGACATGGCGCCGAGGATGCCAAACGAGCGGCCGCGCCAGGCCGGCGGACAGGTGAATGTGAGGGCCGCAAGGACGCCGACAAACGCAAAGCGAAAGCCGCCATACCAGACGATCAGAGACAAGAATGCCGTCATGAATCCGATCGCCCGGCTTAACAGCGCGATTCCAATGCACGTAACGACCAACCCAAGAAACAGCACCCGCTTTTCATTGAACCGGTGAACCGCCATGCCGGCCGGCACACTGAGCAGGAGCGACATGAGGCCATAGGCCCCTGCGAAGAGTCCAAGCTGAGTGTAGGTGAGCTTGAATTCCTGCACGATCTGGGGCGTCAGCGGCGCATAGCCCATGCTTGACATCTGCATGGTCAGCATGGCAAGCAGCGTGATGATGTAGGGCAGAAGCCAAGCCTTCGATGTCCGTGCCTGCACGGGATTCTGGATTTCTGTCGAGATCATGATTACCCTCAATAAGAACTGGAATCGGAACGAAGGGTGGATGCCCGTAAATTCGAATCCTACCAATTATAAGCCTAGGAGTTGCCCCATGGTATACAATGTGAATATAAAGTGTATCCGAAAGGACGGCGGTTGAGCCGGAAGTGCGAGCCATGACAGCACGGGTGGAACGACTGGCGCGGGCAGTGCAGGTGGAGAGCTATCCGATCTGCATTGAGAAGATTCGCATTGCCTGCGAGGTGTACGGCGAAACCGATGGCGAGCCGACGATGGTGCGTCGGGCAAAGACACTGGCCGCCATCCTAAAGCGTATCCCGATCTTCATAGGAGAGGACGAGTTGATCGTGGGCCAGGGCGCGAGCCAGCCCATGGGACTTGAGATCGACCCGGAGTACGGAATCTGGACCCAGGACGAGATCGACGCGCTCAAGGAAGAGGGGTACATGATCCGCCCCGAGGACGAGCTCGATCTCCAGCGGTTGAACGCCGGGTTGCGGCCCAGGACGCTGGTCGGCGGCATGAGCGAGATGGTGGCCGACCACGAGCGGCTGTGGCCGTTCATGCGCTCGGGCGTGATTCTGCCGCCTTGGAAGAACGCGCAAGCAGGATCGGGCGGAGGTTACGCACAGTCCGGGCTGGGTCTGGGCCCCGGGTTCTTCCTGATGTGCGTGGAGTTCGAACGAGTGCTGAACTATGGACTTCGGGCGGTCGTGAACGAGGCCAAACATGCGCTGAAGGATATGCGCTTCGAGACGGAAGATTGCAACAAGCGGGACCACTATCTGCGCTCAGTGATCCTGGTGCATGAAGCGGCAATCGGGCTGGCGCACCGCTACGCGGAACTGGCCGAACAGATGGCGGCGGACGAATCGCGGCCGGAGAGAAAGCGCGAGCTTGAAAGAATGGCCGAGACCTGCAGGCATGTCCCTGAGTATCCGGCGCGAACCTTTTACGAGGCGATTCAGTCCTTCTGGTTCATCTTTTTGATCGTCTCTCCCTCGCCCACCACAGCGGCCGGACGTTTCGATCAATATATGTATCCGTTCTATCGCGCGGACAAGGATGCCGGCCGTATCACGGACGACGAGGTGCTAGAGCTGCTGGAGTGCCTGCGCTTGAAAGACATGCAGTTGAACCGCACCAGCGGTAAGCTCAACCGCAAGAAGAATGCCGGCATGGCCAAGTGGCACAACTGGACGATCGGCGGCGTGACCCGCGATGGCCGGGATGCCACAAACGAACTGACCTATCTGCTGCTTGAGGCTGCTCGCAACGTTCCAACGCCACACCACACGCTCACCTTGCGCGTGCATGAAAACACCCCCCAGGCGCTCCTGATGAAGGCGCTGGAAGTGGTGCGGATGGGAATCGGGATGCCGGCGTTTGTCGGCGACAGGAGCTACGTTGAGTTTTTCACGCGCCACGGGATTGCTGCCGAAGAGGCCCGCGAATATGTATTGACCGGCTGCCTTGACGCCAACCTGCCGGGCCGCTCACGCACCAGCGCGGTGGGCATGTTCGTGGTGCCGCTGGTATTCGATATCTTCCGTCACAACGGTGTCGATCCGAACACCGGCATGGAGGTGGGCCTGCGCACCGGCGTATGGGAAGACTTCGCGAGTTTCGAAGAGTTCTACGCGGCTTTTCTGCGCCAGTTGAGGCACTTCATGGAGCTGGCGGCGGAAAAGGACAATATCGAACTGCTGGTGCAGCGGGAGCTGTTCCCCGATCCCTTCCGCGCCTCGCTGATGGAAGATGGCGTGGCCTGCGGGCGGGACACGCTGGACCGCAAGATGCCGTTTGAGAATGGCGCTGTGCTGAATCCTGTGGGGATGATCAATGTGGCCGACTCACTGACCGTGGTGCGGCAGCTGGTCTTTGAGGAAAAAAAGATTGCGATGAAGGTTCTCTGCGAAGCTCTCGAAGCCGACTGGGAAGGGTACGAGGAGATTCGCAAGATGTGCCTGGCGGCGCCCAAGTACGGCAACGGCGACGAGCGGGTGGACGGGATCGCGAGGGATCTGTATGCCTTCTGGGTGAAGACGGCCGAAGAGTTGCCGACCTCATTCGGCAGCACGCACAAGGCGACCGCGATCTCCATCACCTCGCACCAGCCCGGAGGAGCGCTGACCGGCGCCACGCCGGATGGCCGGCGGGCTCACGAGATCTGTGCCGACGGGACGGTTTCTCCGATGCAGGGCCGGGATGCGCATGGGCCGACCGCGGTTCTGCGCAGCGCGCTCACGATCGACCAGGATCCCTACCAGGCCACGCTGATGAATCTCAAGTTTCATCCCACGGCGCTGTCCTCTCCGGCCGATTTGGAGAAACTGTCGGGGCTGCTGCGCACCTACTTCAGCCGCGGCGGCAAGCACATACAGTTCAACGTGGTCACGGCGGAGACGCTGAGGGCGGCGCAGGCCGAGCCGGAAAAATACCGCAACCTTGTGGTGCGCGTGGCCGGCTACAGCGCCTATTTCGTCATGCTCAATAAGCCCATGCAGGACGAGGTGATTGCGCGCACCGAACACGCGCTCTGAACCACGAAGCGCACCGGGACCGATAAGGCGCCATATTCGGGCCAGCGCGTGGCGCGGATCGGTCCGTTGAGTTCGATGTGCATTGTCATCCGCATCAGTTCCTCCAATGCGATCATTCTCCACTTTACGTTTGCAACGCACCAGCACGACCATAAGGAGGATTATGTTCCCTTTCACACTTTGCTCCGGTTCCGGTAACCGGCGTTTCATAGCAGCCGTTTTCGCCATTCTGCTATCGGGTGCAAGCACTCCTGTGTTTGCAAAGATCAGTTGCGCGGATCTCATGCACGCGCAGATTCCGGACGTCCGTATAGACGCAGCCGAGGAGATTCATCCGGCTCCGGTTTGGAAGTTTTCCGGCGACGCGAGAGCCGCGATGCTACGCACCGCCGAGGTGCGTGTGCCGTTCTGCCGTGTGTCCGGCGTGATTGAAAAAGAGATTGCGTTCGAGCTTTGGCTGCCGGACGACTGGAATCAGCGTTACCTGGGATTGGGCAACGGCGGCGATGCGGGATTCATTCTTTACCCGGGCTTGGCCTACGGCGTCAGCCGCGGATTTGCTTCGGCCAGCAGCAACCTGGGCCATTGGCAGAGCGACCCGCACTGGGCGCTGGGGCACCCCGATCGACTGGAAAACTACGAATGGCGCGCCCATCATCTGATGGCCGTGAATTCCAAGAAACTTATCGCGCTCTACTACGGATCGCCGGCGCACCATGCCTATTTCGAAGGCTGTTCGGGCGGGGGACTGAACGGCATGAACGAAGTGCAGCGTTTTCCTGCCGATTATGACGGCGTGATCGCCGGGGCATCGGGTACCTCGATGGCCGGTATCTCGGCGCGCTTCGTGCTGGACCAGATTCTGACGCAACAGGATCCGGCGAGCGAACTGAAGCCCGACGATTGGAAGCGAATCGCCGAGACGGCGATTCAGCAATGCGACGCGCTGGACGGCGTCAAGGACGGCATCATCATCAATCCCGCTGCGTGCAAATTCGACATCGCGAGCACGCCGGGACTGACGCCCGCCCAGGTGCAACATGCCCGCGCGATCCTCGGACCGCTGGTGGGTAAAGATGGAAGGACGTACTTCCCGGCACTTTCTCCGGGAGCGATTTACTTCAGCCCTCGGCAGTCAGGCGGTCCAGGTCCTGTCACAGTAGCTACCTTCGGCGAGTGGACCTACCAGAATCCGAATTGGGATGCCGCCAACTTCGACGTTGCCCGCGACGTCTCCGCCCAAGAGGCCATCGTTCCGGGTGTGCGCGTATGGAATACGGATCTTGTGCCCTTCGAACGCCTGAACCACAAGTTGATCACCTACATCGGGGCTGAGGACCCGATTGTTCCCACCCAGGCCAACATCGATTACTACAACGCGGTGGTGGATCGACTGGGCAAGCAGGAAACCGATAGCTTCTTCCGTCTTTTTGTTGTGTCCGGCATGGGCCATTGCGCCGGGGGGACTGGACCGACCGACTTCGGACAGGGGGAGCTCTTCGGACAGGCGAAACTCAACGAAGAATCGCGCCCCCTGGACGCGAAACACGATGAGCTTGCGGCGATCATGGCATGGGTGGAAGAAGGGCGAGCGCCCAGCCAGTTCATTACTTCACAGTCCGAGGCGGGCAAGGTGATTGCCACACGGCTGATCTGCGCCTATCCGATGCTCCCGCACTTTAGCGGTAACGGCGACGTGAACAGCGCGGCCAATTGGAGTTGCACCTACCTGGGCGAAGCACAGAAATAGCCGCAATTCAGGCACGCAGCAGAGCAGAAGGACTGCTCATCGCGGCGCTGGGCCCTCACTGCCAGCGCTGGGATGCGCCTATTTGAGAACTTGCCGATCGGACAATGAGCAACGCGGCTTCCGGCGATTGAGTTCAGAATTCGATATCAATAACGGCCTTCCGTCCATCCGCGTCGTTGACGCCGTCTCCGGGTAACGGTTGAGCAGTCCAATCAATAGAGATCACTTCGCTCGGCACTCCCAATTCGTTCAAAGCCCTCGCCACCAGCCGCGCGCGAGCCTCAGCCATCCCCTTCTTCTCGACCAATGTTTTTCCGTCTTCGAGCAGGCTGTTGCTGGAGTACCCTTTTACATCCACATGGCGGGGGTGGCCGGCCTTGATCAGCGCAGCAGCCTCTTCCACAATCACTTCCGTTGTTCCTTCCGGAAGAAAGGCCCGGTCGAATGTGAAGTAGACCGTGTAATGCGTGTCCGCGTAGGGCGGTGGTGGAGGCCCCAGAACGGTCCCCGGAGTGTATCGGGGTAGTGGCGGATCGCCCGGGTGTTTTACGTAGCCGTAGTTATTGCGAACCGGAGGCGAATCGAAGCCTCCGGCCGGCAGAATCGTCTGGCATTGCGGAGCGCGCTCGGGAAGCACCGAAACATGAAGAGGATTCAACTGCACGCCGCCGCAGACCGGTGGGTCCGGTGAAACGGTTCCCTCCACTAAAACCCGGAATCCAAGCTGCGGCCGATAGCCGGTTCCCGGATCGATGTAATACATCGTTCCCTTATACTTTGCCAGCCAGCATTGCCGCTCTGTGTTGCGAAAGATGGGGCAGGCGACAAAGCTGCGCGCATTGGCTGGCCGCGCCGGTTTCCGGGCCGTCTGCGCCAAGGGAGCCGACTGCGCATGGAGCGGCAGCAGACCGCCAAGCAGCGCCGAACCGAGGAGAACAATCCGTCTCAAACAGCCTCCTAAAGTACGCTGAGGAAATTCGTCATGTCTTCGATGTCCTGCTCGGTATAGCCCATCGTGAATCTCTTGTTGTAGTAGACGACAATGTCCCGAATCGTCTTCGCCGAGCCGTTGGAAAAGTACGGTGCGCGACTCGCTAGGCCGCGGAACTGCTGCATGTTGATGGAACCGATGTCCACGCACTTTCCGGTGATCAGAGCCCGTCCCGGATCGTGCGTATACACAACCCGGCCCAGAAACGGATGTGGAGTTGCCCACGGTTTGCAGACCAGCTTGAAGAGCGGCAGCCAGGGCAGTGGATCCGCAGTTGGCAGGTTTGTGGTGCCCAGATCCATGAAGCCCGGAGAGGAGTCCATGCCCGTGCGCTGCGCATTGTGGCAGTTGGCGCAAGGCTGCTTGTAGGGATTGCCGAGACCGATGGTGTTGTAGTTGGAAACATTCCGGATGAGAATGTCGCGCTGCATGAAAATCTCGTAGCCCCGCGCTACTGAATCGCGAAATTTCTTCTGCGCGGCGGTCTCCTGCTCCTCGCCGGGCCGGTGCGCGCGGAAGGTTTCGGGCGGCGTATTGCGATCCCACTTTGGGCGCCCAATAGCATCCGATGTCATCCAGCCATCCAACTCCGGAAAGTCGCCTATATGGGATCCAAGCACTGCGGGCCTGCCGTCGATCAGGGCTTGCGGTCCCGCCTTGATGGAGCCGCCGGTGAGGTCTCCTCCTCGCGCGTCAAGGCTCTGGGCCGCGTAGATCTGCATCTCAAAGTCCACGATCCGGCGCAATATTGCGGCATCCGGTTTGGCGTCGGCCTGTTCGTGGGTGAGTGCAGCATCCGTTGCCTGCGCCTCGAGCGTCGGAAACCGATTGTCCGTCATCAGGTTCAAATTGAGCCGTTGACCCGTGGCGGGATCGACCGGCAACACTTCCCCGGTCTTTGGAGACCACATTCCAAACGGCGCCATCACGTACTTCAGGTTCGCTACGATACGCGGCCGGCGAAAGACCGAGACCATCGGATGGGCGCTGTTGAGCCCGAACTCTTTGCTGGTATTGCATCCGGTCGGGTCGCGAACGACTTCGATCGTAAACTCCGGGTCCATTGCCGAACCGTCCAAGGCCTTCGGCGGCCAAGGGAGAAATATCCTGAAGAGCCCGTGCTGCAACAGCAGAGAATGGGATGACGCGACCGCCTGGGGCAGGTTCGGACAGTTCGATCCATCCACCGCCGCAAACACCGGATCGCGCCCCTTGGTCTCGGCCCAGCGCCACTCAAGGGTAGCAACGGAAATGCTCATGCCGTTCGCCGGTTGATGGCAGGAGACGCAGGCACGGCCGTTCTTCCCTAATGGTGTGAAGAACGGGTGACCTTCTGTTGCGATCGGCCCGCGCAGGTTGACGACGCCCAGCGCTCCGGTTGAGTCGTTATAAAGCGCGTGATCCGGCAGCGAGCCGCCCTGTCCTGTAACCCAAAAGCCCGCTTTGCCGTCAATCACGCCTGCTGCGCTGTAATCGGGGTTCTTCATCGCCTGCCTGAGCTGGGGCGGCGCCGGGGCACCCGTACCGTAGCTGGGCGCGGGTCTTGAGCCACCCTGTATTACCGGTTGGCCGGCATTGGCAGTAGAACCGGACTGGCTCCCGGCGTGTGCGCACAACAGCGCTGCAACCACAACCGCGACGGCTGCGGCCGCCGATCCCAACCGAAAACAACGAGAATGGAAAAAGGCAAGCGGGGAAGTCTTCATCGAAAGTGATTGTATAATCCGACGCATGACGCGATTGCCGAGTTCTGCGCAGGGCAGGCGTGTCTATCTGGGCGGAGAACCCTATGGCGGCGAACTGAACTGGGCGGGTTCGGTATTTGGCGCCGATGCACTCGCGCCCGGATTAGATCGTGCCCGGCTCCTTGCGGCATGGGCCCACATCTCCCGTCACGAGGATTGTTTTGTATCTCAGGTCGCTTCCCACTGCATCTTCTCCCAGCTCCATGCCGCAAATCAGCGGCATGGAGTCTAATCCTAACGTATACTAGCTGAATACAAAAGCGTGTTCTCATTTTGGCGGCCGTTCGGACGCTCTGCAGTGCACGACCGGAAAGCCAAGACAGCTCCTTTCAAGAGGTGACCGGCGATGAAAAAGCGGCGCGCAGAACTGGGGCCGCTCTTCTATGCGCTTGCGTATCTGCTGGTCTGGATTCCCTACATCGGCGCCACCAGGGTGCTCGCCAGCCAGCCACACGGTGGAATGGCTATCCCGCTGACTGGACTGGCGATGCTTCCTCTTACGCTGATCTTTGCCGGTGTCTCGATGGGCATGGTTCTCTGGCTCAACGGCTGGTGGAAGTCGGCACACTGCCTGCGCTTCGGACCGCTGACCTTTCCCGTTCCAACGCGGGCTACAGCCGTAGCCGGGCTGGGTGCGACCCTGATTCTTACCACAGTGCCGCTGTCATTCACTTTTCCCGGCGTCAGCATTCCGTTTATCCAGGTACTCATGCGCGGGGACGCGCTCATTGTCGCGCCCCTTGTCGTCCGGATCATGGGACGCAAGGTGCACTGGTACTCCGGAGTGGCCCTGCTGCTTGTGGCCACAGCTCTGACAGTCACTATCCAGCAACGCGGCGGTCTTCATGTTCCTGCGCTTTGCCTGCTGACAATCGTTCTGAATCTCCTGGGCTATTTTCTGCGACTCATGGTGATGACGCGTACGGCAAAGAACGCCGATCCTGAGTCGCTGAAGCGCTACTTCGTCGAGGAGCAGATGGTTGCTTATCCGCTGGCGTTGGCCATCCTCGGCGGCCTGGTCTTGGCTGGGCGCACTCCATCGCTGCTCCAACTGCGCTGGGGATTCACCGGACTTTGGTCCAGCGCCCTGCTGCCGGTCATCGTCATTCTGGGGGCGATCGTAGCGGTGCAGGGTCTGCTCGCCGCAATGATCCTTCTCGGCCGGCGCGAGAACACTTATTGCGTTCCACTCGAACGCTCCGCCAGCGTAATTGGCGGCGTAATCGCAGCCTATGCTCTTTGGCGCATGAGAAATTATCCCCAGCCCACAACCGCGGAAATGATCGGCGTCGGCCTGTTGGTCTGCGCCATCGTGCTGCTGTCGATCGGCCCCAGTCTTGGACGCAAGCCCGCCGCTGCGCCCACCCATGAACTCAACGACGAAGCAACTGCCGGCTGATGCCTATGTCCGACCACGCCCACATCCTGAAAGGCTTCGAGGTCTACCGTGGCGTTCCGATTCTATATAGTCTGGGGAACTTTGCCATGGATCTTCCCATGACCCGAGAACATCAAATCGACTCCGGCGTCGATGGAGGCGCGCGCGACCTGGCACTGATAGTCGGCGATTACGGCGAGAACGAAATGAATCGGCTGGTCGCTTCGGGCAGCGAATTGATGGTTGAGGCAGCGCCATGACCGCGACTCTTTCCTCCACGCTCGCGCGTCACGTGGCTTCCGCTCGCTACGAAGATCTCTCACCGGGCGCTCGGGAGGCGGCAAAGAAGTCCTTGCTCGACGCCATCGGTGTAACTCTCGGGGCAAGCGGATTGGGCGAGGGTTGCGCGGCTTTTGCCGCCATGGCCATCGAATGCGAAGGCCGGCCGGAGAGCGCCATCCTCGGCTACTCGGCAAAAGCGCCCGCGCCCATGGCCGCTTTTGCCAACGGCTCCATGGCCCATGCGCTGGATTTCGAGGATGCCTTCGATGGAGCCCCGGTTCATCCCAACGCCGCGGTGGTCCCGGCCGCGCTGGCAGTGGCGCAGGCCATCGGCGGAGTCAGCGGCAAGGAACTATTGCTTGCCCAGGCCATCGGGTGCGACCTGGTGTGCCGCCTCGGCCTGTCTTTGACTGCGAGCCTGGATTCCTATGGCTGGTACCCTCCGCCCATCCTGAGCGCCTTTGGCGCCGCGGCGGCGGCGGCCAGGCTTTTGCAGCTCACAGAAACTCAGGTGCTCGACGCCTTTTCTCTGGTCCTCTGCCAGGCTACGTGCAGCGCGGAGTTGAAATACAGCCCTCAATCCGTCATCCGTGCCGTCCGCGACGCATTTCCGGCTCAGGCGGGCGTGGTTTCGGCGCTGCTTGCGCGGAGAGGCGTGAGCGGCTTCGAAGAGCCGTTCGAAGGCAAGGCAGGCTTCTTTGCCACGTACGCGCGCGGCAACTACGCTCCCGCGGTCCTGCTCAGGGATCTGGGCCGCGATTTTCTGGGAGAGCGCGTCAGCTTCAAGCCTTGGCCGGCCTGCCGCGGAACGCACGCCTTCATTGAAGGCGCTCTCAAGATGGCCGCCAGCCACGCTCTCGATCCCGCCGAGATTGCCGAAATTCATCTCGCCGGCGCCCCCATTCACAGGATGCTGAGTGAACCCGTTGAGCAGAAGCGCCGGCCTGAGACTGCAATCGATGCAAAGTTCAGTCTGCCCTTCACCGTCAGCACTGCGCTTGTCCACAGAGAAGTCAAACTTGAACACTTCTTTCCGCATGCGCTCGCCGATCCCCGCGTGCTGGCGCTGACCCCGAAGGTTTCCGTCGCGATCAATCCAGACGCGGATATCGAGGGCGGCGCGACAACAATACGCACCCATGCCGGCGCGATTTTCAGCGCCAGCGTCAAGCACGCGCTCGGCCATCCGGAAAACCCCATCGGACACGAGGCTCTTGTCCGCAAATTCATGGACTGCGCCGGCCACGCTCACCGCTCACTCAAGGCCTCCTCGTTCGAAGGTATCATCGACATCGTTGCGTCTCTCGAGAGTGTGAAGGATGCCAGCCGGGATCTCTTGGACTCGCACCTCGGCTGATCGGAACTCCCCGCCCGATCATGACCATGAGGTGTGCGCTTGGCATTCGAGACGGGTGTCGAATTAGCACGGCGCGGAACGAATGAATCGTCAATATTAACCGGAGCCCTGATACTCTCTTCCAGTGCTCAAAACGCCGTTGAACCTGACGAGGTGTAAGCCCTGTTTGAGGAGACCGACCTGGAAACAGCTTTCCGGTGGCAGTGCCGGCCGTTGCAGAGCGAACCTCACGAAAACAACGGGGGCTGCGCGCCGCCGGTCTTCACATATTAAACAGCCGCTCAGCGTTGCCATGCGCGATCAGCTCCCGGTCGGCAGGGCTGATCGGTAGCGCATCCAGGAACAGGCGCGCTTCCATCATCGACCCAAAGGGATAGTCGGCCGAGAACATGATCCGGCCTTCTACGCCCATTTGGGTCATAACGTCAAAGAAGTTCTGGGTGTAGTTGAAGGCGCTGAATGTGTAGTGGAAGTTCTGGCGCAGATAACCCGAGATAGGCAGCTTCAGCTTGGTCTGGTCCTGGCCATGGCGGCATCCATGCGCGGCATCATGAATGGCAGTGCCTCACCCATGTGACCGACGATAATCTGCAGCTTCGGGAACTGATCAAACACTCCGCCCAGGATCATGCGGCTAGCGTGCACCCCGGTCTCGATGTGCCAGCCCCATCCCCCCCTGGAGAATAAAAAGCTTACATCGGGAGAGAAACCGGCATAATACACGTCGATGACCGCCTGGGGCGGCTGGGTCGGATGCAGGTAAATTGGCGCATTCAGGTGTTGCGCGGCCTCCAGGATAGGCCAGAAAAACTTGTCGTCCAGGTAGCGGCCGCGGCTATGGCCGCTGATGATGGCGCCCTTGCAGCCTGCCTGCATCATGCGCTCCAGTTCCTTCGCGGCCTGGTCCGGAGCCGCCGTGCACACGCTGGCGAACCCAGCGTAACGCGCCGGGTACTTTGCCACCGTTTCCAGCAGAAAATCGTTGGTGTCGCGCACCATGGGCACCTGTTCCTTAGCCTCGAGCTGCTCGATGCCCACATAGTGCGAGAGAATCTGGACGTCAATATCCGCCTCGTCCATCGCCGCCAGACGGCCCGGCCCACATCTTGCAGCGTCGCCCACAAGTTCGGGTGGGAAGTGTTGTTGTAAACGCTAACCGCGGCCGTTGACTTCCCCGGACCGGCGATAAAGGCGGGGCTCACATAATGCTCTTCCAGCGTGATGGTCCGCATCTTGGAAAATTTGTGCATTCCCGTCTTTGCCGGCTCGTCGGCAACCCCATTTGGCATGGCTCCGTTCCCTATAATCCGGCCGTCGGCATGGGCCGTGGCCACACCGCCGGCGGCGGCAAGCATAGTTCCCGCAATAAACTTTCGACGATCCATGTTCCCTCCATAATTCTGCTGAACTTAACTGTTCTGGTGGCCCTGGCCCGGAATACTACTACTGGAACACAGTCCGGCCCATGTTTCATGCCGATTCATCATCGGCACAAGACATGGGCCTTAGTTGATTCCGTCGATCGTGCTGCAGTTAGAAGTTGAACTTGAGCGCGAGTTGCACCACGCGAGGTGAAACACTCGTGCTTGTGATCGGACCAAAGGTCGGGCTGAGAGCCTTGGCTGCCTGCGCTAGGGTCGCTCCGGGGGGCGGCGCTGCCGCTCCGACTGTGCCGGGGTTCGACAGTTGCGTGTGATTAAACGTGTTGAAGGACTCCAGGCGAAACTCCACATTGGCGGCTTCCCTTATCCGGGTTTCCTTAACCAAAGCCATGTCGAAGTCTGCCTGTCTGGGGCCATAGACCGGTGAAACCGGAGCGTTGCCATATCCCGTTGCTCCGGAAGGATCAACCACCGGGAAGGGCTGGATGCAGCTCAGGTTGAAATACGAACTGATCTTCGCGGCCTTGTTGCCTTTAGTCTCAAGCTGCGATGCGGGACAACTTACTTCCGCGTAGTCGTAGTTTGTTGGCGATGTGAAACCCGAATAGATGTTCCCGTTCGTTACATTCAGGTTGAGAGGAAGTCCGGTCTGGAAGGTGCTCACGCCTGTTAATTCCCAGCCATTAATGAACTCAGATGCGAGCGTCTTCGACTTCAATGTCGGAAATTTGTATGCGTAATTGATAATCACGCGCTGGCGGCGATCGTAAGCAACGTCGCCGTAGCTACGGAAATACTGAAAGGGATTGCCGTATACTTCCGATCCTATAGAAGGCGCATCCGTATCGAGCGTCTTCCCCCATGTGTAGGCAACCTGGTATTGCAGGTTATGGCTCTCGCGCTGCGCAAGGGTGACATCCAGGCCGTTATACCAGCTGGCGCCACTACTTGCGAAGATTTCGAATCCATTAGGAGCGAACCCCTCAACAGGAACTCGCTGCTGGATGTTTGTCAGTGTGTTGGTGGTGACTCCGTTGATCGGCGCCTCTGGAGTGGCAAAGCCTGCCGCGTTGGGACCCTGGGCCTGAAACAAATGTTCTGCGCGGGCGCCGACGTATCCTATCTCAAGAAGAATGTTTGGTGAAAGGCTCAGTTGTTGATTCAGGCTATAGACCTGAGTCATCGTGGGCCGGAAATCAACACTCATCAGCTCAAGGCCCAACAGTGATGAGGACGTATAGGGAACCCAGACAGGAAAGGCCGAAAGGGGCGCCACTGCCGGGAATGGGTTGGCAAGGCTCTGGGCGGCATTCGCGGGCCCCCCGAGGATAGTCGTGTCGGACCAGGGTTCGGTGTTCCCTGTGTCGAAGAGTTGGGCCGCATTCGGCAAACTGGCGTATATGCCGTATCCGCCCCGCAGGACCATCTTGGAGTTTTCTTCGAACGCGAAGCCGATACGGGGATTGAATGCGTCTCGATCTTTGTCTTTGTCCGAGAATTGTCCATCCTTGACAACTCCCGCAGGCAGGCTGCCGCCGGGATAATTGCTGTCGACATAAAAGCCATCAAAGCAGCTCGTGGGGCACGCCGGGTTCGCCTTCGTCGGGTCAAAGCCTCCGTTGAGGCCCAATGCGTCTGCCATGTCGCCGAGATGTTCATAGCGAATCCCCAGATTTAAGGTCAAATTGCGCGTGACCTTCCAATCATCCTGACCGAAAGCATAGACATTCCACGCCCGGTATTGGCGAGAGCCGCGGCTTTGGAAGGCTAGCTCAACGATTTCATTGCTCAACGGTATACCGGTAGTGTCGCCTGGATTTATGGGATTGCACGTGACGGGAAAGGTGCCGGGAGCGCAGCCAGGCAGGCCGATCAGGAAGTCCGGATAGGTGGGGAAATTAGCTTCACTCGCCAAAATCGGACCACCCGGGTCGAGGTCCAGGCGTGTGAGGCCCCCTCCAAAGCGTAGGGCGTGATTGCCGCGCGTGTAAGACAGTGTATCGACAAAGTTCAGATTGAACTGCTGAAAATCCTGCTGGATGGCGGACCAGATGGTTGTGGAGCCAACCACCAGGCCAAAGCCGTTTTCGCCTTGCTGCGGTGCAGGAATGCCGAGGGAATTCCAGGTCGTCGGGTTTGGAGTATCGGTGGCGTGTGAAATCGTGTCGTTGACTCCGAAGATCGCTTCGTTGATGAGCTTTGAGTTGAACGAATAAGTGTTTGAGAACGATCCGTTGCGAAACTTCTGCGGCGCATCGGCACCGAAGCCGGGCACAGTCGAAGCGCTGAAGGTAACCTTTTGAAGGCTATCCATCCAGAAGAACCTGGCGGCGAACACACTCTTTGGAGACTGGACGTAATCCATGTTTGCCATGAATTGCCGCTCTGAATACGTACATGGGGCGGTGAACGCCGAGAATCCCTCGGGCTGGCCGTTGACCATGATGGTTGTCTGCGGCGTCGGAATCAGATAGCTGCCGTCAGGATTCTTAATTTCCAGCATTTCCAGCGCGATGGGATTAACGTTCGATCCATCGGCCGCCACCTGAATTGGGGCGTACGCACCCGCCTGTCCCCCGAACAGCGTTCCAAGCGCAGTTCTAAGCGTAGCGTCCGTGCGTGTTGCTGGCATCACTGCTGGCAGCAATGGAGAGATATCCGTCGCTGAGCAGCCGGTCGTAATGCCGTTCGTCTGTTTCGTTCCCTGGTAAGACCCGAAGAAGTAGAGCTTGTTGGGAAATATGTGACCGCCGATCGTCCCGCCGTACTGGTTCTGACGCAGCAGCCCGCGACCCACCCCGGCCAGATTGCGGAAGTAGTCGTTGGCGTTCATATCCTCATTGCGGAAGAACTCCCAGAGAGAGCCGTGAAATGCATTGGTGCCTCCCTTGGTGACGATGTTGATCTGCGCTCCTGCGTTACGGCCGTACTCAGCGTCATATTGCGTCGTCTGTACCTTGTATTCCGATAACGTATCCGGGTTGGGAATCGGCAGACCGGCGGCGAGGTTGATGCCCTGGAAATTACCCCCGCCGTATGCGTCGTTCACCTGAATGCCATTGATCTCGAAGTCGTTATCTTCCTGCCGCGCTCCATGGGCCTCTGTGCCCCCTACTACCAACCCCAATTGCGCGCTGAAAGAACTCTGCGCACTCTCTGCGCCTCGACCGAGATCTGCAGCATCAGTCACATTCGTAACCACGCCCGCAGAGAGCCCCAGAATCTGGGCAAAATCTCGAGTCACCAGCGGCAATTCCGTGACTTGTTGCCCACTCACCACCTGCCCCATCGCGGTCGTCTCGGTCTGCAGGAGCTCGGGCTGAGTTGTAACCGTAACGGACTCGCTCGTGGCGCCGATTGTCAACTGAATCGGCAGGGATTCGCTCTCGGTTACGTTTACCGCGATGCCGTCCAGCACTGCGGTTTTGAAACCAGTATGCGAAACCTCGATGCGATAACTTCCCGGCGGAAGCAGGGGGAATTCGTAAAGGCCAGTATCTGTGGTCTTCACATCGCGAACGATGCCTGTTGCTTGATTGGTGAGCTTCACGTCTGCATTCGGGATAGTCGCACCGGTTGCATCGCTCACGTTACCCGAGAGTTTGCCGGTATTAGCGTTTTGAGCGATCGCAAATGACGCGAAGATCATGATTGCGCTCGCTACGATTGAAATGCTTTGCCTCGATAGCTTTCCCATTGATTGCCTCCGTCAGTTTTGTTTGCGGTGTCCAGGTTCGGCACTGAACACGTTTGGGATAACGCTCATCGCTCCCACTCACTCACAAGGGGGACGCTCCCATGCCCCACGTGCGATGCCCCATTCGCTTGCAGGGCAGTCATCGTCGAAGCTGATCCATCTTCGGGAGTGCTTACAGCCTTCCCCTCATCGAACAACTTTGACAGGTTCCGATCGTTTGCGTGAGGTATACGAAAGGCGTGAGAAGTGTATGCAGGACGTGCACGCGCTGTCAAGGAAAAAGTTTGGAGGATTTTGGGTAGTCGTTTATCGGCTTGTCGAGGCACCAGCCTTGTGGCCACCGCGGCATCGGGGCCAGCACGGCCTCGGACAAGAACGGATTCCGGTAACTCATTATCGATGAATCACTTTCACAAGACTGCCGGCAACCGGATTGCATTCCAATGAGTGTCCCCGAGGCGGAGTATCAGGAGCCATAAGCCTCTCAAAGATCGTCGGCACAGTCACCCGGCCGATCTTCAAACAAAGCTGATGGTGGATGGTGAGACGAATTGGCAAAAAACGGGGTATCATGCATCGTCAATGCCAATGCTGTGAATCTCCGCCGGAAGGCGTCGAGCAAGGTTGAGCAGACTGTGCATCAGATTCGCCGCTTCTCTGTTCCGCCTCTCCCGCACCATGTTCAAGCTTGTGCCCCTGCATCTCGCCACTCTTAGTATCCAGCCCTGCCACATGTTGGAAGCTGAGAGGATGAAGGGCTTGGAAAAGCATTGATGAACGAGGATCAGGACAGAATGCGCATGAGGCACGAGCCGCACAACCTGGCGCTGTTGCACCACCTGGCCATCAACGCCATGCAAAAAGAGGGATCGAAAGGTTCCCTGCGCGGCAAGTTCAAACGCGCCGTGTGGGACGATGACTACCTACCCCGCCTGTCGGAGCTATTTTGAAATGCGCTTGCTCCGATAGGTCAGATCACCTTTCTTGTCTTGAGTTCATGAATTCTTTGCTCGGAATAGCCAAGCAGACTGCCGTAGATTTCCTCATTGTGCTGACCGACGGCGGGAGCCGGCTTGTCGAAGCCGACATGGGAGCCGGAGAAGCGGATAGGCAATCCCATGCCGATGACCTCGCCGATGAAGCCGAGTTTGGGGTGGGCCAAGGGAACAGTTTCGCCACGGGCCAACACGCGCGGATCGCGAAACGCGACTTCCGGAGTGCGCACCGGGGCCGCGGGCACACCGGACGCGTCGAGCTTGGCGATGGCGGTGGCGGCATCCATGGTTTGCGTGAAGGCAGTGATAAGGCGGTCGAGTTCCTTCACATTTACTACGCGGTCGTCGCGGGTCCGGAAGCGCGGATCGTTGCCGAGGTCGGGCCGTTCCATGGCGGCGAAGAGGCCTTTCGCGAAGGCTTCCGTGGGCGCGCAGATGGCGATGTAGCCGTCCTTGACCGGATAAACGCCGAAAGGAGCAAGCCGCGGAACGGTCTGACCGGTGCGCTGGGGAACTCCGCAGCGCTCCAGCAGGTCGAAGGGCTCGCAGGCCACCATGGAGGTCATCACGCCAAGCATGGAAACGTCCACGTGCTGGCCGAGCCCGGTGCGTTGCGCCTGGTGAAGAGCGGCGAGCAATCCGATCACGCCGAACAGGGGCGCATTCAGGTCGGCGAAGGGAACTCCGACGCGGACGGGCGGATCGTCGGGTGCGCCGGAGGTCATCATCACGCCGCTGAGCGCCTGGATGATGGCGTCCATCGCCTTGCCCCCGCCGGGCTCGCCGTCGCTGCCGAATCCGGTGACGGAGCAATAGATGATTCTGGGGTTGATCCCGCTGGCAAAGCTGTATCCGGCGCCGATGCGGTCGAGCGTACCGCGGCTGAAATTCTCCACTAGCATGTCGGCCTTGCGCACCAGGTCGGCGAAGATCTCGCGCGCCTCAGGGTGCTTCAGATTCAACGTGATGGCCTGCTTGTTGCGCAGGCGGTTGAGGGCAGACACAGAGATGTCGTCTTCGTGCTCTCGGGCGAGACTCGGGCCATGCTCGCCCACGTACGGAGCGTTGGTGCGGCAGGTATCGGGGCCGAGCGGATTCTCGATCTTGATGACGCGGGCGCCGAGGCCCGCGAGCAGAAAGGTGGCATAGGGCCCTGCGAGCGCGGTCGTAAGGTCCAGAACGGTCACGTCTTCGAGCGGACGCGGCGCTTCGATCATATCTGGCATAGTCAGTCTTCTTTCTCGAAAAAAATTACCCGATCGCCATTCCATCGGAAGGCAGGCTTCAAGCCACATTCCAGGCTGATCTTCTCCGTGTAGGCCGCAACCGCTAAACCTCGTTCGTCCCGAATCAGGACCTCGGGGCTGCCATCGGGGTGAATCCAGCAGGGAAGGAAACCGGCGCGCCGGACGCCGCTCTTGTCGACGTCGCACCAGGCGATCATGGCGTTCTTGGCCTCGGGATGAAAGGGATAGGTGGGATAGTCGGGGTCGGGCTCGAAGCCGAAGAGTTTGCGCCGGCGCTTTGCCCAGGCCTGGCGTTCCGGGCTTGCGTTGGCGTCAACGCTGAGCGCCCTGGTCACGGTGACGAAGTTGCCAAGCCCATGGAAGATCGGCCGGTCCTTATAGACCTCGACGCCCTGCAAGATGTGCGCGTGATGGCCTACGACAACGTCGGCGCCGGCATCGATGGCGGCCTTTGCCACCTGCCGCTCGTACATGGCGAGAGTGGCGGGAGAATGACCCATTCCCTTATGGAGCGCTACGGTGAGGATGTCCACCTGAGGGCGTAGCGCCGCGATGTCGTTCTCCATCTCCTGGAGCGAGGCCGGATCCGCGAAGGTATAGATGGTTGGCGGGCCTCCGGGAGAGGCGTTATCCAGTTCGTAATGGGTGATGATTTTCACGTAGGCGCAGCCGGGCTTGGCTGACGTGGCCCAGGATTCCCTCGGACCCACGCAGTTGTAACTGAGGAACCCGAACCGAATTCCCTCCCGCGTGAGCAGGGCCGGCCTGCGCGCCTCGGCGAGCGTGCTTCCTGCGCCGGCGGTCTGGATTTTGTTGTCCCGCAAGCCCTGGATGGTATCCGCTATGCCGTTCGGACCCACGTCGGCGATGTGATTGCCGGCCAGCGTGGCCACGTGAAAGCCGGCCCGCACCAATGCCTGAAGGTTTTTAGGATCGCTGGCCGGAGCGGGAATGTCGTTGGAACTCTCAAGGCCGCGATCTGTGTGCGGCACCTCGACATGGCCGGCCAGCACGCCGGCCTGAGCCAGAGTCGAGCGGGAACGGTCAAAGAAGCGATCGGGCCGGGGCTCGTCCAGGATCAGATCGCCGACCATCATGAGCGTCGTGCGCAGAAGAGAGTTATCCGGCATGGTCTAAATTGTATACTCCACGTACACCGACCGCAAACAGTCCGTACAGACTTCCGGCGCCAGGATGTATGGCCACCAGTCGCCGACGCCTTTCCCGCAGCGCCTTGGGATTGAGATTGAGGCCCTTATCGATGGAACGAACTCCGTCGTGCGGCACTTTCCAGATCACGCGGCAGAGACGATGTGCACCGCCTAAATTGCTTTTTTTGTTCGCCAGGCGAGACAGCCAGCGACGGAAGAGGATCTGTGTCAAGGGCGATTCGTTTTCGCTCAGGCCAGTCTCTCGAGCCGAACCGGCGCAATCAGCGTGCCCCACTCCGGCCAGCCCGTCATCACGATCTCGCCCGCAAGGCCCGTGATGCGCGCGCGCACCAGCAATTCATCGAGCGAAACCCTGAGCATCAACCGCGCCAGCGGCATCCCTGCGCACTGGTGCGGGCCCATGCCGAAGGCTATGTGAGACTTGATGTTGGGGCGGTTGAGAATGAACTCGTCGGGATCGGGAAAGACCGATTCGTCGCGGTTGGCTGAGGCGTACACCAGGGCGATGGGCTCGTCTTTCTTGATGAGTCGGCCGCCGATCTCCACGTCCCGGCGCGAGGTGCGGGCAAAGCCGCGGTAGGGCGTGAAAAGGCGCAGATACTCCTCGATGGCTGCCGGAATCAAGCCGGGCTCGTTGCGCAATTCCTCCTGCAACTCCGGGTGCGTGGCCAGGTGCAACATCATGCAGCCGATAAAGACCCCCGGGGCGATCATGCCCACCACGATCATCTGGCGAATGGTTCCCAGCACCAGGTTGTCGGGAAGCAATTGGCCCTCGTTGTCCCTGGCCGCCAGCAGCGCGGAGGCCACATCCTCGCTCGGGTCCAGAGGATGCGCCTTGCGGCTCTCGACGATGTTCCGCGCCAAGTCGTACAACACCAGGCTCTTTTCCTTCACGGCGTCGTTGTCGAAGCTCTGCAGCGCTTTTGCATAAGCCGCCGAGACGTCCTTGATGATCATGGACATATCGGTGGGGACGTTGAAAAACTCTGCGAAGACGTAGCCGGGAAACTTCCGCGTGAACTCCTCGCACACGTCCCCGCCTCCGGCCGCGACGATCGGATCGAGCAGATCTCCGGAAATGCGGCGGACGACGGGTTCAAACCGCGCCATCTTCTCGGGAGAGAAAAACGGGTTGAGCGCGCGGCGGTACACCGTATGCTCCGGCGGATCGAAGTGCAGCGGAGGACGCCGTCCCGTGAAGGCCACCCTGGGAACCACATTCTGCACTGTGGTGGTGAAGTTCTCCCAGTCCTTCAGCACGCCCACCACATCCTCATGGCGCAGCAGGGCCCAGAATCCGTTCCACTCGTTGGAGTGCGCCACCGGGCAACTTTGCCGCATCTCCTTGTAGATTAGATGGGCACTGGTGAAGCTCTCCGGCGCAAGCGGATCGAAGTCGTCTGTAAGGCGCGGGTCGCGCGGGTTCTCATTCTCCATCTTCAGCCTCATCCACAGCGCATCTTTGCTTATCGGTTCCGTGACCGGAGCATTCGGCGGAAGAACCCCAATCACTCCGCTGTTCCAGACTCCGGTGAGCGTGACGGCTGCCGCAGGCTGCGCGCCAGGACGAGTGAGCGCTCTGCAGCGTCGACCGCCAAATCACAGCCAAGGGTGCCAGCGTGCCCGCTGGCCTTACGGCGGTTCTCCAATCCCTGTGGAGTTATTGGATCGTGCAGTGTGGCGTTTTCTTAAGGGAAAACGCCACTTGACCGCATCGGCTTCGCTCTACACCAATTGGAGAACCGCTATAGTGGCGCCGGAGCTTGGGGTATCCTTTCAGAGCGCTTATTTTTTCGTGGTTGCACTATCATTCGGCGCACTCAATCTCCGTCCGCTCCATAATCTCATTCTGGACCGCCGTGGTAAGCGCCACGAAATATGCGCTATAACCGGCCACCCGGACGATTAAATCCTTATGCATCTCCGGATGCTTCTGCGCGTCTGCGAGCATCTGCTTATCGACGACATTGAACTGAATATGCTTTCCTCCGTTTTTGAAGTACGTCTTGATCAAACTGGCCAGTTTCATGAGATCTTCGGTGCTCTTCAAAGCCGTGGGATGAAATTTCATATTCAGCAATGTGGCCTGGTACACGCTCTGGTTGATTGCCAGTGCGCTCCGGATTACAGCAGTTGGTCCATGCGTATCTCTGGCTTGCGCTGGCGAGATAGTTCCGTCCGCCAGGGTTTCGCCGGCAAGCCGCCCGTCCGGCGTGGCGCCGGTCATCGCTCCGCCCGGCGCGTGGGCTGTGATCGAAATGCCCGTGGGCTTCATGTGCCCACCCCAGATGCTCTTGAAGGTAACTGCTGTGTCGGCCCAAAGCTTGTATAACTCACCTGCTATGGAATCGACATAGGGATCTCCGTTCCCGTACTTCGGAGCCGCCTGAAACATCTTTCTCATTTCGGCATAACCGTCCCCGCACCAATTGGCCGCGAGGGCGGCTTTCAGCTCCCTGGCGCTCACCTTCTTTTCTTCATAGACCAGCTTCTTCACGGCAGCCATGGAATCGGCGACGTTGATCATCCCGACCAGATTCAGCGCCGATCCATTTTCAAAGGGCATGGTGCGGTCAAGCGCGTCCCTGCCCACCTTGATGGCATCGGCCATCATGACGGAGTTGACAGCATCCGGGAAGAGTTCGGTCTGGGCGCGCAGCAGGATGTTGTGTTCCTCTGCCGTGAGACTCATGAAATAAGTGAGCTGCTCCTTGAATGCCTTCATGAAGTCATCAAAGGTCTCAAAGCTCTCAAACTCTCCGGTGCGCGGTCCAAGCTGCTTTCCGCTGCGGGGGTCGATCCCGTTGTTCATGGTCATTTCCAGAACGCGAGGAACGATGAACATGCCGAGCGCATTGATGCGCGACTTGCCCGGAAGATTGACATCGAGGCAACCGGCAATTGCGTAGTTGCGCGCGTCTTTGAGCGGCACGCCCTCGCCGGTAAGGTATTTGATATAACACGCGTCTGAGATGAAGGCCGGCATCCCGATGCCGGTTTTGACCAGCTCCAGCCCCTTCCGCACTAGAGCTTCGGGGGTCTTCTCGTTGACCCTGATGGTGATGGTGTGATGCGGCGTGCGGCACTCCATCGCCGCCTCCAGAATCAGGTAGGAGAGTTCGTTGGACGCGTCCTCGCCGTCCGGCGTGCAGCCGCCGATGACCCAGTTGTTCCACCTGGCCAGCCCGGCCCACTTCTGGCGCTGCATCTTGCCGCCGCCGATGAAGTTCATCTGCATGACCTTGATGCGCAGCAACTCCAGCAGTTCCAGCACATCGTCGTCGGACAGGATGCCTTCGGCCTTGTCCTTCTTGTAGAAGGGGTACATGAACTGATCAAAGCGTCCTCCCGGAGTCGTTCCACTGGCGACCATCAACCAGATGAACCAGAACGACTGCATCGCTTCGCGGAAGTTACGAGGCGCATGAGCCGGCACCCGGCGGCATGCCGCCGCGATCTGCTCTAACTCGCTCTTCCGTTTTGGATCCGTCTGCTGGGAGGCTTGTTCGGCGGCCAGATTGGCAAAGCGATTGGCGAGGCGAATAATTGCCGGGAGAACGATGATCACTGCCCTAAGAAAATCCGCCTTCTTAATTGCGTCAAGGCTCGTGTACCTCAGATCTCTCAGCTCCTGCTCGGCATCGCCGATAAGCTTCGCAAAGCCGGTGTTGATCGCCATTTCATAGTCAGGAACAATCAAACTCTGCCCGACACCCAGCCCCCAGCCGGATCCCGCGGAACCTTGTCCGCGCCCTTCAATCTTGTTCTGCCAGGGAGGACAAAGGATTCCCGACTGAATGAATGGCCACATTCTTTCATCGTCGTAAAACTGCCCCTGCCTTTCGTCGAGGGTCCGGCCCTTGTTCAGCCAGTAATCGTCCAAGGAACGGATCACAGCATTGTCCTCATCGGAGATCAGCAGATTCCCCTTTTTGAGGTCTTCAATATCTTCCTGAGGCCATCCCGGTCCCATGGAGCCCAGTTCCATGCCCATGGGATCTCTGGCCACATTGCCCACAATAAGTTCATCGTCTGCTATGAAGATGGTCTTGTGATCTAGATAATGCGCAGTGGCCTTGGCTCTGCGGATGATCTGCGGCTCTCCCTCGCTGCGCTCATAAGACTCCACGATCAGGCGTGCCTTTTCCGCACAGATCGGGTATTTGTCCAAGATAAGACGATCGCGGAGCTTTTTCACACGGGGGTTCACTTTGGGCTCCCTTCTTGCTTCATTCTAATGCTGAGCATGATGAGAAACGATACCGCCGAGGCAGCGGCCATGAAGTGCAATCCCGCCACAAAGCTGCCCGAGGCATCGCGCAGCAACCCAGGCAACGTGTGAAGGAGAAATGCCGTAAACTCACGCTGGATGGCTTGAAGCAACGGCGAAAAGCCAAGACTCGACATCTGCAACGTCAACATGGCAAAAAGAGCGGCGGCAAACGGTATGATCCAGCGCACGATGCGTTTGAGTGTACACTACGTACACTCGTGGTGTACACTTAAAAGCGTCGATACTCGGATTTATGCCCGATTCTTCCGCCGTTGAGCAGCTCCAGGAACGTTACAAGGATCGCATGGGCGGCGCCCTGGGGCAGCCCATGCCCGTAGCCGCGGTCACTTCGAACACTGTGCCCTGGGAACTTCTCCGGGCGGCCGGGTTTTTCCCGGTTCTGCTCAGTCCGCCCGCCGGCCCAACCACCCACGCGGATGCTTACATGGAAGATGTCTTCGATGCGCGCTCTCGCGGCATCTTCGAGCGCTTCCTTTCCGGCGAATGGGCATTCATCGACACGCTGGTTATTCCGCGCACCTCCGAGCAGGAGCACAAGCTGTTCCTCTACCTTCGCGAAGTGGCGCGCCAGGAGCCGGAACGCAAACTGCCGCGCGTTCTGCTCTATAACCTTCCCCACGCCCGCTCGGCGGAAGCCCGGATTTACGGGCTGGAACGCACCCGGGAACTGATCGAGGCGCTGCCACCGGCTTTGAGCGGCAGCCTCGAAGCAGCCATCGCCGAAGGCAACGCGGCGCGCCATGCGTTGCGCTCGATCCTGGACCTGCGTTCGAGCCGGCTCTCCGGCGCCAAAGCCCTCCCGCTCATCGGAGCCTTCTATTTCATGGATCGCGCCGAATACGCGGCCCTTGCCGCTCGCGCAGCGCGCGAGTTGGCCGGACTGCCCGCACTTCAAGGCCCACGCCTGCTGGTGAAGGGCGCTGCCCTTCCACACCCCCATCTGCACGCGGCCATTGAATCCCATGGCGCAATCGTGGCCTGCGAAGACGATTGGTGGGGCTCGCGCGCCGCCGGGGAAGACATCCGCGAGGACATCGATCCTCTCGAGGCGATCTTTGAGAAGTACTATCTCGACGAGCCCAGTCCGCGTGTCTTTCCTCCGTCGGCGGCCGAAGCCTGGTTTCTTCAGGCGCTCTCCGCCGTCGACGGCGTCGTCTTTTATATCCCGCCTGAAGACGATGTCTTCGGATGGGACTACCCGCGGCTGCGCGATCTCCTCGACCGCCGGAACATTCCGCATTTGCTCGTCAGCGCCGACGCCTCGCCGGCGACCCTTTCCGCGGAATGGCACGCAAGGATCGACGAGTTCGTCCTTGGGATCAAGAGGTAACGGTCATGGCGGAGCGACAACTGCGGTGTACCACGGCGGCTTCCGAACATCAGAAGACATGGTTCGCGGAATTGCGTCGCGACGTGTTTGAGCACCGCAAGCCCTACGCCATCGTCCAGGCCGATATGCCCCTCGAGCTTTTCCAGGTGATGCGCGTGCCCGTGGTCAGCAATCAGTGGTGGGGAGCCATCGTGGCCGCAAAACGCCTGGCTCCTTACTATCTCGACCGTATGAACGAGGCCGGGTATCACGACGGACTGTGCCGCTATTGCAGCCTCTCGCTGGCCACAAGCCTGGTGGGAGATCCGGACCAGGCGCCGTGGGGTGGGCTGCCGAGACCCGCGCTGGTGGCGGCCCGGCTCACCTGCGACTGCATTCAGCGCATCTTTTCCGCATGGGGCGAGGTCTTCGGCTCGGAGTTTGTGGCCCTCGACGCTCCGGGTGCCACCGATCTGCCTCCCCGCTGGTGGGAGCTGAGCCGCCATCGCTGGACGGAATTGTTCGAGGGACACCGCCTCGATTTCATGGTGGCCCAGTTCCAGCGCTTGATTGCCGCGCTCGAGCGGATCACGGGCGAACGCTTCGACGAGAATCAGCTTCACGCTCTGATGGAAGGCGTCAACCGTCAGGAGGAACTCTTTGAGGAAGTCCGCGAGCTGATCTGCTCCGCGCCGCGCACGCCGGTTCGCATGCACGAGCAGGTGGCAAACGTGATGGCCGCGCAATGGGTTCGCGGCAGCGAATGGGCCGTCCAGCACGCACGCGCCTTCCGCGATGAGGTGAAGGCCCGCGTGGATGAAGGGATTGCCGCTTGCCCCGGCGAGCGATTGCGCCTCATGTGGGTGGGCGCGGGGCTCTGGCACGACACCGATTTTTACACTGCCTTCGAGGAGCGCTTCGGTGCTGTATTTGTCTGGTCGATGTATCTGGCCTTCGGACCCGATGGCTACATCCGGTATGGGCTCGACGACCCGCTCAAAGCCCTGGCCAGCCGCACAGTCAGCATGAATGAGCAGTTGCACAATCCGCCCTGGGCTAACGAATGGATCGTCGATCAGGCCCTCCGCCACCACATCGACGCTGCGCTCGTGCTCCGTCCGCTCGGCACCAGGCCATCGGCCACCGGAAATCTCTTTATCGAGCGGGCTCTCAAAAAAGCCGGCATCGCCGTACTGCCCATCTACGCGGACATGGTCGACGCTCGCGGCTGGGATCCGGCTGCCATGCGCTGCACAGTCGAGGGGTTCCTCGAAAAGCTCTCCGCACGCAAGTAAGCGGCAGCGTGAGTGGAGCGGGTACGGCTGGGTTTCTGCTATGCTTAGGACCGTGAAATCCGCAAAGGTGAAGCCGGCGTCTAAAAACAAGCTTTCAATGCGCCAGATGGCCTATCTGCATATTGAGAAGAAGATTGCGTCGCGCGACCTCAGAGCTGGCGATCCGGTGTCGGAACTGCCCATCGCGAATGAACTGGGAATCAGCCGTACCCCGACGCGCGAGGCAATACGGCAACTGGTGGCTGAAGGGCTGCTGGAGGAGGTTCCCGGCCGGGGTGTGGTGGTGGTGACGCTGGACCGGCGCGACATCGTGGAGATCTACGAGCTGCGCAAGGCTCTCGAAGTGGCGGCAGTGCGGATGGCGACGCGGCGCCTGACCGGGAGCGCGGAATTGAAGAACCTCCGCCTGGTGACCGACAAAATGGAGAGCCTGATCGAGGAGATGGAACGGTCGGACCAGCAAGGGCTGGAATCGAAGCAGATTAACCGCTATGAGGCGGCCGACATCGCGTTTCACACTTACCTTATGCACGCCGCCGGCAATCGCCGGATGCTGAACATCGTGAACGGATTGCGATCATTGATCCGCATCTTTGCCATGCGCAAGGCCGTTCACAAAGTGGAGAAGATCAGGGATATCCATCGGGATCATGTCGAAGTGATCGCCGCCATGGAGGCCGGCGATCCCGAACGGGCCGCAGCCATACTTTCAGCGCACATCGAAGCCGGCCAGCAGGACCGGCTGGAGCAATACGCTCTGCGCGAGCAGGAGGCGGGCCTTCCCCAGGATATTTCTGCGTTTCTGGAGAGAATCCAGGCCCAACTGGGCTGAAGCCGCGCTTTCTGGGTCGACCACTTTGTTCAGAGCAGCCAAGGGAAGCTCCATTCTATAACCTCGAACCATCGACTCTAAACGACCTCCAATTCGAGAAGCATCGGGGACGGGGAGCGGAGGGCGTCGCGAATCGCCGATTCCAGATCGCCGGGTTCATCCACGCGCAGGGCGGAACAACCGTGCCCGCGGGCAATGGCCACAAAATCGATGCCAGGAAGATCGGAACCCTTGATTTGCTCGCCACGGGCATATCCGAATTGGGGCGCGAATTCCTGGAGAGCGGCGTAGCGTCGATTATTCAGGATGACAAACGTGATTGGTAACTGGAGCCGGGCCGCAGTCCAGAGGGCCTGAATGGAATACATGGCCGACCCATCTCCGATAATGGCGATGATCTTTTCATGGGGTTTGGCGAGTGCAACTCCCAGAGCAGCCGGCAAGCCGTAGCCAAGCCCACCGCTATCCGTGGTGAAGAAGCCTTCCGCGCGAGTGATCGGCAGATAGCGCTGCAGGATGGGACGGGCCGAGGGCGCTTCTTCGACGATGATGCTGTTGGGATCGCGCATTTTGTGCAGAACCTGCAAGGCATAGGCGGTGGTTATGGGCCGCGACGCTTGCACCACAGGAGCGGGTTCCCGCAAGGCTGGAGGCTGCCGCCGCATGGTGATGGGGCGAGCCAATAGATCGAGAACGCCGAGCCGGATGCTGCCCACAGCGACGCTTCCGGTGGGAGTCCAGACGGCAGTGGCCGGATCGTCGATGAGCTGGCAGACCTGTGCGCCTTTCGGGAAATGGGGCCCGAGGCCTTCGATATGGTAGGTGAATGCAGGCGCTCCAATGACGAAGATGAGATCGTGACCGTCGAGAAGGGCGACGATTTTCTCGCGAATCGGGGGAAGAAATCCGGCAAAGAGAGGGTGGTTCTCGGGAAACGAACAGCGTCCTGACCTGGGCGCAGCCCATACGCGCGCATTGTGCGCCTCTGCGAGCCGAAGGACTTCAGACCATGCGCCTTCGCGGTCCACTCCCGCTCCGACGACGAATGCCGGCTTCATGCTCTTGTCAAGCTGGGATTCAATCCAATCCATTGTCTGCGGGTCGGGACGCATCGCGGTTGCCACGATCTTTTCCGGGACCAACTCCGAAGGCTGATCCCAATCGTCGGCGGGAATGGAGAGGAAGACCGGTCCGCGCGGAGGCAACATGGCCGTGTAATAAGCACGCGCGAATGCCAGCGGGACATCAGAGGCGCGAGCCGGTTCGATGCTCCACTTCACATATGGCTTGGGCAACTCCGTGGCCTGGATGGATGCGAGGAAAGGATCAAACGGCAGAAGTGAACGCGCCTGCTGGCCGGCCGTGATCACGATGGGCGTGTGGTTTCTGAAGGCGGCGAAGATGTTGCCCATCGCGTTGCCTACACCTGCCGCGGAGTGCAAATTCACGAGGGAAGCGTTTCCCGAGGCCTGAGCAAAGCCGTCGGCTATACCGACCACGACGGATTCCTGCAGTCCGAGAATGTAGCGGAAGTCCGCCGGGAAGGAGAGAAACATGGCCAGTTCCGTCGATCCGGGATTCCCAAAGACAGTAGTCAGGCCAAATCTGCGCATGAGGTCGTAAACGGCTGCACGCACAATTATCGATGTCGAGCACTCACTCATTTTGCGTTCCTTCCAGTACCGACGGATTGACGAGATTTTCGCATTCAATTTCTAAAGTCATCGTTGAAATGCCTCACGCAATTGCTGCACGACCCACATGCTCGTCGGATGTCGAGTGACGTCCCAGGGAAGAATTCGTCGACGCTCATGCGCGATCACAAAGAAGCAGTTGAGAACGCCGAAAGTGAGTGACGGCACTGTGAACAAATCCATGGCCGCGATAGCCTCACGGTGGTTGCTCAACAACGCCGCCCATCAGCCGGAGGGCATTTTGCCCACCCGACATTCGCTGCCCGCTCGGTGTGATCCTTACGACGATGCGTGACGATTGGACATCTCTTCCCGTGTTGAAAAATTGACTTCAGGACTAACCTCGAGGTTAAGAATCAGGCCCTTTTGTCCCCCGATGGCATTGTGGCGAACTACAGGATTGCATCTTGGCCAACTACAGCCTGCGTCTCTCGGTCCCAAGTGGATGGGGTAACCCCACGTCTACGTAATTCAGCTTTTTGTACTCTCGCGGTCGGGGTCTTCGGCAAGTCCGCGATCACGTCTATGAACCGGGGCTGGGCGAAGCGCGGCAGTTCACGTTCAGCGAAACGCGCAATGGCCGGAGCATCCAAGGGGCATCCAGGCAACGGCACCACTGCCAGCATGACTTCGTCTTCGGCGCCGGGCCCTGCCGCGGGCACGGCGTAGGCCGCCACCTCCTTAACACCCTTTAGGCGGCCGATAGCCGTCTCCACCTCGAACGAAGAGATGTTTTCGCCGCGGCGTCGAATGCAGTCCTTCATGCGATCCACGAAAGTGAGATATCCATTCGCGTCCATGGTGGCGGCATCGCCGGTATGGAACCAAAGGTTGCGCCACGCTTCCACGGTCTTCTCCGGCATTTTGTAATACCCGGCCATGAAACCGAAGGGAACGCGCGGCCGGACCACGATCTCCCCGACGGCGCCGGGCGGGACCGCTTCATCGGTTTCAGGATCGTGAATTTCCACCTCGAAATATCGTTCATAAACCCTTCCGCACCTGCCTCGTTGGGTTTCGCCCATTTTTCCATAGACGCAGATGTTGGACTCCGTCATGCCGAAGGCTGAAAGGACCTCCGGCAAACCGAAGCGTTCACGCCAAATTTGTTCGTGTTCGGGAGGATTGGGCGCCGAATGGACGACACGCAAACCATGATCGCGATCCGCGGGGCTGGGCGGCGTGGCAAAGATGAAGGCGGTCATTGCGCCTAGCAGGTTAGTGATGGTGGCTCGGTACTGCCGCACGTCCGGAAGCCATGCACTGGCGCTGAAGCGCGGCCGCAGCACCGCGGAGGCGCCGGCAATCAAAGTGCTGTAAAGCTGTATGTAGAGGCCATTGACATGGAACAGTGGCATCGTGATGTAGTAAATGTCGCGTTCGGTCACCGCATGATTGTCGATATACCCGAGTCCAAAGAGATAGGCGTGGGCATGAGGCAGCAGTACGCCCTTGGAGGGACCGGTGGTGCCCGATGTGTACATCATGCCGGCGATGTCCTTGGCCGCCGGTAACGGGCCATCATACGGGGCGGCCATGCGCCAGGCGTCAAGTGCCAGTGTGTGCCAGCGGTCGCCGATGTCGGCCGTAGCGTTCGGCAGTGTTATTGAGGGCGCGGGCAAAGGCGCCGGCGCTGCGTCACCGGCCACTACCACCGTGCACAAGTCCGGAAGTTGGGATGCTATTTCGCATAGCACCGGCAAATGACTTGAGTGGAACAAGGCTACTTTGGCGCCGCAATTGCGAAGCTGATGTTCCAGGAACGCGCCTTTGAGGCCGGTGTTGATACCGACAAGAATTGCGCCCAGCCGGCCGAGCCCTAGCCAAGCGCGCACGTAATCGAGCCCGTTGGGCAGCATCACCGCGACGGTGTCGCCCGGACCCACTCCCAGTCCGGCAAAGAATCCGGCGACCTTGGCTGCCTGTGCTTCCGCCTCCGCATATTTCAGTATGTCACCATCCGTGGTGGTTACGAACGTTTGCCCACCTCGTACTCGCGCCTGATACGCCAGGACTTCAGGCAACACCCATCGCTGGTGGTCCCTAAGGGCCTCGTACATCGCTTTTCTCCTGACAAAATGATAGTGCGCTTACTTACGGCTCCGCCAACCTGTAACTATTGAGAGCTCGATGGAAACTCTTTTCAGCAAGGCGCGATTCATGATCATCTCTCTCCCCTGACCGTCCAATCATTCCTCGTCCGCGTAGGTTTATGCTGGGCGAATGGGCGTTGCAAACTTATATCTCCTGCTCAACCCGTTAGACGAGGCTCGCCGGAAGCTGTCATGGGTGAAAACCTGCCGACGAGGAAAAGTTCTGCAACCCGGCCCCGCGCTCAAGCATCCCAATCCCTAGAGGCCTTGAGAGGCAGAACAGTTGAACTATGCAACGGAATTCCCTGAAGGAGTTCACGCGGTCATCGGCGTGGAAAAGGCTGTACGCGGCACAGGCCGAGCCGATCCTGCAGGGCATCAACTCGGCTCTGCCACCCCCAGTTCCTGAGGCTCTTCCCCTCGGCTTAGCAGGTTTTCATTTCTTTTCATTTCTTTGTCTTCGGCGGCTTCAACAAAACCATGGACGGGATCGACAATCGCCGGGCCCGGCCCGGCCAAGCGCCACCGCAGCCGCCACATCATCTCCCACGCGCACCGCACTCGATCCGCAGGATCGCATCTGTTTATCGGATCGCACCACCTGACCAACGCCCCAGGGCGAAATCACTCTTGAACAGGAGTCGTTATGAGCAGCAAGAATCTGGAAGAACTGTTACAGACCGCCGGTAATCCGGTAGACATGCTCCGCAATTCGCAACTCAGAGCGCGAATCTTTCCCGTTGTCCCCTCCGAGATCTCCAACTGGCGCGACGAGCAGCGCGCCTGGAGTGAGACCGCCGTTCTTTTCGACCAGAATCATCACATGGGCAACTTGTACATCGAGGGCCCCGACGCCCTCAAGCTGCTCTCGCATCTGGGCACCAACAGCTTCGCCAATTTCCCCGTCGATCGTGCCAAGCAGTTTGCTCCGTGCAGCTACGACGGCTATGTCATCGGCGATGGCATTCTCTTTCATCTGGAAGAGAACCGCTTTGTCTATGTCGGCATCCCGCCTGCAGCGAATTGGCTTCAGTTCCACGCTCAGACCGGCGGCTACGACGTGAAGACCGAGATGGACGAGCGTTCCCTATCCAATCCGAACGCCAAGGCCGTCGTGCGCTCCTGCTACCGCTTCGAGATTCAGGGACCAAACGCGCCCCAGATATTGGAAAAGCTGAACGGCGGGCCCGTGACGGAGATTAAATTCTTCAACATGGGTCATATCCAGATTGCCGGACGTCCTGTTCGCGCCCTGCGCCACGGAATGGTCGGCGCTCCCGGCCTGGAAGTCTGGGGCCCCTACGAGGAGCGCGAAGAGATTCGCGCCGCCATTGTGGCCGCCGGCAGGGATTTCGGACTCCGCGAGGTCGGTTCGCGTGCCTATCTCACCAATGCCATGGAGTCCGGCTGGATTCCCTCGCCCCTTCCTGCCATTTACACCGGAGAGAAGCTGAAGGCCTACCGCTCCTGGCTTCCGGCCACAAGTTTTGAAGCGACCTGCTCGATCGGCGGAAGTTTCGACTCGCGCGAGATCCGCGACTACTACATGACGCCCTACGAGCTCGGCTATGGCTTCTTCGTCAAGTTCGACCATGACTTCATTGGCCGCGAGGCCCTGGAGAAGATAGCCAAGGAGCCGCAGAGGAAAAAGGTCACCTTTGCCTGGAATGCCGAGGATGTGACCAAGGTATTCCATTCCCTCTTCGAACCCGGCGATCCCTACAAGTACATCGACTTCCCAAATGGGAATTATGCGTTCTTCTCGTACGACAAGATCTTGCTCCACGGCAGAACCGTGGGCGTCTCCATGTACGCCGGCTACAGCTTTAATGAGCGAACCATGCTTTCGCTCGGCGTGGTCGATGCGGATGTCGAGATCGGTACCGAAGTTGAGTTGCTCTGGGGCGAGAAGGACGGCGGCACCTCGAAACCGACCGTAGAGCGCCACAGGCAGTTGGCGATTCGCGCCGTTGTGAGTCCGGCTCCGTATTCCAAAGTCGCACGCGAAACCTACACGGAGGGCTGGCGCAGCGCACAAACTAAACGAGCAAAATTTGCGCAGGCGGTGTGAAGGCAAGGGACTGCGCCCAATTACGGCATTTCTCGGATTTCTGTAGAGTCACCAAGTGGCGTGCAATGTGGATTTTTCTCGAGGAAAAATCCACGAAACAGTGGTGGCATCGCTCTATACCAATCCGAGAAATGCTATAGAGCAGAACCAGAGTAAGCGTATCCTTGCGTTCCGTTGTGAAAGGTGGCTTTTTCTTGTCCAGGTGCTAGAAAGAATGTTCGGCTAATTCTCTTTGCGCAAAGCGTTTCGCTCAAGAATCTCGCCCAGATCGTGTATCACGCGGTGCGGCCGGCGTGCCTTCGGTTGCGCAGACCAATCTTCCAAAGAGGAAATGCCGCTGGTCACGCCGAATCCGATGGCCTTCCCGCGCCGCGCCATGATTATTTCGACCAGCGGGTCGTCGCCAACGACGCCCACCCGGCGCACTGGAATCCGGAGTTTCCTGGCAACGAACTTCAAGGCGTGAAGGGATGGCTTACCGGTCAGCATCATCGGCGCACGCGTTATTTTCCGGACAGCAGCGGTGATGGCATGAGAATATCCCATCGTTTTGCCGCCTGCGGTGGCGAAGAAAGGGACATCGGACGCCACGTAGAGCTCAGCGCCGTTCCAGATCGCCTTGCATGCGGTTTCGATATCTTTCATGCTGCATTCTGGATGCCAGGCGATGTACACGGCATCCACATGCTCGGCGCGCTCATTGTCGGTGAAAACGATATCGAAGCCTGCCTCCGCCAGGGCGTCGCCCACACCTGAAGTTCCCAGCACGAGCACGCTTTTCACGGCACGCCGCAGCATCAGGTCCGCCGCAACCGCATTGGGTGTCAACAGCACATCATCGGAAATTGGCAGACCTAGCGCCCGCAATTTGGGTCCTTGTTCGCAGGCCCGGTAGGCCGTGCCGTTGGTTAGGATGACAAAAGGAATGCCGCGAGATTGCAATTCGCTGAGAATCTCGACCGCGCCGGGCAGGGCACGGTAGCTTCCTAGCGAGCGGTTGCTCAAAATCAGCGTGCCGTCTAGATCGAACACAAATCCTTCGACTGGACCGAGCGGTTCGTTCCATCCGTCGCTGGAATGCGGCATGCTCATGCCTCCTTTGCCGCGGCATGCCCGCGCATTTCCAGTTTGAAACCTTGCTTCTGGACCGTGATGTGGGCGATATCGCGACGCGCCGTCAATTGGCGAATCAGGTTCATCGCGGGCGCCATCTCGGGATCGTACAATTGCTCTGCCGGACCCGCCGCTTTCATTGCATCCGCCTGGCCCGCTGGCATCGTGGCGCGCAGCAGAAATTCCTCGTCGCTTAATTGCGGACCAATCCGCTGGCGCAATTCGTGCAAGTGCGGCATGCCCGGTTCCTCGCGAAGCTCGCGAGTGCGTGGCAGAGATTCAATGCGGTCCATCACGTCCGGGGCGATGGGAACGTTTGGCCGCCCAAATCTTCCGAGCGCATAGCGGATAACTTCGTCGGGGATGATGCCGTATCGCTCTTTTCCGGTCACGTTTAGCACCGCTTGCGTGATCAGTATTTGCGCGAAGGGCGTCATCACAATCGGCCAGCCCAATTCCTGCCTCACGCGGCCCAATTCTTCAATTACAGCGCTTTCCAAATGAGACACTCGCGTCTCGGAGAGATGCCGGCGCATGGTGCCAATCGTCCCGCCCGGAAGTTGGTGGTGCAGATAGCTCGCATCGAACGCCTGCGGCCGTCCGGCTGGAAGCTCCTCCGCCTCCGCAAGCCGCGTGAAATAGCGGTTGACCTCAGCGAGCGCCTCATCGTCGAGGTCGACCTGATGTCCCAGGGCGCGTAAATTAGCCACGACGCGCTGCGACGGAGGATTTGAAAATCCGTCCGAAGCGGCGCCCGAAGCGCACTGGACTGCGCTGACGCCCCATTCCGGCGCATCCATGTAAGTCAGCTCGCCGACGCCTATGGTGCAGTGCGAATGAAGTTCGAGCGGTTTGTCGCCGATAACGCTGATAACAGCAGGAATTAGCGTGCGGGCTCGCAGCGGCGTCAGTAGCCCGCCAGGATCCTTTATATACAGCGCGTCGACGTATGGGCTTTCGGCGAGAGTTCGCGCGCGGGCCACGTAGTGGGCGTCATCATGAATCGGGCTCAGTGTGAATACAAGCGCTCCGACAACAGATTCGCCGCCCACAGCTTTGATCATCTTCGCGCAGGCCACGTTCGAATCTGCATCGTTCATCGGATCGGCGAGCGCGAAGCGGCGCAGACCGTTCTTGATGAGGGTCTTGAATGCGAGGCCCATGAACTCCGGACTGGCCGTCTGCCAGGAAATAAAGCGAAAACCGGTAGAGAGAAATTGCAGCGGCGTGTTTGGCGTCGCTTTAGCCATCAGCCGAATACGTTCCCAGGGGTCTTCTTTCTTGTATCGCACCGCCACGCCCATGTGTGTTGAGGTGGTGAAATCGATGGCCTTGAAGCCGACGCGGTCCATCGTTGGCGCGATCGTGAGCGTCTTCGCTGTATCGATACCCAGCGCCGACCAGAGGCACTGGTTCCCATCGCGCAGCGACGTCTCGACAATCTGCACCTTAGCCACGCGCGGAAACCTCCTGCAGCGATCGCCGCCTTTCGAGAAATCTCGGGAAGTAGCCGGTATCGACGCCACCTTTCTCGAACTCCGGGTCGGCCAGCACATCCGAGTGGAAAGCCAAATTCGTCGCTACGCCTTGAATGCGAGTTTCCGCGAGTGCGTGGCGCATTTTGTCGAGCGCCGCCGGCCGATCCGCTGCATGAACGATAATTTTGGCCATCAGCGAATCGTAAAAGGGCGGCACGCGGGCCCCTGAAAAAATGTGCGTATCAACGCGCACCCCCTCACCCGAGGGCCACGCCGCTGTTTGAACCGTGCCCGGGCTGGGATAGAAGTCGTGCGCGGGATCTTCGGCATTGATCCGGCATTCGATCGCGCAACCTTCTCGGTGAATTTCCTTCTGCCTCAATCGCAAGCCTTTGCCGTCGGCAATCGCGATTTGCTCCGCAACGATGTCAACTTTGCTTACCGCCTCCGTAATCGGATGTTCCACCTGGATGCGAGCATTCATTTCGAGGAAGTAGAAGGCGCGCCGATCGACATCAACCAAAAATTCGACGGTGCCTGCGCTGCGATACAAGAGGCCCTCCGTAAACTGCACCGCGGCTTGATGAATGCGCGCGCGAAAATCTGCGGAAAGTCCCGGTGCAGGAGTCTCTTCGATCAGCTTTTGGTAGCGCCGCTGAATCGAACAGTCCCGTTCGCCCAAATGAACCACTCGGCCTTTGCCGTCGCCTAAGATTTGCACTTCCACGTGTCGCCCCCGCGCCACGAATCGCTCCAGATAGACTCTCGTATCGCCAAACGCAGCACCCGCTTCGGCCGCAGCCATGTCCATTGCCATAGGTAGATCCTCCATGCGGTCGACCCGCTTCATCCCCCGGCCCCCACCGCCACCAACTGCTTTGATCAAAAGCGGCGGGCCGATTTCGCGGCCCAGCACCATGGCCTCGTTCACGTTTTCAACCGCGCCGCCGGGAGCGGTCGGCACGCCCGCTGATTCGGCCTCTGCGCGAGCCCGCAGCTTGTCGCCAACGGCTTCGATCTGAGCTGCCGTCGGGCCGATGAAAGTCACGCCTTCCTGTTCGCACATTCGCGCAA
>Ga0326728_10003130_pt1 | contig 52569 bp, 42 predicted proteins | sample MB3enrmetagenome_FD_207602 | JGI IMG/M metagenome (GOLD analysis project Ga0326728, IMG submission 207602) | Lab enriched peat soil microbial communities from McLean, Ithaca, NY, United States - MB31MN | ecosystem: Environmental > Terrestrial > Soil > Wetlands > Peat | place: USA: New York... | reverse complement strand
GCTCGTTTTCCAAGGCATAAGGAACGTTGTAACGCCACCAGCCTTCGTTGCAGTGTCGGAGATGCGCCCGGTCCATTTCGTCGGACATCCGCCCGGTTTGTACCAAAGGGGTATCCCCCTCCCCCCCCATGAAGAGGGGTTAAGTGGTTTGTTTTCAGCTACTTATATCCCCTCAAACCCTCCCGTAACCCACTGAAAACAAAAGGGTTACGACTCGAAGACTTCATAAATAAGGACTTACGGGCGTTTTTTGCACTGGTTTTGATGCAACCTAGCGATGAGTTCTTTTTTCCTCGTTTTGAATGTAGCGCGGAGGGAGGAAATTAATTGCAATTCTCGCGGGGTGGACAATATTACTGGGAGGTGTCTTCATGAAAACTAAATCGGAAAGTTTGTTTGAAGAGTTTCTCACCATCAACAACTTACGGTTCGAGAAGATTAACGAGGGCGACACCCCTAGGCCAGATTACCGCGTCTCTGTCGTCGTCGGCGAAATCATCTTCGAGTTGAAGGAGCTAGCGGAGGACGAGAATTTCGGCGTGGTCAAAGACGCGGCCTACCCTCACATCAAGAGTTCCTCGCGTACTGCAGGCGACCACATCCGGCGTAGGATCGAAAGCTCAAAGAAGCAGGTTCGGTTCGGGGCAAGACAGGGAATCCCCTCGGTTCTATTGATCTACAACAACATTGATTCGGTCTTTCAGGACTTCGGCACCGAGTATATGGATTTCATCGCCGCCATGTATGGCGCATACACGATCCTCTTAAACAGGGAAACCAGAGTAGCATCGGATTGGTTCAACGGCAAAGACCGAATGCTTCAGGAGAGCAAGAACACGTCGTTCAGCGCCGTCGGTCATTTATGTGACCGTGGTGGAAAAACGACGGTCACGCTTTACGAGAACGTCTTCGCCAAGGTCAAGATTCACTACGACCAATTGCCCGCGTGTTTCGACGTGCCGCGCATCGAAGTCTCAAGGGACCCGTTGGCCGTGCCTTAGAGATGTAGCGGCGTGCGTCAACCGCCCCTTTCGCAGAAAATGATGCGTTCTTTGACGGGGTCGCGAGAGTGTCGTCGCCGATCTGGAAATGGCTACTCAACAAACAGAGTTCCCCTTGGCGACGGGCGATTTTCCGCCGCTGCCGTCAGAACGAAAACGTGGTCTGAAAATTGACCGCGCGGTTGCCGGGCGTGGGATTGGCGAAGGGTCCTCCGGCCAGCGCCTGCGTTTTACCGTAGAGCGGTGAGAGCAGCACTCCGTTGGGCGTGCCCAGATTCACAATGTTGAAGGCGTTGCTCGCGCCAATCACGAAGGTCAGGTTGAAACGCCGCGGAGCCGTCTGGTCGAGCCGTACCGCTGCTCCGCCGTTGCCGATGCCGCGGCCGCTCACGCTGTTTGCATTCGCAGTATAGGTTTGGCCCTGGCCAGCGGTCTTTGTGCGCGGCCCCACGCCAATCACCTTGCTGATGCGCACGTGATACACGGCGTTGGCCGGTCCGGTTCCAAGATCGAAGGGAACCATCGTCTCATCTTTGCCCACGGGGTTTGTATCCAGGCAGCCGTAGTCAGTCGAAACCACGCCCGCCGCGCCACAGGTTCCAAACGTGGGCCGCGCGTTGAACTGGTTGTTGCCAGTCAGATCGTTGCCGATGGTCAGGTTGTAGGGCGTGCCCGACCGCGCAACCAGCATCGATGCGTACACAATGCCCCAGGGGCCCGTGTAGCTGTTCAGGAAGCTCAGCCGCTGCCGGTAGCCGAATGTCGCGCGTCCGTAGTCGAGCCCAGGGTTGGCGGCGACCGACGGCACAAAGTTCACGCTCTCGGTGTCGCTTCTGGCTTCGTTGATCAGGTAGTTCCCTGAGAAAATGAAGCGCTTGAGCTGCACGCTGGCGGTAAAGATGAGCTGATTCTGCCGGTAGAATCCGCCCGACTGGAACTGGTAGTTGAATTCGGCGGGCGAGGAGCCGGTAATCTTGTAGCTGCCCACGTCAAATGCCGGAGCGTTTTCGCAGTTCATCAGGTCATGGTGAACGCCCTGGGTAAACAGGTAGGTCACATTCGCCGTTATGCCCTTGGCGATCTGCCGGTCAACACCCACGCCGGTTTGCATGTCGAGCGCCGCGTGAAAGTGCGGATCGATGGTCTGGATCGACGGCGTTGAGGACGCGGCCGAAGTGAGAACCGACACCGGCGCCGGCGCGTTGGGATCGAAGAACGCCGGATTCTGAACAATGTAGCCGGTCTGGTTGACGCCGTTGTTGTGGATGGCCTGCATGATGTATGGCGTGCCCGAATACGAACCGGCGAATGAGTTGGGAACGGTGAACCGGTTGTAGAACCAGCCGTAGCCGGCACGGATAATGGTCTTTGGCGCTGCGCCGCCGTGCAGCCTCGGGCTCCAGGCAACGGCCACGCGCGGCGCCCAATCGTTGTGATCGTGGATGCGGTTCTGGCTTTCGAAGCGCAGGCCCATCCCGATTCCGAATCCCGGTTTCACCTTCCAGTCGTCCTGGAAGTACAGCGCGCCATCAAAGAGCTTAACATTGGCCAGCGGATTGGCGATCACGTTGGCCGAATACTGCGATGGCTGCCCGGCCTGATACGCGGCCACGGTGTCGAAAGTATAGGTTCCGTTCTGACCGGTCGTTGAGAAGCTTGTATCGTCGTAAAGCCGCAGCCGCGCGCCGAAGCGCAGGGTCTGGTTGCCTTTGGTTGCCGTCGAATAGTTCTGCAGCTCGAAATTGTTCTGCGTGTCGCGCTCGGCGCCGGCGCTGTTGCCGCCCGAGGTAAACGCGCCCTGCACCGTGATCTCCGGCGTTACGCTTGCCGCCTCCTGGTTGTTAATGATGTGGCTCCACTGGAAGTGCGTCTCGTTCACGAACTGCGCATTCACCAGAATTGTCTCGCCGAGCTGCAAGGCATTCTCCTCGCTCAGGATGCTTGCGGCCTGCGAGGGCAGATCCAGGGTACCCACGTCCTGGCCGGTGAGGTATGTTCGGTAGAACGAGTCGCGCAGCGAGAGCGTGTTCTTTGCGCCAAGCTGAACATCAATCCGCGGATTCACTGAAACGGTGTCGACCGGCGCGGGAACAGCCTGATGAATGTTCGACGAGAGATCGGCCGGGTTCAGCGCATCCACCATGTTCTGGTTCTGAAAAAACATGCGGAAGCCGTTCAGATAGAAGGCCGCGTTCTTTCGGATAGGCCCGCTCACATCGCCGGCAATCGTGTACTGGTAGTAGCTGGGCTGGTTGCCGACGAGCGGATTGGCCGTGTTCACAGCCGAGGGATTGCCGCCCGCGGAAATGGATCCGCGAAGTTTTTGCGAGCCGGGTTTGGTGATGATCTCAACGCGGCCGTAGCCCAGGCGGTCATACGCGGCTGAAAACGGATCCTGGTTGACGCGAATCTCAAGGATCGACGACTTGGGCGGAATCTTGCCGCCGGCGAATCCGTCGATATAAATCTCGCCCCCGTTGGGTCCGGCCGCGGGCCCGGCCAGTGTCTGCAACTCGCTTTGCAGTTCATTCGGATCGTCGGAGAACGCATCAAGCGCGCTGCCGCGAATGATGGCGGCATTGGCGTTCTGGTCCCCGGCCACACCCATCTGCTGATTCTGCCCGGCCACCGTCACTTCCTCTTTTTCAACGGCGATAGTGAGCTTGAGATCAGCCTGCCCGGCTTCGCCGGCGGCGAGCGCGATGCGGTCGAGCCTGAACACATCAAAGCCCTTGGCTTTGGCCTCGATGGAGTAAGTCCCCGGCTTCAGATCGCGAAAACTGTACTGGCCATCGGCGCCCGAGAGGGTCTGCTGGGCGCGGCGCCCCGCGATGAGCGAGACCTGCGCGCCGGCAATGGCTGCGCCGCTGGGGTCGAGCACTGTTCCGTGGAGTGATGCCGATGGAGAGGGAGCCTGCGCCATGGTGTGCTCTCGCGAATCGAGAGACGCGATCAACAAGATGCCAAGGCACAATGTGCGGAACTTGATGGGCATTTTCTTAACTTCGCAGGTACCGCTTTTGAAATTGCCTCGATGAGGATACGCAAGTGCCTGTACGCCCGCATCGAAGCGGAGCGCAAGAATCCTCACACAAAAGAACCGAAACAGAACGAGGAAAAGTGAAGCAAATAAGACTTCCGGCGCCGGCAAATTCGGGGTACGCGAGAACAATATCGTTTAAATCAAGATTGCTTAGAATAAAGTTTCTCACGGAGAGTGTCGGATTCGGAAGTGATTTCCCCGATATCGGTACGCGATTGGTGTCTTCAGAGCCGGCGAATAAATGCAAGCGCCTCAGCGAGATGTGGGAATCGCGCCTCCTCGGCCTTGAATTCGGCCGAGTGGACGCAGCGCCTGAGGCCGCGCATCTTTACCGGATGCTTCAGGTGCAGCATCTCGTGGTATAGCAGGTACTCGAGCGCGTAGCGGGGGCTCGACGGCCGGTCGAAGACCCGGCTCACCACGATGGTGTTGTGCGCGGCGTCGTAGTGGCCGAGCGATCGCTTGGCGTGATGCTCGCTCCAGGTCAACTCGGGGCGGCCCATGAGTCCGCCGAAGAAGCGCGTATTCAGCGACTCGAAGACCTCTTCGAGATTGAAGTAACGGCCCTCGGGGCCGAAGTAGCGCTTGCTGCCGCGCGCGGTGCGGATGAGTTCAGCCTGCCGCGTGACCGCGGCGCTGGTGCAGAAGCGCTTGTAGCGCAGGTTGTGCGCCGCGTTGATGGGTTTCTTGTAGAGCTTGGCCAGCAGGATGTGCGCGATGGCGCGAATGACCGATTCAGGCGCGCCCTCAAGCAAATCGGAAAGGCTCGCCAGAATCTGCCCGTCGCGCAGCCGGATGCGGGTGTTGAGCGAGGTGAACCGCCGGAACTTGACCTGGATCGCCGGCATCGGCGCACGCGGCCTGAGCGCCCGGTACTCCTCCTGAAAAATGGCTGCAACGTCGGGGGTCACCAAGGGCAGAATAGCAGGGGACAGGGAGTAGCCAGTAGCCAATAGCCAATAGCCAGTAGCCAATAGGCATCGAACAAACGGATCGCCGGCCGTGCTACGCTCCAACTTTCATCAAATGCCGTGAAGTGGCAAACAAGGAAGGGAATTCATGAAAGGCTCGTTCAAGGATCTTGTCGTTTGGCAGAAGGCTGTGAGACTCAGTCTGATTATCTACAAACTCACTGCCAATTTTCCGACTTCGGAGTAGTTCGGATTGACGAATCAATTGCGGAGGGCCTCCGTCTCGATTGCGAGCAACATCGCGGAGGGCTATGGCCGATCGACCAAAGGAGAGAATATTCAGTTTCTTGGTCACGCCAGAGGTTCAAACTGCGAGGTTCAAACGCAGCTTGTGATTGCGAGCGAGCTTGGCTTCGGGTCCGATGAATTGCGATGCGCCGCAGAGGGTCTGTATGACGAGATTGGGCGCATGCTTGTCGCCATGATGAAGAGGCTCAGAGACTGAATTCGCGGCGCCGATCCGATCTGTCTTTCCTGTTGGCTAAGGGCTTCATCCTACTGGCTATTGGCTACTGCCTACTGGCTGCCTCTTTTACTTCGGTTCCGCCCTATCCTGGTCCTTTTCGTCCGGATGCAGCTTGAAGTACGCGTCCTGATCGGCGGTGACCTGCTTTGCCTGCGCGGCCAGATCGTTGATGCTGTCGATCGCATCCTTGAGCGAGACTTCGAAGCCGGGCTCCCTGGCCATTCCGGTCAGCAGCGACTGCCAGTGCTGGATCGCATCGTTCATCGGCTTCATGCTCTTGCGGAGGTCGGCCTTGCGGTCGGCGTACTCGTCGAGGTTCGAGCTCAGCTCGTCCATCAGCGCAGTAAAATCCTGCAGCTCGTCGTCCATGCGATGGACACGCGCCGACGAGTGAGCCCGCTTGATGAGTCCCTGAATGGTGTCGGCGTGTTGGTTGAGAAATTTGACGTAGAGATTGAGCCGGTCGACGGGCGAAACGCCGGCTTCGGCGATCTGGTCCTTTTCGGCCTCGGTAAGCGGATCGCGCTTGTTCTTTTGCGCGCAGAGCGGCGCGGCAAGAAGAAGGCAGAGAAGAAATGCAGTGAGTGATCGCATGGCGGCATTCCTCCGGCGGCCCTACTCAAGCATATAAGGAAGGAAGACTGGAAGCGGGCACGCAAGCAATGGAAAAACGCAAAGGTGGAGGGAACACCAGTTGACCACGATTCACGAATCACGAACCGCTATTTCTTGAAGACCTGCATCATGGCTTCGTTCTGCGCCTGGTTTATCTGCGCCAGCGTTTGCTCAACCAGCGGGCGGTCGTCATAGCTCGTCGCGTGCAGCATCTCGTTCAGGCGGAAGGCCGTATGGCTCAGCAGGATCTCAGCATTCTTCAGGCGCTTGTCGTTACCGGCAATCGACAGGTGAATTTTTTGCGCAATCGACTGGACGTGCTTGAGCAGGCTGGCGGCGTGGTCCACATTTCCGGCGGAGTATTCTCTCAGGCTCAACTCGGTCATCTGGTGCACGACCTGCGCGTACAGGAAACACTGTTCGCGGGGCTGAGCCTGGCTGGCGCGGGCCTCGAGGGCGGCTATCATCTGCGCGTCGGCGGGACGTTCATCAATCGACGACGCACACAGAGGGGAACAACTTGCGCCAACTGCCACGAGCGCGGCAATCAGAACCACAGACCGCATGAGAAACCTCCGCTGGTGCGGTTCAACCCCAATCTTGTCAATGACCTGGGCGCGAAAACCGATAAAATACGCCAGATCCTGAAAGATGATTCTCGGTAAAGGTCCCTGCAAATCTCTGCGCGAAAGCCGGTGCCGGCTCTCAAGTGTCCCTAATACTAGGCACAATTTGGAGACATCTGCAAGCTCAGAATAGGACAGTTTTTGACCCAATCAAGTTGGCTGGCGGTCAACCACCCTCCAGCCCGGGCATGCCAGTAACCGCGGCGACGAGCGCAGAACCGCCGCAAGAGGCTTTGCAAGCAGGATTTACAAGCGCTGCCGGAGAAAGCGCCGGGCGGGCCGGGCTTCGATGCTCAGCGGCCCAAACTCCCTCTTCATGCATTACTTTCGTAAAACCTGCAGCCGCTGTTTGGCCTGCCACTCTTCGTCCGGCGCCTTGCCGGCTGAGGCCTCGAGGAACCGCTGGTAGTAGTCGATGGCCTGTTGCTTCTGGTTGAGCTTGTCGTAGCTGATGGCCCAGAGGAAGTAGGTTGACGCGTTGTCGGGCAGGTACTTGCTACGCTCGGTGAGGGCACGCAGCGTAACCTCCGGCCGTCCCAGACGTTCGGCGGCAAACGCCAGCCCGCTCCAGCCGTCCACGCTTGTCTGGTCAGCCTGGGTGGCCTTGTCGAAAACGGCAAAGGCCTCGGCATAGTGCTGCTGGCGCACCAGGTTCTGGCCGTGGCCCACCAGCAGATCGGGGTCCTGGGGATTCTTTTCGAGCAGCTCGACGAATAGCTTGTCTGAGGCGGCGTAGTCACCGGCGTCGGCCTCAACAATCGCCAGCATGCGGGCGATCGAGGCGTCATCGGGGTGGCTGGCGTGCAGTTGTTCAAGCAGCGGCAGCGCCTCGGTCTTGTCCTCGGCCACCAGCACGGTGGCAAGCTGCGCGGTGAGCGTGGGGTCGCCGGGAAACTGCTCCAGCGCCCCCCGCAGCATGGTCTCAGCCTCGGGATACTGCTTGCGGGCCAGCAGCAGGTGCGCCAGCGCTGCGATCGCCGGCTGCGACTTGGGATCCTTGGCCAGAACTCGCCGGTACGCCGCCTCGGCGCTCAAGTACTGGCCGGCGTCTTCGGCAAGGCTTGCGGCCAGCAGAGTGTCGCTCTCTGTCTCAGGCGAGATCTTCAGGGCCTCGATCAGGTCGTTTGAAGCCGCCGTGGGGTCGTTGTCTCCGCCCGGCCTGGGGCGGTCGATCTGCGCCAGAGCTCGCCACGCCCGGGCTTTGAGCGCCGGCCCGGCGTCGCCGGGGTCAAGCGCGGTGGCTGTCACCAGTTCGGGCCGGGCCTCGTCGGGCTTGCCCTCGCGCGCCAGCAGCAGACCCAGCGAAAGGTGCGCCTCAAACGACTTCGGGTTTGCCGCAATCGCCTTGCCATAGAGATCGGCGGCGTCATCCGGCCGGTTTTGCACGTCGGCAATGTAGCCCAGGTCAAAGAGCGCCCGCTCGTCGCCGGGATGGGCGGCAACATAGCTCTCGAGGCTCGATTGCGCGGTCTTCAGGTCGTTGGCGGCAATGGCTGACTCGGCGGCCAGCACTTGCGGGTCGGCCTGTCGCTCGGAGGTCTGAGCCGGCTGGGTGGACGAGGAATCCCGGGAGGGTGCGGTGGATTGAGCAGAAATGGCGCACGAGACGCTGCAAATGGCGCAGAGCGCCGCAAGACGAAGAAGGCGAAGCACGTAACTCACTGAGCAGTATTGTAATTGGGCTGGATCGCGAAGGGTCTGCCAACGCGAGCCGGCGCATCGAAGCCGTTTCAAATCAATTGGCCTTAAGTTGGGAGAGCCGCAAATCACCGATTGATTTGACCGCCTTGAGTTCGACAGGCGAGCAGCGCGTTTCGCCCTATAATAAAGAATGGCCGGTTGCGCCCTGTGCCTCGCTGAGGTCTCTATGACGCCGCCGGACGCCATTTCTCCGGTGCCTTCCCGTTGAACGACGCCATCATCATCCGCGGTGCGCGGACCCATAACCTGAAGAATATTTCCTGCGAGATCCCACACGGCAAGCTGACGGTGGTCAGCGGCGTATCGGGCTCGGGAAAGAGTTCGCTCGCCTTCGACACGATCTACGCCGAGGGGCAGCGCCGTTATGTGGAATCGCTCTCGGCCTACGCGCGCCAGTTCCTCGAGCGCATTGAGAAACCCGACGTGGACGAGATCGACGGCCTGGCGCCGGCCATCGCCATCAAGCAGAAGAACACCACCCGCAACCCGCGCTCCACGGTCGCCACGGCCACTGAAATCTATGACTATCTGCGCCTGCTCTACGCGCGCTGCGGCGAAGTACACTGCATCTACTGCGACGGCCTGGTGAAGCGCGACTCGGTGGACGAAGCGGCCGACGCGATTCTCGCCCTCGGTGAGGGAACACGGCTGAACGTGCTCTTCCCGGTGGCTCCGGCGCCTGCGGCGGCGAACGGAGAAACCACCGCAAAACCCGATAAAGCTGCTGTCCGCACCGCCAAATCCGCCCCCAAATCCGCCGCGAAATCAAAGGCGGCCGCTCTGACCGGCGAAGCCCTGCACCTCGAGATGCTCAAGGCTCGCCTTGCCGACCTGCGCGCAAGCGGTTTCAACAGGCTCTGGCAGGCAGGCAAAATCTTCGAATTCTCCACTCCCGAGTCGCTCATCGATCTTGATTTCGGAGCTCCGCTCTTTGTTCTTTTGGACAGACTGGTCGTAAATGTTGAAAATCGCGCCCGCATCGTGGACGCGATCGAGACCGCCTACCGCGAGGGTGGTGAAGCAATCCTGGAAGAAGCTCCGAGAGACGAAAGCGCGGAGCGCCGCCGGCTGCGATTCAGCGGCGCCTACGAGTGCACCAGCTGCCATCGTCCGGGGCGCGAGCCGGAGCCGCGCCTCTTCAGCTTCAACAATCCCTTCGGCGCATGCCCGCGTTGCCAGGGCTTCGGCAACACGGTCGACTACGATATCAACCTCATCATTCCCGACAAGGGTTTGAGCCTGAACGACGGCGCCATCGACCCCTGGAACCGCCCCAAGTACCGGCCATGGTTTACCGACCTCAAGAAGCGCGCCGCCGAGCTAGGCGTAAAGATGGACGTGCCCTGGCGCGATATGCCCGCCGAGATGCAGGAGATCGTGTTGCGCGGCAAGGGCAGCTTTGAGGGCGTGTGGGGATTTTTTGCGCAGATGGACCGCAAGAAGTACAAGCTGCACGTACGCGTAATGCTGTCGAAGTACCGCGGCTACGCCGAGTGCCCCGATTGCCGCGGACAGCGCCTGCGCGCCGAGGCCCGGGCTGTGCGCCTGAGCGGCAAGAACATCTGCCAGGCCGCCGCGCTCACCATCGCGCAGGCCAAGGATTTCTTCAATGCGCTCGACCTCTCGCCCATGCAAGCTGAGATTGCCGGCCCGGTGCTTGAAGAGGTCCGCCAGCGCCTCAGTTTTCTCGATGCGGTGGGACTTGAGTACCTGACCCTGGATCGCCTCGCCTCAACGCTCAGCGGTGGCGAGGCGCAGCGCATCCAGTTGGCTACTTCGCTGGGCTCGCGGCTGGTGGGCGCGCTTTACGTGCTCGACGAGCCATCCATCGGCTTGCACACGCGCGACACGGCGCGGCTGATTCACATCCTGGAGGAGCTGCGCGACCTGGGCAACACCATCCTGGTGGTCGAGCACGACCAGGACATTCTGCGCGCGGCCGATCATCTGCTCGACCTAGGCCCCGGCGCCGGCGAGTTCGGCGGCAAGATCCTTGGCGAAGGCATCCTGGCAGAAATTGAGGCGAATCCGAACTCGCTCACCGGTCGCTATTTGAGCGGCAAAATCTCCATTCCCGTGCCCACGCGCCGCCGCGCGCCAGGCCGCGAAAAGCTGGCTCTGCGCGGAGCACGGGCCAACAACCTGCGCGGCATTGACGTCGACATTCCTCTCGGCCTGCTGGTGGCCATTACCGGCGTCTCCGGGTCGGGCAAATCCACGCTCGTCCACCAGGTGCTCTATCGCGCCGTTGTCCGCGCGCTGGGCCAGGCCGATGGCGGCGAACTGGCCGGCAGCTTTACTTCGCTTGTAGGAGTCGAGCGCCTCAACGATGTAGTACTGGTCGATCAGACTCCCATCGGCCGCACGCCGCGCTCCAATCCGATCACCTACATCAAAGGCTTCGATCTTGTCCGCGAGCTCTTTGCTGCGCAGCCTGAGGCCAAACGTCTCTCGCTTACGCCGGGGCACTTCTCATTCAACGTGCCCGGCGGCCGCTGCAACACCTGCGAGGGCGACGGCACGGTCACCGTGGAAATGCAATTCCTGGCCGACGTTGAGCTGCCCTGCGAAGACTGCAATGGAACGCGCTATCAGCCGCGCATCCTCGAAGTGCGATACAAGGGCAAGAACATTCACGAGGTGTTGCAGATGACGGTGAAAGAGGCGCTGCGCTTTTTTACCGGCCAGACCAAGCTGCTTGAGAAGCTCGCCGTTCTTGACGAAATAGGCCTCGGCTACCTGCGTCTGGGCCAAAGCGCGACCACGCTTTCAGGCGGCGAGGCCCAGCGCGTCAAGCTCGCGGCGCACCTGGCCGCGGTGCGCGCGGCCAACGCCAATGCCAGGCCCTCGCAGGCCAGCCGCGTCCTCTACATCCTCGACGAGCCCACCACCGGCCTGCACTTTGACGATGTGTCAAAGCTGCTCACGGCCTTTAAGAAGCTCATCGACGGCGGCGGATCGCTCATCGTGATCGAGCACAATCTCGATGTGATCAAGAGCGCCGACTGGGTCATCGATCTCGGCCCCGAAGGCGGCGACGGCGGCGGCCGCATTGTGGCCGAAGGCCCTCCCGAAGAGATCGCTCAGAACCTCCACTCCCATACGGGAAAGTGGCTGGCGAGGGTGCTGTAGGAACCAGCAATGGTATGGGCGCCCCAGGTCCCTCGCAATTGGGGACCTGGGAAGGGAAGCTCATATTGTTTAAAGCTCCTGAATCATTCCTCCGCAACCACCGGATTGGTGAGCGAGCCCAACCCCTCCACCGTCACTGTCACGCTGTCGCCGGGCTTGAGCCAGCGCGGAGGTTTGCGGCCCATGCCCACGCCCGACGGAGTGCCCGTTGAAACAATGTCGCCGGGCAGGAGCGGCGCAATCGACGACAGGTACTCGATGAGCACGGGAACGCCGAAGACGAGCTGGTCAGTGCGCGAGTTTTGCAGCACCTCGCCGTCGATGCTGAGACCGATGGCCAGGTTATGCGGGTCGGCGATCTCGTCTGCCGTCACGATTGCTGGACCCATGGGGCAGAAGGTCGGGAAGCTCTTCGACATGGACCACTGCGATGTGGAGCGCTGGATGTCGCGCGCGCTCACGTCGTTGACGATGGTGTAGCCGTAAACGTGTTCGCGCCACTTGTCCGCGTGAATCCTGAATCCTCCCTTGCCGATCACGAACGCAAGCTCAGCCTCGTAGTCCGGCTCTTGGGAGTTCTTCGGCAGCACGATGGCCTCGCCCGGCCCGACGATTGACGTCTGAAGCTTGAAGAAGACAACAGGGAAGTCGGGCAGCTTGAGCCCCGATTCGACGGCATGTTCGCGGTAGTTGAGCCCGATGGCAAAGATTCGCGGCGGATTGGCGAGCGGAGCGTGCAGGCGCACATCGCTGAGGCGGTGGCCCACGTAGACGCCCGGCTCGCGAGGCACCTGAGCGATGCCGGCAGCGATGGCCTGAAGCGTGTCTGTGCAGCCTGCAGCGGTCAGGTCGACCACGAGGTTTGATTCATCGCGCAGCGCGCCCGGCCGAATCACCCCATCGCCGGCAGAAAAGGAAACGAGCTTCACTCTCCAACCTCCAACTTATCTCTCTTCAGTGTCCCGAGTAACTCCACTAGCTCGGCTGTTTTCCCCTCACGCCGCCGTCCATCCGCCATCGATAGTGAACACCGTGCCCGAGACAAAGGCCGCCTCGTCTGATGCCAGATACCGCACCGCCGACGCGATCTCTTCCGGACGCCCCAGCCGTCCCACCGGCTGCCGCGCGCGCAACTCGGCCCGCGTCTCTTCCTTCGTGTCCTTGTGAAACTTGTCCAGATACCCTTCCACAAACGGAGTCTGCACCGTGCCGGGACACACCGTGTTCACGCGCAGGGTCTTGGGGTACTCGACGGCGAGCTGGCGCGTCATGGCGACCACCGCGCCTTTGGTTGTGCAATAGGCGAAGCGCTGCCTGATGCCCACCAGTCCCGCAACCGATGCGATATTCACAATCGTTCCCACCGCTTCGTGATGCTCGTGCGCCGCCAGCAGCAACGGCAAAAATGCACGAGTCACCAGGTACACGCCGCGCACGTTTACGTTGATGAGCCGGTCGAAGTCGGCCGGCTCGGTGGCTTCGATCGAACCCACGTGGCCGATGCCGGCGTTGTTGACGAGGATGTCGAGCTTCTCGATGCGGCCTGCCGCGGCGGCAATCGACTCGGGATTGGTGACGTCAAGCTCAATGTGCTGCGCCGTGGGCAACGAGGCGGCCAGCGCTTCGGCCGCCTGCAGATTGATGTCGGCGATCCACACGTGAGCGCCGGCCCGCGACAGCTCTTTCACCGTGGCTTCGCCGATGCCGCTTGCGCCGCCGGTGATGAGAGCGATGCGGCTGTCGAGGCGGAAGGATTCTTGGGGTCGCATTCTGAAATCGGGCAATGACGGGTCTTTCATGGCATCACTCCCTGTGGATAGAACGCTAAGCGCCCTGGCGCGCCTTCGCCAGCACCTCAAGATACGCGCGAGCGGTTTCGGTGATGGTCTCCGGATGGCCGGCGTCGATGGCGGAGAGGTTCACGAGGTCGCTGCCCACGCCCAGGGCGCGCGCGCCGGCCTTGATAAAGCTCTCGGCCGTTTGCAGCGTGACGCCGCCCGTGGGGATCAACTTCAGATGCGGGAACGGCGCCAGCAGCGCCTTAAGGTAGCTTGCCCCGCCTACCGCTGAACACGGGAAGATCTTTACGTAATCGGCGCCGGCCTCCCACGCCGTGATGGCCTCGGTAGGCGTGAGCGCACCCGGGCACGACACCTTGCCGTTCTTCTTCGTTGTCGCGATCACTTGCGGTTGCAGGCTGGGACTGACGACGAATTCCGCGCCCGCGTCGATCGTGGCCTGGCATTGGTCGGCGGTGGTCACGGTGCCCGAGCCCAGCAAGAGTGTCGCTCCGTATTCCTTTTTCAGTTCCTTTAACAGGTCAACAGCGTTGGGCACGGTCATTGTGACTTCGACCACGGTCACGCCGCCGGCCATCATGGCGTCGACAACGGCGCGGCCCTGCGCCACGCTTTTCGCGCGCAGCACGGGAATGAGCCCGACGCGTTCGAGAATTTCCTGTGTAGTCTCCGGCATTGCTTCCTCAGGGGCTAAAGCCCCCGCCCATTTTTGGGCCTAATCGGCACGACTAAAGTCGTGCCCTTTCAAAACGTTCAAAATCGCATCCATCAAGTTTCGAGTTATCCCAGGTCCCAAAATCGGGACCTGGGGCACCCATCGATCGTACGAAATCAGACAGTCCTACCGCGCAATCCTCGCCGACCCTCCCTTGATCAGTCGTTCGACTTCAGAGAGCGTTGCCATGCTGGTGTCGCCGGGGGTGGTCATGGCCAGCGCGCCGTGCGCGACTCCGCACTTCACGGCCCACTCAATGCCTTTGCCGGCTAGCATCCCGTAAATCAGCCCCGAGGCAAAGCTGTCGCCGCCGCCCACGCGGTCAAGAATGTCGATCTCGCGCTGCGGCACGTGCACAATCCTGTCTACGTCCACCCCAGCGAACACAGATCGTTCGCTGGGGGCCCCGGTGACAATTGCAATCGCGCCCCACGCGTTGCGGCTCGCCGTCTGCGCAGTTCTGAGCGTGCTCGCCACCAGCTTCAAATTGGGATACGCCGCGGCCACCTGGCGCAGCATCTCTTCGTAGCCGGCGATTGGCAACTCGGCAAAGTCGTCGCCCACGCCCTTGATGGCAATGCCCAGCATGGCGCTGAAGTCTTCTTCGTTGCCCAGCAGCACATCGACCTTGCGCACAATCTCGCGATTCACCTCCTGTGCCTTGGCCTTGCCGCCGATCGACTTCCACAGCGAGTCGCGGTAGTTCAGGTCGTATGAGATCGGCGTGCCGTATTTGTGCGCCGCGTCCATTGCCTCCACGGCCACATCGGCGGTTGAGGCCGAGAGCGCCGCGAAGATGCCGCCGGTATGAAACCACTTCGCGCCGTTCTCGGGCGCGAAGATCTTCTCCCAATCAAAGTCGCCGCGCTTCACCTGGCTAATGGCGGTATGGCCGCGATCGGAGCAGCCCACCGCCGCCCGCACGCCAAAGCCGCGCTCGGTAAAGTTGAGCCCGTTCCGGACGGTGCGTCCCACGCCGTCATACGGAACCCACTTGATCAGCGACGTATCCACGCCGCCCTGCAGGATGAAATCTTCAACCAGCCGGCCGATGGGGTTGTCGGCCAGCGCTGTAGCAATTGCAGTGCGCAGTCCGAAGCAGCGCCGCAGGCCGCGGGCCACGTTGTATTCGCCGCCCCCCTCCCACGCCTGGAACTGCCGCGTGGTGGCTATGCGGCCCTCGCCGGGATCGAGCCGCAGCATCACCTCGCCGAGCGAGAGGCAATCCCAGCGGCGCGCTTGGTCGGGAACAATCAGGGGATTCATAAGCGAAGATCATTTTAGTCGATTGAGTCCCATCATGATCGAGATGCTGCATGTTGTGCACAGATGTGCGCCCGTGCCGCGTCGCCGCGTGGTGTAGACTGGCTCGCGGAGAAGAGTGCGCGCGGACTCGATAGCCGGGCGTCGGGAGGGGATTCAATGGCAGTGGGGCGGAAGCTGCGCATGGGCATGGTGGGCGGGGGCAAGGGCGCGTTCATCGGCCCGGTGCACCGCATTGCGGCCGAACTCGACGGCAAGATCGAGCTCGTAGCCGGCGCGTTTTCGCAGTCGCCCGAGCGCTCGCGCGAGGCGGGAGCGGCGTTTCACATCGATCCCGCGCGGGCCTACGCCAGCTACCAGGCAATGATCGACGCCGAACGCAGCCGCGAAGACGGCATCGACTTCGTGGTCATCACCACGCCGAATCATCTGCACCTGCCCATCGCGCGAGCCGCGCTCGAAGCGGGCATTCCGGTGATGAGCGACAAGCCGGCAACGGCCACCTACGATGAGGTCCTTGAGCTCGAGGCTCTGGTCAAGAAATCCGGCCTGCCCTATGGCCTGACGCACACCTACGCCGGCTATCAGATGGTGCGCGAGGCGCGGGCAATCATCGCGTCGGGCGCGTTTGGCGAGATCAGGAAAATCGGTATCGAGTATCTGCAGGGTTGGTTGAGCACGCCGTTGGAGACGACAGGCCACAAGCAGGCCGAGTGGCGGGCGGACCCCGCGCGCAGCGGGCCAGGCGGCGCCATCGGCGACATCGGCACCCACGCCTTCCACCTGGTGGAGTACGTGAGCGGCCTCAAGGTCACGGCCATCAATGCTACGCTGCGCCGAGTAGTGGCGGGCCGGGCGCTCGACGACGATTGCAACGCGTTTTTGCGGATGAATAATGGCGCGGCCGGCACACTGGGCTGTTCGCAGATAGCAGCGGGCGAAATCAACGAGGTGCATCTGCGCATCTACGGCGAAAAGGGCTCCATCGAGTGGCGCCAGCAGGACCCGAATCGGCTCATGGTGAAATGGCTCGACAAGCCGGAGGAGATTTATCACGCGTCGAGCGGCTATTTGAGCGCAGGCGCAAGGGCGGTGGCGCGGACTCCGGCCGGCCATCCGGAGGGGTATCTTGAGGCGTTTGCCGTTCTTTACCGCGAATTTGCCGATGCGCTCATCGCTTGGAAAGAAGGCGCAAAAAACCCGCTGCCGCCTACGTTGCCGGGTATTGAGGCGGGTGTGCGGGGCATGAGGTTTATTGAGCGCACGATCGAAAGTGACAAGCGCAAAGCATGGGTCGAGTTTTAAAGACAGAGATCAGGGAACAGGGAACAGGGAACAGGGAACAGATAGGCACTCGAAGGGACCGCAATGAGAACCATCAAAGGACCAGCAATTTTTCTTGCACAGTTTGCCGGCGATGATGCGCCGTATAACACGCTCGACGGCATGGCGGGGTGGGCCGCGGGCCACGGCTACGTCGGCATCCAGATTCCGAGCTGGGATGCGAGGCTCTTCGATCTGAAGCTCGCGGCCGAGAGCAAATCGTACTGCGACGAGGTGCTGGGCACGGCGGCCAGGCACGGCCTCGCGGTTACCGAGCTTGCCACGCACCTGCAGGGCCAGCTCGTCGCCAGCCATCCGGCCTTCGACCCGCTGCTCGATGCTTTCGCTCCGGCTGAGCTCGCCGGCAACGTGAAGGTGCGGCAGGCGTGGGCGGTGCAGCAGCTCAAATACGCGGCAACCGCGAGCTTCAACATGGATCTCAAGGCGCACGCCACGTTCTCGGGCGCGCTGGCCTGGCCGTTTTTCTATCCCTGGCCGCAGCGCCCCGCGGGGCTCATCGACGAGGCGTTCAACGAGCTGGCGCGCTTGTGGACGCCGATCCTGAATGTCTTCGACGACGCCGGCGTGGATGTGTGCTACGAGCTGCATCCCGGCGAGGACCTGCATGACGGCGCGACCTTCGAGCGCTTCCTCGATGCGGTGGGCGGGCACAAACGCGCGAACATCCTCTTCGACCCGAGCCACATGGTACTGCAGCAGCTCGATTACTTGGCCTTCCTCGACATCTACCACGAGCGTGTGCGCGCGTTTCATGTGAAGGATGCGGAGTTCAATCCGAGCGGACGCGCCGGCGTCTACGGCGGCTATCTCGACTGGATCAATCGTCCTGGCCGATTCCGTTCGTTGGGCGACGGCGAAGTCGACTTCGGCCAGATCTTCTCGAAGATGGCGCAGTACGACTACCCCGGCTGGGCGGTGGTCGAGTGGGAGTGCTGCATCAAGAATCCCGAGGATGGCGCGGCCGAGGGCGCGGACTTCGTGCGCAGCCACATCATCCGCGTCACCGATCGAGCGTTCGACGATTTTGCCGGCGCCGCGCCCGACGCTTACAAGAACCGCAAAGTTCTGGGGCTGTAAACATCCGCATCAATCCGGGTCCGCGACTTCCTCGACTGGCGTCGCGGACTCTCCAGGCGGCACAATCCCGTACTTCACATCGAGGAACTCCTGCAGCTCCTCCGGCAGATACGAAGCCAGCTCCTGCCAAGTCAGTACCTTCAACCGCACGCGCAGCTCCGCGCTCTTCACCGCAGCCATCACCAGGAACCACGCTTCGCGCAGGTCCGGACGACGTTGGTCGTGAATCACGCAAAAGCTCGCGCCAGTGGCGTGCGCCGCCAGCACGTTGCGGATGAGCTGATAGCTCTCATACCCCGGCTCGACAGGCGCGTCAACAATTGGGTCTTCCGCGAGCGGGTTCAGGGCAGGGAACAGCTCCGGCTTGCAAATCAGGCTCTCGAACTCCTGCGAATTGTTTTCAGGGAACTCGCTTGCCCGCCGCGGCCGCGCCGTTGGAATCGCCGCGCGCGGCAACAAATCCCGGTCAAATACTGCATCAAAGTCTCGATACCCCTCGACAATCGCGGCTGATCGACGCTGAAAATTCGACTCCGTCAGCTTGGCCTCAACCAGCAGCGAACCGAGGCGCATATCAACTTCGGTCCGGTCGAATCTGCCATTGCTGAGCGGCACCTTCGCCTTCCACCCAAACTCGAGCTGCGCGCCAGCCTCCACTCCCAACACACGCAGTAGCGGTGTCGACTCCACCACTCCCGGCGCGCAAAAGATGTTCATCAGCAGCGCATCTGAACTCATCGACGAATCAAGTTCGCGCCAGCGCCGACTGGGGTCGAGCGCAGGCCGGGGAAGCGAACGCATGCCCTGGGTGTGAATCTTGTCGAACCTGCGCATCCACGCCGGCTGCGCCAGCATGGCCGCGTATGCCGGGTGGAATAAGTTCCCGTGCCGCGCGCCCTCCGGCTCATACACAATCACCGGCGATGCGCCGTAGCTCTCAACGTGGGCGCGACCGCGCGCATAGCGCCGATTGCGCGCCGCCAACTCGGCCCTGAGCGAGCCTGCATACAAACCCGCTCGCGCATACATGTCCATTCCGCCAGAACCTCAGGTCAGCACTGGGACGTCGGCCAGTCCCGCCACGCCAAACACGCGCCGGTAGCGCTCAGTTTCTCTGGCGTCGCCCAGAGCCTTGGCGTAGTTGTCGCTGAGTTTCACCGCCGGCCGGCCCTCAACCTCGGTGAGCTTGCACACCAGGCTCACCGGGTTAAAGTTCTCACCGCCTTGCGGATTGCAGTTCCTGAAGTCGTTGGTCAGCAGCGTGCCCCAGCCGGCGCTGAAGCGGATGCGCCCCTCGGGGACCCAGCGATCGCAGTCGTTAAAATCCGCAGCTGAGTGGAAATCGTCGGGCGTAGCTCCATTGCGAAAACGCCCGGCAAAGTAGGCGTGCAGGCCGAGAATTTGCTCCACGTCGAGCGCGTCGGATGCGATCAGGCGCTTCTTGCGCGGGTCGCGGTCATGCCGCTCGAGCCACGCGATGTACTCGTCGCCGGCCACGTAGGCATCCTTGCTGTCGATGCGCTGGCCGGTCCAGTTGGCTACCCAATCCGGCGCGTCGCGCAGGAACTGCGTCGTCCCGAAGGTATCGGGCAGCAGAATGAGCAGCTCGCCCTGGTAGCTCTGCTGCCACAGCTCAAGCAAACGGTACTGCGCCGTTCTCAGCTCTTCATCGCTGTTGGCAAGCCCTGCCATCGCCATCGGCAGTTCGTGGCCGTTGGTGCCGATCGCCTCAACATTATGCTTGTAGGCCAGGTAAGCGTTCGACGTTCCCGCAAAGCCCGAACCGAGGGTATCGTACATCGCGTTCACCACGTACTCGTGCCACAGGAAGCTGTGCCGCCGCCGCGTGCCGAAGTCGCTCACGCTCAGAAAGGGAACCCCGCGCAGCCGTTCCATCTTCTCCCACAGCCGCGTCTTGGCCCGCGCGTAGAGAATGTCGAGCTCGAGCTCGCCCAGCCGTTTCAAACTGGCGCGGGTCTTCAGCTCGCCGATGATCGAAAGCGCGTAGATCTCCCACATCGAAGTCGCCGACCACAACCCGTGAAAGCGCAGGTCGATCTGGCCGTCGTCCACGGTGAGTTCGTAGTCTGAAAGCCGGAACTCCCGCTCCAGCCACTCGAGAAAGGCCGGCTCGAAGATGCCGCGCTTGCCGTAGAACGTGTTGCCTGCGAGCCAGATCAGCTCTGACCGGCTGAAGCGCAGCTTGCGGGTATTCTCCAGTTGCTCGCGCAGTTGATCCACGTCCACCACGTCGCCCAGCCGCGCATGAGAAGTACGGTTGATGAGCGAAAACGTGGCGTGAACCTGGGGGAAGTTCTTCCAGATGAACTGCAGCATCAGCAGTTTGTAGAAGTCGGTATCGAGCAGAGAGCGCGTGATGGGATCGAGCTCCCAGTTATGGTCGTGCGCGCGTCTGGCAAGGTTGATAATCACGTTCCCTCACTTTACCGGAAGGAATGGCGAGCCTCAAAATATTTGACGCCGCGACAACCGGCGAGGGTGCCGCAATTTCGCAGTGCGCGGCGGGGAACATGTGCCGCCGGTCTCATATGTGTGCCGGTCTCTACAGGCTGCGGAAAAGGTCCTTGTGCGTAGGGCAGTTCCCGCAAACATCCCTCAGGGGCTAAAGCCCCGGACTCATTTTAGGGGTCTTATCGGCACGACTGAAGTCGTGCCCTTTCGCTGGACAGCGCGCAGCATGAGTTTTTCCGCAGACTGTCTAGATGGCGCCCTCAATCTCCGCCGCAATCGCCGCGCGCACCGCCTCAGGCAGCACGGGCATGGCGCCCGATTGCGAGGCCACCCATCCGCCCCAGCGATTGCCGGCTTCGTTGAGCGTGGCCAGGCTGGCGCCACGGAGCAGATAGTGCGTCATCGCCGCGGTAAATGCGTCTCCCGCGCCAATGGCGTCGCCGGCCGTGATGGGGAATCCGGGATGTAGATTCCACTCGTCGCGCGTCACCAGCAGGCTGCCGTGGCTCCCGCGCGTGATCGCCACCATCTGCAATCCCGGGAACTCCTCAAGCAGCCGTTCGGCCGCGAAGCGCAGGGCCAGTGTGCCCTCAAAGGGAGGCTCGGCTGCAGCCAGCCCCAGCAGATCCAGGATGAGTGGCGCTTCCGTCTCGTTCATCTTGGCCACAGTGGCCAGTTCCAGAGACTCCTCAACGATCTCTTCGGAATAAAACGGCGGGCGCAGGTTCACGTCGAAGACGCGGACGCAGGCCGAGGTGGTTTGCGCGGCCAGCGTCTGGATAGTCTGCCGCGACTGTTCGCTGCGCTGTGCCAGCGAGCCAAAGCAGATGGCGTCGGCGCGCTCAGCCAGCCGCACCCACTCGTCGCTGAGTTGCATATAATCCCATGCCACAGGCCCGTGTATGGTGTACCGGGGTTCCCGGTGCGATAGATCAACTGTTACGCGGCCGGTCGCGTGCGCGGCGTCAATTTGGAGAGCGCTGGTGTCGACGGGCAGGGGATTGAGACGTTCGACGGCGTCGCGGCCCAGTTCGTCGCGGCCGATTCGGCTCAGGATGGCTGCATGATTGCCCAGCCGGCCGGCCATTACCGTGAAATTCGCCGGCGCGCCGCCCAGCGTGCCCTGCGATCCTCGCGGATGCGCTGCGCCTTGGAACGGCACAGGTTGCGGCATGTCCCACAGCAATTCGCCAATTCCCAGAATCAGGTGTGGAGCTCGCATTGCGGTTTGATTGGAGATAGTAGCACAGTGGTCAAGGGTCAGGGATCAGGGATCAGCTACTGGCTGCTATTGGCTACCCGTCCACCTGTAAATGGAGCAATCTTCCCAATCCATGGCCGCGTACTCGCCGCCGGGTTGGCTGGTCAGGATCTTGCGGTCGGCTACGGAATCGGCATGAGAGCGCCGCACCTGCCCGCGGAACAGCCGTTTAAAGCCGGGTTGGCGCTCGATCACGGTTTCCCGCTCGTTGTTCACGTAGAGCAGGTCAAGGGGCCGAGGTTCTTTTTCGAGCTGAGTGCTCCACGTCCTCAGCACCGCTCGCATCGCCGGCCCGGCAAAGGGATTGAAAAGGAACGCCACGCATGGACCCGGCGGCAGCTTGAATGCGGCCGCATCCCGGCAGTAAACCCTTATCCCGGTCAATGCCCGCCCCTGGGCCCGCCATAGCGCCAGGTTCCTGCGCGCGATCCCGGCAAGCGTGGGATGCAGCTCAATGCCAATGACTGCATGAAAGGGAAGCTGGGCGGCCAGCAGCATGGCGCGCCCCATGCCGGCTCCCACGTCGATAAAGGTGAACTCGTCAAGATCCGGCAGGGGAGTAAAGCGGCGCCAGCGCGCAATCATGGACTGAAACACAGACGGCGCGATGGCGTAGTAGGCGGTTGCGTAGCGGTCGCTGCGGCGGCCGAGGGCCAAGTGGCGGCCGGCGACCAGGCCGCTGGTTCGCACCCCGAATTCAAGATCGAATGGGTGCCGCACCAAGCCGTCTTTCACGGCCAGCCCCTTCAGGATGCGCCGTTTGTTACGGGCTGAGGTGAGATTTGGTTTGGCGCCGATCTGTCCCACGCTATGAAAGTTAGCATACGTGGAACGGCATTTTATGCGGGGAGCGCGGGTATGAGCATCCGAGGGGAACGGCGAAACACCTGCGGGCCTGGAAGCCCGCAAGGACAACCGGGCTGCCACCCCAACGAATACAAATCATTCGTTGGGGACCCCGGGCTGGAGCCCGGCGCTACACTTCGTTACTGCTGCAACACCACCTGATCGCCTTCCTTCAGACCGCTGGTAATCTCAGTCACCGAGCCGTTAGAGAGACCGGCGGCGACTGAAACCTTGCGCGTGCCGTCCTTCTGGCTCTTGTCGGGCACCAACACCGAGGCCCTCTTCTGGCCGTCGTAAATCACCGCGTTCTCAGGCACCATCAGCACATTCTTGTGCTCGCTGAGCAGGATCTCGGCGTTGGCGGTCATGTTGGCCTTCAGTTCGCCGCCGGGATTGTTGATGGAGACGCGAACCTCGAAGGTGGTCACATTGTCTTTTTCCACGCCCATCGGGGCGATCTTGGTTACTTTTCCGTTGAAGATGCGGTCGCGGAAGCTCTCAACCTTGATGCGCGCGGGCTGCCCCAGGTAAACGTGCGCAATGTCGGCCTCGTCCACCTTGCCCTGCACATACACTTCGTTGGTGTCGCCCTCGGTCATCACCAGCGTGGCCGTCGATCCCAGCACCAGGATGGAGCTGACCGCGTCGCCCATCTCAACGTCGCGCGACAGGATGATCCCGTCCATCGGCGCAACAATCGTAGTGTAGGAAAGCTGCTCCTCGAGCTGCTTCAGGCTGGCCTGGCTCTGCTGTACCTGCGCCTGGGCCTGCTTCAGCTTGGCCATGTCCACTCCGATCTGCGCCTTGGCAGAGTCGCGCCGGGTGAGCGCCGCCAGGTAGTCGCGATTGGCGTCGTCGAGCGACTGCCGGCTCACGATTCCGTCGCGCTGCATGGCCTGGGTGCGCTCCAGCGTGGCCTTGTACATCTGCAGGTCGGGAGCCGCGGCATTCACCTTGTCCTGCTCAATGTTGGCCTCGTAGGTGGCCACATTGGCTTGGGCTGCGGCCAGCTGCGCCCGCTGCGCATCTACCTGGTCCCCAATCTCCTGCTTGTCGAGCTGGGCCAGCTCCTGGCCCTTGGTCACCTGGCTGTTGATGTCCACAAAGAGCTTCTCAACAATCCCCGAAGCCTTGCTCTTCACCTCTACCTTGGTGATGGGCTCTATCTTTCCGGTCGCCACCACCGACTGGGCCACGTCTCCGCGGGTCACGCGCGCCACCCGGTTGGGATCGAGAGACGCTCCCTTGGCCAGCTTGATCAGCCCCGTGCCGGCGATAAGCACAAGAATCGCCACTGTGCCACCCACCCAGATCCAAAAACGCTTCCTCTTGCGTGCAGCCACAATTCCCTCCCCGCAGATGACCCGTATGCCGGTGATACGGTCCTTGCAAATGAAATGTCCTTGCGCCGTCCCTACGGGACTCCGCAGCGGTTCTGGGGCGATCCCTTTCCCCACGCTAAAGCGCGGGGCTAACAACCTTTGCGCCTACGGCGTGGTTTACCGGACAAAACTCACGCAGACCTCAATAACCCAGCTGATTTAACAAATTTGCAATGAGAAGCCCCGTTTATTGAGACGGTCCTGGCCCTTTGCCGTCAACCGCCACTTCTCATTACGCATCCCGCACGTCCCCGGTTCCAAAACCGCCCCTGGAACCGGTGGAGAAGTCTTCTCGTAGTTACAAGCAACGGCCATGGCGTTTTAGGAAAAGCTGCAGGGCGAAGCCAGCGCAGCAAAGTCGGCGCGACCACCCGGGGTCCCCGGCGAGTGATTTGTACTCGCTGGGGTGGGAACACCAGGAAGCGACGACCTCGCACTTGGAAAAAACTCGCATTTTTTCCTGAAACGCCGTACTTGAGCCGTCAAATAAACATGCAAAGCTTCTCTGACACGCTCGGCCAGGTTTTACGCGCCATCATGGGCAACAAGCTGCGCAGCTTTTTGACCATGTTCGGCATTGCCTGGGGCGTGGGCTCGCTGCTGGTGCTGGTTGGGCTGGGCGAGGGGTTCAGATCAGGACAACACAAGCAACTGGCCCAACTCGGCGACGACGTGGTGATGGTCTTCAACGGCACCATTCCCGCGCTCGCCAATCAGCACACCGGCATGAGGCCCTACGAACTGACGCTGGGCGATCTGGCCGCGCTCGCCAAGCTGCCTCAGATTCGCGCCATCACCGAGGAGCTGACCCGCAACGATCTCTACGAGGTGAGTGAGTGGAGCAACACCTCGGGCCACGTGGTTGGAACCGAGGCGAGCTATGCCACGGTGCGCTACATTCCGGTCTTCGGCGGACGCTTCCTCGACGCTGAAGACGTGAGCGGGCACCGACGGGTGGTGGTGCTGGGCCAGAAATCTGCTGCGCTGCTGTTTCCCGGTCATCCATCGCTCGGCGAAGCCATCACCATCAATGGAACCGAGTTCAAGGTCATCGGCGTCCTGGCGCAGATAGGACGAGGCAACAACACCTACGACGACGAAAAGATCTACGTGCCGGAAACCACCATGGGTGAGCTCTTCGCGCTCAAGGGCGACAACATTCCCGAGGATGCGCTGACGTCGATCCAATACCGGCCCACAAAGAAAAACGACAACACCGCCGCGCAGGTGGCCGTGCATCGCGTCATCGCCGAGCGGCACGGCTTCGATCCCTCGCTCACCGACGCATTCAACGAGTGGGACACGATTCAGGAGTCGCAGACGATCGGCATCATCTTCACCGCAATGGATGTTTTTCTGGGCAGCGTAGGGATTGTGACGCTGGGCCTGGGTGCGGTGGGCATCATCAACATCATGCTGGTATCGGTAAGCGAGCGCACCCGGGAGATCGGGGTTTGCAAGGCCGTCGGCGCAACAAAAGGGGCCATTCTGTCTCAGTTTTTCTGGGAGGGGCTGCTACTCACCGGGCTCAGCGGATTGATCGGGATCGCCGCCTCGGGAGCGTTCATGGGGTTGCTGCAGGCTACGCTCACCGACAAGATTCCGGGCTTCGATCCGCCGCGTATCGTGCCCTGGTCGGCGGCGCTGGCTTTGGGCTCGCTGGTTTTGTGCGGAGTAGCGGCCGGCCTGTACCCGGCCAGCAAGGCCGCGGCCCTCGACCCGATCGAGGCGCTGAGGAGGGAGTAAGAAAGGCAGCTCTCAGCCATCAGCTTTCAGCTCTCAGCTCGAATATGCCGGAACAGAGAGACGCAGTTGGGACAAATCAAAAGCGGATGTTGCCGCCGAAGGCGGTTAACCCGCGATCGAACTGAAATCTGAAATCTGATAGCTGAAAGCTGAAAGCTGGTAGCTTATGTTTTCCGACATCTTCAAGCAGGCGTGGGAAGCGATGCTCTTCAATCGCCGCCGCACGGCCATTACCATGGTGGGCATGGCATGGGGTATCGCCACGGTGGTGCTGCTCATGGCCTATGGCTCCGGATTCAGCAACGCCATCGCCAGCATCTTTGCGCAATGGGGCACCAACACCATCGGCTTCTTTCCCGGCAAAACCAGCGAACAAGCTGGAGGCGATAAGGCCGGCGTCAGGGTGCGACTCACGCTCGACGACATCGACCGCGTCAGCCTCGCGGTACCAGAGATTACCCACATCTCGCCTGCGGCCTACCTTGATGCGAACGTGCAGAACGATCTGCACAACTATACCTGGACGGTGGTCGGCTCGCGCCCGCCCTATGCCGATATCATCAAGCTGATTCCCGACCAGGGCCGCTTCTTCACCGGGGCTGAAGATCAACAGCGCGAGCATGTCTGCGTGCTTGGCTCCGAGGCCAAGACCAAACTGTTCTCGGGCGAATGGGCGGTGGGCGAAACCATCCGGCTCAACGGAGTATTCTTCAGGGTCGTGGGTGTGCTCAAGCCCAAAATGCAGGAGAGCAACGACGACATCAATCGCACCGTCTACGTGCCCTTCAACACCATGGGCGACCTCAAGGACACGACCTATATTGACGGCGGCTGGATCAGCTACCAGCGCGGCGACTACGAGCAGATCGAGAAGACCATCCGCGAAACCCTGGCCGTGGCGCATCACTTCCGCCCCACCGACCACGACGCAGTTCATGTCGCCAACCTTCGGTCGCAGCTCCACCAGTTCGAGATTCTCACCATCGCGCTGCAGGTGCTGCTGGCCATGGTGGGCGCGCTCACGCTGGGCATCGCCGGCATCGGGCTCATGAACATCATGCTCGTCGCAGTGCAGCAGCGGACCCGCGAAATCGGCGTTGAAAAGGCGCTCGGGGCGCGCAAAAACCAGATCCTCGTCCAGTTTCTCTCTGAGGCATTGGTGATCACCGGCGTGGGCGGCGCAGGCGGCATCGGGCTCGCCTATCTGGTTTCGGCCGCCGTGGGCCGCATCACCTTCTACAGCGCCGTAGCAAAAAACGCCACCGATGCCGACATCCGGCTGCTCATCTCGCCCTCCATCGTGATCGTGGCCACGCTGATCCTGATGGTTACCGGCCTGGTGAGTGGCATCATCCCGGCCATCCGCGCCGCCAACCTCGACCCCATCGAGGCGCTTCGGTACGAGTAGCGGCATCCGACGAATTAACCGTTTGGAAACTTGACACCGGCCCGATCGGAGTCTCAAATGCAGGCGGAACTCGACGGCACAATGGATGCGTCTGTTATCGAGGCATTGAATGTGTGGCAGCCGCAGGTTGACCAGATACTCAGGAAAGACGACGAATACAAGCTCACTGCCGACACGGCCATCTTTGCGGCGCTGCAGAAGCAGATTGACACCACCCACAAGGGCCTCAAGACCTTGCGCGATCAGATTTCTTCGATATCCTCCCATTTCGCCATGGCCGGCGATATCATCGCGGCGATCAATAAGGTTTTCACGCTGATCCCGGGGGCATGAGTCTACCGGGTTGGCTGCAAGGTCGATTTTCGGGGAGCCTCCGTGTCAAACCGGGAACCCGGCGACCGCCTGTTGAAACCTCTGGTGACAGGCTGATCCGATTCGCGGTACCCTTACGGTGTGTGCGTGTCGCACGCACGAAGGAGTGTTTCAACCCCCAATGCCCATTCAAACCACCGAAAAAATCTGGCATAACGGCACCCTCATCCCCTGGGACCAGGCCAAAATCCACGTGATGAGCCACGTGGTCCATTACGGCTCCAGCGTCTTTGAGGGGATTCGCTGCTACGGACAACCGCAGGGCTCGGCCGTCTTCCGCCTGCCCGAGCACATGCAACGGCTCATCGACTCGGCCAAGATCTACCGCATCGAGATCCCCTTTACGCTCGAAGAGCTTTGCGCCGCGGTTGTTGACACCATTGAAGCCAACGGCGTTGCGCCCTGCTATATCCGCCCCATCGTGCTGCGCGGCTACGGCGAGATGGGCGTCAATCCCAAGGGCTGCCCCATCGAGGTTTATATCGCCAATTACCCCTGGGGCAAGTACATTGCCGGCCACGGCGGCGCGGACGTCTGCATCTCAAGCTGGAACCGCCTGGCGCCCAACACCATGCCGGCGCTGGCCAAGGCAGGCGCCAACTACATGAACTCGCAGCTTATCAAGATGGAAGCCGAGGTGAACGGCTACCAGGAGGGCATCGGGCTCGATGTCAATGGCCTGGTGAGCGAGGGGTCGGGCGAGAACATCTTCGTCGTCCGCAACGGCGTACTGTTTACGCCGCCGCTGGCCAACTCGGCGCTCTCCGGCATCACCCGCGACAGCGTGCTCACCATCGCCCGCCACCTGGGCCTGACTGTCACTGAGCAGTCCATTCCGCGCGAGTTGCTCTACATTGCCGACGAGGTCTTCTTCACCGGCACGGCGGCCGAGGTTTCGCCCATCCGGTCCATCGACCGCATCGTTATCGGCGACGGCAAGCCGGGCGAGATCACCAGGCGCATCGCCGACGAGTTCTTCGGCATCGCCAACGGCCTTAAACCCGACCGCTTCGGCTGGCTCACGCCGGTCAAGGTGGACGCCAGCGAACCGGTAACCGCGTAACGGCGCAAATCGTCAACCACTGTGGGCTGCCTTGCGGGGCAGCCCGTTGTGTGTTGGAGCGATATCCGGCGTGGCGGATTCTATTTGAGAGATGGGACGGCAGCGGCCGGGCTGGGCAGAGGCGCTCCAGGGTTTGGATGCGAGCCGGCCTGCGCTGGCTTTCGGAACGTCAACACGTAAAACCGGTTCTTCCCCACAGGTTTCAAAACCTCCAGATGGGTCTCCATCATCTCCGGCGGGACGAGGTCGATCGGCGCAGTCACCGGCTCTTTGCGGTTTCTGTAAAAGAGGTTGGTGATGGGCCCACTCTCATACATCGCCTTCACATGCTCCTCGGTCTCGTCGGCAATCAGGATCTTCGATCCCGGTTTCGCCACGCGAATCATCTCGGCGATAGCCTTGCCGCGATCGTTGAAAAAGTTGATGCCACCTACGTGAAAGACCACTTCGAAGCTCTCGTCGGCGAAGGGCAGGCTCTCGGCGTTGCCCATGAACAGATCGGCCTCGAATCCCCACCGGCGAAGATTCGCGCTGCAGTTGGCCAGCATCTCCGGCGACAGATCCAGGCCCGCGAGCGTTACGCCTTTGGGCAAATACTTGAAGTTCAGCCCGGTGCCTACTGATGTCTCCAGAACCGAATCTCCCGGCTTCACGTCGAGCAGGCTCATGTAGCTCATCACGTACGCGTCCCGGTCCATGGCGCTGCACGCGCACACAACGCGCTGTATATCGTCGTAAAACCCTCCGATGAGTTCATAGAGGTGGTTGTATTTCCCGTTATCGCCGGTCAAATCCTCAGGGCGCCGCAGGTCGGGGATGCCGTTGCGGATTGGAAACCGCTCACCGGCGGAGGTGATCAGCGCCTGACTGCGGCCCTGGGTGACAAGCTGTAACGGCTGGCCGGTGGACGGACTTTGCAGAATGCGCAGTGTTTGCGGGCGGCACTGCCAGCCCTGGCTCTGCAGGCTGCGGAAGAGCGCCCACGCGGCGAAGATAACCGCTGCGGCAACACACGCCCAGCTGAAATCAGCACCAGCCAGCGCCGGCTGACTCGCCGCGATCGGCGACCGACCTCCAAGCGTCTCGAAGATCGCCGCCAAAACGCATACGCCCGCAAAGATGCTCGCGCCCACGCGAATCCGGGACCAGCGAAACTCCTGATTCCACGCCCATACCAGCCCCGCGGCAAACCAGTACGTTAGAAACACCGGTCCCGCAGGTCCGGCCGAGGCGGCGACATGCGTCAACCAGACCGGCAATTTGTCGCCATGTGCGCTCGCCACGCCCGCCGGCAGCCACGCTGTTCCAACGATCGCGAACACGACCGCATAAACAGGCAAGGGAAGCGTTGAGGCAAATCCGGGCAGACGCGAACTGGTGATGCGATGGAAGGTGAACGGCAGAATGCCAACAACCAGCGCCACGGCCGTCCAGCCCAGGTACGCAAGCACCGTGCCCGGCCCGGCATGAGCGGCGCCGCGCCAAATCTGCGGCGCACCGAACAAAAGCCCCAACGCAACCATCCACGCAAATCCGCGGCGGACGCGCTGTGTTCCCACAAACCAGACGCCCAGCACTGGGCCGGTGAAAGCGCCCACTGGCGCGAAGAAGAAACCGAGAACGAAGATTGCGAAGATTACCCAGGCAGCAATTTGCTTGAGGCGGAGTGAGCTGGAGTTCGCGTTCATTTTGACGCCTTTCTTGGTGACTTTGCGGAACTGCGCTTCCCGCGGACTCGATTACGGGAAGAGATAGATGATTCTCTGGTGCGCGCTTCAGGAGGTTGGGTGCGCGTTGCAGGCGGTTGTGGAATTGATGGGGAAGACTCTTCCGTGGCGGAGAGAGCAGCCAGGGCCTTTTCGCCCCACTCCAGCGCGGCTGAGGTCAGGGCCTTTCCCAGGCTCAGCGTAAGCATCCAGTAGGGCATGTGAGGATTCGATCCCTGCTCCGCTGGGACGCTGGCCCCGATCGCCTCGAGCATGTCCAGTGCGCGCCGGTTACGTTCGTTCAGGTCGCGCACGTGCGCGGCGGCCACGCCCGGCGCTGCTTCGCGGCTGAAGAAGAGCTTGAGCAAAAACTCATTGCGCGGAGGCTCATTGTGAAAAGGCAAGGCAAGCCATTGGCGCAGCGCCGTGCGCCCGGCGTCGGTGATTATGTAGGTCTGGCGGCGCTTACGCCCGTTCGATCCAGAACTCGACGGCGCCACCAGGCCTTCGTCGGCCAGCCGTTTGAGCGCGGGATAAAGCTGGCCGTAGCTCTCTCGCCAAAAATACCCAATGCTGTTCTGGATGCCTTTGCGCATGTCGTACCCGGAGAGGTCGGGCGCCACAGAGAGCAGACCCAGGATCGTGTAAGACGTGGAATTGAGGTCGTACATATCTTTAAGATACATCTTTTAGATATATTGTCAAGCTCGGTGAATTCCACGCGCCGTCTCTCGACGTTACCTGGGTAACAGAGCCGTGAGTCCCCACGCGCCCGCCAACTCCGCGCAACTCCCTCAATCCGCATATTTCTTAATGCCTGAAAACCTGCATCCTGTCACCCCGCATGGTGACTCTTGTCACGGCTTTTCCCGCGCCTGAGGAGCCATCATCATCACGAGCCGCGGGCCCGGTTCACGGCCTGATTCCTGTATCCACCCTCTCCTCGAGCAATTCTCAGGCCCTGCTTCATTCGTTCCTCTCTCCGCGCAGCTGTGCCCGGGCCTGCGGCTTTCAGAGAAGAGGCTCGCCTTCTCATGAATCGACATGGACACAAGATCGTGATCGTCGGCGGCGGAATCGCCGGCCTCTGCGCAGCCGTCTACGCGCTCAAGTGCGGGTACCAGGTTGAAGTGCTCGAGATGCACGACATGGCCGGCGGACTGGCCATGAGCTGGCGCCGCGGCCCGTACACCTTCGAAACCTGCCTGCACTGGCTGGTCGGCTCAAAGCCTGGGGCCGATTTTTACGCGCAATGGCAGGAAGTGTGCGATATTGACAAGCTGACCTTCGTCGATCCCGAGGAGTTTGTCCGCATTGAAACCGAAAATGGCGACAGCCTTACTGTCTTCACCAACGTCGACCGTCTTAAGGCCGAACTGTTGCGGCGCGCTCCCCAGGACGCGCCGGCAATTCACGATCTGATTCACTCCGTGCGCGTTCTTGGTAAATTCAAAATACTTGAGCCCTCGGGCGGTTTTGCCGGCAACTGGCTGAACATGCTCCGCGATCTGCCCGTATTTCCGGCTCTCAGCAGGCTCTCAAAGATCAGCGGCAAGGAATACGGCAAACGGTTCGCCGATCCGCTGCTTAAGGCTTTTTTCTCGAACGGCGACATTGGAAAAATGCCGGTGATCGCGATACTGCTTTCGATTGCCTGGATGAATAACGGCAACGCCGGGTACTGCATCGGCGGATCGCAGGCCCTCATTCGCCTGATCGAAGAAAAGATCGCAAGCCTCGGAGGAAATATCCGCTTCCGGGCCGAGGTTACGCGCATTCTCGTCGAAGGAGATCGCGCAGTTGGCGTCGAGCTTGCCGATGGCGAAAATATTTTGGCCGACTGGGTCATCTCCGCGGCCGACGGCCACGCAACCATCTTCGATCTGCTGGGCGGCAAGTATGTCGACGACGCAACCCGCAAGCTCTACGAGGAAAAGGAACTCTTTGCCTCGTACCTGCAGGTCTCGCTGGGCGTGGGTCTCGATCTGAGCGATCAGCCCGGAATGGTTACCCGGATTCTCTCGACACCGATTATGGTCGATCCTGAGACCGATCTCAACAATGTCGGGTTTCGCATCTTCCACTTCGACCCGACCTTCGCCCCCAAGGGAAAGACGGCCGTTACCTGCCTTCTGCCCACACGCAACTTCAAATATTGGTCCGATCTGCGCGCCAACGATCTTGCCGCTTATCACCGGGAAAAGAATCGCATCGCAGACACGATCATCGGTCTGCTTGAGAGCCGGATCCCGGGTGTGCGCGCAGCTATCGAGACCGTCGATGTCTCGACGCCGGCCTCAGTCTTTCGCTACACCGGCAACTGGAAGGGCACCATGGAAGGCTGGCTGCCCGAGCCCGGATCGGGTTTCCGGCCGCTGCCCAACACACTTCCCGGTCTCAACCGCTTCATCATGGCTGGCCAGTGGATCTTGCCCGGCGGAGGCCTGCCCTCAGGTCCCTTGACCGCGCGGCCCGCCATCAAGGCCATCTGCAAACACGACCACGTGCCTTTCGAAGTCCATGCCGAGCCCTCGCACGCTGAGGAGCCTGTCGGCGTTTGACCTGAGAACCCGCCACCAATCACGCACTGTCATCTTGAGCGACCGGAATCCGCCGTGGCGGATGGAGGAAGTCGAAAGATCTGCGGTTGCCTTTTTCCAAATTCAGCACCAACATTCCCCCTTTTCACAACTGCCCTCTGTCCCTTGCACCCTGATTTTATAAAATCGCTGCATGCTGCCGACTCGAGTCTCCGCTCGCTTCCTGGGCGTCTCCCTTGTTGCCTTCGTTCTTTGCATGTTTGCCCGCGTTCCCGTCTCTGCGCAGGCGTTCACCGGCAATCCCAAGCTCATTGTCATCGTGGTCATCGACCAGTTCCGCGGCGACTACCTCAATCGCGACGCGGCCGAATTCAAGGGGCGGGGTTTCAACCTGTTTATGAAAGAGGGCGCGTGGTTCACTGACTGTTACTTCGATTACGCCAACACCAAGACCGCGCCCGGCCACTCCACCATTGGCACAGGTGCGTACACCGATGGGCATGGCATCGAGTCCAACGAGTGGTGGGACCCCGCGCGCAGCTACGATCACCAGGTGAGCTCGGTGCAGGATGAGCGCTACCAGCTCGTCGATCTGCCCCACGATTCCATCCCCGCCAATCAGCCCGGCGCGCCCGATACCGCGCCCAAATTCGTCATCGGCGCATCCCCTTTGAATCTGCGCGCCACCACGCTCGGCGACGAACTGCGCCTGGCCACGCAGGGCCACGCCCGCGTCTACGGCGTCTCGCTCAAGGACCGCGCTGCCATTCTTCCCGCGGGCCAAGCCGCCAACGGCGCATTCTGGATCGACCCCATCAGCGGCCAGTTCACCACGTCGACCTACTACATGCAGCATCTGCCTGAGTGGGCCAGGGCCTTCAACGCGAGCGGCCGCATTCAGCAGGCCGAGCGTGAGGCCAATGTCGACACAGCGACCACCGAGTTCTACGAGCTCGTCGGCCGCACTCCTGCCGCCAACAGCTATGAGCTCGACTTCACCAGGGCGCTCATCGAGGGCGAAAAGCTCGGCCAGCGCGGCGTCACCGACCTCGTCGTCGTCTCGCTCTCAGCCAACGACATCCAGGGCCACCAGTTCGGCCCCGACTCCGACTTCGAAGAGCAGATGATTGTCTCGCTCGACCACGATCTCAACAATTTTTTTACCTGGCTCGACGGCTCGATCGGCCTCAAGAACGTGTGGCTCGCGCTCACCGCCGACCACGGCATCCCGCCCATCCCCGGCGATGCGGCCAAACTGGGCGTGCACGGCGCAGCCGTCAACATGGACAAGGTTTACGACAAGCTGAACGCGGCGCTGAACAGGCGCTTCTCGAAAGCCGGCGAAAAACAGACCTGGCTGATGCCTGGCCCCGACCTGCCCTACATCATCCTCGATCAGCGCGCCTTCAAAAAAGCCGGTGTCGACGAGAAGACCGCCGAAGACGCCGTTGCCGCTCTGCTGCCCGAGGCCGTGGCCAGCCAGGACCCCAACCCGCTGCCCTTCATCAGAGACAATCCTCCCACCGTCGTCCAGCCCTCCGATCATCGACTCGACCCCGCCGCTCACGTCCAGTACGTTTACACGCGTTTGCAGCTTGCCGGCGGTCAGCTCCCGCCCAGCGAGTGGGGCAAGCTGCTTGCTCACAGCTACGCCGACCACGGCAACTGGTTTGTAATGATGGTTCTCGACGCCTACCAGATCGCCGGCGTCAGCGCGCTGGCCGGCACCAATCACTTCACGCCGTGGAACTACGACCGTCACGTCCCTCTGGCTTTCTACGGCGCGCCCTTCAAACCCGGCGAGTATCATGAACTGGTTGAGCCCGTCGATATCGCAGTCACCTTCGCATCGCTGGCCGGCGTCAACCGGCCCTCGGCGGCGGTGGGGCATGTGTTGATTGAGGCGCTCAAGCCCGGCATCAATGGTGGGCAGTAGGCAAGAAGAGTCCGCGAGGTAGTATTCTGAGGCTGCGGGCGAGATTCGAGGTCCGGACTCGAGACGCTGAATGCAAAGGAGCTTCCAGTCGTGCAGGAAATCGCATACACGGTGCACACCTTCAGGGAAGGCGGAACGTACATCGCCTACGTACCTGAACTTGACCTGTCGAGTTGCGGCGCCACCAACGAAGACGCTCGCAAAAACATACGCGATGCGGTTCAGGGATTTCTTGAAACGAGCGCCGGCATGGGCACGCTGGACACGATTCTTGAAGAGGCGGGTTACGAACGCAGAAATGACGGTTGGGAAGCCCCGGAATTCGTTGCGCTGGATCGAGCGAGGGCGAGCGTTCGGTAATGCCAACAATTCGGCCTGTTCATTACATGACATTAGTCGCAGTATTTGAATTGGATGGATTCGTCTTCGACCGTCAGCGCGGAGATCACCTCATCTACACCAAACCAGGTGTGATTCGGCCATTAGTAATTCCCGCGTATCATGAAGTTCCGGTATTCATCATCAAGAATTTGCTGCGCACGGCGGGAATGAGCCGGGAGCGGTATCTCGACCTCGTGCAGAACCTCTGAGTCAGCCGTGCGGCGGTTCCGCAACTGGCTGGAAAGGACAAGACCGCCGCGTGAAACCCGACATGAGAGTTTCGTTGGCCGGGATTGAGCTGGTGAATCCGGTCATCGCCGCCAGCGGCACCTTCGGCTACGGCATCGAATTCGAAGAGATCGTCTCGCTCGAGCGCCTGGGCGGCTTTGTCACCAAGGGCATCTCGCTCGAACCCATGGCCGGCAACGCCCCGCCGCGCATTATCCAGACCGCGGCCGGCATGTTGAACGCCATCGGCCTGCAGAACGTGGGCGTGGTTGAGTACATCGAGAAAAAACTGCCGCCGATGAAGCGCTACCCCGGCTGCAAGGTCATTGTCAACGTCTTCGGCTACACGGTCGGCGACTACATTGAGGTCATCGCGCGCCTCAACGACGCCGAAGGCATCGCTGCCTACGAGCTCAACGTCTCCTGTCCCAACGTTCACGCCGGCGGAATGACCTTCGGCACCGACGCCGGCTCCCTCGAATACCTGGTCCATCGCGCCAAGGCGGTTTCAAAGCGGCCGCTGATCGTGAAGCTCTCGCCCAACGTCACGTCAGTTGCTCACATGGCCCAGATTGCCGCCCGTGCAGGCGCCGATGCTGTCAGCCTGGTGAACACCTTCCTCGGCATGGCCATCGACGTCGAGAATCGCCGTCCCCGCTTGAGCAACGTCACAGGCGGTCTCTCCGGACCGGCCATCAAGCCCATCGCCTTGCGCATGGTGTATGAGACGGCAAAGTCGGTCAAGATCCCAGTCATCGGCCTGGGCGGCATCGTCACCGCTGAAGACGCAGTGGAGTTTCTGCTGGCCGGCGCAACCGCCATACAAGTTGGTACTGCCAGCTACGCCGACCCCTGTGCCGCCGAGCGCCTCGCCAAAGGCCTCGAATCCTGGTGCAAAAGCCACTCGGTCGAACGGGTTGCAAGCCTCACCGGAGCGCTCGAAATTCCCCGCTCTTGATCTCACTCTTGCCAAAACTGCCGACAATAACCGCGAATGTGTGACGAAGCTCACAGCGAGTTGTCTTTCAGGATGAGTACTTTCCTAGCTGATCAATCGGAAATGTGATTAAGCTCACTCGGAGTAGCAATCCAAATCACATTTCAGCAGTTCTTCAGCCAGCGAGGTACTCATGGGTCAGTCCATTTGGCAATCAATGCAGCAAAAGGGGTACAGCCGCAGAGATTTTCTGCGTTTTTGCGCCACGGCCGCAGCAGCGGCAGGCTTAGGCAAAACCGGGGCCGCACAAGTGGCTCAAGCCTTCGAGAAAAAAGAAAAACCAGCCGTTGTGTGGATGCACTTTCAGGAGTGCACCTGCTGCAGCGAGTCGTTCATCCGCGCGTCGCACCCAATTGTCGCCGACGCGTTGCTTGACGTTCTCTCGCTCAACTACACTGAGACGCTCATGGCCGCATCCGGCTTTCAGGCCGAGAAGAGCCTGAACGACACGATCGCCAACAACAAGGGCAAGTACATTGTCCTGGTTGAAGGCGCCGTGCCCACCAAGGACGGCGGCGTCTACTGCATGGTCGGCGGCAAGACGGCCGAGCAGATTCTGCAGACCGTCGCCAAAGACGCTGCCGCCATTGTTGCCTGGGGAAGCTGCGCTTCAAACGGTTGCGTGCAGGCCGCGAAGCCCAATCCGACCGGCGCCACGCCCATTTACAAGCTGGTCGACAAGCCGGTTATCAACGTTCCCGGCTGCCCACCCATTGCCGACGTGATGATGTCGGTAGTGACGCACCTTCTTGTGCTCGGCCAGGTTCCCGCGCTCGACTCGCTCGGCCGCCCCAAGGAGTTCTACGGCCGGCGCGTGCACGACACCTGCTATCGCCGGCCCAACTACGATGCCGGACTCTTCGTCGAGTCGTGGGACGACGAGAACGCGCGCAAGGGTTATTGCCTCTACAAGATGGGCTGCAAAGGGCCGGTCACCTACAACGCCTGCTCGGTGACACGCTGGAACGAAGGCACCAGCTATCCCATCCAGTCGGGTCACGGTTGTATCGGCTGCAGCGAGGCCGGCTTCTGGGACAACGGGCCGTTCTACCAACACCTCAGCTCGTTCCCGGGATTCGGCATCGAGAGCACGGCCGACACTATCGGCACAGCCGTTGGCGTAGCCACGATCGCCGGAGTCGCCGCACATGCCGTTGTCACCAACATTCGCAAGCGGGAAGTGATCGCCGAAGTTCACACCGAAGATCAAAAGGAGTCGTAATCAGTCATGGCAGCAACACGCATTGTCGTCGATCCCATAACCCGCATTGAAGGCCACCTGCGGGTTGAAGCGGTGGTAGAGAACGGCGTCATCACCGATGCATTCAGTTCCGGAACTATGGTCCGCGGCCTCGAAAAGATCCTGATCGGCCGCGATCCCCGCGACGCCTGGGCCATCACCGAGCGCGTTTGCGGAGTGTGCACAACGGTTCACGCCCTGGCCAGTGTCCGCTCCGTCGAGGATGCGCTCGGCGTCGCGGTGCCGCCCACAGCCGAGCTCATCCGCAATATCATGCTGACCACGCAGTACGTGCAGGATCACGTGATTCACTTCTATCACCTGCACGCACTGGACTGGGTCGACATCGTGAATGCCCTCAAGGCCGACCCCAAGAAGGCCGCGGAGCTGGCGCAGTCGTTCTCGCAGTGGGATAAGAACACGCCCGCATATTTCACCGATGTGCAGAACAAGATCAAGGCCTTCGCGGCCAGCGGCCTGGGCATCTTCAACAACGGCTACTGGGGCCACCCGGCCTACAAGCTCCCGCCCGAGGTCAACCTCATCGGTGTGGCGCACTACCTCGATGCCCTCGAATGGCAGAAGGAAGTAGTCAAGATTCACGCCGTCTTCGGCGGCAAGAATCCGCACCCGAACTACCTGGTCGGCGGCGTGCCCTGCTCCATTAATGTCAACGAGGTTGCCGCCATCAACGGCGAGCGGCTGAATCTCGTCGCGCACCAGATCGCCAAGGCCGACGAGTTCGTCAACCAGGTCTACATTCCCGACCTGCTCGCCGTTGCCTCGTTCTACAAGGATTGGGCCAACTACGGCGGCGGACTGCACAACTATCTGAGTTACGGCGAGTTCCCGACCAAGGGCTACAACCATCCCGAGTCGTTCAAGTACGCCCGCGGCGCGGTGCTCAACCGCGACCTCTCCAACGTTTATCCGGTCAACGTCAAGGACTCGCAGGAGATCAAGGAGTACATCGCGCACTCCTGGTACGACTACGACGGCGGCAACACCGAGGGCATCCATCCCTGGGCCGGCGAAACCAACATCAACTACAGCGGTCCCAAGCCTCCATTTGAGACACTGGCCGGCTTCGACAAGTACTCGTTCCTCAAGACCCCGCGCTGGAAAGACAACCCCATGGAAGTGGGTCCACTGGCGCGCCTGCTGGTCTCGTACGCATCGGGCCACGAGGATGTGAAGGAAGTTGTCGGCTCGGTCCTGGGGAAGCTGAATGTGCCAGTCGCGGCGCTCTTCAGCACGCTTGGCCGCACCGCGGCGCGCGGCATTGACGCCGCGCTGGCCATGGTCTGGCTCAAGGAGTTCTACGGCGATCTCATCGATCGCGTCAAGATCAACGAGGTCTCAACCCATAATGGCGAGAAGTGGGAACCCAAGACCTGGCCGGCAGACTGCCAGGGCGTGGGCATGGTCGAGGCTCCGCGCGGATCGCTGGCCCACTGGATCAAAATCCACAACGGTGCCATCGACAACTACCAGTTGGTGGTTCCGACCACGTGGAACGGCTCGCCCCGCGACGCGAAAAATCAACACTCATCCTTTGAGGCGTCGCTGATCGGCACTCCGGTGGCCAAAATCGACCAGCCGGTTGAGATCATTCGCACCATCCATTCCTTTGACCCGTGCCTGGCCTGCGCCGTGCATCTTTACGATCCGCAGGGCAAGCACCTCAGCCAGATTTCCTTCGAGTGATGACGATGAGTACCCATAGCGTCAAAGTACGGGATGTCTTTCGCGAGAACGGCTCCGCGCCCGTCGAATACCGCCGCGTGTATGTGTGGGAACTCCCCGTGCGCGCTTACCACTGGATCAATGCGATCGCCTTGACATTGCTTTGCATCACCGGCTACCTGATCGGTGCGCCCTTTCGCCCGGCCTACGCGCAGGAAGCATATCAGTTGTACTGGTTCGGCTGGGTGCGTTTCATTCACTTCGCCGCTGCCTACGTGTATGTCTTTAATTTTGCAGCGCGCATTTACTGGGGATTCGTGGGCAACAAATACGCCAAGTGGAACAATTTCTTCCCGCTGACGAAAAAGCAGCGGCAGGAGATTGCGGACGTAGTCAAGGTGGATGTGTTGCAGACCAAGATGCACGGCGAGATCTCCACCGGCCACAATTCGCTGGCGGCGTTCATTTACTTCCTTACCTTCCTGGCCTTCGTGGCGCAGGCCATCACCGGCTTCGCGCTCTACTCCAGCATGAGCAACTCGTGGCTGCCGCGATTGTTCACCTGGGTCGTGCCTCTGATGGGCGGCGAGATGGGCGTGCGCTTCTGGCACCACACGTTGATGTGGTTCTTTGTGGTCTTTGTCATTGTCCACATCTATCTGTCGTTCTACCACGACTACATCGAGGGCCGGGGCACGATCTCCTCGATCGTGGGTGGATGGAAGTTCGACCGCGAGACTCCGGAGGAACTTGCAGCCGTATGCAAGCTGCAAGAGAAGACGGCCGAAGGCACGAAGAAATAGGGAATCGGGAAAAATCTGGGTGCCCCAGGTCCGGATTCTCGGACCTGGGTCAGCACGAACTTTAGCCAGAATGCAGCTGTTTTTTAAAAACGTAAGATCAGGCAAAGACCCTCCAGGAAGACGCGAGGCGTCCAGCTACCTGAGAGGGTCCTGATTGACCACCACCCCCAAAACACTCATCCTCGGCATCGGCAACGTCCTCATGGGCGATGAAGGCGTAGGCGTCTACGTCGCCCGCGCCTTGTCCAGAGAATCGCTTCCTGAGAATGTGGAATGCCTCGACGGCGGCACGGGCGGTTTCACCCTCCTCGAACCGCTGGAGAACGCCGATCGCATCATCCTGATTGACGCCGCCAACGATGGCAACCCGATTGGCACAATCACCCGCACCACGCCGCGCTTCTCGAGCGACTACCCTCCGACCCTGACCGCACACGACGTGGGCATGAAAGACCTGCTCGACATGTTCTATATCCGGGGCGGCCACCACGACATCGTTCTTTACGCCATCACCATTGACCCGAAGCAACCGATCCGCATGAGCCTCTCGCCCATCGCGGATGTTGCGGCCGCCGAAGCGGCGCAGCGGATTCTCGAGGAGATCCGGGAAGGCGAACCCGCTGCGTGATACTGGAACAACACTCAGCTTCGGGTTGACGAGCATTGCTCTCGACTCGAATAATGAACAGAAGAATTGCGAGCCGCAAGCCCCTCAATTCAAGACGCTTCACCCCGCAAGTCCTTTAGGAGCAGATTCGTTCATGGCATCAGCCCCCTCTTCTGCCGCGCCTTCGCTTCGCAAGGGCGTCCAGCCGCTGCGAGCCGCTGAAGGCTCCAGTTTTGTCTGGCGCAAGCTGCACTCTCTGCTCGGCATCATCCCCATCGGCGCATTCCTGCTTGAGCATTTCCTCTCAAACTTCGAGGCCCTCAAGGGCCCAGTCGCCTACGGCCAGCAGGTTCTCTTTCTTAACAGCCTGCCGCTGGTGCGCGTGCTTGAGTTTGTATTCATCTTTCTGCCCATCCTTTATCACGGCGCATACGGCGTGTGGATCTGGCTGCGCGGCAAGGCCAACGTCGTCTACTACCCGTGGGCCGGCAACTGGATGTACCTGGCCCAGCGCTACACAGGCCTCATCGCCTTCGTCTACATCGGCTACCACGTGGCCACGCAGCGCTTCATGGGAACCATGCTCCCCGAGAAGCCGTTTGCGGCCTTCAATAAGGTTCAGGTTGAGCTGTCGCATCCGCTCGTGCTCGCCGTGTACATCATCGCCATGGTTGCGGTCTGTTGGCACTTTGCTTACGGCGTATGGCTCTTCGCCGCCAAGTGGGGAATTACGCCGGGTGAAAAGGCACGCCGCCGCTTTGGCTGGGTTTGCCTGGCCGGCGGAGTTCTGCTCTGCGCCATGGGCATGGCCGGCATTTACGCCTTCGCCGGACCTATGTACCCCAACACTCCGGCCGACGTAAAACCGCCTGCCGTATCCTCGATTTCTTAATCCCTGGTCCCTTAGCCCTTTTTTTCGCGGCATCGGTTTGAAAGGAATCTCGTAAATGGCAGCACCCAGAATCATCGTGGTTGGCGGAGGGCTGGCAGGGCTGGCCGCGGTTATCAAAATCGCCGAGGCCGGCGGTACTGTGGATCTTTTCTCGATCGTCCCGGTCAAACGTTCGCACTCGGTCTGCGCCCAGGGCGGCATCAACGCCGCCAAGAACCTCAAGGGCGAAGGCGACACCCCCTGGCAGCACTTTGACGACACCATCTACGGCGGCGACTTCCTGGCCAACCAGACCCCCGTCAAGGCCATGTGCGAGGCAGCGCCCGCCATCATCGATCTGCTCGACCGCATGGGCGTGCCCTTCAACCGCACCCCCGAGGGCCTGCTTGACTTCCGCCGTTTCGGTGGCACCCTCTACAACCGCACCGCCTTCGCCGGCGCCACTACCGGCCAGCAGCTTCTCTACGCGCTCGACGAGCAGGTGCGCCGGTACGAGTCCGACGGCAAAGTGCGCAAGTACGAAGGCTGGGAGTTCCTCTCCGCCGTTATCGACTCGAAGGGCATCGTCCGCGGCATTACCGCCATGAACCTCCGCACCATGGAGCTCAAAGCCTTTCCGGCCGACGCGATTATCCTGGCCACGGGCGGCGTGGGGGCCATATTCGGCAAAAGCACCAATTCCGTGGTCTGCACCGGCTCGGCGCAATCGGCCGTCTTTCAGCAGGGCGTCTACTACGCCAACGGCGAATTCATCCAGGTGCATCCCACTTCCATCCCCGGCGAAGACAAGCTCCGTCTCATGTCAGAGTCGGCGCGCGGCGAAGGCGGCCGCGTGTGGGTTCCGCGCACTCCCGGCGACAAGCGCCCCATCAAATCCATCCCCGAGTCTGAGCGTTTCTACTTCCTCGAGGAGTGGTACCCCAAGTACGGCAACCTCGTCCCGCGCGATGTGGCCACCCGCGCCATTCACAAGGTCGTCTACCAGCTCGGCCTCGGCATCGACGGCCAGCCCATGGTGTACCTCGACCTCACCCATATTGACCGCGCCACTCTTGACCACAAGCTGGGCGGCATCCTAGAAATCTACGAGAAGTTCGTCGGCGTCGATCCCCACGTCGAGCCCATGAAGATCTTCCCCGGCATGCACTACACCATGGGCGGCCTGTGGGTCGACTTCGACCAGATGACCAACATCCCCGGCATCTTTGCCGCCGGCGAGTGCGAGTACCAGTACCACGGCGCCAACCGCCTGGGCGCAAACTCGCTGGTAAGCTGCATCTTCGGCGGATTTATTTCCGGGCCAAACGCGCTCCGATACGCGAAAAGTGCGCCGGCCGTTGAGGGCGACGGCGGCGCGGCAGCCGAGCTCAAGCGCCAGACCGAAATCAATGCCGGCCTCATCAAGTCAGAGGGCACTGAGAACCCCTTCAAGCTGTGGCGCGAGCTGGGCGCAACCATGACCGAGCATGCCACCGTGACCCGCTACAACAAGGGCCTGAAGCAGGCCGACGAAAAGGTCATAGAACTGCTCGACCGCTATAAGAAGATCAACCTGAGCGACCGCAGCCAGTGGGCCAACACAAGTTTTGCCTTTACGCGCCAGTTGAAGAACATGCTGGAACTGTCTCGAACCATTACGCTTGGCGCCATCCTGCGCGACGAGTCGCGCGGCGCGCACTACAAGCCCGATTTTCCAGAGCGCAACGACGAAAAGTTCCTCAAGACAACGAAGGCCAGCTTCACCGGCGCGCCCGAGGGACCGCGCTTTGAGTGGGAGGAAGTCGACACGCAGTACATCAAGCCGCGGCGGCGCAGCTACGACGCGGCGAAATGACGGAGGCAGCGTGGGCCTTCAGGCCCCTGAACCTTCCGCAAGAAAATTGGGGGGCTTCAGCCCCGGAGGGAACTCTGGCGGACACGAAAATGGGTGCCCCAGGTCCCTCGCATTTGGGGACCTGGGATAGCACGAAACCCGACGAACCGAGATCGGGCAAGAGAGCATCAAAAGGGGATTCATGGCAACACGCACCGTTCAATTTGAAATCAAACGCCAGGCAGGGCCCGACGCGCCCGCGGTCTGGGAGAAGTTCGAGCTCGAGTGGCGTCCCGGGATGAACGTCATCTCGGCCATGATGGAGATCGCCGCCAACCCCGTCACCGCCGAGGGCAAGCCCACCACCCCCATCACTTACGACTCGAACTGTCTCGAGGAGATCTGCGGATCGTGCGCGATGAGGATCAACGGCAAGGCCCGCATGGCCTGCTCCGCCCTGGTCGACAACTTCGAGCAGCCCATCCGCGTAGAGCCCCTCACCAAATTCCCCCTCGTTCGCGACCTCCAGGTCGACCGCTCCGTTCTCTTTGAAAACCTCATCCGCGTCAAGGCCTGGGTCCCGGTCGACGGCACCTACGACTTGGGCTCCGGCCCGCGCATGTTCCCCCAGGAACAGGAAGTGCGCTACCCGCTCTCCAATTGCATCTCCTGCACCTGCTGCATGGAGGTCTGCCCGCAATTCAACGAGGAGACCAACTTTGTGGGCGCGGCCACCATCGCGCAAGTGAAGCTCTTCAACACCCACCCCACCGGCAAGGTGTTCAAAGAAGACCGCCTCCGCGCGCTGGCCGGCGATGGCGGCATCCAGGAGTGCGGATTTGCCCAGAACTGCGTTCAGGCCTGCCCAAAGCAGCTTCCCCTCACTGAGGCCATCAGCGACATCGGCCGCGACGTCGTCGTCCAGAAGCTGAGCGACTGGCTGACTCGATAAAAGCGGGGACTTGAGCTGGTTGCATAAATCTCCGAGGGTCGGCTGTAAATCGTCCCTCAGGGGCTAAAGCCCTACATTTTCCGGGCCTTTTTACGGCACGCGACCCACCCACTGGGTGGGTTCCCCGGTCGTGCCCCTTCACAAAGCCATTTATGCAACCAGTTCTGGGAAAGCTTACCGGCCGCCGTTCAAGACGTGCTCGTAGAACTTGACGTACTGCGGCACGACCAGCGAGGCGCAGAAGCGCTTTTGCGCGGTTTTGCGGCCCGCCTCGCGCATGGCGTTCAGACGTGCGGGATCATCGAGCAGGCCCAGGGCTCCCTGCGCCATGGCTTCCACATCGCCCACGTCATACAACAGGCCGGTTTCGCCATCGTCGATGAGCTCGGGCACCCCGCCCACGCACGTGGCGATAGAGGGGACCTTGCAGGCCATGGCTTCGAGCGCGGCCAGGCCAAAGGACTCAAGCTGGCTGGGCATCAGCAGCAGATCGGCCAGCGGCAGCAGCTCGCTTACGCGCTCCTGCTTGCCTAGGAAGTGGACGCGGGAGTGGAGGCCGAGATCGTGGGCCAGCCACTCGGCCGCCGAGCGGTCGGGGCCGTCGCCGATGAGCACAAGCTGCGCGGGAATTTCGCGGGCGATGCCGGCAAAGACCTTTACCGCGTCAAGCACGCGCTTCACGGGTCTGAAGTTCGAGAGGTGCATAAGGAGGGCTTCGCCGCGCACGGCGAAGCGCCGGCGGCCTTCCTGGCGTTGGTCTTCATCCTTGACGGGCATGTAGACATCGCAGTTGACGAAGTTGGTGATGGTTTCGATGGGCCGCGTAACGTTGAAGTCTTCGATGGTTTTCTTCTTCAGATAGTCTGAGATGCTGGTAACGCCGTCGCTTTGCCGGATGCCGTGGCGCGTGATGGGCAGGTAGCTGCGGTCGAGGCCGACGAGAGTAATGTCGGTGCCGTGCAGAGTGGTGACGAAGGGCAGGCGGCGGCCCTGCTCGGCCAGCATCTGGCGCGCCAGCAAAGCGCTGATCGAGTGAGGGATGGCGTAGTGCACATGGAGAAGGTCGAGGTCGTAGAACTGCGATACCTCGGCCATGTGCGATGCCAGCGCGAGGTCGTACGGGGGAAACTCAAAGAGCGGGTAGTTTGAGACCGGAACCTCGTGGTAGAAGATGCCTTCGTTGCGGCCGGTGAGCCGGAAGGGCTGCGAGTAAGAGATGAAATGCACCTGGTGGCCAAGTGCTGCGAGTTCAATGCCCAGCTCGGTTGCCACCACGCCCGAGCCACCGTAGGTGGGGTAGCATGTGATGCCTATTTTCATTGGATCGAGTCCCCAGAATTCTCCACAGTGCTGTGCCTCGTAACAGTGCCCGAGTTCTCGGATTGTCGAGAGAACTTCGTGATCAGGATGCTTTGTGAATGGGCACGACTTTAGTCGTGCCGAGAAGGCTCCAAAACTGATCCTTGGCTCTAGCCCCTTCCGAGTTCTTCTTCGCAATGCCGCTGTGCTGCTTCTCTTGAATTTGACGTCTCCCAATCTCATTGAGATTCATCCGGAACATTCCGCTTCGGTTAATTGTCATTTTGCGGACCCAGATCGCGGAACGATATCAGTTCGACGGAAGGGAATTGTCTCAACGCAGCCAGCGCCTCACGCTCCTTGTCTCGCGAGGCCCGCAGCCGGGTGCGCACGCGGTCCAGATCGGCGTCGTTGTAGCCGGGGTGGGTGACGAGCTCCCAGGTGCCTGGCTGAAGCCGGCCGAGAAGCGCAGACAGCGTCGCCGCGTCCAGAACGCCGGTTGCCGCCATGGCGATGGTGCCGTCGGTGGTTCGAAATCCGGTGTCGGCAATAAGCCTCAGGCAGGCCGGCCGCAGCCGCCGCAGCACGGTCAATTCGGCGACGCGGGTGAGAGAGGCGCGAACGGCGGCTCGGACGGCCCAGGCGGGCTCGAATGGGTTGCGGATTCTGTCGATGCCCGCGGAGCGGGCGGCGCGCAGCACGGCGCGAAGGACCTTGGGGAACATGTGCGTGTGCTTGTGCGTGTCGATGTGGGTGAGCTTGAGGCCGCAATTCTGCAGCAGCGCAATCTGCGCGGCGGCCTCTGCTTCGATCTCTGCGGGGGCGCTGTTGCCGGCGAGCAGGCGCGGCAGGAATGCCGAGAGCGTGGGCCAAAAGTGGCCGGTGCGGGGATCGACGAGCGAAGGGATGTGACCGGGAGGAAGGACCGGCTTCCCATCGACGAGAACGACGTGGCAGCCGACGCCAAGGGTGGGCGTGGAGCGGGCGATCTCGATGGCGTCGTCAGTGGCTGAGGCGCGCGCCATGAGCGTGGCGCTGGTGACGGCTCCGGCCGCGTGCAGTTCGGCGATGGCGCGGTTGACGCCGGGCGTCAGGCCAAAGTCGTCGGCGTTTACGATCAGACGGCTCACCGGGAGAGTGTATCAAGCGGGCGTCCCATAAGGACGCCCATGAATAGCCACGAATCCTCCGTGCCCCATCCTCCTGAGCGACGCGTAGCGGAGTCGAAGGACCTGCTTCTTGAATTTGTCCGCGAGAGAGTGGGAAGCCACACCCCTCAAATTGCTCTTATGAACCAGCCATGCCCCTGAGCCCTTTAAGAACCCGCTTCGCTGCTAGAATGACTAGTGGCGGTCCCACCGCGCCGATACGGCGAGGGCGGTTAGCTCAGTTGGTTAGAGCGCCTGCCTTACAAGCAGGAGGTCGCAGGTTCGAGCCCTGCACTGCCCACCATAGCCTCTGTCCATCTCTCATTAGATCATATAAATAGCTTAAAATAAGATACTTACGCTGGAATGCACCAAATGCATACGATGCATGAAGCGCATTTAATAGTTCACCTTCCCCTCTTGTCCTGTACAAAACCCGAAGCGCTGTACAGAACAAAACCATAGTTGAGCGGGGTTTCGTGTGCCAGGTGGTAGGCGGAAACCTGCACTTCCGCGCCCCGCTCGTACACTTGCGGAACGAAGGTCTCACGCCGCGCCTGGCCCAGTTCCACCCTGCGCCGCTGCACGTAACGGCGCACCGTGGCCTAGCCCACGCTGGCCTGCAGGCGCTCCTCGTGAATCCGTTTCCAGAGCCGCCGCGCCGTGTGCCGCTGCTTCTTCGGCGCACGCTCATCGGCAGCCAGAATCTCATCGATGAAGTTCTTCACTGGCCCCAGGCTCGGACAACTCCGAAGCGGCTGCTTGCGCTCCTGTGGCGTTGCGCACGCCAGCGCCTGCCGCACCATCCGCCGATGAACTCCAAGCTTCTTCGACACGCCCTGAATCGTCCCCGCCCCTTGCGTGTACTCCTGCCTGATCTCTTCAAACAGCTCCACCTTCGTTCTCCTGTCCATCGGCCTCCCTGTCGGCTCCGCCCACGGCGTACCCGATCAGTGAGTCAAGGTGGGCCAAATCAAACGAGCACAAGTGGGCCAATTCAGAGTAGCGAAATCAAAAGTCGATTCTCTGGCGGTTTACCTGTCCGTTGTGAATGCCGGCGCAACTGAGACGAAAGGTGCAACCGGGGTCTCCCACTCGATATCTTTGCAAATTGACCGGCACCCGCATCCGAACAACGATGCGCCACGCTGCAAAAAGCTGGGGGCCCCAGTCCTCTCGAGACTGGAGCCCCGGGGTTGTTCAGCGGTGCGGTTTGCTTACTGCTGCATGAGCATCATGTCCGCTGATGTGGCGCCGTTCTGCATGCAGACGTACCCCGTCGAAGTAATGACCACGCAACTCAATCCCTTGTTGCCGCTGCCCATCAGGAAGGCGCCTGAGTTGGCGGGGGCGCTCGGATCCCACTCCAGCGTTACGCTCGCCCCGGATTGGTCGTAGATGAAGACTCCCTCGCCGGCGGTTGAATTGTCGCCGGTCACATTGCCATTGCTGGCCAGGTCGAATTCTCCCACCGCGTCGTTGTTGGCTACGCTCATCGGCGGCAATTTGCCCAGCAGGTAATCACCGGCCACAGCCGCATCGGTGAAGGTGCTTTGCGTCTGCGCCAGCATCGAACCCGATTCCAGCCAGCCATTGTTGGCATTTGCATCCATATAGAAAGCGGAGTTGTTGTTGTAGAAATACAGGTAGGCCAACTCGCCGGTTTGCGGTGAGAATGTGGCCCGGCCGGGGTTGGAAGAATCGAAGGTAACAGAGACCATACCGCCGTTCAGATTGCCGTCCTTGTAGGTGCCGGCATTATCCTGATAGCTCTGGTCGATGGTCAGAGTGCCTGCGCCGTTGCCGCTTCCCTGGAAGATCGTGGAGTAGTAGGCGTAGGCGCTGTTCTGGTATTGGTACGCCTGCGAATAGAGAACGTACGCGCCATTGAAGCTGGAGTTGGAATAGGTGGTCTGTTGCTGCGTGCGCAGATCGCCCACCTGCGCCTTGGTGTCGGTTATGTCGATCATGAACATGCGGTTGGCGTCAATGACATATGTCGCAAAGGTCAAACTGTCCGATCCTGAGCCAAATGTCACAGTGGCGCGGCCGGTGGTGGTATTCGGAGTCGTGTAACTGCCGGTGAAGGCGGTGTTGGTCGGAGCCGAGCCGATCTCATCCTCGTCAACATCCCCCGCTGTGATGGCTAGGTCCGAGGCGGTGAAGCGGCCTACGACCGATTTCGGAGTGCCGCCGCTGCTGCCGCCGGTTTCGGAGCTCATTCCGAACGCGAAGCCATTTCCGCTGAATGGATCGGTGGCCCAGGCGCTGGTGTTGGCCAGGTAGCAATCGGCGGTGCCGTGTTGGCCGGATGGCGACGCCCCGACGTCATCGGTCTCGACCATGCGGAACTCCTGCGCCGGCGATGCGGCATTGGTCAGCGCAACCGCCCAGGTGTTGGTTCCCGAGAAGGTGCCGCCGGAGGTCAAAACAAAAGAAGTACTTGCCAGCCCGTTGTTGTCCGCGCCGATCGAATAGGTACCGGAAATAGTGCCCGCCGCCGGCGATGTGTCAGTGCGGCTGTTGGTGTCGAAGACGCCATTTAAGAGGTTGCCGTGGGCGTCAGCCTGGATGCTCAACAGCGTAGCGATACGCGCGCCGGAGGTGTCATTGAATCCATCGTACCTGCAGACGTAGATCCCGCTGAGGTTGCTGTTGTTGGCGCCGCTCGGCCCGTTGATTACGGTCACCGAATAGACGACGGTGGCCGTGTCGCTGCTATTGATCGTGTCGATGACCTCGATGGTCAGCGAAACCATTTCGGCCGTGGTGGGCGTTCCGCCGACAAATAGAGTATTGCCGCCGGAGTTGGTAAATGTCAGGCCGTCGCTATTCGCCGCCGCGGTGACCGTGTTGTTGGTCGGAATGGCGGTGCCGTTCACCACAAACGAGTAGTAATTGCCGCCCGGCCCGCCGGAGGCGCTGATCTTCGCTCCGTAAGGCACGCCGACCAGTGGCATTCCGAGCGGATTGCCGCTAGCCGACGGCAGTGACACCGGCGTCTCGTTGCTTATGACGACGGTATAAGTAGCCGTAGCGGTGTCGCTGGAGTTGGTGGTGTCAAACACCTCTATCGTCAGCGAAACCGATTCAGCAGTGGACGGCGTTCCGCCGACAAACAGCGTGTTGCCGCCGCCGTTGGCGAAGGTCAGACCGTCGCTGTTGGTGGCCGCGACATAGCTCATGCTGGTGGGAATGGTGGTGCCGTTCACCGTAAAGTAATAGGTGTCGCCTCCCGCGCCACCCGATGCATTGATGGCGCCTGAGTAAGGTATGCCGACCAGGCCCGGCGGCAGAGGATTGGTACTGGCCGCAGGCAGTGACACCGGCCCCGGCGCAGTCTCAAAGCTCATTTGCGCCTGCGCGGAGTTGCCGTTCGCGTCCTGCGCGCTAACCGACCACGTGTAGTAACTTAATGCACTCAGGCTTGAGGGTGACGGCGTATTGCTTGAGTCGGTTGGATCTACGCCCCAAACCAGCGGCGGCGTGATTTGGGAGCTGGTGAAGCCGTTGGAATTCGAATTGTTGCCTGGAATACTCCAGATGTTCCCATTCGAACTGCAGCACACCCAGAACTGATAGACGTAGCCGCTGGCGTTGGTCGGGTAGGTCCAGTCGAAGCTGGGCGTATCGCTGATACCGCTGCCGCTGGGCGAGATGAGCGTGGGAATTGCACCGCCCAGCACTCCGGTTACCGCCCCGCTCACCGTCGCGGTCGTTCCGCCGCTGTAGGTCACATTGAAGGTATAGGTATCGCCGACATTTGGCACATTGCTGCCGATACTTACGTTGTAATCAAACTGCGGGGTGCCGCAGTTTGAGCCGCAGGTGCCCAAATCCACCGGGTTGATCAGATTGGGACCCGAAATCAGCGTCGCTGCTATCGGCAGTTGGTTGCCCTCCCGCACTTCGAGGCTGAGATTGTAGTTAGTTGAGGTGCCGCTTCCACTCGGGTATTGCGAGAACTGCGTTTTCACCGACACGGTGCTGTTGGCGCTGGGAAGCGTAAGGTTCTCCGTTGTGCTTTCCGAGATGCTTACAGAGTTGAGGTTGCTGCTGGTGGTATTGGAGATGTCGCCGGGATCCATCAGCCCGTCGTTGTTCTGGTCGATGATCCCGAAGAAGAAGTAATTCGAGCCGCTCGGAACCTCCACCGAATAACTTGCCGGGCTAGTGGGCGGGCTCGTCATGCTGCCCACTTGGGTTGCATAGACATTGCCCGTATTCTGGTCGTAGAAGCCCACATAAAGCGGTCCAGTCGCCGTTCCGGTCCAAGTCACCTGGCCCATGACTGTATTGGCTGCGGAAGGTGCAGTGAGTGTTACCGGACCTACAGTCGAAGACCAGCCGCTGGTGGAACTGCCCGCCACGCCCTGGACGCGGAAGTAGTAGGTGCCGCCGGCTGTCAGTCCGGATACGTTGGCCGTATTTAGAATCCAAACGTTGCTGCCGTTTGCGCCCGTCGCCGCAAAGCTGGTGCTTCCCGCCGGAGTGGTGAAGCTCGAACTGGCGCTCCATTGCACCGTGTATGAGGTTGGAGTCTCTACGCCGTTGCTGTTCGTGGGCGCGCTGAAGTTGATAATCGCTCCATCGGCGAAGCCGCTGATCATTCCCAGTGTCGGCGCAGTGGAGAGCGTCACCGCTGCCGGATCGGTGATAGTGACCGACTGGGCAGTCAGGTTGGCAGTGGAAACCTTTATGTTGGACAGACTGCCCGTCGGGTTGGACGCGTTCGGCTGTCCATAGCCGAGGTTGTCCCTCCAGACGCTCAGGTTGTAGCTTCCAGGAGACACACCGCGGATGCTGAACGGCCCCGGCGCGCTGATGGTGGTTCCGTTCGAGGGACCGCAAGAGGTGTTATTCAGTGTCAGATAGATCGGTCCGGACGTCGACCCGCTGTAACTCACCGTTCCGGAGACGGTGTACCCGAGGAGCACGCCGAAGCTTTCTCCGGTGATTGCATTGTTATTCACTACCACGTTCGTCAACGCGGCGGGATAGAACTCGTACTCCGGTAAGTTCGATCCCGTCATCGACGGCGTAAGCGTGTAGGTCCCGTTGGGAATGCTTGTGAAGGAGAAACTTCCATAATTGTTGGTAGTCGTGGTCTGGACCGGAGTCGTGTTGATGGAAATCGTAATTGGAGGCATGTTTCCGCTGTTACAGTCGTTGGTGTTATACACATAGCCAGAAACCGGGTAAGTTGGAATGGTGACCGTCAGGGTGACGGTGTTGCTGGTGGTGGTGAGGCCGTTGCCGTCCGTAACGACTACGCGAAGCTGAAGGCCGTTGAACGCCAAAGTCGTAGCGTTGGTGACCAGCGTGGGGGTGTTATAGCCGGTTCCGGCCCCGAACGACTTCCAGGTGCTGCCCGAGAGATACTGCCACTGGTAGGTCAACGTCGCCGTACCGGTTGCTGCCACGCTGAAGGTCGCCGTATTCCCAACGGTGACGGTCTGGCTGGTGGGCTGGGAGGTGATCGTGGGCGGCAAATTCACAGTCAGGGTGACGGTGTTGCTGGCGGTGGTGAGGCCGTTGCCGTCCGTAACGACTACGCGAAGCTGAAGGCCGTTGAACGCCGAAGTCGTAGCGTTGGTGACCAGCGTGGAGGTGTTATAGCCGGTTCCGGCCCCGAACGGCTTCCAAGTGCTGCCCGAGAGATACTGCCACTGGTAGGTCAACGTCGCCGTACCGGTTGCTGCCACGCTGAAGGTCGCCTGGCTGCCCACGTTCACGGTCTGATTGCTTGGCTGGGTGGTGATTGTGGGCGGCGAATTCACCGTCAGCGTGACGGTGTTGCTGGCGGTGGTGAGGCCGTTGCCGTCCGTAACGACTACGCGAAGCTGAAGGCCGTTGTACGCCGAAGTCGTAGCGTTGGTGACCAGCGTGGAGGTGTTATAGCCGGTTCCGGCCCCGAACGGCTTCCAGGTGCTGCCCGAGAGATACTGCCACTGGTAGGTCAACGTCGCCGTACCGGTCGCTGCCACGCTGAAGGTTGCCTGGCTGCCCACGTTCACGGTCTGATTGCTTGGCTGGGT
>Ga0326728_10003127_pt1 | contig 52613 bp, 53 predicted proteins | sample MB3enrmetagenome_FD_207602 | JGI IMG/M metagenome (GOLD analysis project Ga0326728, IMG submission 207602) | Lab enriched peat soil microbial communities from McLean, Ithaca, NY, United States - MB31MN | ecosystem: Environmental > Terrestrial > Soil > Wetlands > Peat | place: USA: New York... | reverse complement strand
CTTGAATCCGAGGGTGTGCATTGCGTGCCCACCCCCGCCAGCAGCCCGAACTGCAATCCGCATGCGGAGAGATTCGTGAAGTCCGTCCGGACCGACTGTCTCGATCATTTCGTCATCTTCGGCGAACGACATCTTCGGCATCTGCTTCGCGAATTTGCTGTGCACTACAACACGGAGCGACACCACCAAGGTCTTGGCGGACGCATCATTCGTCCGCGAGTGCCGCCGAACAATGACAATGGACCGTCCGGCGCGATTCATCGCGTGTCTCGTCTTGGCGGACAGCTCAATTTCTATCGTCGCGCCGCGGCGTGATGGCCGCGACGAATTTGCGGACACTACGGCCTCCGAGGCCCCGGGAAACGTCACGGCCCGTGACGATTCGAAATCCGGCGGGACAACCTATCGGTCAGTTGTCAGTACAACTGAGCGAAATCGCTCAGGAACAGTCGCTCCGGCTGCTGGACTCGAACCAGCGACCCGGCGGTTAACAGCCGCCTGCTCTACCAACTGAGCTAAACCGGAAGATACAAGGCGGCCACGTTTACCGTCGGCCGTCACCCTCGTCAAGGACTCGGTCGTCAGAGCTCAGCCCTGACGAGCACGAACTTGTTGCAGAGGTTCTTGTCCGTAATCTCTCGGAAGGACTTCGCCCCGACCTCGTTCTTCATCCCGCCAATGCGCCCGTGCTCGGTGATCAGGTACATCACCTTCGTGCCTTCATCCTTCTTCTTCTTTAGCCAGGTCGTGAACGTCGAGCCGGTCGAAACGAATGCCGGGATGCGGTTGCCCGTGTAGAAATTCTCGCCCTTCCAATTCATTTGGTAGGCGACGAGGAGTTCGTCGGGCGACGACCGATCCGCATAGTAGGCCGCGATGACCTCGTGCTGGCCCCAGTGCGGTGCCGTTTTGACCATGTAGATGTCGAGGCCCCACACGCCCCACACGAGTCCCAGGGCGCACGCCGCGGCCACAGCGTGACGGCGCGCTCGTTCTGCCCCGAGGGCCAGGAGAATCACGATGGCGACCACCGTGAAAGCTGCGAGCGGGGCCGAGAAGTCAAGCGAATCCGGCCAAGGCCGGCGGTAGTTGTACGTGAACAAATGCAGCAGCCGAATCGCCCCCGGCTGGTCCGCATTCTCCGGCTTGATGATCAGGTCACGCCCGACGAGCACGAGGAGCAAGGCAGCGGACACCGACATCACGCCCACCATCCGCGACGCGTGCACTTTTTCGGGGTCGGTGGCAACGAATGACTCATCGCCGAGGGGGGCGCTACGCGGCCCTCCTCGAGCTCCCCCGTCTCGGACGAAGCCGCGCGCCAGCCACACCGCCAGAGCGACCAGGCCGACTCCCACCACCAGGGCCGGGACGGCAATCCCGATCGACGGACCAGGCAGAACACCGTCTGGCTTCGTTCCAAAAAACGACCCAGGCTGCGCCCAGGAGACGCCGAGGACGACCAACGTCACGCCACCCGTCATGGCGGCCGCGTATTGAACGAGCGTCCTGCCGGTCGGGACGGGCCGGTCACCGAGCATGTCGTCCAACGCCAGCCCGATGAGCATTGCGACCGGTGGGATCCCCGGAAGGATGTAGTGGTGAAACTTCGTGCCCATGTACGTGAAGAGCGCGAACGCGAATAGAAACCACACGAAAAACAGCAGCGCCGTATCCGCGCGTCGGCGTTGCTCTGGGCTGTCTCCAGGGCGCATCCACCACATGAGGCCCACCGGCGCGAGACCGGTCCACGGAAACAGCGCGTACCCGAGCTGCCACAAATAGAATCGAATGCTCGTGTCGTCGCCTTCGTTCGTGTCGTGAACGTGGTGGAACGCGCGGTTGAACATGTCGTGGAAAATGAGGCGGTCCGTAAACGGCGGCCCGTGACGCACGTACATGGCCACGTACCAAGGCATCGCGACGATGATCAGCACGAGGAGTCCGCCGACGATTTCGAAGCGCGACAACTCCTGGCCGATGCGCCTCATGCGAGCAAAGAAGTCCTCGGTCGGCCGCGAAAGTGCCAGGTACCCGAAAGTCGCGACCATCGGGAGCACGACACCCTCGGGCCCCTTGCCGAGCGTCGCTATCGCCGCGAAAAACCAGGCGCCGAGATAGTAGAGGCGCTGCGCCCTTCGCTCCCCCCAGTTCATCGCGAGCAACCAGACCGTGAGTGCGATCCAGCCGAGGGCTTGGATCCCCGGTTCGACCGCCGCGATCGTCCGCCACACCATCGGGCCGAACGCTTCGGGCGTCGCACCGGTCGAGTGTGGGATGGTCGCTGGAAGCGTCGTCCGGCACTCTTCGTTTCCGGGAAGCCCGCAGTTGCCACCGCCGGAACCGCTTCGAAACTCATCCCAGTGCCACCGGAAGCCGTGCGGTCCGCCGGCGGTCCACACGAACTCGATATTGCGCGACAGGAGGTAGAGAACCTGGGGGAGCGCGCAAACAAGCACCGCACCAAACACGATGTGCCAACCCGTCAGGCGCAGACGCCTCGAGCCAACGCTCACTTCGTAGGCACGCACCGTCGCATCGTGAGGCGTATGCAAGCCGAGGAGCACGAGCCCCATGCACCCGGTGAGCGCCGCCACGCACGGCATGTCCGTCATGGTCTGATGCGCGATCATGTACCAATCGGGCATCGTCGCGAGAACGAGGCTTCCGAGGAAAGCCGGCCTCCGGCCGATGGCCTTCGACGCGCCCTTGTAGAGCACGTACGCCGCCAGAATCGTGAGCAATACGACTGGGGCCCGCACTGCCCACTCCGGGTGCCATATCGGCTGCGTTCCTGTTCCGATGAGCATCTTGTCGGGCTCGTAGTGAATGCCGAGCGACGCCATCGCGATCGCCTGCAGCCACATATCGAGGACCGGTTTGCTCCAGAACCAACCGTCCTGGGCCCACCAGAGACTGATCCAGTCGTCACGGGCGAGCATCTCGCGCGCGACTTCGCCGTAGTGGGTCTCCCAGGGATCCCAGAGCGAATAGCTCCCCATGAACGGCAGGAGCAGCGCCGCCCCGATGGCGACGACCCAGAATCCGTGCCTCGCCCAAAGGGGACGCGCCGATCCGGTCTCGTCGTGCGCATAGACCCCGAGAACGCGACCGAGCTCGAACAGCCCGACCACTGCGCCGAGGAATGCGGCTGTCACTACGATCCCCCATACGAACTGGCCGAACAGAACGCCGGCGCTCGCAAAGGACAGCGACACAAGGAAGAGGAACACAAGCGCTAGGAAGGCAGCGAGAGGTGCTCTCACGCGAGCGAATGTCACCGTGTGAGCGACGCGGTCTTCCGGATCGTCGAATGACCCGAGAACGTCCATCACACCGAAAGCTGCAACGCCGACGAGCACGGCGCCGAGCGGAACCCCCCATCGAAGTTGACCGTGCTTGGCCATCAGCAGGAGCGCTAAGAACGAAGCAAGGCCGGCGATGAGCCCTCCACGCACACCCTGGAGCGGATTGCCACGCAACGCCGACGAACCAGCCTTGTCCCCGACCGTTCCACCAGGGCCGCCGGCGCGATCCTCCACGGCCTTCGCAGGCGTACCAGACGGCGACTTGGCCAAGGCCGGCGTTTTGTCCCCGGGCTTCGGCGCTTCTCTGGAGCCCTCGGTCCCATCCGCGTTCGTCGGAGTGGCCGAGGGGTCGCGCTCGGGAGTGATGGGCGGGGTGGAAGGCTGTTCGTTGCTAGGATCGACAGGGTCCATGAGCTCAACAGTAGAGGCCAGAAGAAAACGTAGGGCTGCTGCCAGACGGGAGCAGCGGCGGCAGGATAGAGCGGGATTCGCGAAACCTTCTCGAAATCGTCAACCGGCAGCCGATTTGCGTTCCAGAGCTGGCATAAGGGCGGGATCACTCCGCCGTCACAGCTCCTCGGCGAGCCGACGAGCCGCCTCGAGCCCGGCGCGAGACGCGATGAGCGCCGCCCTCTGCGCCTGAGCCTCTTCGACGACATCCCTCGGCGCCCGGTCCACGAACCCCGCGGCACCGAGTTTCCTGTCGAGCGTCGTCAGATCCTTCTCGATCTTCTTGAGCTCGCGTTCAATGCGCGCCCGTTCGGCGTCGGCATCAACGAGGCCTTTGAGATTCACGTGGACCTCGACAGACCCAGCCACAGCGCTCGCCCAGGTGCTCACGACAGTCCCGATCGCACGCTCTTGCGAAGGCGCTTCCGCCACGGGCAGTCCGTTCGTCCTGACGAGGAGCTTGATCGCGTCCGCGTGCTCTCGAAGGAAGTCCCTAACAGCTGGGGCCGCCGACCGCACGCGCATGGGCACCTCGGCCCATTTGTCCACGGCGTGTTCGCTCCGAATCGTTCGCGCCGCCGAGATCGTTCCCTGCAAGAGCTCCATCTGCGCGTCCACGTCCGGGTCTCGCGCCGCGCGCTCGTCGGAGCCCGTTGGGTAGGGACCGAACGCGATGCTCACGCGACGCGACGACGGTCTCGGAACCCGCTGCCAGAGTTCCTCGGTGATGTACGGCATCAGCGGGTGCAAGAGCCGCAAACTCCCTTCGAGGACGTACGCGAGGGTCGCCTTCGTTTCCGCGACGATCGCACTGGACGGGCGCGCAACCTCCGCGACGCCATCCGCCGGCGCGCGCAAGATGGGCTTGGCGAGTTCGAGGTACCAATCACAGAGCTCGTTCCAGAAGAATCGGTAGCTGGCGTTGGCGGCTTCGTCGACGCGAAACGCATCGAACCCTTCGTGCGCCGCTGCGCACGCCACCGCGAAGCGGGAGCGAATCCATCGATTGGCGAACCCTCGAGGACGCTCGGACACCTCGGGCCACGCGTAGTCTCCGAGGAGTTCGAGAGACAGGCGAGCGGCGTTCCACATCTTGTTGAGAAAGTGGCGATTGCCCTCGATGCGCTTGGGCGCGAGCGCGATGCGCTTGTTGCTGGGAGGGTAGGTCGCGAGCGTGAAGCGCACGGCGTCCGCACCGAACGCCGGAAAGCCATTTCCCATCGCCGCTGCCGACGGATAGGCCCTTTTGAACTTGGCGAGAGCCTCTCCTTCCGGGGCTCCCGGGAGCGTCTTCTTCACCATTTCTGCAAACGTCGCCCCATGAACGAGGTCGAGCGGATCGATGACATTGCCCTTGACCTTGCTCATCTTCTCGCCGGTCTCGTCAACGATGAGACCCGAGAGAAGCACGCGCGAGAACGGAGCCTTGCCCATGAAGTGCAATCCGAACATCATCATGCGCGCGACCCAAAAGAACAGAATGTCGTATCCGGTCTCGAGGTCGCTCGCGGGGTAGAACTTCTTTATCGCCGGCGTGCGCTCGGGCCAGCCAAGCGTCGAGAAAGGCCAGAGAGCGCTCGAGAACCACGTGTCGAGCACGTCGGAGTCCTGCGTCCAGTCGCTCCCTGGAGCGTTCGGTCCGCATTCGGCTGGGCGCTCGCGCGCGACGAGCACTCGCCCGTCGGAAGAGTGCCACGCGGGAATCTGGTGACCCCACCAAAGCTGGCGCGAGACGCACCAATCCTGGATGTTCTCGAGGAAATGGTCGTACGTCTTCGTCCATTCGCCGGGGACGATGGTCGTCTGACCCGAGTGCACAGCGTCGAGCGCGGCGTCGGCCATGCCGCGCATCTTGAGAAACCACTGCGTCGAGATCATCGGTTCGACGACACCGCCCGAACGCTGACAACGCGGAAGCGTAAGCTTGTGCGGTTTGGACCCGCGTGCGAGTCCGCGTTCCTCCAGAGCCTTCTTGACAGCTCGCCGCGCCTCCTTGCGGTCCAGGCCGGCGAACGAGCCACCGTTCGCGTTGAGTCTGCCATCGGGGTCGAGGATGTTGATCTCCTCGAGGCCGTGGCGCTTCCCTGTCGCAAAGTCGTTGAAGTCGTGCGCCGGCGTGACCTTGACAGCCCCCGTCCCGAACTTCGGATCGACCAGGACCCCGTCGGTGATTATGGGAATACGGCGATCGGCGAACGGATGTCTGACGAACTTGCCGTGCAAGGATTTGTACCGCGGGTCGTCGGGATGTACCGCCACCGCCGTGTCGCCAAGCATCGTCTCAGGTCGCGTCGTGGCCACGACGATCTCGCCACCGCCATCCACCTCGTAGGCGAACTCGAACAGCTCTCCGTTGGCGCCTTCTTCGTTATCGACTTCGAGATCGCTGAGCGACGTGCGGCACTCCGGACACCAGTTGATGAGCCTCGTCGCCCTGTACATGAGCCCCTCGTCGTACAAGCGAACAAAGGCCTCGGTCACGGCACGGCCCATGTCTGGGTCCATCGTGAACTTGGATCGCGACCAGTCCGGCGACGCTCCGAGCTCGCGCTGTTGGACCGCAATTCGGCCTCCGCTCTCGGCTTTCCACTGCCACACGCGATCGACGAACGCCTGGCGACCGAGTCCGAGACGACTGAGCCCCTCGCGCGCAAGCTGGCGCTCGACGACGAGCTGCGTCGCGATTCCAGCGTGGTCCATGCCCGGCTGCCAGAGAGCGTTGAAGCCGCGCATCCGATGCCAGCGCACGAGCGCATCCTCCAGCGTGCAGCGCTGTGCGTGTCCCATGTGCAGGCTGCCGGTCACGTTCGGCGGCGGCATGGGAACGACGTACACGGGGCGGGGATCGCTCGCCTCGGCATTGGCTGCAAACACCCCGTTTCGTTCCCAGAACGCGTACCAACGCGGTTCGACGGTCGCGGGGTCATAGGGCTGGTCGAGCCCAGGAACCGGGTCGCTTGAATTGGCAGTCATCGCGCCGAGCTGCTTAGCACGCCATTTCCCCCCAACCGGGGACTAACGGCTCCGTCGAAATAGCCGCCGCGCATCGCTCAGGGACACGCCGTCGATGTAGTAAGCGCGCGCCGCAGCCCCGATAGCCATGGTGGCGCTGAAGGCGATCGACGCGGACACCACGCTACCACCCCCTGGCGCGATGAACTTCACGACCGACCTCACCGCTTCGCGGAACGCGAACGCCGCGCCCACGTTGGCGCCGAGACTGGCCATGACCTCGAGCCCCCCGCGCCGATCGAGCGATCGCCCCGCAATCCACGCGATGGAAGTGACCAAACTCCCCTGAAGCACTGTGAGGGGAACGATGTCTGCGATCGGAATTGGAGCGGCGGCAATCGCGGCGCACAAGGCAGCCGTCGCCTTGGTGAGCGCCTTGGCGAACTCGTGCTGAACGTTGCGAACGCGGGTGGCGCGCGCCAGCTCCGCCCGCCCCGCGTCGGGAAGGTGACGGAACAAAGCGAGAGCGAGTTCGTCGATGCGCCACCGCTCGTCGGCGCGCAGAGTGCCGTCGGCCCGCCATGACATGTACGAAGAAATCCCGAGAGTTGCGACGACGTGCTGAAGGCGCCGACGGCCTTCGAACTTCCTCGACAGCGTTTCCTCGGCGAGCTGAACGAGAAGTGTCTTCGCGGAGATGTCCTCGCGCGTCTCGAGGTCCGATTTGTGGAGGCCAACCGACTTCGGCTCGAGCAGGTCACAGTGACTTACCGCAGCGATGAGCGGCGGATCGCAGCCATGGGCGCGACGAATCTCGTCGAGAAGCTTCTCGAGTTGGTCGAGATCCGTGTCGATCGCGGAATCGACATCGCTGGCCTTAACGACGTAGACGACGATGTCCGGAGCGTGACGGCGAAGCTCGACAGCGATGGACGCGAGCGCCGTCGGCGCGGCGTCCACTTCCGCCGGTGCCGAGCCCTCGAGGAACCCTCGTGTGTCGAGGATCGACATGCTCGCGCCATCGCGCGACAGATCATGCCAGCGTGCGCGACCCGTCTGGGCCGTCACGTGTCCGAGCTCGGCCACCTTGGCGCCAAACAGCGCATTGACGAGCGACGACTTGCCCGCTCCGCGCCTACCGAGTAGGACAAGTGCGGGTGGGCGCTTGTCAAGAAGGAGCGTCCGCAGCGCTGCGATCCTCGCCCGAAGGTCCTTCCCCACGTCCATCGGGACCCTGTCGAGCAGCTCCTCCAGGCGCTCGATCACACCCGCCACCGTTTTTAACGGAACGTCCTTCGGCGACTGATCGGCGGGGTCCGACATCTCGGGACCATGATGGCGCACGCTCGGTCGCGTGCGAACAGATTCACTCTCTAGTCAGCCGCGCGATCTCTTCTCGGATCAGCGCTTCGGCAAGTTGGGGGACCACCTCCCACACAACCTTCTCGACGACTTCGCGTGACAAGGCGAGCACAGCCTGCGTCTGCTGCGCTGTCAGCCCGAGAGAAGCCAGCCTGTCTCCATCCATCGCCGCGGACGCCGACACCCCGGAGGGCGACAGACGCACGTTCGACGGGTGGGAACCATCGGTCCCCAGCGGCGGTGCGCTCGGCTGCAGGACTGACGATCCACGGGGTTCCGGAGCTCCCGGGCGTGGCGCGGCATCGGACGGGGAAGCTTCCGCCGAAGCGCCCTCAACCGCGGGGACGGGCGGAGAATTGGGATCCGATCCGCCGAAACTCAGCGTGTGGGTGCGCTGCGTCGGATAGGCAGGACGCGCGACTACAGGCTGGTTGATCCGCGGGACGGCGCCTGCTCGGAACGGCGCGGCGGGTATCTGTTGGGCGGTCGGCTGCGCTGGCGGTGCGGGTCGCGGCGGAGCGGCGACAGCCTTGACCGCCTCGTGGGACGCAAGGGCCTTCCGTGCCTTGTCGAGGAGCGCTTGCGTTTCGAACGGCTTGTCGAGGTAGTCGTCCGCCCCGGATTCGCGACCGCGGCCGGCATCGTAGGGACTAAACCGGCTCGTCAGCAGCACGATAGCCACCTGCGACATCCGCGCACGCACTTCCTTGGCGAGCGCGTAGCCGTCCTCGCCATCTAGCACCGTGTCGATGACGGCAATCACCGGGTCCTCTCGCAGGCTCGTCAGAGCGCTCTGGGAGCTGTCTGCGGTGACCACACGGAAGTCTTCACCGGCGAAGGTGATCTCCAGAACTTTGCGCATCGTCGCGCTGTCATCGACCGCAAGCAGTGTCTTGGGCACGAGGCTTTCTCCGCTCCGCGCATACGCGGGACTTTTGCCGATTGTGCGGACCGCGGGGACGGAGTGTCAAGGAGCGTGCTTTCGAAGTTGGCGCACACCGCGCGCTTTTCGCTCCCGGGGGAGCTCGAGGGGGGCCACGAAGTGCCCCCCTCGTCGATTCCAGTCGGGTAGACACATGGGGTTCAGTGTCGTCCTCGGCTCGCGGAGCCCGCTCACAGCACGCCGAGCCGAGCCACCCCCACACCGACGGCCCCCCTGCTAGAAAGCCGTCCGTATGACCGACCCTCAATGCGCCATCGTTCCTCCCGGTCTCGCGGGACCGTTGGACCGCGCCGTGCGCACCCTGTTCGAGGCGAGCTGGAACAAGGCGAGGGCTTGGATCGCCGGCGGCAGGGTCACCGTCGGGGGAACGGTCACCAGAGAGGCGACGGCGCGGGTTCAAGCCGGAGATGAGTTGTGCATGAACGCGCGCGGACGCCGGATGCGTACGACGGAACTGGAGGACAGTTCGGTCGTCCATGTAGACGCCCACGTGATCGTCGTCCGCAAACCTTCGGGCATCAGCACGGTGCCGTACGATGATACCGAGACGGATACGCTCGACGCTAGAGTCCGTGCATGGCTCGAGCGGCACGGGAAAGCTCCTCGAGGGGTTCGCCCCGCTCTCGGAATCGTTCACCGACTCGACAAGGAAACGAGCGGACTAGTCGTGTTTGCGCGGTCCTGGCTTGCCAAGAAGGAGTTGGCCGGACAGTTTCGCGCTCACTCGGTCCATCGAATCTACCTGGCCATCGCCCACGGAGACGTTTGTTCGAGAACGCTCCGCAGCTTTCTGCTGGCCGACCGTGGCGACGGGATACGAGGTTCGGCCCACGGTCGTCCGCCACCCGACGCGCGCGAGGCGATCACCCACATCCGCACTCTCGAGGCTCTCCGTGGCGCATCCCTGGTCGCTTGCAAGCTCGAAACCGGTCGAACTCACCAGATTCGCATTCACCTGAGCGAAGCGGGCCACCCACTGCTCGGCGAACGCGTTTACGTTCGCCACTATCGAAGTCCTATCCTCGACGCACCACGATTGATGCTCCACGCATCGGAGCTCGGGTTCGTGCATCCCGCCACCGAGCGAGAGATGCACTGGGAGCACCCAATGCCCGAGGACATGAGCGGAGTCGTCGACAGGCTGCGCGCTTGACGTTATCGAACGAATCGTGTCGACGTGACCCTGCCACCGTGCCTTCGTCCGTCAAACGCGTTCTGCTCGTCCGTCCGCGGTCTCCCAACGAGCGCTTCGGCCTAGGGCCATTCTTTCGCGTGGAGCCGCTCGGGCTCGAGTACCTCGCCGCATCCCTGGAGCGGCGCGGCCACAAGGTGCGGATCGTCGACGAACGGTTCTCTCCCGCGTTAGAGGGCGTTGTGCGCTCGTTCGCCCCCGACGTCGTGGGCGTGAGTTGTATGCACACAGTCGACATTCCAACGACCCTTGCGGCCGCCGCGACGGCCAAAAAGTCGGCGCCGGCTGCCACTCTGGTGCTCGGAGGGCACATCGTAGCCCTCTTCCCCGATCCGTTCTTCGAGCCCGACGTCGACGCGCTCTGCGTCAGCGACGGCGAAGCAATCTTTCCGGATTTCGTGGAAAGCGATCGCCACGGAGATGCCCCACGCGGGTTCTGGCTTCGTCGCCGCTCAGGAAGCGGCCGCGCGTGCTTCGAAATTGGTTCCACTCCTTCGGAGATGACGGACCTTGATGAGGTTGCGCATCCGTCACGCCATCTGGTGCGCCAGTTTCAGAAGCAATACTTGTGTGTCCACAAGAATCCGGTGTGGGCCGTCGAGACTGCACGAGGATGCCCATACCGCTGCAGCTTCTGTTCGACGGCGCTTCTCCACGATCGCCGCCACGGCCTCCGGAACGTTGACAGCGTGTGCGCGGACTTCGAGACGGTCGGCCAGAACGTCTTCGTCGTCGACGATCTCTTTTTCGCTCCTTCGGCCCGCAGCCGCGATCTCGCCACAGCGCTACGCGCACGCCACGTGCACAAGGATTGGGTCCTTGTCCAAACGCGCTTGGATACAGTGGCTCGCAATCCAAGTCTCCTCGAACACTGGCGCCCGATCGCTCGACAATTCGATCTGTTCTTCGGCTTCGAGGCCCCGACCGACGTAGGTCTCGGCGAGCTCTCAAAGGACACGACCTTGGCCGCGACCGAGGAGGGTGTTCGCGTCGCCAGACGCCTTGGTTTCGGCGTCACTGGCAACTTCGTCATCGATCCCGACTGGACCGAAGCCAACTTCGTGGAACTCTGGAATCTCGTCGATCGACTCAAGCTCTCGCGACTCGGATACACCGTGCTCACACCCTTGCCCGGAACTCCACTTTTCGACAGTCTGAAACCTCGCATTGTCGAACACGATTGGTCCAAGTGGGACATGCACCACGTGCTCTACGAACCGAGACTCGGTCGTCACCGATTCTTCGAGCTCTTTGTGGAGTGCTGGCGGCGCAACGTCCTCGGCGCTGGGCACGCACCGCACTGGGGTCGCTGGCTCGTCGGGTTGCGTCCGTCTCAGATGTGGACGTTGGCGCGGGTGCTTTTGCAGACACAGCGAATGCTCCGCGTCGATGCTTATTTGGACGAGACGTTTCCGCTTCAGGTCCCGGCTCGGTTCGGTGGGGAGTAGGAAGGCCACGCGGCCCGCGCCTGGGCGACATTCCGAGGTCTCGTGATCGTGTTCGTTGCCCCGTAAAGCCGCGCCCGGCCTATTCTGACCAGCATCGTGCCGAGGTCATCTCCTTTACTCCCCTTTGTCACCCGCGGAGACGTCGACGGCTTCTTCGGATTGGCGCTCGACAACTTGATTCAGGTGCTCCTCGTCCTGTCGCTCTGTTCCGGAGTGCTCGGATTCTCCCCAGAGCTCGTGTTCGGGCGGATGCTGCCGGGGATCTCCGTGTCGCTCGTCGTCGGCAACATCTACTACGCCTGGCAGGCGCGCCGCCTGGCAACGCGTTCGCGGCGCACCGACGTGTGTGCGCTGCCCTACGGGATCAACACTGTTTCGCTCATCGGCTTCGTGTTTCTCGTGATGTTGCCCGCCAAGGTCGCGGCCGAGAACGCAGGCGCCTCCATTCGTGAAGCCTCCGAAGTCGCCTTCCGTGCTGGACTCGTCGCGGCGCTCGGGGCCGGGGCCGTCGAGGCCGGAGGCGCTTGGGCGGCCGTATGGCTCCGGCGCTGGACTCCGCGGGCGGCAATGCTGTCCACGCTGGCCGGCATCGCGGTCACGTTCATTGCAGCGGGATTCCTTTTCCGCACGTTTGCGGTTCCGCTTGTCGCGTTCGCTCCGCTCGGAATCGTTCTGCTGACGTATTTTGGCCGCGTGCGGTTCCCCGGAGGACTTCCGGGGGGGCTCGTGGCCGTCGGTCTCGGGACAGGGCTCGCGTGGCTGACCGGTCTCGCGCCTGTCAACCATGCCTCGGTGGGCCAATCCGCGCACGAACTCGGGCTCCGACTGCCCGCGCCATGCCTCGGGGCGATTGCATCCGGTCTCTCGGACGGGCATGCGATGGCATCGCTCGCCGTCATCGTGCCCATGGGCCTCTTCGGGATCGTCGGATCGCTCCAGAACCTCGACAGCGCCGCGGCAGCTGGAGACGATTTCCCTACGGTCCCGTCGCTCGTCGCCAACGGAATCGGAACGATCGTCGGGGCGTGTTTCGGCTCGCCGTTTCCGACAACGATTTACATCGGGCATCCGGGATGGAAGGCCCTCGGGGCGCGATCGGGCTATTCCGTTCTCAATGCCGTCTTCTTCACGGTCCTCGGATTGACCGGAGCTGCCGCCCTCATCGGAACGCTCGTGCCCATCGAAGCGGGCATGGCTATCGTCCTGTGGATTGGAATCGTCATGGTGGCCCAGGCGTTCCAGGCCACACCCCGCAAGCACGCGCCCGCCGTCGCCATTGGGCTCCTGCCTGGCATTGCTGCCTGGGGAGCCCTCATGCTGAAAGCAGGACTTCGCGCGGCGGGGATGGGCGCAGCAGACCACCCCATCGGACCTGCCGTCGTCAGCGCGCTCGGACGAGCGGACGTGGCCGCACACGGCGCCTTCGCGCTGGAGCAAGGCTTTTTGCTCACGAGCACCCTGTGGGCTGCGCTGACCGTAGAGATCATCGAGCGACGGTTTGCACGCGCGGCTGGATGGGCACTGGCAGGGGCCGTCCTAAGCGGCGCTGGCCTCATTCACGCCTATCGATTCACTGCGTCCGACACGGTGGCCAACGTCGAGCTTGGAAGCGCGTGGCAGTTTTCCCTGGGCTACGCCATGCTCGCCGCTCTGGTCTTTGCGGCACGGTCGGCTCGCGAAGACGTGACGACGGAACACTAACCCCAATTGTTCGCTGGAACGCGATCACTCAGCGAGCCATCGCGACACCCCACCGAAAAGCGCCGAGATCCCAGCGAGGAACCACGAGCGCGTCGCGAGCCACCTGGACATCGATCGCATGGGCGCGGTCATCGATCGGATGAACGCGGTCATCGGTTGAATGAACGCGGTCATCGTTTGCAAGGGTGCGGTCCTCGGTCGGATGAACGCTGTCATCGATTGAATGAACGCGGTCATCGGTCGGAGGAGCACGGTCATCGACTGCAAGGGTGCGGTCATCGGTAGGATGAACGCGGTCATAGATTGCAAGGGTGCGGTCATCGGTCGGATGAACGCGGTCATCGATCGGATGAATGCGGTCATCGGTCGGAGGAGCACGGTCATCGACTGCAAGGGTGCGGTCATCGGTAGGATGAACGCAGTCATCGATTCGACGAGCGCGGTCATCGGTCGGATGAACGCAGTCATCGATTGCACGGGCGCAGTCATCGATTGCACGGGCGCAGTCATCGATTGTTGAATCGGTCTCAGCGCCCGGAGGCCATCGCGGAAGGCATCGCCGAGAAGGTCGGTGTATTTCGGCCGAGACCGAGCGAGGCCGGCGGCGAGCGCGCGGAGCCTACTTCCCGTAGGCGAGCACGCTCGACGCCGGGATCGCGAAGGGATCGACCGAAAGACACCGGCCTTCTAAGGTCGCACGCTCTTGCGCAGGCGCGCGACGTCGCTGCTCAATGTCACTCGGAAACTCGCGCCTCCGCCAGGCGCGCGCTTCACAACAATCGCTGCGCCCATGGGCGCGTGATCATCGATGATCCGACGAACCACGGCCAAGCCGAGCCCCGCGCCTTTCGTTCTCGTCGTGAAAAAGTCCTCGAAGATGCGCTCCTCCTCTGCCGCTGCAACCCCAGGACCTTGATCGTCCACCCAGAGCGTTACCACCCCACTCTCCTGGCGAACGCCAACGACGACCGTCGATCCGGCGAAGCTCGCTTGAATTGCGTTCCGCACGAGATTCCACAATACCTGCCTGATTTGACCCGCATCACAGCGCGCCAACGCTGAGCCCGAAGGGCCATCGTAACGTACGGCCACGTCGGACCCTCTTCCGGCGTTGATGGCAAGCGCGACGACCTCACGCGCGAGCGCCGACACGTCGGTCGCTTCCGCACGCGGTGGCCGTCTCGGCTTGGCGAGATCGAGCATGTCTCCGACGAGTTCATTCAGGCGCCCTGCTTCCCGCCGTACGATGTCGCACAAACGCCGATCCTCCTCGGATATCGCAGACCCTTCGCGCAGCATGTCGATCGCACCGGTGATGGATCCGAGCGGGTTGCGTATTTCGTGCGCGAGCCCGGCCGCAATACGGCCGAGAACGGCAAGCTGCTCTGCTTCGTACGCACGTAGGGTGGCGGCCTGCAGCGCGCCTCCGGTCAGGCGTAGACGCTCGGCGAGATACCCCGCGAGAAGGGCGACGCACGCGACCCCCAGGGCGTTGACAAGGAGAGGATAGAGAAGGTCTTGGGTTCCAAGGACGTAGCCAGTAGCCGCTTGGTCGGACGGCGGAGGCAGCCATCCGGTATGAAGTGCCACGCAAAGGAGCGCATACATGCCGACGCCGAGCGCCCCCGCTACGGCCGCACCGCGAAGCCCGACGAGTACCGCGCCGACCAGGCAAGTCAGCCCATAGAAGGAGGTGGCGCCACTCGAAGGCCCCCCCGTGACATAGACGATGGCTGTCCAGGTGACCTGGTCGACGGCGATTTGCCACCACGCGAGCGACAAGAGGGAGCGACCCGAGCGGAGCACGAGAGCGTAGATGGCAGCCGCCGAGAAACCGACGCAAATCGTTAGAAATACGATTCTGAGGCTCACCGGGTACTGTTCGAGAGCTCCGCGCAAATACAGGGTCGCGGTGGCGCCGAGCAGCAAGACGAGAAAACTCAGCCTCAAGCCGGTTGTCCAGGCGAGCCGGGTAACGAGGCTATGCTGCACAGCGTACGGGCGATGGTCCTGAACTCCCCCACGGATGCCGAGTTCCATGGCGATTGGGCTACTCGGCCTTGATTTTGCCTGCGATGCTGAAGATGGGCAGATACATCGCGATGAGTACGACTCCCACCGTGCCGCCGACGCCGACCATGAGCACCGGCTCGATCAGGCTGGTGAGCGCCGAAACCGCGACGTCGACCTCTTCCTCGTAGAAGTCTGCGATTTTATTTAACATCGCATCAAGCGCACCCGTCTGTTCGCCAACGCCGACCATCTGGACGACCATCGGCGGAAACACGTTGGTCTCCATGAGAGGCTGCGCCATGTTCTTGCCCTCGGAGATGCGCGCCCGAGAGTACATGACCGCCTCCTCGACGACGACGTTGCCCGCGGTTTTTGCGACGATTTCGAGTGCGTCCAAGATGGGGACCCCAGACCCAAGCAGGGTCCCGAGCGTCCGCGTGAACCGAGCCACGGCGATCTTGCGGAGTACCGGACCGACGACCGGGAGTTGCAGAAGCAGGGCGTGGATGGCTCGCTTCCCGCGCGGCCTTCGATAGATCGCTCCCACGCCGACCACGACACCAATGATGGCGAGAACGACCCAGAGCAGGTTGCTGATGAACGTTCGCGAGACCCCCATGACGAGGCGTGTGAGCACCGGTAGCTCGTCTTTCGCGCCGAAGTCCTTGAACATCGTCTCGAAGCCCGGGATGACGAACACGAGAAGAATCGACAAGACAGCAAAGAAGACGACAATGACGATGCTGGGGTACACCATCGCTCCCTGCACTTGACGGCGCAGTTTCATCGACTTCTCGATGTAGGAAGCCAGGCGATTGAGAATGGTGTCGAGAATGCCGCCCACCTCCCCCGCCTGTACGAGGTTGACGTACAGGTGATCGAAGATCCTCGGATGGCGGCGCAGCGAGTCGCTGAACGTAGAGCCCTGTTCGACGCTCGCCTTCACGTCCCGGAGAACGGCGGCAAAGAACTTGTTGCTGGTCTGGCCCTGCAGAATGTCGAGGCACTGGACGATGGGGAGGCCGGCGTCGATCATGGTCGAGAAAAGGCGCGTGAACGTCACCAAGTCCTTCGGACCAACGCCGGTTCCGAGCTGGAACGATGCCAGCGTACGCCTGCGTCGCACACGCGTGGGCTGCAACTGCTGCGCACGCAAGCGCTGGTTCACCGCGTCCTCGGACTCGGCATCCATCGCGCCCTTGCGGAGCTCGCCAGTGCGTGCCCGGGCTTCCCAAACGAATTCGGCCATGGTCGGCTACATACTCCCCGAGGGTGTAACGAGTGTATACGTCCGATCCACGGAGGGCCAAAGTCTGCGACAGGGCTCGGCCACGGCGCGGCACGCCATCGTGTTTGCGCACGCACGGACTGCGGTGCGGGAGTCCGCTGCGATTGACCATCGGGTGGGAAAGTTCCGCATCCACGCAGGTCACTGCCGAACTGCCTGCCGGATCCCTCCTTCGGACACCCGCGTCCGCCCGCTATTAGCCTCAAACGCAAACGCTACCGCAGGAAGAAACAGCTGTTGAGCGCGTCTACCAGTTCGCGCGAACGCCGAACGTGAACAAGGACGATGGCCGCCTTGCAGCAATGGATCATATTGTGCCATGGTGGTTGAGAACGTCCGTATCGAGAGTCGAGCTCGTGGTTCGATCGATTCGGCCGGAAGGTGGCGATGATGACGATGTGACGTCGCGTGTCGAATGGAGGAGCGGATATGCCCAAGGTCACGCCCTCGACCATGTTCTCGCGGCCGCCACGAACGAGCGTCCCGCCTATACTGATTGACCGTGATGACGATTTTGTGCTCGGTGTTTGGCGGCACCTGCTGATAGCCGTTTTCTGCCACGAGACCACGCTCAAGTCGGTCGCAGCCATCAGTGCGTGCGTGCGGGAACAATCCACGGGAGCGGATGCTCTTCTGGGGGGCATGGCGATCGTGGAACCACACGCTCCACTTCCGCCGCAGGGCATCCGAACGCTTCTGGCGCGCAATATCCTTGCCGCTTCGTCGTGGAAGTTTTCCGCGATGGTCTACGAGGGAACGGGGTTTCGAGCGGCTGCCGTGCGAGGCGTCATCATCGGTGTCGGGCTCCTGGCCCAGATGCCATTCCCCCACCGAACGTTTGCAACGGTTGCTGAGGCATCCGAGTGGATCTCGGGGCGCGCTCGAGAGGCCGGCGCAGACGATCTACCGGTCATGGGTATCTGCGCGGCTGTCGGGCAATTGCGCCAGCCCGCTCTATCTGGCGCGATGTCGGTGTCCGAAACTCGACGTCGTCCCTGAGCTTCCGAGAATCGGACCCATCCTCTCGGGGATGCGCAAGCCGCTGCCGAGGCTCCCGCTATTGCTGCTTCTCCAGGGCATCCTGAATCTCTTTGGCATTCCGGACGGACAGCACCTTCTTCGGGGCCGTCTTGGGCAGGTGGGTGACCGGGGCCGAGGCGACCTCCCTGACAGGCGCACCGGCTTCGGGGCTCACCTGCTCCGGCGGTACGATCTGACTCGCGCCAGCGTAGGCACCGCCGAGTCCTGCGACGCCGCAGACGAGCACGGCCACGAGCGACAGCGCCACGAGGCGCCGCGAAGAACCACCTCCCGTTGCCTGCACGGTTGGCGCTGCGGTCAACGGAGATATCACGAGAGGCGGCATCGGCTCGGCCTCCCCAGTCGATGGCTGGGCGTCGGACATGGAAAACGCTCCAGGGATGTCGTCCCCAGTGTCCGGGAGCAGCTCGTCCTCCGAGACCTCCTGAGGCGGCTCAGCGCTTTCGTGGCTGACGTCGAGCGCCAGTGTCGCCATGGCGCATCCAAGGATCGGACTTGGTCCAACTGCCCGCTCCAAGAACTCCTCGTACGACGCGTACCCACATTCCTCGAACAGTCGCGCCGCTTCGACATGGTCGAGCGTCGCGCGCGCATGGAGCGCCGACTGGTGCATCTCGGCTTCCAGTGAGCGAATGCGCGTCAGCGCGCGTGCAATGGCCGTCAGCGCCTTGACGCTGCGAGTTCGGTCTTCGCCCGGATCGCGGCGTTCGTCTGTCACCTGGGGACACACGGGTCGGGGGCGGCCTGACGCGTCTCGCATGACGCGCACCAGGGGTGCCCATGCAAGCATGCGCTGTTCGAACTCGGAACACGTCGCAAAGCCAGCGTCCTCGTGGACCCGTCGGGCCTCGATGCGATGCAGGACGCGCTGGACGGTGGCGAGTGTCGCACGCATCGCGTCTTCGGCTGCTCTCAGGTCGTCGACGGCGCGTGCAAGCTTCCCGTCCGAGTCGTCCGAATCCGAGTCGCGAACGGCTCGAGTCTGCGCCGACTCCGGCGCTCCTTCGGAAGCCGAAGTCGCGGATGCTCCCTCGTCCTCAAGGGAATCTGGAAACTGCTCCTGCGCAAGTGCCACGAGCTCGCCGTCCTTGGGGGGGCGTGGGTGCCCGAGGACAGCGAACGGCCGTGGCGCGGAGACCTTGAGCGCACTCGCGCTTTCATCATGCGCTACATGGGTGCCTTCGCGGAGTATAGGCGCGGATCGAGCACGACCTGGGCACACGAGCGGCTCTCTATGTCGACGATGAGCGGGGCCAGCATGTTTCCGAGAAGCCCCTGACCTTTCGGCGCCATGACGACGACGAGAACGGCGACTTCGTTCGCTCCCAAACCCGCTTCGCGCGCGAGTTCGCGCGCCGGTGGCTGCGGATAGTTCGGGAAGTCAGCGCCGTCGACCACAGGAAACGCGAGCTCTGGCACGTCAAGGGATTGGAGCCAAGCTACCCGCTTGCCGGGGCGGGGCAGCAGAACGTAGCGGTGCGCGTCTGGAAACCCCAACAGACCCCTCGGAACGACTATCGTCTTCGCGTCATCGATCTCGATCTCGCCAAAACGGGTTCCCGGCAGGCGGATCATGGTGTCCTCGGCGTCGTTCCCGCAACCTCCAGCACGAGTTCCGCGTGGTCCGAGCTCGCCGCTCGAGCGTTTGCTTGTGCGACTTCGTCATGCACCTCACCGCGCAATACGGCCACGCCACGCGGAGCACTCACCGCGAGCCGCACGCCGCCCTTTGTGACGGCCGTCACCGTGATCTCGACTCCTCCGCTCACCACGATCCGCTGTCCCACGCGTCGCTGAAGGATCAGCATGGACGGGCACTCTAGGTACCGGACGATGAATACGCGAGAGACAAAATGTTCTTGTTCACTTCGAGAGCCTGCTGGTAGGCCGTCTGGGCTGCCTGTAGGTTCGAAAGCGTCGTCGGCGCGTCGGCGTTCGCTGTGTCTCCCTTGACGATTTGGAGCGTCGTCAGAGTGCTGTTCATGACGTCGGTCGCAGACTTGAGGCTGGCCGACCGCTGTCCCGTTTCGACCTCCGCCGCGACAACTTGAGTGCCCGCAGCGGTGATCGCGTTGAGGCATCCGGGCATCGCGGCTTGGTCGTTGGACCGGAGGGCGGCCGACAGGTTCGCCATCGCGGCGAAGACGTCGATCCCTCCGGCTGACGTAAACGCTTGGGCGCCGTCGGCGTTGGAGGGGGCTGTGACCCCGTGAGCGATCTCAATCTCCGTCGTGCCGTCGTTGCCCGAAAAGTTGCCGTTGCTGTCGACGGGAGGAGTGGCTGTATTCGTTCCCCCGAACAAGTAGCCGGTCGATCCTGTCGTGTTCGCCAGACCGATGAGCTCCTGGCGTAGCGAATCTACTTCCGTGGCCGCGTCGGCACGCGCGTCGTCGCTCCAACCACCGTCAGCACCTTGCACCGCAAGGGCTCGCGCTTTTGACAACACGGATGTCGCTTGATCGAGTGCGCCAGAGGCCAGATCCAGGTCGCTCGACGCTCGAGAGGCGGCCGAGCTCCGTGCTTGCACGGTCGCTATTTGTTGATTCTGCTGAACGAGCCACGCATAAGCTGACGGATCGTCCGACGGTTCTTCCACGCGCAAGCCCGACGAGGCCTGCTCGGTGAGCACGGCCATGTTCGAAGCAGCTCGCCCCTCGGAAGCAAGCGCGCTGTTCAGCATCATCGTTTGAGTCACTCGCATGTTCCAAGGTCTCCGCTTACCCGGCGCTCATCGTAGTCATGAAGTCCTGGAGCATCGTATTCACCGTTTGGAGCACGTTGGTCTCCGCCTCGAACGCTTGCTGATAGCGCGTAAGATTAATGGTTTCTTCACTGAGTGAGACACCGCTGGCGCTGCTGTTCAGGTTCTGGGCCTGCGTAAGAGTGTCCGCCCGCATTTGAGCATCGCTGGTTGCACTGGCGGTGGCGGTTCCGAGTTGCCCGGCGATAGCCCCAAACTGTTGGGCTGGAGTCCCCGTGGACCCCATGGACTGGTCAGCAAGTACCGCAAGCCGGTTCACGAGATCATTTCCTCCGGGCAGGTCAGCGGAGTTCGCCGTCGCGGCCACATTGTTGGGTTGGTCGGCCACGGACGGATCGACAGCCATGGACGCCGCTGCACCGGTAACCACCGTGGGAGGGACGAATAACGGGCGACCGGACACGCCATCCAGACCGTATCCTGTCTCGTGAATCGCATTGACCGTCTTCGCAAAAGTGTACGCCAACTGATCGAGCTGCGCGGATGTCGTGGCAATATCTTCATCGCGCGCCTCCCGAATGCCACCTAGCGAACCCGACGTGACGCCCTGGGTTATGTCAACGCCACCGCTGCCTTTGAGACCGGCCGTAAACTTCAGCGCGCCCGTGCTGTCGAGCGACACGGAAATCGTCGATGCTTGATTGCTTGTAACCAACGCTGTTCCAGCCGAGAAGAGCGTCTCGGAACCCGATGGGTCGCTGACCACACTCGCCCCGATCTCTCCGGCAATCGTGGTGACGAGCGCGTCCCGCGTGTCGCGCAGATCGTCGGCGTCATCCCCCTCGCCTTGTGCCGTCGAAATCTGACCATTGAGCGTCGCCAACTGCGCAAGTTGGGTATTGACCTGGGCGACCTCGGTCGTGGCTTGCGAAAAGAGGGAGCTGCTCGCTTGGGACAGGCCGGTCGATGTCGTCGAAAACGCCTGAGCGACTTGCGAGGCCCCGGCAAGAACGCCCGCACGCGCCGACGGGTCTGACGGCGCTGCAGCCAGAGTTTGAAGCGATGAAAAGAACGACGTCATCGCGTCTCCCACGGAACCTCCCCCCGCGGGGGCCAGAATGGCCTGTGCCGAGCTCAGCGCACTGCCTCGAGCATTGGCGGCACCTTGAAGACCTGTCTGCGTGAGAACGTTTGCATACGTGAACGCGTTGAACTGGCGAGAAACGACTTGGACCTGAACACCGCCACCATCCTCCGTGGCGTTGGGCGTCGTCTCAAGAACGGGCGTCCTTTCCACGTACCCCGGCGTGTTGGCGTTGGTGACGTTCTGCCCCGTCACGTTCAGGCACTCTTGCTGCGCGGCAAGCCCGCCCCCTATCGTACCGAGGAGGGAGAAGAGGGAACCCACCTCCTAGCCTCGTATGGAGAAGATACGTGCTGTAGGACAAGTCCGCGCATCGTGCGAAGCGATTGCCGCACCAAGCTCCGACCGAACCGCCGAAAGGGCATCCCTAAGGATGTCGCGTGCGTGCGCGAGCAGAATTCCATTGTTCTTCAGCGCCGGCACGAGCGTCCGAAGCCGGGCCAAGATCTCGGGGGCCACAGATCCGTCGGGACCGCGAAGCTCTTCAATGAGCGACTCCTTGCGGGACGCGCACTCAAGCACGCGCAGGCTATCGAGCTTGCGTATCGCATCACGCTCCTCGATGAGGAGGTGTTCGAGCTCCGTGATCGGATCTCTTGGCATGAGGTACTACTCTCCGTCGACGATTCGTTTCGCAATTGCTTGGTTATCGACTTTGAAGGTGCCAGACTGAATTGCGGCGCGCAGTCGCTCGACCTTCGCGGTGTCGACTTTCGCAGCCTCGCTCGCCAAAGCCTGAGCCTGCGCAGACACGGTCACGTTCTCGCCGGTCGTCGACGTGGGCGCGGAGGCGTCCGCCTTGCCGCCGCTCGCACCCTGCGCCCCAAGCCCTTTCTTGGCCGACTGGGCCGACGGAACAACCTGGTCGCTGAACTTGCCGTAGTTTTCAATGCGCATAGTGGGTTCCTCGGGTGAACAGTGGCCCTACGCTCAAGCAGAACGGCGTAGCTGGCTGAAGCTTTAGCCTTTTTGGGTTCCATTCGTGGCGTGAGACAGACCGGGCGCGGGCCCGATGGCCGCTTCGATACGTCGGACAAGTCCAAAGCCGCCACCCTTTTCGACGGCCGATGCCATCGCGTCAACCGCCATGTCGGCGTAGCCATTCCCGTTCTCGTCTCCTGCGATGTGTGACTCTTGGAGCATCTGTTTCACTAGGAGCGATTCAAACTCGGACGCAGCCTTGTGTAACTTTACCGCGCGCGCATCGGATGCGCTCGGTGTATTCGTGACTCCGGGCGCGACGGGCACAATGGGCGAGCTCATTCCACCACTACCTCCGCTTCGAGAGAACCGGCTTCCCGTAGCGCTTGCAAGACACTCGCCAACTCCCGCGGCGACAGCCCCAGCGTTCCGAGCGTCGTTGCGACGTCAGAGAGGGTAGGCGCAGCTGGCAGGTACTTCATGGTGCGTCGAGGCTCGGTGGCTTCGATATCGGTCTTGGGCGTCACGACCGTGCTTCCCCCTCCGAAGGGCGTCGTCGGCTGGGACGGTGTCGGAGTCTCCTTGACGACAATCGTGAGGCTTCCGTGCACTATGGCTGCAGCCGAAAGGCGCACGTCTCCGCCCGCGACGATAGTCCCCGTTCGCTCGTTGATGACTACCCTCGCCCGGTGGAGAGGAACTACCTCGATGTCCTCAATCTCGGCAACGAAGTCGACGATACGTGACTCGTATTCCTTGGGCAGATGGACGTCGATGGCCCCGCCATCGATTGCGGTCGCCGCCCCCATGAACTTGTCGTTGACGGCCTCCATGACACGCGACGCGACGGTGAACCCCGGTTCTCGAAGCTCGAGCCGAATCACGCCGCCCGCGACGAGCGGGACCATGATCTCGCGCTCGACGAGCGCTCCCGCGGGGATTCTGGCTGTCGTCGGGGAACCGCTCTGAACGCTGCTCCCGCTCGATCCCTTCGCTTGAAATCCCCCGACGAGGAGACCGCCCTGGGCGACCGCGTAGGGTCGCTGGTCGGCGCCCTTGAGCACCGTCTGGATGAGTACGCCGCCGCTAAGACTCCGGGCATTGCCGATGGACGACACGGTCACATCGATCTTCGTTCCCGTCTTGGCGAATGGCGGGAGAGTGGCCGTCACGGTAACGGCCGCGACGTTTCGCAATCGAATTTGTGTCGAGTCCACCTGCAGTCCGAGGCGACGAAGCATCGATAGAACAGCTTGTTGAGCGAAAGGCACCGAGGTGTCGTCTCCGGTGCCGCCGAGGCCCGTGACAAGCCCGAACCCGACGAGCTGGTTGTCGCGAACACCCGCGATCTCCGTCATGTCTCGAAGTCGCTCGGCACGCGCGCTCGTCGGCCACACGGCGAGAGCGAGAAGTGTCATCAGGTAGAATCCAAACGTTTTGTTCACGACAGCGCCTCAGAGAGGATTGAGCGAATCGAGCAGGCGCGCGAGCCAGCCCTTTCGATTCTGGTCGGCTACGTCGCCACGCCCAGTGAATTCGATTTGAGCGTCTGCAATGACCGTCGATGAGATCGAGTTATCCTGTGCGATGTCGGTCGGACGCACCAATCCCGATATGTATAAATGGTACTCTTCGTAGTTGATAAGTACGACTTTCGTACCCTCCACGAACAGGTCTCCGTTCGGCATCTCACGAACAACACGCACGGCGATATCCCCAGTCAACTGTCCACTGCGCTGCGTCGTGCCCGAGCCCGTGAATCCTGCTTGGCTGGCAAACGCGAGGAGCTGAGTCGGGTCCAAATCAGGATAGGCACGCTTGAGGGCCGGCACGATGCCGAGCGCTGCAGTGACTCCTGTGGTGGCAGTCGTATTCTTGCTCAGAGTGGTGTTCGCCGCATCCTGCGCGTTGGCATTTTCGTTGATGTGAACGACAACCGTGTCGCCGACTCGAACGGCCCGCGTGTCCTCGAGATAGCCTGGCGTCGCCTCGCTGAAGAGCGATCCCTTCGCTGGCTTCGCCGCGACATCCTTTTGCGCGTATCCACCTGCCTCATACACTCGCTGGCGCGGAGTGAAAGGCTGAACGTGGGGAGGACCGCACGCGATACCTGCGGCTGCGCAGAGAGAGACACAATGGATGACGTAGCCGGCCCTCATTGCCCATCCTCGAGCACGAGCGCCTCGTCATTGCTCACCAGGCGAGTCCGAAGAACCCGGCCCGACGGGCGAAGGACGACTGGAAGACGATCTCCGATATCTGCGTCAGATCCGGCGAACCCGGTCGTCCGCACTTCCACGGCGCCTCGACGAACCACCACGCCGACAGACGCACCGCGGACGACATCGTAGACGGCACCATCCGGCGACACGTCGAGCTCGAGCGGAACGGACACGCGCGCTAGGAGTTCACTGTCCGCGAAGAACGAAGCAATCGCAACGGTGCGAAATGGCCCTACCCGTTTTGGGGCTCGCGGAATGTCCATCTCGACTCGCGACCACCCGTCCGCAACATCGACCGCGCGCTCGATGGGCACCCGGGACAGCGCAACACCCTTGCCCAGAGGAGTCGCTATCAACGCACGGCGTACGAGGGCTTCCAACTCGGACGAGGTGAGATGCCTGACCTTGCGAACGACGCGAACGACGTCGGGGACTGACGAGGGGACTGCAATCTGCTTGACTGCCAGCGCAGAGGCGATGTCCGCGCGCGTAATGAGCTTCGATGCACCCGCAGCTGGCGACGGACCGACGTCCACGCTTGCGGCGGGCTCGCTGGCGTTCGGAACCACGTCCCCAACATGTACGCGGGGGCTTGCCACGAGAATGTCGCGGGGCGGGGCCGCCGTGGACACCGCAGTCCAGGTGATCGCCATCCCAACGAGGCACAGGGTTCTCGCGTGTGTGGTCTTCATTGGTTTTGAGTTGCGTTGCGGAGCATCTCGTCTGCTGCTGAGATGACCTTGGAGTCGATTTCGTAGGAACGCTGCGCGCGGATCATTGCGACCATCTCGTCGACGACGTCCACATTGGATGCTTCAACGGACCCTTGAAGAACTGTTCCAAGTCCATTCGAGCCTGGCGCCCCCGTCTTGGCCTCGCCGCTGGCCGATGTCGGAGTGAACAGATTCTGACCGAGAGAAGTCAGCCCGTTAGGATTTGGAAACGACGCGAGCTGTATTTGGCCAGCGGACGTAGCGGCGGTACTGCCTTGCTGAAGCACGCTGACTGTGCCGTCAGCTGCAATGGTGATGCTGGTCGCGGTGGAAGGAATTGTGATCGGCGGTTCGATCAAGAGTCCATCGCTCGTCGCGAGGCGCCCTTGGGCATCCAGCTTCAGCGATCCCGCGCGCGTGTACGCCACGTCTCCGGAAACCTGGGTGACCGGGAAGAACCCCTGACCCTGAATTGCCAAATCCAGTTGATTGCCGGTCTGTTGCAGCGTTCCTTGAGAGAAAGTGCGAGCTGTGGCCACGACGCGCACTCCCGTGCCGACCTGTGTGGCCGTCGGGCTCACATTCCCGGCCGCATTCGGTCCAGGGGAGCGTACATTCTGATAGAGCATGTCCTCGAACTCGACGCGCTGCGCTTTGTATCCCGTAGTGTTCGCGTTCGCCAGGTTGTTGGCGATCGTGTCGAGCTGAGTTTCCTGAGCAGCCATACCTGTCGCCGCAACGTTCAGCGATCGGAACATACTTGCACGACAATGCGAATTCGGTGCCGCCGTTCGACTCGCCGTTGGACCCTTCGACTGCTCGCGCACGCCGACTCCAGGGAGTCATTTCGATGACACGGCGTCAACCAGCCGTCGCGTCACCAATAGCGCCTTTTGCGTCGTGCCCGGCGTCCTTGGCCACTCCCCCGTCAGCGGATTTCGCAGCCTCAGTCGCGACATCGACTCCTGACGCACTTCCGTCGTCGAAACCGCCCTCCGGGACAGCAACCGGCAGCGGTGCGCACATTCCATCGGCACACGTGTACCCGGTTGCACAGTCCGAATAGCGAAGACACGGCCCCGCTTCCCATCCTGGTCCGCACGCATCCAGCGCAGCGACGACAGCGACCGCGCTCCAGACGAGCCCCACTGCCGCAGTCCAAGGCCTACAGATCCGCACGCAACCCTCCGTTAAGGCGAAACTGCCAAATGGCCGTGCCGTCGGGCAAGTCCGTTCCGAGAAAGAACACGTCAGCCTCGGGAGCCAGCGTGATCTGCACACCTTTGGCGACTGGAATCCTATATTCGAGAACCCCGCACGCACCATAGAGGGACCACGGCGCCAAGATGCCGAGAATGCCTGCGCTCAGGACAACGCGGTCGCCCAGAATTCGCCCATAGCGCAAATCGGCGCCAATCCCGGCTGTCGGTGTCACCTCCGCATCCAACCCCACTATGGCGACGTCCTGCGGGCTCTCGTCGACCCGCGCATCCACTGCAATCCGCACACGAGTGCGCGTCATCGCCATTGTTCCCTGAGGTCCACCGCCTTCAATGCCAGACGAGGCCCCAGCACCCATCCCAAACAGGTAGGATTGCGCCTCCACTGGGCTCGCTAAGGCCACAAACGCGAGTGCCACAAGACTCGCAGTGACGCGACGCCGAGAGCCGTTCATGGGTGGGACCGATCCACTTCACGGTCGGGTGCAACCGGCTCGCTCGGCGTCTCTTCTGACGCCTGCGGAGATGCCTCGTCGCCTTGCGTTGTTTCGTCCGGTGTCGCGATTTGGGAATCCGGTTTCCGGATTGCACCGATCACGAGATCGACACGACGGTTCTGGCGTCGCCCTTCGTCGGTCGCATTGTCAGCCACTGGACGGTATTCACCGTAGCCAGACACGGACACGTGATTCGGAGAAAGCCCCTCATCCAGAAACAGGGTCATCACGGAAATGGCGCGCGCGGTCGACAGGTCCCAGTTCGAGTGAAACCGGCCCGAGCTGATGGGTCGGTTGTCCGTGTGTCCCTCGATGCGTACCTCGACGGCTCGGCGGACCAGCTCGGACGCGACGGCGCGGAGCATGGCCACGGCTGCCACCTTGACCCTCGCATCTCCGCTGTCGAAGAATACGTTTTCCGGCAAGCGGAGGACGAGCTCCCCACCCACCTGAATGATCTGCATTCCACGCAGGAGATCGCCCTTGCTGCCGAGCGCGGCCCGAAGGTCTTCAATTTCGGCATCTCGTCGTCGTTCCGGATAGTTGGTCGCGCCTTCATCGGTTTGAGTGCCTCCCGCCATGATACTCTCTCCATTGAGCGGGAATACATCGATTCCAACGGCTTTTGAGAAGGCTTCAGTGAATCGCCCCATTTTCTTGGAATCGACCTGAGACACTGCAAACATGACGACGAAGAACGCAAAGAGGAGCGTCATGAAGTCCGCGTAGCTGACGAGCCAACGCTCATGATTCTCGTGCGCTGGATGTTTCTTTTTTCGCATGACCTAGCTCGCCTGCGCTTCGCTCATGGCGTGTCCGGCGCCTTTTTTGGCGTCAGCGTGACTGTGAACGAATTCACTAAGACGCTCCCGTACGAGCTTCGGGTTCATCCCCTCCTGGATCGCCAGAACACCCGTAAGCATCATCTCCATTTGTTGCACTTCCTCGCGTGCTCCAAGCTTGATCCTCCCACCCAACGGAAGGAAAATGATGTTGGCGCCGGCCACGCCGTAGATCGTGGCGACAAACGCTCCGGCAATGCCATGGCCGACCGCTGCGATGTCGCTCAGGTTGCTCATGACGTGGATCAGCCCGAGGACGGCACCGATAATGCCGATCGTCGGCGAGTAACCACCCGCGGACTCAAATATCTTCCCACAATCCTCGCCGTGCTCTTCGCGCTTGCCAATTGCAATTTCCATCGTTTGACGGAGCGAGGTGGAGTCCGACCCATCGATGGCCATCATGAGCGCCTTCGCGAGGAAGGGATGAGAAGAGGTTGGCGCCGCCTTCTCGAGCGCTAGGATCCCATCGCGCCGCGCTCGGTTCGCGTAATCCACGATCTCGTCGACCAGCTTTGCTGAGTCGGTCATGGGTTTCTTGAAGGTGGCCCCCGCTGCACCGATCGCCGCCATAATCATTGAGGTAGGGTATTGAACGACGACCGCGCCAATCGTGCCACCAAAGACGATCATCGCGGCGGGGCCCCCTATGAGGGCGGTGATATGACCGCCCTCGAGCACATTGCCGCCGAAGATGGCAATCATCGCGATCACGATGCCGATAAGCGGGCCGAGTTGCATCAGGGTTCTCCGCGTGTTCGACCACCCGTCGGGGGATCGCTGAACCGACGCGCGGCCGGAATGCTCGCAACCCTTGGTGGGTCCCCTTCGCAGGTGCCCGGTTGCCGTACGGTCGCTTCGTGGGTGCGAACGCGCCGTCGAAACTCGACAACCTGGTCGATGAGCTCCTGGAGGGACTCGCGTACGATGATCTTCTCACCGCCGATCAAGAAGAGGGTTGTGTCCGGCGTAGCATCGGCCCACCCGATGTGGTCCGGGTTGATCACGACCACTCTGTTGTTGAGCCGCGTAAGTTTGATCACGGGATTTCCTTTGCCCAACTTCCGGCCGCTGGGATCCCAACCTCCGGGAGCGCCCGATGTCCTCGTACTGAGCAACGGTCGCGCCAAGCCCGCGCGTTAGGTGGCACGAGACGTGATTGCATCGTCGACTCGGAGAAGCGGCATGTCGATCATTGACGGCGTCGAACACCTACGCGCAGGCCTTGACTACCACCTCGCTCGTCACAACCTGTTGACGGCAAATCTCGCGCACGTCGATACGCCTGGATTCCATCCGTTGGACCTCAAGCGCACGAACGGCTTCGAAGGCACATTGCAGGCGACCCTGGCGACCACCCAGACGGGCCACATCGGGGCGCAATCTTCGGCGACTAACCCGACGCCGTGGAAGGTCGTCGAGGATGCCAGCGCCCAATCGACCGGGAGCGATGGAAACGCGGTCAGCCTCGACCGCGAGGCCGTAAAGATTGCAGCCAATCAGCTCAGGTACGACACCATCGCGTCGCTGACTCAGAATGAGCTATCTGGACTCGTGTGGGCCGCCAACGACGGGAGGGGCGCATGAACCGACCGTATTCAGTGAGCGGCGTCTACAGTGCCATGGAAGTGGCTGCATCAGGCCTTTCGGCCGAGCGCGGGCGCATGAATGTAATCGCCAGTAACCTGGCCAACGCCCGCACGACACGCGGTGCCGATGGACAGCCGTATCGGCGCCTGGACCCGGTGTTCGCGGCGCGCGCCGTAGCCCCCGGTTCGTTCGACCCCGTTCTGCGAAGCATACGTGAGGTCAATCTGGCGGGGGTTCGCCCGGACAATACACCTGGAGCGCTCGAGTACGACCCGGGTCATCCCGATGCCAACGCGCAGGGATACGTACAGTATCCCAACGTCAACGTCGTGACCGAGATGGTCAACCTCATGACGGCTTCACGTGCGTACGAAGCGGGCGTTACCTCCATCGAGTCGCTCAAAGCGATGGCTCGCTCAGCGTTGAAGATCGGCGCGTAGTCATGGTCATTACACCGGTAGAAGCCACCGCACTCACTCCTATCGAAACTGGACGATTGAGTCCTACGGTCGGAGAACCGTCGAAGGTCTCGTTCGAATCGGTGCTCGGTGGAATGATTGATCAGGTCAACCGCGTGGACATCGCTGCCACCCAGAAGGCCGAGGCGCTCGCGAGCGGTGCGATTGACGACGTGCATGGAACGATGATCTCGGTCAAGGAAGCCGAAATTTCGGTGCGACTCGCTGGAACGGTTCGCAACAAGCTTCTCGACGCCTTCCAGGAGTTGTGGAGGACCAGTGTCTGACCCCAACACGGCATTCGGCCCGTTCACGCCCCTTGTGACAGCGCTTGCGACGGTCCGATCGGCATTTGCGGCCCTTCCACGTCCCGCCCGCGTGATGATCGTGGGAACGGCAGTCGCCGCAGTATTGTTCGGCGGCTTCATGGCCTTGCAGCAAGTCAACGAGGTGTACACACCTCTCTTCACGCAACTCGATCGTGAGGACGCTGCAGCAATCGCCGCAAAACTCAAAGAACAGAAGGTGTCGTACAGAATCGATGGCGACGGTGCAACCATCGAGGTGCCGGAAGCGCGAGCGCGGGAGCTGCGCCTCGAACTCGCCGGCTCAGGCCTTCCGAGAGGGGGTGGGGTCGGATTCGAGAGCTTCGACAAGATGCGCCTAGGAGCAACCGACTTCGAGCAGCGCGTCTTGTTCAAACGTGCTCTTGAAGGCGAGCTGACCCGGACCATAGACAGCTTGGGCGCAGTGGCGTCGTCGCGAGTCCACATCGTGCTCCCGGAGAAGTCGGTATTCGTGTCCCGGGGAGAGCCGGCGTCCGCGTCGGTCGTGCTGCGACTTCGACCTGGCCGAACATTGGGATCGTCCGAAGTGGCGAGTGTCGTGCACTTGGTCGCCTCCGCAGTTCCTGGATTGGACCCGGACCACATTTCCTTGGTGACGACGGAGGGGGCGATGTTGCGACGTCCCCGCAAGACAACTGAGGGCGGGGACACGAATGGGGCCGCTGGCGACGAAGACGCTCGAAGCGCGGCGCGCGCGTACGAGGGCGCTCTCGAAGATCGCGTTCGGGCGATGCTCGAGCGAGTGGTGGGACCCGGCCACGCCGACGTACGCGTAACGGCCGACATCGATCCCGCTCGGGTCGAACGCGTCGAAGAGCGGTACGATCCGTCAAAGTCGGTCCTGCGCAGTGAAGAACAGTCTCTCGAGAGGGTATCGGGCGAGGCCGAGAATTCGGTCGCCGGAGTCCCGGGCGCCGAAAGCAATCTTCCTAGCGGAACGGTCAAGGGCAGCGCCGGTGCATCTGCGGCGAGTGCTTCGGCGTCCCCCTCATCGTCGGCACCCGCCGCAGCGTCCGCGGCTCCCTCAGCAGCTACGTCCGCCGCAGCGCCTCTACGCGAGTCGCACACTCGCAACTACGAAGTCGACCACATATCCGAGAAGCGCGTCGTTGGGCCCGGCGCCATCCGGCGACTGAACGTGGCCGTAGTGCTCGACGGAGTCAAGACGGATACCGGGGTGGTTCCGCGGCCTCGTGCCGAGATCGACAAGCTCACTGCGCTCGTCCGGAGCGCGTCGGGAGCCAACGAGGCACGCGGGGATGTGGTCGCTCTCGAATCAATGCCATTTGCCATGGAGACGGCGGAACCCGTCGTGAGCCCCACTGCTGGCGAGCCAACCGCCCCGCTGGTTCGGGCCCTTCGACAGTGGGCCCCTGCCGGCGTCGGGTTGGTCGCTCTATTGGCCATCATCGTCGGCATAGTCACAGTGCGTGCGCGCCGCGGACCAGTCCACGAAGATACGCTGGACGCAGCGCAGCTAGTGGCGGGCGAGACTCCTCCCGTCCTTTCAACCACCGTTCAACCAGCTGCGTTGGATTCCGGCGATCTCCGTTCACGAGCACACGCGCGCGCATCTCAGGACCCAGCTACCGCGGCCCTCGTGCTGCGCTTCTGGCTGGGAACCGCCAGTACCGACAAGGACGGCACCACCAAGTCGTGATGATGTGAGCCCGGTCGGCGCGAGAGACCCGCGCGACGGCATCGCCCTTGCTGGAGTCATTCTTCGTGACCACGAACGCGGAAAAGGCAGTCCTGTTTCTTTTGTCGCTGGACGAGACAGTCGCGGCCAACGTGGTGCGCGAACTGGGTGAAGTGGAGCTTCGCAAACTCCGAGCGGTGGCTTCCACCATGCGCGAGGTACCAGCCGGAGCACTGGACGACACGTTCCAGGACTTTCTTCAGCGCTCGGCAAGCGCTGTTGCCGTCCCACGAGGAGGACTTCCGTACTTGAGAAGGCTCTCCGCTGGAGCGCTTGGTGAACAGCGGGCGCGGGAGATATTCGAAGACGGCGTGACAAGTCCTCTCGCGCGGCTCGAAGGCGCTCCGTCCGACGCGGTAGCCGCTCTCCTCCAACGGGAACCTCCTCAACTCGTTGCAGCCGTGCTGGCTCGCATGGATCCTGCCCACGCTGCCCGAATCCTCGGAGCCATGACACCAGAGCGCCAAACGACCGTCGTCCGCCACGTCAGCGCAATGACAGAAATCCCCGCGAAGGTATTGGAGGACGTTGCCCTAGCACTCGCCAACGAGCTTCCTACATCCGACGCATCAACCCTCGTCAGCGTCGACGGCGTCGCGAAGGCCGCCGAATTGCTCAACGCCGCGGGGCGCGACACGTCCTCCGCGATCTTGGCGGCGATTGAAGCGGACGACGGCGCCCTCGCCCTTGACGTTCGACAGGCCATGTTCACCTTTGACGACCTCAAGCGCATCGACCCGAAGTCCATGCGCGAGCTCCTGCGTGAGCTTCCCAGTGAACGCCTCACCATGGCGCTCAAAGGCGCGTCGCCGGAGCTGACGAGCGCCGTATTTGCGGGCCTGTCGGCACGTGCCGCAGAGCTAATCCGGGACGACCTCGAGGTGGCGGGTCGCGTCAAGAAGTCGGAGATCGAAGCCGCCCGACGCGAGATCGTCGAAGCTGCGCTTCGCTTGGAAGCCGAGGGTCGCGTCGATCTGGGACGGGACGGCGAATGAGCAAGCCACTCCCCAGCGCGTTCATCGCCAACCGATGGTCTCCCGAAGGCACAAGCGTAACACGGCGCCCGTCCTGGCTCGCTCGCAAGATGTCAACGCGTCCGCCCGCGAAGACAGCGCTCACCGTGACGAGTTGGAGGCCCGAAGCCCGTGAGTCCCGACGCCCAGCCGCCATCGTGATTCCACCCGCTGAGACTGCGCCGGTCTCGCCGAACGCCGCTGACCCCATCGAAGGATCTTCGGATCCTACGAGCGAAGCTGCAGACGTCGTCGAAGTACTCGAACCGAGTCCCCCTCCCGCTTCTGAAATCGCAACTTCGATGGCAATCGCGCAGCTGGCCGACGAAAACGCCGAACTACGAGCACAGCTCGTCGCCGTCCAAGATGCGATGACGCGACTTCGTGGCGACATTCTCGCGCAGAGCGAAGGGGATCTCGTGCGTCTTTCCCTCACCATTGCCGAACGCGTGGTGGGTCGCGAGCTCACAACCGATCCGAAGCTCGTAGTTGAGTGGGCAAGAGACGCCCTCGAACAACTCGCAGCCGAGGAGAATGTCGTCATCGCCGTCGCGCGTGATGTCGCCAAAAGTGTTTCCCCAGATGCTTGGCGAGACGTGGGAATTTCCCACAAGAGACAAACCGACCCCCAACTTGCTCCTGGAACTATTGAAGTGCGGACTCCAGAAGGTACGATCACGACCGGAGCGAACGCGCGACTTGCTGCGATCGCCGAAGCCCTGGAAGCCCCTGCATCATGACGAATGGGCCTTCAGACCGGGTCGATCTTACGAATCGAATCCTCCGCGCCCGATCAGCCCCTGGGCCGTCACCGGAAGGCCGCGTCCGAGATGTCATCGGTGTTCTAGTCGAGATCGAGGGATTGACAGCCCCCATTGGGGGACAGCTCGAACTACGACACTCGAACATGCGCCTCGGGCTCGAAGTTGTCGGCTTCCGCGAGGGTCGCCTGTTGGCCGCACCCCTTGGACCGACGGCGGGCATTGTACCCGACTCGCGAGTGCGAATCAGTCCGGAAGCCAATTCCGTTCCGGTCGGTGACGCGCTACTGGGCCGGGTACTCGACGCATTCGGTGCGCCGCTGGATGACCGCCCTGCGCCCGAGCTCACCGAGACCACGCCACTCAGTGCGAAACCCCCCTCGCCGTTCGGTCGCAAACCGATCGTGGAACAGATCGCCACTGGAGTGTGCGCAATCGATGCGCTATTGCCGCTCGGCAAGGGGCAACGCATCGGACTCTTCGCGGGGACGGGAGTGGGAAAGAGCACACTCCTGGGGATGTTGTGCAGGCATAGCGACGCAGACGTCATCGTAGTCGGTCTCATTGGTGAGCGCGGACGCGAAGTGGGTGACTTTGTGCGGTCGGCTCTCGGGGAACAGGGACTCGCGCGCTCGGTGGTCATCGCCGCGACGAGCGACATGCCCCCTCTCGTGCGCGCACGCGGAGCTCTTCGGACGACTGCGATAGCGGAGCATTTCCGCGCTCAGGGCAAGTCGGTCCTTCTTCTCATGGATTCGGTAACGCGATACGCGATGGCGCTGCGAGAGGCCTCCCTGGCGGCCGGAGAGCCCCCGCTCACCAAGGGCTATACGCCCACCGTATTCTCGTCTCTTCCCGCGCTCCTAGAGCGCGCAGGGAACGACACAGGCTCAGGCTCGATCACCGCTGTATACACGGTCCTGGTCGAAGGCGATGACCTGAGCGATCCGATTGCGGATGCTGTTCGCGGAATCCTCGACGGGCACATTGTCCTGTCGCGTCGACTTGCCGACCGAGGTTTGTTTCCGGCAATTGACGTGCTGCGCAGTGTGTCTCGCGTTGCGACGGACGTAGCAACTCCTGAACATATGGAGCAAGCGACACACGCTCGCGATGCCCTGGCGACCTATGGCGAGGCTGCCGACCTGATTCAGATCGGAGCTTATTCACCTGGAAGCGACCCTCGCATCGACGCTGCCCGTGTGATTGCGCCACGCGTCGAGTCCCTCATTCGACAAAAACCCGACGTTTGCGTCAAACGTTCCGCTGCGCTCGATTGCCTGCGAAATGCCATCCAAGGAGACAGACGATGATGGGGCGATTGAAACGCGCGGAGCGTCTGCTCGAAATTGCAGACCGTGCCGTGAAATCGGCACTTGCCATGACTGCTTCCGCTGATCGATCCGTGATCGCGGCGCGGGCAGTGGCAGAAACGAAGGAGCGCGCGTGGGATGAAGCGGCCCGAGCCTTCGGAGACTGCGTTGCGTTTGCCACGGACCTAAGGGACCAAGCAGCGCATCTTCGAACCCTCCGAGTTCAGGCGGACGCATCGGCCAGCCGCTTGGCCGCCTTGCTCGACGAGCAGCGGAAAACTCACGCGCTGCTCATCGAGGCATCGCGCAGGCATCGGACACTGGAGCTATGGCGGGACCGAATTCGGGAGACGGAACGGGCTGAAGAAAGAGTGAGTGAACGGCGCGGCTCTGACGAGCTTGCGGCCCGAGTCGTGAGGGCAAGACCATGAACGCATCTTCCCTGTTGTTGTTGGCAAACCATGACGTTCGCCCCGGCAATGCCTCCGACACGGCACCGGTCGAGAACAATGCCAACGCCGACACCGCTGCAAAGTTCGCCGCGATCATGCACGACGGTGCGAAGGAACCCGCAACAACCAAATTCGCGCCCGACGCGAACCCCGGTCCGAGCCGCGATCAGGACGAGCTTCGCCGACGCGCGCCTTCACCTTCGCCAACCCAATTGCACACGATGGATATGGCAATCGCGGTCACAGACACGTCAACGGCGGGGTTCGCAGCTCAGACGGCGGGGGCCCCGCCGAACGTCGCCGTGCCGGCTACGACCGCTTCTCAGTCACTCGCGCCGACTCCAGCCAACCCTGGCTTTCAATCCCCCGCTGTTCCGCTGACTGGCTTCGCCCCACCTGCGATCCAATCCAGGACCGCCACAGCACCTGTTATCGCGCCGACTCCAGCCAACCCCGGCTTTCAATCCCCCGCTGTTCCGCCGACTGGCTTCGCCCCACCTGCGATCCAATCCGGGACCGCCGCAACACCTGTTACCGCGCCGACTACAGCTACCTCTAGCTCCCAATCCACCGCTGTTCCGCCGACTGGCTTCGCCCCACTTGCGATCCAATCCGGGACCGCCGCAGCACCTGTTACCGCGCCGACTGCAGCTACCTCTAGCTCCCAATCCACCGCTGTTCCGCTGGCTGGTTTCGCCCCACCTGCGACCCAATCCGGGACCGCCGCAGCACCTGTTACCGCGCCGACTACAGCTATCTCTAGCTCCCAATCCACCGCTGTTCCGCTGACTGGCTTCGTTCCACCTGCGATCCAATCCGGGACCGCTGCAGCACCTGTTACCGCACCGACTACAGCTACCTCTAGCTCCCAATCCACCGCTGTTCCGCTGACTGGTTTCGCCCCACCTGCGACCCAATCCGGGACCGCCGCAGCACCGGTTACCGCGCCGACTCCGGCCATCCAGCACTCTCAATCCCCCGCTGTTCCGCTGGCTGGTTTCGCTGCACCTGCGATTCCGTCCCAGACTGCCATAGCCCCCGTTGCCGCAACGACTCCGGGGTTGCTCGCGTCGCCACCGGTCCTGGCGCCACCGCTTCGTACGGCTGGGTCCACTCCCGTCACGGACGGGGGACCCAAGGCGACGACCCTTCACCTGATGACACCGGGAAGCCGGCTCGCTGTCACGAATAGCAAGTATGCTTATCGTAATGTGGCCAGCGAACAGGACGTCGAGATCGCTCGACCTGTAAGCCCACAACCCGCACCCGTGCGTCCGGTGACAGCGAACGGCAATACACAACAGGGCATTGTCGACGATCAAGTTACGCCACCGACAGCTGAAGACGGTCGAGGCCCGGCAGCGACGCCATCGCAGACCGCTACCCTTGACGTCCCGGCTTCACGCTCGAGCGCCTCCCTCGCACCGCCAAGTACGTTGACTGCGCCACCATCGCCTACAATGCCGCCGGAGCACACGACCCCCTTTTCGGTCGAACTGGCGAGTTCCGTCACATCTTCACTGCAAACCTCGCGAAACTCAGGAAACAGCACACATGCTGCCGATGCGGGCCGACGGTCGCCTTATCCGGAGCTGTCTCCATCGTCGTCCGCAACTGACCAGCGAACCGTTCCCATGCGTCCTGACGCTCTCGCCATTGAGACCGCGCCAACGACATCGAGCCCGTCCTTGTCATCAGGTGCCACCTTGGTGGAAGCCGGAAACGCAACATCTCCTGGTCTGGACTTCATTCCGAATGCGGTCGCGACGGCATTATCGGCTTCTCGGGACATCGCACAACTGACGGCGACCGCAGTACTGAAGCCATCGGCTGCCCTGTCCTCAACTGAGCCCGATCCCGTTGAGACCACAACGTCCGATGTGTCGCCCGGCAACGATCTGGCATCGGTCCCTCCATTTTTCGTACGGACATCTCCGGAGTCGATGATGGGAGATTCATCCGAGCGAGCTTTGGGCCTCCAAATGATTGAGGACTCTCTGCCGCGGACCGGATTCAATCCTGCTATTTGGGCGCCGCACACGGTGCAGAGTGATATCCGGACATCTGAAACCCAGACCGCCTCGCCCACAAGCGACCCGGGCCGGCCACTAGTCTCATTCACAGCAGCGGCGGCAACCACTTCACCTGGTGGGCCGGCCGTCACGACGAATGCTCCAACGACAGCGGTCGACTCGTCAGTGGTCGCCTTCAGATCCACTGCCGCGGATCCGACCAGCGGTAACACCGACCGCTCGCTCCCGGCCGTGAGGGATCGCCCTATCGACACAAGTACCACATTGACATCGACTTGGATCCGCCCGGCACCGGCCGCGATGGCGACCCCCGCCTCTCCTCAGGCAGCAGTCGTTCAATCTGGTGCTTACAGGGGCGCACCCCAACAGCCCTTGGAATTGTCCACGAAGGACGAGCAAGCCGCGCAATATCCTCTTTCGCCAGCCGCTGGACAGCCGGCTGCCTTCCGGTCCGATCTGACGCCAGGTCGCGCTCGCGTGGGACATACACCGCGGTCGATCGGTCGCGCACAGAGTACGGGAACTGACAACGACAGCCTCGACGGAGCCTACGACCCGATTGCTGCCTCCTCGATTGAAGACACACAACATGACGTCGGGGTAACCCCATCCACGGGATTTCCGTCGCCCGGTTCTTCGACCGTCCAGACCGGCCAAGTGACCTATCATTTAGTTCCCGACGTCAAGGCCGTGACGGACGTCAATACTCCATCATCCACCGACCTCACACCATCCGAAGGGACGGCTCGCATCCGCGAGGCAATGGTTTCCGTCGCAAACCAAGCGGTCATTCGGGGATCGTCGTCCGGAACTCTCGACATCCCCGATTTCGGTCGCGTCGCCGTCAATGCCCGCGCCGAAGGCGGCTCCCTCAATGTTAGTGTATCCGCGACGCACTCCAGCATGCAACAGACCCTCCAAGGTCACGCCAACGCGATGGTTGCGGACCTTCGGCATGCCGCCCTGCCGGTGTCGCGGCTCACGATCGACCACCCGAACACATCCAGTGGCTCACGTGGGTCCTCGACAGCTGATAGCGATCATCACACTGAATCGCGCGGCACTCCTCGACGCGAGCCACCGCCCGAGAGAACCGACGCTGAGAAACCTCGCGCTGCTCCCATGGCAGCGGGTCGGGTCCGAATCGTGCTTTAGGCAAGTTAGCATGACCACAGCAGTAAGCTCGCTAACCTCATCACCGTCGGCGTCGACGACAGCCGCTCAGTCGACGGCGACCGCGGCCGCGGCCGCGCCGCCCATGAACGAGCAGGACTTCATGCAGCTGCTCATGGCGCAGATGCAGAATCAAGACCCTCTCCAACCCGACGACTCCACAGCATGGGTAACTCAGCTCGCGACCTATTCGCAAGTCGAGCAATCGGTCGCGCAGACCTCGTCTCTGAATACCATTTCCACCCAACTTCAGGGCCTCTCCACCACCACCAATGCCAATCTCATAGGGAAGACCGTCACGTTGCAGGGTGGGACGTTCACGTGGAACGGGACGTCCCCGTCTACTTCCTCCGTGAACCTAGCGGCAGCCGCGCAGCAGGTCAACGTGACAATCTCCGACTCAAGCGGACATCAGGTTCGTGTGATGACGCTAGGCCCCCAATCACCTGGCTCCCTGCCGATCACTTGGAACGGCGCCGAGGACTCCGGGCAAGCCGCGCCATCAGGGACGTACACCTTCGCAGTGTCCGCACAGTCTGCCACTGGACAGACCGTCGGAGTGTCGCAATCCGTAACGGGCATAGTCACGCAGGTGGCATACGCCAACGGGGCGTCGACCCTTACTCTAAACAACGGCACCACGGCATCGATTTCGCAACTCGCGAGCGTTAACGCGGCGCAACCGACGCAATGAACTAGCGCTGGAGGCACTATGTCTATTCTCAATGCGATGTACACTGGCGTGTCTGGGCTTCAAGCCGAAAGCACGGATCTCAACATCATCGGCAACAACATCTCCAACGCGAACACAACCGGGTTCAAGGAGTCACGCGCCGCCTTTGACAATGTCATGGGGGCCGTCGACCCGACGGTGGTCGGTGATGGTGTCGAAATCGGTTCGAACCAGCAAGTGTTCACCCAAGGAAGCCTGCTAAACACCGGCGTACAGTCGGACCTCGCCATCTCCGGCGATGGTTTTTTCGTCGTTCAAGGTTCGGTCGGCGGCGTGCAAGGCAGTTTCTATGAGCGCAACGGCCAGACGTCGATCAGTGCGACTGGCCAGCTTGTCGATACAAATGGCCTTGCACTGCAAGGGTATGCCATTGCGCCGGACGGAACGACGTCATCGACCCTTAGCGCCATTACACTTCCGACCGCCGCCTTGCCGCCGAAGGCAACGACAACGATAAACATCACCGCGAATCTCAATTCTGCTGCGGCATCCACCGACGCTCCGTTCTCCGATGCAATCCCCGTGTACGATTCTCAGGGCGCTAGTCAGCAGGTGGGCCTGAGCTTTGCGAACCAGGGCAATGGCACGTGGTCCTGCACTGCCACCGTCCCGAGTTCCAGCGGCCCAGTGAATGTGGGCAGCGGCTCGCTCACGTTCACCAACGGTTCCCTGACAGGTGGTTCGCCGATCACGCTAACTATTCCGGGGGTCGGCACCGGCTCATCTCAAACGGTGACACTCAACTTCGGCGGAACGACCCAATTCGCATCGACGAGTGCAGTATCGTCTCAGACTCAGGACGGATATGCATCAGGTAACATGAGCGGCGTTCAAGTGGGACAGGACGGCACGGTGAGTGGAGTCTATTCAAACGGCCAGACTGTGGCTGTCGGACAATTGGCGATCGCCAAGTTTCCCTCCAATACAGGATTGATATGCGCGGGAAATAACCTATGGGCGGCAAGCCAGACCTCGGGCGCCGCGTCGCTCGGTGCCGCGGGCTCAGGCGGACGGGGTTCGATTTCCGCGGGTTGCCTGGAGCAATCCAATGTAGACATCACGGCGCAGTTCGTAGACCTGATCGCACAACAGCGTGCATTCGAAGCGGACTCCAAGACCATCACGACGGCCGACCAGATGATGCAGGACCTGATGCAAATGAAGCAGTGAGCCGTACAAGACGCCAATGGCGGACAAACCTGAAAAGCAGCCTGCGGCCCCTGCCGCGAGCAGCCGGAGCGGTAGCGTCATCTTGGCGATCGTGCTGCCCGCTCTCGCTGCCGCAGGCGCCACATTTGGAGGCACGTTCTGGAGCACGCGGATGGTCGCAGCGCGTTGCGGGAACCACGAGACACTCGCCGTCGCAACGACTCACGTGGAGCCGGCCAAGCCACCGGGACCAACGTTGCCTCTCGAGGCGTTTCTGCTGAATATTCCCGATGCGAACAAAAAGGCCCATCCAACGAAGGTCACGATGGCGATCGAGTTTGCCGAAGACTCGAAGGTCGCCAAGGATGAAGCCGCACTCAAAGCACTGACGCCGCGCCTTCGTGATGCAGTTCTCGGGTACCTCCGAAGACTGACTTACGAGGAGCTGTCCGATCCAGCAGCGAGCGATCAGCTGCGCTCGGAACTGATCTTCAGGGTCCGCGCCGTGGGCGCGAATGGTGCAGAGCGGGTTCTGATCACGGACCTCGTCGTTCAATGAGTGAGACACCTGGACCTCTTCGCTTCGCGCTCGAAGGCGAGCGTGTTCGACGTGCGGCAAGCGCACTCGAGCAGGCAAGCGCAGCACTGGTTTCCGCCCTCCGTCGGTCGATGCCATTTCTGTCCCGTCGCGGAGGACAGATCACGCTCTGCTTCGCACGGGCGACACCGCTCGGAGACATCCTGGCCGACCTGTCGGGCCCCATTCATGCCACCCACGCAGTCGTTTCGACTGGGGCTCGCGCTGCCATCGTGCTCGACGCCAAGGCCATATCTCTGGTCCTCGATGGAGTTCTCGGAGGGGATGGTAAGACTCTACCCGAGCTCGACCCCACTGGTCTTACGACGCCCCAGATCGCGCTCGTCACGCGCGTCCTGAACGATATCGTTCGTTCACTATCGGAGGTGTTCACGCGCAAGTTCGGCATTTCCCTTAGCGTCATGGCGCCCGACGGTGACGAAGCGAGCTCTGAGGCCGCGCCAATCGCCTGCTGCTTCGAAATCGGAGCCGGTGAGCACATCGGACGCGTGATTCTTCTCGTCGCCAAGGAAGCGCTACTCGTCGCGGCCGGCGACACGGAGCGCACGTCGTCTCGACGCGTTGATCCTAGAATTGGCGCTGTCGTAGAGCAAGTGGAGCTCGACATCGTCGCCGAACTCGCTCGCGTGCGAATATCTGTTGGACAGCTATCTGCGCTTCGTGTCGGAGATTCCATTCGGCTCGACGTACCCGTGGGGGCAGCCGTGTCCCTTCGCGCAGACGGGCACGTCGTTTTGCGAGGCTATCCGACGACAAGTGCCGGTCAGATCGCCATACGCATCGAGGGTCGGCACAGCGGTTGATAGTGCGGACTGATGATATCCGCTGAGGTTTTCATGACTACTCCAGACTCTTCGGCATCCACTCCCACTCGCGATCGCCAGGCCGAACTGGGATCGGCCGCCCAGGACGATGACTCCCGGGGCGGATCGCTCGACTTGCTCAAGAACGTCGAGGTGGAGATCACTCTCGAAATCGGACGCCGGCGCCTTCGCATCGCCGACGTACTGAAGCTGTCCACCGGACAGACGCTTGAACTGTCAAAGGCCGCCGGTGAACCGCTCGACATACTTGTCAACGGGCGTCTCCTTGGTCGAGGCGAGGCCATTGTAATGGGTGACCGATACGGCGTGCGAATCACGGAATTGGTTGCACCTCACTCACGAGATGAAGCGTGAGAGTCTCCGGACTCTGCGTCGCTAGCGTGGCACTCGGCGTCAGCATTCTGACGTCGCCTACGCTTGCTCGCGCTGATGCTGATATAGACACGTATTCCACCATTGCACCCACGGGAAGTGCTCGCTCCTCCGACGAAAATCCACCGCCCGCGTTGAGTTCCTCGCCGGCGTCGCAGCAATCGACGACGCCGTTGGCCCTCCGTCCCTCGCAACCGACCGTTGCCCTCAGACTCTCCGATGAGTCGTCGAACTCGTCATTAGGATGGAAACTCGTTGCATTGATGCTCGTCATCGGAGCCGTGGTCTACGGACTCCGCCGTCGAACGGCGCCTCGCCGTACGTCCACCGACCTCGTCATCGCGCGCAGGGCGAGCCTAGGGCTCCGAAGCGAGCTGATTGTCGTCAATGTCGATGGACAGCGATTGCTATTGGGCGTTACCCCCCATTCCATACACACTCTTGCTGTCTTGGATAGCGCAGACGAATCGCCTTCGCCGGTCTCCGCGGCTACCGCTGAGCCATTCGCACGGGAATCCCCGTTTGAAGCGATGCTCGACTCCACCGAGGACGTCCGACCGAACGATCGCCCCGTCAAACGGTCCGCGAGGCCGAAGGACGACCAGATCCCCGGACAGGCTCGTGGCTTGGCATCACTGCGGAGACGCCGGTGATCTCGTCGCGTGTGGCGTTTGGTGGAGCTGTCGTGGCCGCGGCGTCCTTCTTGAGTCGATCGGCCAGTGCAGCGCCACTGGACTTGGGTGCTCTCGATCCACCCGGACTTTCGCCCCAGCTGAAGATACTCGCGATTCTCACGATCCTTTCGCTCTTGCCAGCGATCGTGCTGACGATGACTTCGTTCACACGCGTCATCATCGTGCTCGGGTTCGTCCGACAGGGCCTATCCATGCAACAGACGCCCCCGACACAGGTTCTCGTCGGACTCGCGCTCTTTCTGACCGGATTCACGATGGCGCCGGTCTTTTCTTCAATCATGCACGACGCCTACGAACCTTACTCACGGGGTGCCATAGGGGACACGCAGGCGCTCGAGCGGGCTTCGGGACCTCTTCGTTCCTTCATGCTTCATCAGACACGGGAGGACGACCTCGCGCTTTTCTACGACGTGTCCCGAACACCTCTTCCGACCTCGGAAGAGGATGTTCCGATCCGGATCGCCGCGCCAGCATTCGTCGTCAGCGAACTGACGACAGCGTTTCAGATGGGGGTTCTCGTCCTATTGCCATTTCTCGTGATTGATATGGCCGTGTCCTCAATTCTTATGTCGCTCGGCATGATGATGGTACCGCCCACAACCATCAGCCTGCCCCTCAAGCTGCTTCTCTTTGTCACGGCCGACGGATGGCACATGCTCGTAGGTTCGCTGATCCGGAGCTTCACGTGACTACCGACCAAGCGCTCAGCCTGATGGCGACCTTCCTGCGAACCGTCCTTTATCTCACGGCGCCTTTGCTCTCGGTATCGCTCGTGGCGGGAGTCGTCGTCGGCATCATCCAAACCGCGACGCAAATCAACGAAGCGAGCATCAGCTTCCTGGTCAAGGTCGCAGCGGTCGTACTCACCTGTATTGTGTTGGGAGCCCATCTGGGCGCCTACGCCATCGACTACACCCGAACGTGTCTTGGCGCCATCGGAGCAGTGGTTCACTGATGTCACTCGAGGCGCTCGCCATGGCCAATGCGTCGGTCTTCTCGCTTGCCGCTTGCCGAATCGCGGGGTTCGTCGTCTCATCTCCGTTTCCAGGACAGAACGTCGGCCGTACCCAACGCGTAACACTCGTCGTGGTACTGGCCTGGATGGCAGCTTCAATCACGCCGCGCGAGCAAGGCTCGACGCGATTGGGGATCGATCTTGTCGGCAAGTGTGCGCTCGAGGTTGGCTGCGGGGCGATCGTCGGATCCGCATTTCGTTTCGTCTTCTCCGCGGCTGAGGTGCTGGGGGCCACTCTCGGACAAGCCAGCGGCATCGCCTCAGCCTCCACGCTCAATCCGACTCTTGAGGCGACGGATACCGTATTCGGACGCATCATCGGCCTCGCGGCCATGCTCGTCGCCCTGGGCGCGGGCATCCACCGAATTGCGCTCCAAGCCCTTCTCGAATCCTTTCGCGTGATTCCGATTGGAATGTTCTCGTTGCTCGATGCGCCAGCACTCGGACTCGTCGACGTCGCGGTCGATGCGTTCGTGATAGGGGTGCGGCTTGCGATGCCAGTGTTGGCCGTTGCATTGGTAGCACATTTGGCACTGGCCCTCGTGTCGCGCGCCGCGCCGTCCGTGCAGATCTTCTCCGTCGGGTTTGCAGTACTGTTTACTGTCGGAACGATTACGCTCCTGTCGTGCCTGCGTGACATTCTCGATGAGCTCATCGTACACTTCAACTCGTTGTCCCCGGTCCTGGATCGGGCTTTGTCACCCTTGCGCCCGTGAGCGATCCGGATGCACACCGCGAATTCGCTCCGACGCCGAAACGTCGTGAAGACTTCCGGAAGCAGGGACGATTTGCTCGCGCCCGCGACGCGTCGACGGTCGCCGCAACGCTGGGCGTAGTCGGCTCGCTGCTCGGGTCACGCGCAACGATTGGGGCCGCCGCGGACCGTCTGTTCAGCGCGACGCACGGAAATCTAGGAGCGTTCTCAGTGGGGCGTATCGGGGACGCCTTTCACGTTGCCAGCGAGTCACTGCTTGCCATCGCGGTGCCACCAATTCTTGCCGCGGCAGGAGCCGGGGCCCTCGCTGGACTCGTTCAGTCTGGTCTTCGTCTGAAGACGGACGCCCTCGGCTTCACACTGTCGCGAATGAATCCAGCGGGTCGCCTCAAAGACCTCTTTTCCCCCAAACGGGCGATTGTCGAGCTGCTTCTGAGTGCGCTGCGCATAGGAGTCATCGCCTACGTCGCGTATCGCATATCATCTATGGAATTCTCCGACTTGAGAACTCTCGGAAGAGTTCCGCTGGAACTCTCTATCGACTCCATGGTGCGCGCCGTCGTGCGCGTTGTCCTGGGAGCGACCTTGGCCCTGGGCGTGATCGCCGTAGTGGACTTCCTGCAGAGTCGCTTCCGCCTCTCGAGAGAGATGATGATGACGCGTCAGGAACTGATGGAAGACCAGCGCCAGCAAGAGGGCGATCCGAAGCTGAAAGGGCGCATGAGAGCTCGCGCGAGGGCGTTAGCGAAGAAGCGAGCCCTTCAGAATGTCAAACGCGCTGACGTGATCGTCACCAATCCAACGCACATTGCGGTTGCACTGCGCTACAGCGATCGTGATCCCGCACCTGTCGTCGTCGCCAAGGGACACGATGACATTGCGCTGAGCATTCGACGGGAGGCGCGTACGTGTGGCATACCCATCCTGGAGAATCGACCCCTGGCCCGCGCGCTGGATGCCGAAGTTCCGGTGGGGCATACGATTCCTGCCGCACACTTCGCGGCAGTCGCACGCGTCCTCGCGTACGTCTATAGACTCAGAGGTCGTGGGAGACGCGGCACGCAACGTGCGTAACGCCTGGACGTGAACGCCAGCGCGGTCGTCCCCACAAAGAGCACGCGGTGGGACATGGTGGTCCCGTTTGGAATCATCGGCGTCGTGCTGATGATGATTCTTCCGCTCCCACCGAGTCTTCTAGACCTGTTGCTCGCGTTCTCCATTGCCTTGGCGACGGGAGTCTTTCTGACCGCATTGTTCATAGAGGAGGCTCTCGAATTCAGCGCCTTTCCGGCCTTCGTTCTCATCGCGACGTTGCTCAGGCTGAGTCTGAACGTTGCGACCACGAGATTGATCCTGCTTCACGGGGGGGAAGGCCAGGGATCCGCCGGCAATGTCGTCGAAGCCTTTGGACGCTTCGTTGTCGAAGGAAACGTTCTCGTTGGGCTCGTGGTCTTTCTCATTCTGACGGTGATCAACTTCGTCGTCGTGACCAAGGGTGCTGGACGCGTGGCCGAGGTCGCAGCCCGCTTCACACTCGACGCCATGCCGGGCAAGCAGATGGCCATCGACGCGGACCTGTCGTCTGGCGCCATCACGAGCGATCAGGCACGGCTGCGCCGTCGCACGCTCGAGCGTGAGGCGGACTTCTACGGCGCCATGGACGGCGCCAGCAAGTTCGTCCAAGGCGATGCGGTCGCAGGACTTCTCATCACGGGACTGAACCTGACCGCCGGCCTCGTACTTGGCGTGATGCGCGGCATGGACCTCGCCAAAGCAGCCGAGACATTCTCCGTGCTCACGGTGGGTGATGCCCTCGCGTCGCAGCTTCCCGCGCTGCTCGTCTCGTCTGCGTCTGGCGTCGTCGTCACGAGGAGTGCGACGGGAGACCAGCTTGGACGTGCGTTGGGCCAACAACTCCTCTCAAAGCGTCGGCCGGTCGTCATGACCGCTGGAATATTGACGCTCCTCGGACTCGTTCCCGGAATGCCACTGCTGCCGTGCTGGGTGCTCGCGGGCGCCCTTGTCGTACTTGCGAGGCGCGCATCACCCGCGGGCACGACGCCACAGAACACGCCGTCCCGGGAAGCGGGCACCGACAAGAAGCGGAATGCCAGCGAAGAAATCGACTCGTCTCTAGCACTCGACCTATTGGCCCTCGAGGTCGGGTACGAACTCGTTTCGACTGTGGATGCAACGCGGGGCGGGACGCTTCTCGATCGCATGGCTGTGCTTCGCCAGCAGCTTGCTCGTGACCTCGGCATCGTGGTGCCGCCCGTTCACGTGAGCGACAACCTCCAGCTCGCGCCTGGCGGCTATCGCGTGCTCGTTCTTGGCAACGAGATTGGAGCTGGCCAGTGCAAGTCGGGACGGCTGCTCGCGATCCATCCGACTGTGGGCGGTTCACCAATTGAGGGCGAGCGCACGGTCGATCCGACCTTTGGCATGCCCGCGACTTGGATCGCACCAAAAGTGAAGGAGCTCGCTGAGGCGCTCGGACACACGGTCGTCGACCACGCCACGATCATCGCAACGCATCTCGAGGATTTGCTTCGGACCCATGCACACAAGCTGCTCGGCAGACAGGAAGTTCAGCACCTTCTCGACCTACTCGCCCGCACGTCCCCGAAGCTGGTCGATGACGTGGTTCCGAATTTGCTCTCCCTCGGTGATGTGGTGCGAGTGATGCGCAATCTAGTGAGGGAAGGAATCTCGGTCCGAGACACTCGGACCATCGTCGAGTCCCTGGGCGAACTGTCGTCTCAGACGAAAGACCCCGAACAGCTGACGGAGCTCATTCGTGAACGACTCTCGGCACACATCACGTCTCGACTGCGTGGACCCGATGGCTGCGTCACTGCGCTGACGCTCGATCCTCGACTCGAGGAGACGCTCAGGCGATCGTTGCGCGACATCGCGACCGGAAGCGGCGGAGCGCTGGACCCCGAGTTGCTGCGAACTCTCGCCGGAAATGCCGACAAGGCCATTGCCAAAGTCGGAGATGGCGCCACCCCGTGCATCGTGACTCCCCCCGACCTGCGTAGGTATGTGCGGGCCATCATGGAGCGAAAACTTCCCAACGTGGTCGTCGCGTCCTTCCGCGAGGTCGACCCCAGCGTGCCGCTCCGCGTCGTAGAGCGGTTGAGCGCATAGCAGATCAGTGGAGTGGAAAATGAACGCCCAAGTCTTTCGAGGTCGCACAGTCGCTGACGCACATCGAGCCGCCGTGGAAACACTCGGACCGGATGCCGTGGTGATCACCACACGTCCGGTCACGGGGGCAGGAGTCCGTGGATGGTTTGGCGCCTCCGACGTCGAAATTGCCGCCGTTACGCCCGCGTCCACAGGAGAGCACGAAAGCATGAACGCCCACTCCACGCTCCAATCCAAGGCCGTACGATTTGCCCCCGGTGTGTACGCACGATCGGCGTCGATTCGCCCAACCTCGGACGTCGCCGCCTTGCGCGCAGAACTCAAGTGCGACATTCGCGCGCTCAAGACTATGATATCCAAGGGCGAGGACTCTGGAGTCCTGGCGGGCGAGCTTGCTCAGCTGCGCGAACTCATCGAGGGAATCGCGGAGCCACGACTTCGAAGTGACAAAGTCACCAATCGACTCCGGGCCATGGGAATTGAGGGGCCGGCCGCGACCTCGATATCGCGCGTCTTTCGCGGAAAGCAGCCGGCAGCGGAAGCGTTGCGAACCGAGCTCTCTCGCGGTCTGCACGTAGCCCCTTGGCCGCTGGACGCGGAGATGTCGCTCATTGCTCTGGTCGGACCGACCGGGGTCGGCAAGACGACCACTGCGGCGAAACTCGCCGCTCAGGCTCGAATGGCCGGGAGAACGGTCACTCTCGTCGGTTGTGACTCATTCCGTGTCGGTGCTTCGGAACAACTGGCCCGTTATGCTCGCCTGATCGGCGCCGAGCTCGCGTCTGCAAACACGTCCGACGAGTTGGCCAACATCGTTCTCGAAGCGCGAACCAACGTGGTGATTGTGGACACGTCCGGTCGCTCCCCTACGGTCGACGGAGTCGAGCTTGCCCTCATCCCACCCCGCCGTGGAACGCCCAGCCAAGGGCGCACTCGCAACGTGCTCTTGTGTGTTCCGGCATCTCTCCGTGCTGTCGACGCATCCCGCGTAGCACGCACGTTCAACGCGTTGTGCCCCACGTCTTTGGCGATCACGAAGATCGACGAAACGAACGCGCCCGCCGGCATCGTCCACGCGACATGGGCGTCCAAACTCCCAATCTCGGTTCTCTGCTTCGGTCAACGCGTACCGGAAGACGTCTCTTCTGCAACAGTCGAGGTTTTGGTGGACCACGTAGCACCCAAGAAGGCTGCATGACCATGAGCAATCTCGGAATGGTTCAAGCGGAGGCTCGCGCCCGTCGAAGCATGGATCGAGCGGCATACGACCGGTTCCTGCCGCTCGTACGCCGTACGGCGATGCGCCTGGCGAGGCGCGTGCCGTCGAACATTACGGTGGCTGACCTCGCGGGCTACGGCTGGATCGGTCTGATGGAGGCCTATCAGCGCAGCGCCGAAGACATGCCCGATGAAGAGTTCCAGGCGTATGCGCTCTATCGCGTTCGAGGCGCCATGCTGGACTACCTTCGGAGCCTCGATCCGACCACGCGCGATCTACGCCGCGCATCTCGCAAGGTAACGCGCGCCATTCGAGATCTTTCGCAGAAGCTCGGACACGAGCCGGAAGAAGAAGACATCGCTCGAGCGCTGAGCATCGATCTGGTTGCGTATCGAGAATTGCTCGAGAAGATCGCTTCGGCTGGCATGGCGCGTCTGGAGATGCTCGATCTCGATGATATGGATCTCGAAAGCGCCACCGAGACCGTGGACGACGAGGTCGCCAGACGACGACTGGCTGACGCTGTCGCGGACGCCATGGAGAAGCTTCCTCAGAAGCTGCTTCACGTGCTCGCGCTCTACTACCAGGAGGGGTGCACCCTTAGGGAGATCGGTGCTGTGCTCGGTGTCGGAGAATCGCGCGTCTCCCAGCTGCATACGGAGGCGATTCATCGGCTCCGTGCCTGTGTAGGGAGAGAGTAGACGTGACCGAGGGCATCTACGTCGCATTGAGTGGCGCCCTCGCTCAGGCCGTCAGCCTCGAAACGACGGCTGGCAACCTTGCCAACGCCGGAACGGACGGCTATCAGCGCACGCTTCCGCAATTTCGAGAAGAGCTCTCACGCGCAGGTGCGGGTGAACCAGCGTCCCACTATGCAAGTGTCGGTGGAACGAGCCTTGATGTGACGCAAGGCGCGTTGCGTCCCAGCGACCGAGCACTCGACGTCGCGATGCCGGCCGGTACCTATCTGGCCGTCTCCAAGGCAGGGGCGGAGCGTTACACGCGAGCTGGCTCCCTTTCTGTTGGCGCCGATGGACTGCTACACTCGCCTGGCGGCGCGACTGTCGTGGGCGAGGATGGCAAGAGCATCGCCATCCCGGGCGACGCGAGCGCGGCGCGGGTCGACACCGATGGACAAGTATTCGCTGGCACGCAGGCCGTCGGGCGACTGAAGCTTGTGAGCTTCGCAACGCCTTCGGAACTCGCTCACGATCAAGGAACTTTGCTGATAGCCACCCCCGCCGCCGGCGCCATCACGGCATCCATTGGTCCGCTCGCGCTCCGACAGATTGAGGGGTCCAACGCAAACGTCGTGACGGCCATGACGGATCTGGTGACTGCCACACGAACGTTCGAGGCGTTTCAGCGAGTCATTGACACATTTCGCGACGAAGACAGGCGCGTGGTGACCACAGTCCCGGATGCAAGCCAATGAGAACTGTCCCCTCCAAACCGCCCTCTCAGATCGCTGACGATCCGGAACGAGTCACGCGAGCCGACCTGGCGCGGATCGACACAATATCGTCCCTGCTCGGTACGCTCAATGATCCACGCGCCGGGGCAGATGTCCTGGCTCGTCACGCCAGCGAGATTCCCGCGCTCAAAGCCCGTATTTGTCGACGATTCTTGCGCGCCAATCCAGAGTTGACTCGCCACGGTCTCGCCCAGCAGATTGCCATCTTGGGAAACCGAGTGATCGAAGGGATACTCCTCGAACTGCTCGAAGACGTTGTCGCGCTCCACAGCGACCTACAACAGACCAAACGATAGCGAGCGAGAAATTCGGCTCGACTCTTGCGTGTCGAACACGACATGCGTGTCGACGGTCTTGTCGGGGATGCAACTCGGCGCAGTTCATCACGCGAGGTCGCAGCAGAGCGTACCCCGACGTCCATGAGCGAGATTCGCGGCGCACTGGCTCAAGCCGTGCGCGACGTGACAGGCAGTACTCCCTCTGCGCAGACTATCGACGTCCTCTCAGCGCAGGTCTCTCTCGAGACGGCGGGGGGTCGGTCGATGTACAACTTCAATTTCGCCGGAATCAAAGGCGCTGGCCCCAGCGGTCTGACCGCGGAGTACAACACACACGAAGTGATCGGCGGACACGACGTCACTATGAAGCAGGGCTTTCGAGCGTATTCGTCCCTCTCGGAGGGCGCGCACGACTACATATCGGTCCTTCGTGGGCGCTTTCCTCAGGCCTTTGGTCTGGCCGTAGCTGGAAACGTGAACGGCTTCGCCCACGCTCTCAAGCAGGCTCACTATTACACTGCAGACGAAGGACAGTACGCACACGGTCTGCGCGCCGCCGTCGGGGTGCAATCGGATACGACCATCGCGGCGCCACCCCTCGCGCCGGTGCCAACGGGCCTCGCTACGTCGACCGAGCTCTCGCGCGTCCTCGACATGATCGCATCGACGGCGGCGCGAATCGCCGATCCAGATCCGAAGGAGTGACGCGACTCAAGGAGCGGGGCGTTTCGCCGTTCCCTCAAAGTGACCGCGCGGGGCCACCCGACGGCCGCGACGGTGCCATGAGGGCGCCCGTTCAAACTCCACGAAGGAGCCACTGCCATGTCCATCTACCTCCAAACTAACACTGCCTCGCTCGTGTCCGAGCAGAACCTGCAGCTCACGACTCAAAAAGAAAACTCCACGTTTACGCAACTGTCGAGCGGCTATCGGATCAACAGCGCGGCCGATGACGCTGCGAGCTTGGGTATCGCCAAGAAAATGAACGCGCAGATCGAGTCATTCTCGACCGCGTCGCAGAACACGAGCGACTCGATCAGTATGGTGCAGACGGCAGACGGCGGGGCTGACCAGATTACCAGTCTCCTCACCCGTATGCGTCAGCTCGCGGTCGAAGCCACCAACGGCACGATGAGCTCCGACGACATCTCGAACATCAACAGCGAATACCAGGACGACTTGTCCGAAATAAATCGTGTCGCGAGCGACACGACCTTCAACGGCAAGGTCCTCCTCGATGGGTCTCAGGGCACCGTCAATTTCCAGGTCGGGATCAACGCTTCGGCAGCAGACCAAATCGCGGTCAACTTTTCCCCGTTGACTTCGGATGGTTTGTACAGCGGTGCCCAGACGAACGGCTTCCTCGCGGCGGGGTCGACCGCCCCAGCCCTGACGGGGTCGAAGGTCAACGACGCCAACATCCTCCAGACTATTGACGCTGCGATGGCGCAGGTGGCCAGCGTACGAGCCGGGTTCGGAGCCAACATCAATCGGCTCACAGACGCCAACAACGCGATTACGTCCACATCGACGAACCTGAGTTCTGCCCTCGGCGCCATTCAGGACGTCGACGTCGCCCAAGCCACATCGGACT
>Ga0326728_10003126_pt1 | contig 52615 bp, 39 predicted proteins | sample MB3enrmetagenome_FD_207602 | JGI IMG/M metagenome (GOLD analysis project Ga0326728, IMG submission 207602) | Lab enriched peat soil microbial communities from McLean, Ithaca, NY, United States - MB31MN | ecosystem: Environmental > Terrestrial > Soil > Wetlands > Peat | place: USA: New York... | reverse complement strand
GCCCGTTTCGGATTTCAAGGGAGTTATGGTTCGCACTTTGATTTTGCGATCCTCGCCGACGCCGCCGCGACCTCCGGTTCGGTGGTGCGCGACGTTTACCTCAACGTAAGAATCAAGCCCGAGTTTCAATTCCAGGCCGGCCAGTTCAAAGCTCCTTTTGGCCAGGAAACCGGAATCGGCGACACCAGCCTCGATTTTATCGAACGCGGATTTCAGTCCATGTTGTACCCGTCGGCAGCCTCGGCGTACCGCAGCCCCGGCGTGGCCCTTCATGGGGACATTTCCGGTGGTGTCATGCAGTACTGGGTGGGCGCGTTTAACGGCAAGGGATATGCGCTCGCCAACACGACCAATCAACCGGAAGTGATTGGGCGGCTTCGCTTCTATCCGTGGCGCAAAACCAAGAACGACTGGCTCAAGCAGCTTGCCTTTGGCGGGTCGGTTGACTTTGCCCGCTCACGGGGTCTTTCCGGGGATCAGAGTTTCAGCGGCACGCTGCCCGATGGCGCTTATACGTTCTTCCCGCAGTTCGCCATCAACGGAGACATCCAGCGCTACAACGGCGAGTTCACCTATCTCAAGGGGCGCTTCTCACTGCGTGGCGAATTCGATCAACTCGATATGGACCGCACGAATGTCGGCTCGGAGACGCCGGGAGGGCTTGGGTTCCTAAGTCTTCCGACCATCAGAGCCAAGGCATGGGACCTCAGCACAACTTACTTGCTGACGGGGGAGAAGCGGCCGGAGAACGGTACTCCCCGGGTCAATCGTCCAATGTTCGGCCCCGATACTCCAGGCGGCAAGGGACGTGGCTGGGGAGCGTGGGAAGTCGCTTTCCGATTCACCGGTATTCAGGCTAAGGAACCGGGTGAGAGCTTCCTGCAGTATTACGCGCCGGGTTATGTGCCCACGTTTGATTACCACACCAACGAGTACACCATTGGGCTCAACTGGTATCCCAATTATTGGGTCAAGTATGTGGTCAATTTAGGCATTGATCAGTTGAAGGACCCCAGTATAACGGGCGCGGAGCCGCAGAACTACTACGTGGTCATGCAGCGCTTGCAGTTCAGATTCTAGGGTAAGTCCGTTCGGGCGTCGGTTTGGGGATGTGAGGGTTAACAGTTTGGCAGTGGCCGGGGCTGGTCGCAGCAGGCCCTGAAGGTAAATCGCAGGAGGGAATTCGATGAGACCGAGGATTCTGCTAACGATTCTTCTCGCCGTACTATTTGTGATGCTGAGCGGCTGCGGGGGCGTATCCAACTGCCCCGTGTGCGGCACAACCTCCGGCGGCAGTTACGCCGTCATCGACATCATCACCGTGCCAGAACATAATCCCACTGGCGAACCGGGCGGACCGTTCAACTCCTTCGACATCAGCTGGGTCGCGAAGAATCCCGCCGGCACGGGCGACAATTTGGACTACGTTTCCGACCGCATCGGGTTGGCCGTCGATGTTTTCGACACGACCACCAACCTTGCGGTGAACGCGATTCAAGGGACGAACGCTGTTACGGACGCCGGCAATGGGGCCAGTCCGTGCCTGCCGGATGCGTCTGGCAACGACGTGATTCCGCCCATCATTTCCTCATTTGGCAATTTCACCCGGTTTGGATGTAGAACCGATTTATCCTGGGAGGGAGGGCCGACTTTCCATCTCAGCCAGGGTTTTGGCGCCAACCATCACTTTGGCGGATTTCCCGGCGCGCAATGCTGCGCTGCACGCGCCAACGGCGTCAATCCAATGTCCGGTCCGGATGGCCTCGAAGTGAGTGCGGATGGCAAGATTTTGTTCGTCGGAAATGGCAGCGCTTCGGTCGTGGTTTTCGATTTGACTTCGATGAACCTCACCACGAATCCGCCGACCCCGCCCAATGTGATTGCCGATATACCCACCGGTGTTTCGGCCGACTATGACGGTCCGCTGGGCATCGCTCCCTGCGTCTCCTCCTGGAACGGCGGAGCCGGCGCCGCTGCGGATTGCGGAGATGACCGGGCGGACGAAATGTCATACGATAACGTGCATCATGTTCTCGCCATCATCAACGGCGACCCGGGTTTGCCTTTCGTCACGTTGATCGATATGCAGTACATCGTAGGCGCAACACCGCCGAGGACCTCGCCCTCGGACCCGACCGGGCTGGGGGATTTGCACTGCTTGCCGCTCGATCCGACGTTGGCTTACGGCCCCTACGCTGCGGCCTCGCAGATCAGCGGTGATCCCGTGGATTTTCCGACTTATCCCTCCCAAGCCCTTTCCCAGACTTGGGTGATACCGCAGGCCGGCGCTTCGTTCAACCCACCCCGCTGCATCCTAGGGCAGATCTATTATGACGGCGCGGGAGGAGCGGCCTCCGGAGGACTGGGACTTAATAACCCGCCCGTTCCGGTTGACACCGTCGGGGGTACGTTCCCCTGCCCCGATCCGTCCAATCCCGAGATCTTCAGTGGCGTTTCCGGGTCGCCGGCTTCGCTCGTCCCTGGAATCGGGACTCTCCCGGCTGGCGGCACCTACACCATCCCCTGCCACCACGGCCCCATCCTCGACCAGACAGCAGGGACCTTCTGCAGCCAAACTGCCCCCGCCAGTAGCTGCGCTGGCGCTTTAGCGCCGGCCGGGTTGGGAGGAATGGCTTGGAACCCTACGACCGGCCACTTGCTGCTGGCGAATGAGAATTCCATCGGCATCACCAACATTGGAAACATCGATGAAATCGATCCGCAGCTTACAGACACCAGTTGCGGAGGGGTCTCGTGTGGTCCGGTAGTAGTCAATAGCTTCGTGATGCCGAATTGCATGCCGACCAGCGTGGTTCAAGGTCCGGGTAACAACTTCCTCATAGGTTGCGCGGACCATGATGGCGAGGCGTTTCCTCCCAACGAGTACGTGATTGATGGAACTTCGGGCACAATCCTCGCCGAAATCACCAACGTCGGAGGCGTTGACGAGATTTGGTATAACCCTGGCGACAACCGCTACTACACGGCATCAAGAGATATGCCCAATGGCCCGGTCATGGGCGTCATTGATGCTAAGACGAACCTTTGGCTGCAAAGCGTTACGACCAATGCCAATTCGCATAGCGTGGCAGTCGATCCCAACAATAACCATGCTTTTGTGCCCATGCAGTCCGGCGGGATCTGCACCACGCAAAGCAGCAACGGCTGCGTTGGTGTCGTCGCGCAACAGTGAGCCCGAGCTAGAGGGACCAGAGGGCAGGGAATCAGTCCGGCGGACTCGGGGTTTTCGGAGAGCGGCCAGTGCCGATGCAGGCTGCGGGACGGGCGAACGTGGTATAGTTCGCCCTAGACCCGAGACCGGCTCAGAATTTGGCATGGGTGGGGTAATCTATGGAGACCTTTCGTAGGGCAGTGGTGCGGAGTTGTGGATTGGCCGGTTCAATTCTGATCGGGCTGGCAAGCGCGAGCGGCCAACCAGCGCCAAAACCCACCGACGTCCCTGCAACCATAATCGCCCACTTGCCTTTGCCGCAGGCGACCGGAAGTCAAATGTTGCTGCAGAAGGAGAACGCGAAACAGTACCTCTACATTCAACAGGCGGCCAAGCAAGGCTTCATGATCGTGGACGTGACTAGGCCGGAGAAGCCGAGCCTTTTAAAACGGACGGCGGAATCGAATCAGTCCACTGCGGGAAACCTGGAGATGGTTAGCCCCGATGTGGCGATCGCGGAAGCTCCGGAAAAAACGCCGACAACTCTGACCAGCAGCAACCGTCCCACCGAAACCGTTCGCGTGCTCGACTTGAGCGACCCGCGCAATCCGAAAACCCTGGAGACGTTCAACAAGGTCGCCAGTATTCTTCCGGACGGCGGCCACGGCTTGATCTACCTCACCAATAACGAAGGCTTGTGGATTCTCCGTTACAATCGCCCGGCCTTATTGGAGCCAGCCAAGAAAAAGCAGCCCTGTGACTCCGAATCCGAGATCATGGCCATGCCGCCGGACTGCGACTAAGGGCTAACCTGAACCAAAGCGGATCTCGCAGCAACCCTGGTGCTGTAGAACCTAGCGTGCCGGGCACTCCTTCTCGATGGTCTTGATGGAGGTGATAGTTAACGTTACCGGGGATGGAGAGCCCGCTCTTGCTGAGGTGTCGGAGCTTGTGCTCAGCGACGGTGACTCCTTCCCGATTACTTCCACTTGTTGTCCCAGGTACTGGTGGAGTTTTATTTTGCCAGTAGCCTGAAGTTCGTAGGTCACGGCTGGATACTGCTTCATCAGTATGTAATCGCCGCTAAATCTGCCGACACAGCCCTGCACGGTTTCCTGTCCTTTGGAATCCTTCGACTTCTGCTGGCTCGGGTTGCTGGGATTGCTGCTTTGTGCCAAGAGAAAGCTGCCCGAAAGCAGCAGAGCGCACCACAACTTTTTCATGGAGATTTCTCCTCTCATAGAATGGGATGGCAACGCTCTTGCGCCAGTTGCACTTAATCTGAGGGGCAGAGAGAGGGCTACTTGACGCGGGTTTCCTGATAGTGCAGTTCCTTCCATTGCCCGGCGCGCTTCACCCAGAGTTCACTGATGTACACCCGCGAGTAGCGCACTTGCGCCTTGGGCGGGAACTGCATGGTGCTTTCGTAGATGACCAAGGCGGCATCCGGCCCCAGCGGAATCAGCTTGAGCCCCCACAGCGTGTAGTTGAAGACGTTCGTGTCTGCCAGTTCGTTTAAAGCCTGAATCTTATTCCGCTCGCCCCTGCCGTCGACTTCGACGCCCTGATAGTCGTCCGCTAACAATTCGGCATAGCCCTTCTTGTCCTTGTTCTTCAGCGCGTCCCATTCAGCTTTGATCTTCGATTCGAACATATCCTTCAGGCCCGAGTCGGCGGAGACGCTAGCGGATTGCCGGCTTTCGGCGGATTTAGGCGGCGTGGCGGGTTTTTGCGCGAGGGCAAGAGACGTCAGCCACGCAATGCAAAAGAAGACGAAGCAATCCCGCATAAATCCTCCGAAGCGAAATGCAGCGAATCCTATCGGGTGCGCGCCAGGTCCGGCGCAACTGAACCCTATTGCAAGTCTTTGACTTTCTTTCTCACGGCTGCGAGCAGCGGCGAAGGCAGTTCGGGATAGCCTTCCTGGACTGCAAACTGCTGGCCATCCGTGTATATCCAACTCAAAAAATTGCTTAACGCGGCGGCACGAGCGGAATCGGCGGATTGTGTGCGCAGGTAAATCCAGGTGAAACTGGTAATGGGAAAAGCATCAGCACCGGCTGTGTTGGTCAACGATGCGGAGAAGCTCTTCCAGCCGGGCGCCTCTGCCGCCTCGCACGCCGCGGTCATGCTCTCTGCGGAAGCTTTAACAAATTTACCGGCGCGATTCAGCATCGCAGCTCGGGGAATACCGTTCCTCTCCGCATATTGATACTCGACGAAGCCGATGGAGCCGGGGCTGTTCTTCACCTTGTCGGCCATATCGGAACTGCGTTCCGCGGGCTCGCCAACCGGCCACTTGGGGGAAGGCGTGATTCCAATTTGGGCACGAAACTTGGAACTCACCTTGGAGAGAAAGTCAGTGAAGACGTAGTTGGACCCCTTGCCTGCGGGGCGGTTGATCACTTGGATCGGAAGATTGGGCAAAGTGATCTCCGGATTGAGCTTCACGATTTGTGGCGCATTCCAGGTCTTCACATCGCCGAGGAATATCCCGGCTAACACTTCCCCCGAAAGCCGGAGTTCCTGGTGGATCTCGGGAAGGTTGTAGATGGGAACGATGGCGATGAGCACGACCGGCAGTTCGATCAAACTGCCCTCTTTCCGATCCTTCTCCGTAAGCTGAGCTTCCCCGGCGGCAAAATCCCCCACGCCATGAGAGATCTGCTTGATCCCTTCGCTGGCGCCGACCGGGAGGTATCGCATCTGCATGTTGGGGTTGCGCTTGCTATACTCCTGTGCCCACCGGGTGTAAAGAGGCGCCGGCACAGTCGATCCGGATCCCACCAGGACAACCGCGCTTTGGGCCCGGGCAGGAGCGCTGCGCAGCCCCAGAATAAGAAGGGACAACAAACAGACGTAGAACGAAAGGCTGCTGTAGCCTCGCGCAAACTTTGGCCTTGAAGATCTTGCCCTTGTCTTCATCGCGTTCCCCCATCACGGCCGCGCAAGGTCAAGCAAATCCATGCTTTGGCCACCGGAATTGAAGCTAACTCTGTAAGTTACCACCGTTTTGAGTGAACCTAAACTGTCGCGTAACGGGTAGCTGTTGTCAGACTAGGAACGTCCATCGCACCAAACCCCCGCTCTCGACGAGGGCCAGGGGCGAACTTTCACCCCAACGACGCGGAATAAACGAGAGGGGCGAGCATTTGCCTGGCATTGAGTTTCTACCGGTAAGCTCGAGGGGATGTCGCTTCCGCCGCTAACTCGGCGCCTAACTTGATCCATAGGAAAAGCAATAATCCACTTCAGAGAAAGGTACGAATAGGCCGGCTTCTTACGGGACCTGAACTACTGAAATTGGAGTGCCCGTCGAACCGCTAGCGGTGAGAGAATTTGTGCATCAAACTGCAAACTGCAAAACTGCCTTACTGCCGGGCTGGCGGTAAGCGTACTGCTTCTTTTCTTCCGATCACGCGTTGGGCGCGGAGTTGTTCCGTGAATCGCCAGCGCCTCTCCGATGGGAGAGCCGGCGGCCGGCCACAAACTTCATCTTGCCATCCTCGACGTCTACCACTACGCGGTCGCCGTTATGCACCTCGTCATGCAGGATTTTCACAGCCAGCGGGTCCTGCACCAATCTTTGGATAAAGCGCTTGAGGGGCCGCGCGCCGAAGTTGGGATCGTAGCCCTCACGCAGCAGCAGTTCCTTGGCAGCAGCGGTCAGCTCCAGGCTGATTTTGCGCTCGGCCAGCAGGAGCTGCACCTCCTCCAGTCGCAGGTCGACAATCCTGGTCAAATCCTCTGTGCCCAGCGGATTGAAGATGATGAAGTCGTCCACACGGTTGAGAAATTCAGGCTTGAAGTGCGCCCGGAGCGCATTCATAACTTGCTTGCGTGCCCGCTCAAAATTCTCAGATGCGCGCAGCCACTCGGCAGTGAGTTGCGGCGAGTCGATGTTGGAGGTCATGATGAGAACGGTATTGCGGAAGTCCACGGTGCGGCCCTTGCCGTCGGTGAGGCGGCCGTCATCCATGATCTGCAGCAAGATGTTGAATACATCCTGGTGGGCTTTCTCGACCTCGTCGAAAAGAACGACCGAGTAAGGACGGCGGCGCACCGCCTCGGTGAGCTGCCCGCCTTCCTCGTAGCCGACGTATCCCGGCGGCGCGCCGATCAGGCGCGACACCGCATATTTCTCCATGTATTCCGACATGTCGATTTGCACCAAGGCGCGTTCATCATCAAAGAGGAACTCGGCCAGGGCGCGGGCCAGTTCGGTTTTGCCTACTCCCGTCGGCCCCAGGAAGATGAAAGAACCGATCGGACGCCTGGGATCGGAGAGCCCGGTGCGGGCACGACGGATGGCATTGGCAATCCGCTCCAAGGCCGGATCCTGACCGATCACTCGGCGGCGCAGCCTGTCTTCCATTTCGACGAGCTTCTTCACCTCGCCTTCGAGCATCCTGGACACAGGAATGCCGGTCCACTTAGAGACGATGTGGGCGATCTCGTCTTCATCCACTTCTTCCTTGAGCATGCGCGAGCTGCGCCGCCGGCCGAGCCGGGATTGAAGCTTGCGCATCTCCTGCTCCGCCTGGCGAAGCGTGCCATGGCCGTCACTGCCCGCCTTCGGCAATACCGCGTCGCAGGACTCTGCCTGCTCCTCCAACTTCAGTTGCCCGATCGTCTGCTCGAGTTCGTGCGCCCGGATGACCGCTTCCTTCTCCTTCTTCCAGCGGGCCTTCAGGAGGTTGACTTGTTTCTGGACTCCGGCCAGCTCACTTTCCAGGATTCGCAACCCCTCCCGCGAGTTGGCATCGTCTTCCCGCGCGAGGGCGCGCTTCTCGATCGCCAATTGCGCGGCGCGGCGCTCGAGTTGGTCGATCTCCACCGGCACGGAGTCGATCTGCATGCGCAGGGCGGCGGCGGCCTCGTCCACTAAGTCGATGGCCTTGTCCGGCAAGAAGCGATCGGAGATGTAGCGGTGCGAGAGCGTGGCCGCGGCTACCAGGGCCGAGTCCTTGATGCGGACGCCATGGTGCTGCTCATAACGCTGTTGCAGGCCACGCACGATGGCGATGGTGTCGGCCACGCTGGACTCGGCCACGAAGACAGTCTGGAAGCGACGTTCGAGCGCCGGGTCTTTCTCGATGTGCTTGCGGTACTCGCTCAGAGTGGTGGCGCCGATGGTTCGCAACTCGCCGCGCGCCAGCGCCGGCTTCAACATATTGGACGCGTCGATTGCACCTTCCGCCGCTCCCGCGCCAACCAGCGTGTGCAGCTCGTCAATGAACGTGATGATCTGTCCTTGCGAGTCCTCGATCTCCCGCAGCAGCGCCTTCAAGCGATCTTCAAACTCGCCGCGGTACTTGGTGCCGGCCACCATCGCACCCAGATCGAGCGCGACCAGACGCTTGCTCTTGAGCGACTCGGGGACATCGGCGCAAACGATGCGCTGCGTCAGACCTTCGACGATGGCAGTCTTGCCCACACCGGGCTCGCCAATCAGCACGGGATTGTTCTTGGTGCGGCGCAATAGCACTTGAATCACGCGCCGGATTTCGTCATCGCGGCCGATTACCGGGTCGAGCTTGCCGCGGCGCGCCAAGTCGGTAAGATCGCGGGCATAGAGGGCAAGCGCTCCATCTTTGGTTTCTGAGGTTGGGCCGGCGACTTGCTGGGGGCTGCGAACGGAGATCAGCGCCATCAAGATGGCATTGCGATCGGCGCCGTGTCGCGCCAGCAGGGCTTGGGCGGGATCGCTTTCGAGGTCCATGATGGCCAAGAGCAGGTGTTCGGTGGAGACGTGCTCATCGTCGAGGTCGGCGGCCTCCTGAAAGGCTTGCTCGAGGACTGCGCTGGCGGCCGAGGAGGGCTCAGCCTTCAAGGCGCCGCCGGCCCAAAGTGCTGGCAGGCCGTCGATCTGGCGGCGCGCCTCCGCCAGCGCCGCCTGACTGTCGACGCCAATTTTGCTCAGTACCGGTACCACCATGCCTTCGCGGTCCGCGAGAAGGCTGGCAAGCAGATGGAGGGGCATCAGCTCAGGGTTACCGCGCTTGGAGGCCAGATGGTTGGCGGCTTGCACCGCCTGCTTCGCCTTGGACGTCAGTTTGTCCCAACTCGCGATGATCGGCATGTTGTTCGCCCCTACACGGGCCGCACAACTGGCGGCAGCCGGGGAGTGATGCAAAGCTCCGCGTTCTCTGCCAGGAATTCAGGTGTTAGCGCTTGGAAGCGCCTGCACAAACCGCCGCATCAGGCCGGTAGTCGCCGGACAAATCTCCGGCTCTCCAATTGAAGACCGGCTCGAGCCCTTCGGACCTTAGCTTGGTGGAGTAAATCGGCGCATCGTATGAATGAGCCGTGAACTGGCACCCGTCGTGCTGAAGCGAATAACCACCCGGTGTGGTGGAACAGTTGAGCGTGAAGAGACAGCCGCCGCCTCTTGCCAGCTCAACGCATACGTCCCAATCTTCTCGCGTGCTCACGAACGCTGCCGCCGCCGGCGAAAACATGTTATGAAGAGCAACCGTCGCCAGAAACTCCTGGCGAGTGAGCGTGTAGGGCGACTCTTGAAGAATGGCTCCGGGAGCCAGCTTCAGACGGGGAGTGCCGAGAATGGTGGCGCCACCTCCGTAGTGCTGCTGCAGATATTCTTCATGCCGCATCAACATGGCCCAGTCCCGTCTCCAGTCCGACAGGCCCGAGAGCACTCCGACGCCGACGTGCTCGACACCGGCGACGAGCATGCGTTCATAGGCGTCCAAGCGGTATTCGAAACTTGCCTTCCTGGTCCTGCCGGGATGCAGCAGAGCGTATCGAGCCTTGTCGTAGGTTTCCTGCCAGAGCACGGACCAGCACAGCCCTGCGTCCATCAGGCGGCGGTAATCGCTTTCTTCCAATGCCTCGGCGCTTATCCCGACGAGGCCGCCACCATGATGGTCTAACACACGCCGCAACAGTTCGACATGACGGCACATCGCATCCACTCGCATCCGCGGATCGGTTGCGTAGACCAGCTCAAGAACTCTCTGCCCCTTCTCCTCGACGAGATAGAGCGCCTCTTGTTCGAGTTCGTCATCCGTCAATCGCCTGCGCTCGACCCCGATCCCTTTGTTTGCTCCCCGATAATTGCAATAGAGACACTGCTCCTCGCAGATGCTCGTCATATAGATCGGGACGATCACAAAGACTCGCCCATCGTAAAGCCCCGCTTTGACCTCGGCAGAACGGGCGATGATGGCTTGATCCAGCGCGCCTCCCAGCCCGAATCCTTCGCTCCAAAAGAAAGGGGCGTAGTCGGATGCCACCATGGGCCGGAGCGAGTCCAGCGGTCCCGGTTGCGCGTGGGGAAACTCGGAGACCTCTTTGCAAACCATTTCGTAGCGCTGAGAGAACATGGGACTTCTACTTATGATGATACACGCGGCCAAATACCCGGCACAGTGACGATATACACGAGGGCTTGTGATTTGCGGTCAAGACGAGCCGCACCCCAGCAGCTTGAACATCCTGCCGCGGTTTGGCTTTTCGGTGTGACTGCTGTCCAGTGCCCGTCGTGACCATCGGCGTGAATGGGCCAGACGCTGTGACAGCGGTCACTGTTTCCGATCTTGCAAAAGAGCAAACTAGCTACGGTCGTCCGGCGCCCGCAATACCATTGACGAGCTGGACAGTGGAGGCGCCTCCGACGGCAAATGGAACACCCAGGAGAAACTCATGTCATTCACCAGACAGCAAGCACTCGACTATCATTCTTTGCCGCGCCCGGGAAAAATTGAGGTCACGCCCACAAAACCGTGCCGGACGCAACGTGATCTGAGCCTGGCCTATACGCCGGGCGTGGCAGTACCGTGCCTGGAGATTCAAAAGAATCCGCATGACGCTTTTAAGTACACGGGGCGCGGAAATCTGGTCGCCGTGGTCACCAACGGAACCGCCGTTCTCGGGCTGGGCGACATTGGCGCCCTCGCCGGCAAGCCCGTGATGGAGGGCAAGGCCGTCCTCTTTAAACGGTTCGCCGACGTGGATGTTTTTGATATCGAGGTCAACAGCCACAATCCCGACGATGTCATTAAGGTATGCCAACTTCTGGAGCTTACGTTCGGCGGTATCAACCTCGAAGACATCAAGGCTCCGGAATGTTTCTATATTGAAGAGACCTTGAAGAAGACCATGCACATACCGATCTTCCACGACGACCAACACGGCACCGCCATTATTTCCGGGGCTGCGTTATTGAACGCTCTGGAAGTGGTGGGCAAGGACATCGGCAAAATACGTCTGGTGGTCAACGGCGCCGGCGCCTCGAGCATTGCCACTGCCGAGCATTACGTCCGGCTGGGCATGAAGCGGGAGAACATCACTCTGTGCGACACCAAGGGCGTGGTTTACAAGGGACGCACGGAAGGCATGAATCCTTACAAGGAGCGCTTCGCGCAAGACACCAAGATGCGTACGCTGGCGGAGGCGATGGTAGACACCGATATGTTCCTCGGACTCTCCGTCGGTGGTGTGGTCACGCAGGACATGGTGCGCTCGATGGCGGCGCGTCCGATTGTCATCGCCATGGCGAATCCCGATCCGGAAATTACGTACGAGGACGCGAAAGCCTGCCGCGCCGACGTCATCATGTGCACCGGCCGCTCGGATTATCCCAACATGGTGAATAACGTTCTGGGCTTCCCCTTCATCTTCCGTGGGGCCCTCGATGTGCACGCTACCGCAATCAACGATGAGATGAAGCTGGCCGCGACGCGAGCCTTGGCTGCACTCGCCAAGGAGGACGTACCCGACTCGGTCTGCCGTGCCTATGGAGTGGAGCGGATGAAGTTCGGTCCCGATTACCTGATTCCCAAGCCGTTCGACCCACGCGTGCTGATCTGGGAGGCTTCCGCCGTGGCCGAAGCTGCCATGCGCAGCGGCGTAGCGCAGGAACCGGTCGACCTCGGAGAGTATCGCGAGCAACTCGAGCGCCGTCTGGGGAAAGCCCACGAGATCTCACGGATCATGATTCGCAAAGCGCAAGCCAAGCCTAAATCAGTGGTCTTTCCGGAAGGAGAGAATGAGAAAATCCTGCGCGCTTGTTACAGCCTGGTGGATGAGAAAATCGCAGTTCCCGTCCTGTTGGGCAGCAGTGCGGTGATACGGGCAAAGTCACTCGAGCTGGGGTTGGATCTGAAGGACGTGCGAGTCGTCGATCCAGCAGAGTCTCCGCTGCGCGAAAGCTACATTCAGGAACTCTGCCGGTTGCGGCAGCGTCGGGGTGTAACGGTGAGCGAAGCCCGCAAGCTGATCAATGACCGCAACGTTTTTGGTTCCATGATGGTGCACATGGGGGATGCCGATGCACTGGTCTCCGGGGTCGCGCAGAACTACCCCGATGCGATCCGGCCGGCGCTGCGGATCGTGCGCATGCGCGAAGGGCTGCACACGGTGGCGGGATGCTATGCCATGGTCACACGCAAGGGAGACATTTACTTCCTGGCTGACACCACCGTGAACATCGATCCCACGGCAGAAGATCTGGCGGAAATTGCCCTCTGCGCAGCCGAGACGGCTCGGCGTTTCGACGTCGTGCCACGTGTCGCGATGCTCTCGTTTTCGAGCTTTGGGAGCACCAAACACGCGCTTTGCGAGAAAGTTCGCAAAGCTGTGGATCTACTGCACAAGGCGGACCCGACGCTGGTGGTGGATGGCGAGGTGATGGCCGACGTTGCCGTCTCGCCGGAGATGCTGGAGGAAATGTATCCTTTCAGCTCGCTCAAGGGCGGCGCCAACGTGCTGATCTGCCCCGACCTTAATTCCGCCAACATCGCTTACAAGCTGCTGGCAAAGATCGGTGACGCCCAAGCGATTGGTCCCATTCTCATGGGAATGAGCAAGCCGGTGCATTTGCTGGCGCGAGGAGCGGAGGTGGAAGAGATCGTCAACGTCGCCGCCATCGCGGTTATCGATGCGCAGGACATGGAGCTCTCGGAGCCGCTGGCAGGGGTCTCAAAACCGCTGGTAGTGGCCGACTGAGAGAGGCGAACAAATTGGCTGTGTTGACATGTCAGCACAGCCAATTTTTTGACTCTTGATTTTGCGCAGGGCCGGCGGCGACCAGCCCTATTTCTTCTTGCAGGGCGGCGCGAGATGGCAAACCCCGACCGCTCGCTCCCACTCCCTTCGGATCGAGTTATTGGACCCGGATCGGACGCCAGTTCTGACCGAACCGGGTTTCAGGCCTTGCTCCACTTCGACACCAAGCCATCTTCATACGCGCAATTCGGTCTCGCCTAGCGAGACTGCGAGATCGCCAAAGTAGAGGCAGTAGAGTTCGTGACTTTGACCCAAATAGAGTTTCTGGCGCTCGCGGACTGGAAGTGCATCGAGTTCGTGGATATCCAGTCGCGGAGGAAGGACGATGGCCACGTCGCGAGTCGCGCGGAAGATTCTGTCTAGCAGCGCATCCGCGGGAGGTCTGGTTGAAGAGCGCACAAAGCGGTGGACATGGTCAGGCCCAGTTACAGCCCAGTCAGGATCCAAGAAGGCCGCATCCCCAGGAGGCAGCCCATCCCAGGTCCGCTCATCGAGAATGTCGCCAAGTACGAATGTCACCCGCTCCAACAGGCCCGCTTTCTCCAAGTTCTGCCTGGCCTGTGCTTGATGGGCTGGATCAATCTCCACTGTGATCACATGCGCCGCTACGCGCGCCAGTGCGATCGTCGTGAACCCCGCTCCCGTACATGTTTCCAGCACCCTCCGGCGGCGAAATCGCTCCGCTATATGTGCGGTAAAGCGCCGATCGATGCCCATCCGGAAGGTACGTTCGTCGGCAATATAATCATCTCCGAACTTCGCGCGAATTGCATCAGAGTCCATATTTCAAGCCTCATCCTCCGACCCGGCTCTGTCCTCCTTCATGAATGACGTATATCATGCTTTTCGGAGGGAAAACGGATGCTCTCGACGACGAAAACTCTTGCCATTCTCTTGTTCCTAGCCTGCGCTGGTATGGTCTTCGCGCAGACCACCGGTAACGCACCTGGCACCAGCGGCGGCCCGCAAACTTTCTTGCCGATTCCTGGGCTGGACAAGAGCCTGATGGACACAACCGCCGACCCTTGCGTCGATTTTTACCAGTACGCGTGCGGCAATTGGAGCAAGCTGCATCCGATTCCGAGCGACGCGCCTTACTCCGACCAGTTTTACAATCTGGAACAGTACAACCGGCAGGTGTTGCACGGGATTCTGGAGAAAGCGGCGGCGGATGATCCGTCACGCGACGCGAATACGCGAAAGATCGGGGATTACTACGCCAGTTGCATGGATGAAGGGGCGGTGCAACAAAAAGGGCTGGCGTCGTTGCAGCCGGAACTGGACCGCATTAATGGGCTCACCAGCAAGGAGCAACTGCCGGAGTTGCTGGCACACTATCAACTGATCAACGTGAATGCGTTCCTGGGATTTGGATCGCAACAGGACTTCAAGGACGCGACCAGAACGATCGCGGCTGTGTCCCAGAACGGACTGGGGCTTCCAGAAAAAGATTATTACTTCCGCACGGGCGCGAAGGATGAAGAGATTCGGAAGCAATATGTGGTGCACGTTACCAACATTCTGAAGCTGCTCGGGGAGAGCGAAACGCAGGCGGCAAGCGACGCGGCGGCGATCATGAAGCTGGAAACGGCGCTGGCGAAAGTTTCGCTCGATGTGACCTCGCAGCGCGATCCGCACAACATCTATCACATGATGCCGGTCAAGGACTTGCAGACGCTGACGCCAACGTTCGACTGGCATCGCCTTTATTCCACCACGGCATCGCCGGCATTCACCGAGATCAACGTCGCCGAGCCGGAGTTTTTCAAGGGCATGAATCAAGTCATCGCCGAGACGGATCTGCCGACGATCAAGGCATATCTGCGCTGGCAATTGGCCGACTCGATTGCGGGATCGATTTTGCCCAAGGCGCTGGATGAAGAGAAATTCGATTTCTACGGCCGCAAGCTGCAGGGCACACCGGAGCAGGAGGCACGCTGGAAACGGTGCGTCCGCAGCACGGATGGAGCTCTGCCCGAAGCGTTGGGGAAGGCATACGTCGACCAACAGTTTCCGGCTGCCAGCAAAGACAAGGCGGTGCGGATGATTCACGACATCGAAGCGGCGCTGGATCGCGACATCGACTCGCTGGACTGGATGAGCGCGGCTACGAAGACACGCGCAAAAGAGAAGCTGCACCTGATCGCCAACAAGGTGGGATATCCCGACAAGTGGCGCGACTACTCAAAGCTCGAAATTGTGCGCGGCGACGCCTTCGGGAACAATCTGCGGGCGGCGGAATTTGAGTCGCGGCGGCAGCTGGCGAAAATCGGGAAGCCAGTCGACCGCGACGAGTGGATCACGTCCACGCCGACGGTGAACGCTTTCTACAACCCCAGCATGAATGACATCAACTTCCCGGCGGGCGTAATGCAGCCGGCATTCTTCGATGCGACACAGCCGGATGCGGTGAACTACGGACACATCGGGCTATTCATGGGGCACGAGATCACGCACGGATTCGACGATCAAGGGCGGCAGTTCGACGGACATGGCAATCTGGAAGATTGGTGGACGAAAGAAGATGGCGATAAGTTCAACCAGAAGGCGCAGTGCATTGTCGATGAGTACGAGCAATTCAGCGTGGGAGACACCAAGCTGAACGGCAAGCTCACGCTCGGCGAAAACACGGCGGACAACGGCGGAATGCGGCTGGCGTACATGGCGTTTCTGGCGCGGGCTGCGCAAGATGGCATCGATCTGAAGAACAAGTCTGCCGATGGCTATACGCCGGTGCAGCAGCTTTTCCTGGGATTCGCGCAGGATTGGTGCTCCGAGTGGCGCCCGGAACTGGAGCGGCTGGTAGCCACGACCGATCCGCATTCACCGGACCGCTTCCGGGCGAATGGAGTTCTAGTGAACGTGCCGGAGTTCGGGAAGGCGTTTGGTTGCAAGGTGGGGCAGCCGATGGCGCCGGCGAAGGCTTGCAGGGTGTGGTAAGGCGGCGATCGCTTCCGAGCGCATCTCTGAAACCAGCCGCGAGAGGCAAGCCCTACAAAGGCTAACCGATTTGCGTGTCGCTTGAAAAAGCGACTGGTTTTAGCTTATTACGAGGTATACTTTCTCCTAACTCTCGGGTCTTTTCCCCAACGGAAAGCGTTTCCAGGAACACTCTGCAGGGAAGCCGTGCAGGGTGAATGCTTGTGCCCCGCAGTCGGAACCATGGTCCCAGTGTCTTGTAGACGGAGAAAGAACCATGCACGCCAGCCCAGCCCTTGCTGCCATCGAAACCGCTCCGGAAACTGCCACGCCACCGGTGGAGGAAATCATTCGCACACTCGTCGTGCTCATTCAGGCGAGAAACGCCGAGGTGTCCGCGGGACCTTATGGCTCCAGTGCTTCCCCGGAAGAAGTTCTGGTGGATACGGACGTGGACGGGCACCGGTATCTGCTGGTGCGCATGCCGCGGCGCGACCGCAGCCGAGTCCAGCTCAGTCCGCGCGAACAGGAGATTGTTCGCATGGTGGCCAAGGGGCACCCGAACAAGGTGATTGCGGATGTGCTAAACATCAGCTCCTGGACGGTGTGCACGCATCTGCGCCGTATATTTGCCAAGCTGGGCGTGGGCTCGCGCGCGGCCATGGTGGCGCAACTGCTGGAGTCGGGCGTGCTCGCGTCGGAGCGTCGCGGGCCGTCAGGTCTGCGGTGAGACCCGCTCCGGAACTGAGCTCAAAGGTGGTACTCCGACTCGGGCACAAGCGGCAAGGGGTCGCGCGGGCTGGGCGCGGTCGCCTCGGATAGAGATGATGCGTAGCGTGTGCGAGGCTTACGGTGCGTGATTTCCACCGCCTCCCGGTCAACCGGAGCTCGGCGCAGCAGCCGCAACGCGTTCCCGCCTAAAACCATGGCCTGCTGATCGGGTGGTAAGCCCAGTAGACGAATCTTGTGAAGTTCCAAGCCGGGATGCGTCCAGGGTCCATCCGAGCCAAACAGCAACTTGCGAGGTCCAGCCCGCTTGATGGCTTGCACCAGGTAATCAAACTGCCGGACGGCGGACGTATCCGCATAGACGTTAGGGTAACGCGCAATTTGATAGATCACCTGCTGATGGGCCTTCCAATCGTCGGTGAAGCTGCCGAGATGTGGAATTATGAAATTCACGTCCGGATATTGCGGGGCCAGCATGTCCACGACCTCGGGACGGCTCACGACATCCACGAGCATGGGCAAGCGAAACGCTCTTGCCGCCTCACAGACTTCACGGGTGGGCATGGCGTCAAAGCCGTGCACTTTGATGCCACGAAACCGCCATTGCTTGACGGCGCGCCCCACCATCTCAGAGATTCGCCCAGCATCACGGGTGGCATGAACGAAAGCGAATCCCACCAGCCGGTCCGGGTATCGCGCTACAAGGCGGCCCAGCTGAGCATTCGCTTCGTCGTAATTGCTGTGGAAGGGCGGAATGGCGATCGTCTTGTCGATGCCTGCGGCGCGGGCCCGGCGCAAATAGGCCTTAATGGGCGCGACCGTGTTCCACGGCGCGGTCATGCGGTCGCCTTTTCCGGCGTGGCAGTGACAATCGACGATCATGGGTTTCGCCATTCCGCCCGCTTCTGCCTCGGTTGCGCGCCGCGCAGCTTCGCGGCCACCGCCAGGTACCAAATGCTGGTGGCAATCGCTTTGTAGAAGTTGGGCAGGTGAAATTTCTCATTCGGGCCGTGAATATGGTCGTCGGGCAAACCGAAACCCATGAGCACCGCGGGAATTCTGAGGATTTCCTGAAAAGTGTTCACCACCGGGATGGAGCCACCCGAACGCACGAAGACGGGCAGCGATCCAAAGCCTTTCTTATAGGCAAACGCGGCTGCCCGCACGGCGGGGTGATTACGGTCAACGAGAGCAGGTTCGACGGCAGAGAACGTGCGCAGCGAGGAACGCACGGCCGGTGGAGTAATGCGCGCGATATGGTCGCGAAAGAGCTGCGCTATTTTTTGCGGATCCTGGTCAGGGACCAAACGAAAGCTGAGCTTGGCAATGGCATGTGCAGGGATGATGCCCTTGACGCCAGGACCATGATGTCCGCCCGCTATCCCATTCACAGTCAGCGCCGGGCGTATGGTGGTGCGTTCGTAAAGGCTGAAGCCCGATTCTCCCCATCCGCGTTCGACCTTTGCGTCCTGGAGGATCTGCTCGTCGGGGGGGCCGGTGCGCGCCATGAAAGCGCGCTCGGCTTCGCTCCAGCGCCGCACGTCGTCGTAAAAGCCGGGGATGGCCACGCGCCCGTGAACATCGTGCAGGCGGGCAATCATCTCGCAAAGGGCTTGCAGTGGATTGTGAACCGCGCCCCCGAAATTGCCGGAATGCAACTCATGCGGAGGGCCTTTAACTTCCAGTTCAGCCCGCAAGCCGCCCCTCTGCGCATAACTGATCGCCGGGCGATCGGGAGCCAACATGCGAGTGTCGGAGATGACGGCAACATCCGCGCGCAGTGCGCGCCGGTTCCGGGCAATGAACGACGTTAAGTGCGGGCTGCCAATCTCCTCTTCGCCTTCGAAAATGCACTTCACGTTGACCGGCAGAGCGCGCCCGGTACTCAGGTAGGACTCGATCGCTTTGATGTGGGAGAAGAGTTGGCCCTTGTCGTCACTGGCGCCACGGGCGTGGAGATTATCGTCCTTAAGCGTCGGAATGAACGGCGGCGTCCGCCATTCGCGGATGGGCTCCCCAGGCAGAACATCATAATGCCCATAGATCAGAACGGTGGGACGCGCCGGCATCCGCTGCCATGCGGCGCAGACGATGGGGTGGCCGCGCGTCGGAATTACTCTGACCCGCTCCAGGCCGATGTGCTGCAAGTGGTGGGCCAGCCAGCGGGCGCACTTTTTCAAATCATTCGCACGTTCAGGCTGGGAACTGACGGTGGGAAAGCGGAGGAAATCTTTAAGCTCCGCGACAAAACGCGCGCGGTGGGCCCGTGCATACTTGAGAGCGCGCGAAGGGTTCATGTGTCATCCGGCCTTCGAGAGGGGAGCACTTATGCGCCACGCACTTCGGACGCGGCTCGCATCCCGCCCAGCGCGAACCTAAACGGCTCGCGCTGGGCCGGAGCGCCTCCGGTCAGACTTCAAGCTCGAACTCTCGGGCCGGCTCGCGTCGCGGAGAGACTCCCGCTTTCGGCCGGCCGTTTGCCTTCACGGGCGTCGGTTGAGTCTGGTCCCAAGGCAATACGCGATGCGATCCTGTCCGCTTGCTGAGGCCCATGGCCTGGGCGCTGGTGAGCCATTCTTCCGACGGCTCAGCAATCTCCAGCAACAGCGTTTCGAATTGCGCCCTCGTCGTCTGCAAAATGTGCGGTTGCGCCAGCCAGCGCAGAACCTCGCGTCCGGTAACCCCCATGCGCTGCCGTGGCGAAGTCACCAGGCGCTCGTTGAAGTAACGAATCAACACTTCTTCCACCACGTCCCAGGCATTGTCGGCGCCAAACAAGCGCTTGACATCGTGGGAGTCGAGGATCTTGAACGCCTCTTCGAGCAGTTGCATCACTTCCACGCGCAGCACGTTCAAGTGGCCGAACGACAACCACTTGAGGTTGTTGCGCAGGTCGAGGCCGGCGCGCCGCACAATGGCGACCGAGCCGAAGCTCGGATCGTAGGCGCGTTCGCGGATCACGTCGGAAATGCGCTTGTCGCGCCAGAACAAAGTGACCTGGTGGACGAAGTGGGAGAAAAGCTTGTGAAAATCGTTATTCGCGCGGGAACCCGTCGGGACCGGCGCACCACCGTATCCGAAGATCCGCTTGTAAGCGGCCAAGCGATCGCTCTTGGTATAGCGCAGCACGTCCCGGCGATCGAACTGGTAGAGAGCGAAGGCGCCCGGACCTGCGGACAGCCGTACCGTGCCGGCCTTAAACAGCTCCTGCAGTTTTTGCACCGCGCGGAAGACGCCGATCTTCTCATGCTGCCAGAGGTAGTACATATCTCCGACCGCGACGATGCGTTCGGAGGTGATGGTCTCGTCGTAGGGTTTGACCCCCGGCGGAACACGCGTCGTCCCCAACTCCTGCGCGGCTTCGGGACCAACACCGATCAGGGCCCCGAGGCCCTGGTCCGGAGGCGGCGGAGTCCTGGTGTCGGCGTCCACCGCGGAGGCCAGCATGTCATCAATCTGCTTGGTGATCGCATCGGCCAGTTGCGGGTTGGAGACGAGGTCGGCGGAAAGCTGGCTCGCCACCTGTTCCCGCAGTGCCGCGATGCGGTCATATAAGCCCTGATAATCTTTATGTGTAGACATCGATGCGCCTCCTAGTTCGGCGCGCTCACGCAAGTGAACGCTTCTACTGCGGTCTCGCCATATTGCTCAGTACCCTCACCAGCGCTGCCATGCCAGGTCTTGCTGGTTTACTGCTGGACTGCCTGCATTGCCCGCCGGCCCGGTATGTCCATGCCGACCTGCTGGCCCAACGTGAATAGCTGGGTCAATTGATCGCTCAGATCGTCCAGCGCGTGCCTCACGCGCGCCGTCTTGAAGCCGTCTGGCAGTGCATCCAGGTTCTGGGGATCTTGCGCTCCCTGAACCATATTCATCAGCGTTTGCACCACGGGCAGCAGGTTGTTGTTGATGGCGATCCGGCCACCGTCCTTGATCAGCCGTGGCAACTCCTCACTGACCGAGCTTTCAATTTCCATCAGCACGTCTTCCAGATACATCGCCGGCAGATCGTGGGAGTCCTCGAACTCGAGCAGCAACGTCTGACGCTCGTTGGGCCCGATGAACACAGAATCGAGGGCAAAGCGCAACTCGTTGACCGTCTCAGCAATCACACCGAGCTGCCGCGAGATCAGCACCAGTTGCGTTCCCAGGAAAGCTGGAAGACGCGTCGTACTCAAGAGGAAGTATTGGCCATTGGCCAGCCAGCTCTGCAGCAGACCGGTCATGTAATCGGAAATCACGCGAAAATTGGTAATGTCCGCTTCGTCGTCAACGGAATTGGAGAACAGATTGTCCCGTCCGTTTTTCAGGAAGTAGATACCGTAAATATCGCGGATGGAGCCGAGCGTACCCCCGATCTTGTCCGGATCGGCGTCGATGCTGGGCTTCTCGCTGAATTGAAGACGCTGGTCTCCCAGCAGAATCTTGAAATAGGTGTTCACCCTCAGGATGGAAGGCGGAACCACGCCGAATTGCTTGACGATCTCAACGATCTGGCTCTTCGCCATGTCGCGCAGGGCCGTCACGTACTCAGGATCGGCGGTGGGATCGAGCGCATACAAACCATCCAGCAAAGGCAAGCAATTGTCCTGAGCAACCTTGGCCCGCGTGTAGAGGCTGAGCTGCGCGCCTGAGATTGCGCCGGCCAGGTCGGTTTGCACCGTGTAGGTACGCGGGTTCCATTTCGACTCGATGCGGCCTTCGACCTCGGTAAGGCTGAAAGACTGGGTGAGCGCCCCGACGAACCCTTTTGCATCGGCGGCGTTTGGCTTCCATCCCAAAGCACCGGCGATGGCTTGCGACGCGATCTGCCCCAGTCCCTGTCCGGCGCCACCGCCAGAAGGACGCCCGCCTCCGCCTATGCCGGGCCGGGAGGTAACCGAAGGCGGATAGCCTACCTCCTCGGTAAGAATAGGATAGGCAATCGCGTCCTCCACGTCGCGGGTAATTCTCGCGACCGGTCCCGTCCCTGCCACTTGACGAACGATCATGGCAAAGTTGCCGTCAAGCTGCGCCGGGCTCTGACCGCTGCTTTCCGGCAATCCCCATACATTCTGGACCACGACGTTGACCCAATCGCCATTTTGGAATTCACTCGGGTTGGCGAAGGTGAACGTGACAGTTGTGTTGCCGGGACCGGGGGAGGCGGTGGTGGAGGGGAGCGTGGTGATCGACTTCGGCTGCGTATTGAAATCCGCCGAGCCGGGATCGAAAATTGTATAGTTGGCAGGATTCAACGCGCTGTGCGCGTACGTCGGACCCGACGTCTTGACATTGACCGGATCAGAGAACGTAATTGTGATCACGTTGTTGGTTACGTTGAGGTCGGTCACTGTTAAAGTCGGCATGGTCTGTCTCCTTCTATCAGGGTCATTCTCGATCTCGATCTGGTCTATTCGGCTCGGCCCGAATTCGGACTGCTCTGATTCCGTTGGCGCGAACTCAGTTTGTGATTCATGAGCGGCGCCGGTTGCCCGATAGGCCAATTTGACGCCCAAATGCGCGGCTGCTCAAGTAACTCCCTCCGCTTCCAGGTCCTCGTCTCTAGCTCTGGATCGGGGCAGCGTGATCTGCTGGCCCACGTTGGTAGACTGCATGGAGATGCTCATGGTTCCCAAGCGCTCGGCCAACTCCTGCCAGCAGCTCGCCAGGGCCAGACTGACGGCCTCCTGCGGCTGGCGGCATTCCTCGATCCCCTGCTTCACGCTGTTGGCCCAGGGGAGCCAGCCCCGGCGGCGCTCATTGCCCAAACGGGCCAATTCTCTCAGCTTGTCGTACGACATGAGGTCGGCGGCAGACTGCTGCTCGATCTGGTGAAAGCGCTGCTGGCAAATCGCCAGCGCGCGCCGCGCCCGATCCAGATCCACGGGATGTCCCACGGCCCTGCGCGCATCCAGCGCCGCTTTCTGGGCTTCGTGCAGTGTTCCCATCATGTCGAGCACAACGGTTTCCACGCCGTCCGCCAGGGCCGATTCGCCTTCGGGCGGTTTGTCTCCCAGCGTAACCTGCAGCGCATTCAGCGCGTCATGCAGTTGCTGGAGACAAACTGACAAATCCCGAAATGTCGCTTCCAACGCCACGGCTATCTCCTGACCAGTTCCTTGTAGAAGTTCTCGGTGATCACTCCCGGGCGGGCCATGCGGTGGTTCAATGCAAAGCGCGACGCGCTAATCAGGAACCGCTCCGGGATGATTCCGGGGTCCACCCCCGCCGCGATCCGCCTTGCCGACTCTTCAATCATCTTCTGGTCCTTTTTCTCAAAGCGGATCACTTGCGACAAACTTTTGTTTCCCAGAGATGGGAAAGGCCGAAAACACATGGTGTCAACCGCCAGGGCGCATGCCTTGGGAAAAGTCGCGAGCATCTTTGCCGGAATTGTGCCGGCCCGCGGGTTGGGATAGATTCGCGTCCACGCCCGCGCGTATTGCTTCGCTTCCGTCTCGAAACCCATGCGGCGCAACATCTCCGTGCTAATGAGCAGCCGCAGGTAGGGCGTGGGGTGCACCCCCCTCCGGCTGAACCCGAACACCGCCGCTGGCGCTCGGCCGATCACATCCATCAACGAACCGACAACCTCAGGCCCGCCCAAAAGCAGCGCGCTCATGTCGGCGAACATTTCGCGGTTCCAGCGCACCCAGACAGAGGAGACGAAACGCCCCATGTCGGCCTCAAGCAACCGCAGCCCGACCTGGCGCGGCACGTCCTTGTTCAGCCCGAGATCGCTCTGCAAATTGTGGCTGACCTCGTGCATCACCGCACCCAGCGTCCAGGGATTCACCAGACGGTGGTAGGGCAACTGCACCAGCGGAAAAGGATTGAGCTGTTTGCCCAATCTCCGCATGCGAATGCCTCGGCGGATGGTGGCCGGCGCGAAGCCCGTCTTCATGTAGCAGAACGGCGGCGGCGCCGGGACGGATCTTGCCACACCCAACCCCGTGTATGCGGCCTGGTAACAATCCATTGCGATGCGGTCGCAGCTCAGCAGCCAATCCCCGTATTTCCCTTGACGCTGGCCGAACAGCTCGAAGTAAAAATCCCAGATCTTCTCGATTCCTTGCACCCAACGGTGAGCCCGGTCCTTGCGCGTTACCACCCTCTGCAATCTGGGTGAACTCGGTTTTTTGCTGGCCGTCGCAATCGAGTCGTGAACTTTCTCCGACATCTTTAGCAGGCCACGGCGCAACTTCGTAATCAGTTGGTTGACGACTTGAATGTGACCTTCCGAGGGCGCCGCCGCCCCGGAGCCGAACTCCTCCCGTTTGAAGGGGCGGAGCGCGGCCGCGTGGCGGGTTACATTGATCGATTGTGCCCGCAGCCAAGGCAACAACACGGGAGCCGGTGCAGCAACGGCTTGAGGCCGTTTGCGCGGAGGCCGTTCCACCCGCGTGAATGTTTCCGGCAGCGTTTCGGGCAGCGTCGACATCGGTTCATCCCTTAAGGAGCGTTTGTTGAATTCTTATCTCAATACTTGCCCACAGCAACGGCAGTATGCGGGAGCCGGAGTTCCTTGCGCCGGAATTGCCTGCGCCCCAGGGGCTTTTCCGCAGGTCGGGCAAGGGGGACAACTGCATTGTCCGCCGACCATCCGTCCATATCGCACCGGACGGCCGCCAACCGCGGGAGCGCCCGCGACCGGCCGATAGACTCCCGATGCGCCCCGTGGCGCGGCATACCCTGGCGCCGCCGCACCGCGAACTCTCCAACCACGGCCGCGGTACCGGCCGTAGCGCCAGTGCGGACGGGCCATGCCGTGTCCGATGCGCCGGTGGAATCTGCGCTCCAGATGATGATGGCGGCGAAGCGCCTGGATCCGGTGACGCGGAGTGCCCAGCACGCGGCGTGTCTGCTTCACTAGAGTTCGGACGGCGGTGCGTGGCGTGATGCGGCCTCCCCGCGCCGCCCGGTGAGCGATGCTGCCCACGGTACGCCGCGCGATGCCAGGCACGGCGCGGAGCAAGTGCCGCGTCTGGGGATTGCGGTGAAGCGCTCTCGCCACTTTCCCAATTCCCCGCGTCAACCGAGGCGTGGCTCGGGTCAGCGCTTTGGCGATATGGGGAAGGGCTTTCTTCGCCATGGGAGCGACCGCCTTGGCCACCACCGGAAGAAGCTTACTGGCAGCCATTCCGACCAGAGGCAAGAAGTGCTCGGCGGCCTCGTCTTCGCTCTCGGACTCTGCCGCCAGTTCGCCCAGGTGCTCCATCATGGCGTCTGGATAGATCTTGCGGATGGGGCTGATCTCGTCCTCGTATTCCTCTTCGCCCTCGTATTCGCCTTCGTACTCGTCTTCGCTCTCGCCGAGCAGACTGCCGGCGATGTTGCCGAGGGTGCCCAGCCAGCCTTCGCCTTCCAAGCCGGCCTCGTCTTCTATCTCATCTTCCAGTTCACCCTCCATCTCGTCCTCAAGCTCGCCTTCGAGCTCGTCTTCGAGTTCAGGCAGGGCTTCCAGTTCACTTTCGAACTCGTATGCCATGATGAATCCTCCTGCGAAAAGTGGTCGAACTTTACTGACCGTCGAGCTTAGCGAGCGACTAGCGCATGTCTAAACCAACGAGCTGCGACGACGCCGGCGCGCCGAGAAACGGCGGCGGATACGGCGCGGACGCTTGTACGCGCGGCTGACCTTCAGGTTGCGCCGGATCGCGTGGGCGCAAGCCTTGGGGTTACCGAGCACGCGCCGGATCTGTCGAGCGGCAGTGCGTCCCGCACGCCGGCGAGTGATGCGTATTCCTTTGGAGGCTTGCCGCTTCAGGCTCTTCACCGTGCGGCGCATGATGGTGGGCACTGCCCGGACCCCCGCCCGAGTACTGCGGCGGCGGCGGAGAATGCGAGTGAGGATGGCTGTGCCCCGCATGAGATGCGGCAGGATGCGCCGCAAAGCCCGGCGGTCACGGGGCGAGATCACAGTAACGACGGAGGCCCCGGCCATGGCTTCCGCCTCGCCCTCTTGCGCTTCGTTGGACGCAGCTTCCGCCATCATTTCGGCCAGCGCTTCATTGTGCGTCAGCTCGTGAGTGGCAATCTCGTTGGCCACTTCGGATTCCGATTCGTCCTCGGACTCGGACTCCAGTTCGTCTTCGTATTCTCCTTCGCCCAGAGCCCCGGCAGCCATCGAGCCCAGCTTGCCGCCGAGCGGACCGCCGATCGCCGTGCCCACAATCGGCGCCGCCACTTTGGCGACACTCTTGAGAATGGGAAGAGCTTTCTTGAAGAAGCCTCCGAAGGAGAACTGCTCGGTTTCGCCCTCCAATTCGTCTTCGGCTTCGAGCTCGTCTTCGCTTTCGCCGAGCAGGCTGCCTGCAACGTTGCCCAGGGCGCCAAGCCAGCCTTCGCCCTCTCCCGCTTCGTCCTCAAGTTCGTCCTCGGCTTCGCCCTCGTCCTCAAGTTCGGCTTCGAGCTCATCTTCGCTTTCGCCGAGCAGGCTGCCGGCGACGTTGCCCAGGGCGCTTAGCCAGCCTTCCCCCTCCAAGCCTGCCTCATCTTCGCCTTCGAGTTCACCCTCGTGGAATTCGTCCTCGAGTTCCAACTCCAGTTCGCTCTCTTGGTCTGCCATTGTCCTGACCTCCTTCCGGTTGGTGACGACCTGAGCAACTTAGACCAGAGCGCAAAATGAGTCTAGTCGCATCTTGTGGTGAGCAGTATTGAGGTCGCCGGAAGCGGTTCGCTGAAACAGGGGACAGGAGTGCTGCGAGGATCGGGACGATCAGTTGTGGTGATAGCCGCCCGCATTCTGCCGAGTGAGCGATCTTTGGGACGGGTTCTTTTGAAAGTGTTGGATCGCGCGTTGCAGGTCCTCGAGCAGCAGCCCGGCCAAGTCGCGGCTCACTCCGAGGCGTGCCAGCACGCGCTGCACGATCAGATCGCTGCGGTTGGCCGGCATGGGATATGCGGGCACCTGCCAACCCCTCACACGCAAGCGGTCCGCCAGGTCATAGAGACTGAAGCCGGGATCTTGGCCGCGCTTGAGGGTCCACGTGCATCCAGGAACTCCGCCGCGCCCATCGTAGATCAGATCGAACATGCCTAACTTTCTGACCTGATCGGCAAACCAGATTCCCACGTCGGCACAGCCCTGGGTGATCTTCGTGTAACCTTGGCGGCCCAGCCGGATGAAGTTGTAGTACTGGGCGACGACCTGCCCTCCCGGTCGCGAGAAGTTGAGCGCGAATGTCGGCATGTTGCCGCCGAGGTACTTCACGCGGAAGATCAGCTCTTCCGGCAGGTCTCCGGTTTCACGCCAAATGGCCCAACCACACCCCAGTGGGGCAAGACCAAACTTGTGTCCAGAAGCGTTGATCGACTTGACTCGCGGCAGGCGAAAGTCCCAGACCACCGATGGCTGGATGAAAGGCGCGATAAAACCGCCACTCGCCGCGTCCACGTGAATGGGGACATCAAGGCCACGCTCTTCTTCCAGATCGTCGAGCGCGAGGGAGACCTCCTGCACCGGCTCGTACTGAAGCGTGTGTGTAACCCCGAGCGTCGCCACGACTCCGATGGTGTTTTCGTCGCAGCGTTTAACAACTTCTTCCGGTGACATATGCAGGCGCTGTCCCTGGCAAGGAATTTGGCGGAGCTCAACATCGAAATAGCGGCCAAATTTGTGCCAACAAACTTGCACCGGACCGCAGATCAGGTTGGGCTTGTTTGCCGCCCTGCCCGCGCCCTGCCGCTTTTTGCGCCATCTCGTCTTCATCGCCAAACCGCTCAACATCGCCGCTTCGCTCGACCCGGTCGTGGAGCAACCCTGTGTGTTTGCGGCGTCGGGCGAATTCCCCGGCGCATTCCCGGGCGCGTTCCAAAGATCGGCAAGCATGTGGATGCAGCGGGACTCGATTTCCGCCGTCTGCGGATACTCGTCCTTGTCGACCATGTTCTTGTCGATGCATTCATCCATCAGCTTGCGCACTTCGGGTTCGACCCAGGTCTGGCAGAAAGTGGCAAGGTTCTGCCGAGAATTTCCGTCGAGCAGCAATTCATCGTGCACGAGTTGATACGCTGCCGTCGCATCCGTCTGTTGCCCGGGAAACTTGTACTTGGGCAGCGGATGCAGGAGAGCGCTGGTTCCGGACACGCGGTCGTCAAGGCTGGAGATGATTTCTTCCTTCGAGTGAATCGCCATGGCTTCACCTTGCCCGAGAACATTTGCAGCCGTGAAGCCTCGCGCCATTGCGCGGAGACAGTTCGCAGCTTGGATCGCGGATTGTAGCTCCGGCGATCTCTTCGGCGATAGTCGCCAATTCAGGTTACGTACCAGAAGATGTTGCCTTCGAATGAAGCGCGTCCTGGCCGCCGAGGAAATCCGTCTCTTGCTCGCGCACAGCCCGTGCGGTTTCTGCGCGCGCGTGAGCTGTCCGTCATGCAAGTCGGTTTGATAGAATCGAACGTGAAAGGTTCCGAATGCCGCAAATGTGACCGCGCTGACAGCGACTCATGCGGCCTCCAACCGGTGCACGCAATCGTACGATGCGATGAAAATGCAGTGGCACGACGGTTACGTGCTCGTAAGTTGATGTAAACACACCGTGGCGGTGTAGCTCAGGTGGTTAGAGCGACGGTCTCATAATCCGTAGGTCGTTGGTTCGAGTCCAACCGCCGCCACCATTACTTTCAATGACTTGGAGGATTTCAGGTGGAACCTCCATTTCGTCTGGTGGCGCGGGGGTTGCGGATTGTTGCGGAGTCGTTTCCGCCTCGTCTGCCTCTGCCTGGACTCCGTCAAGCCTGTCCACAAAGCAAACATCAGCACCGGGAATCAGGTGCCCGTAAATGTCCACGGTGACCTGAATGGAACTGTGCCCCATTTGCTCTTTCACGTAGACAATCGAGGCTCCATTTTGGAGAAGCAAAGAGCCGAGGGTGTGACGGAGATCGTGCAGGCGAATTCTGCGAATGCCAGCTTTGGCCAGCACGGGAAGGAATACGCGATGGTAGAGATTGTCGGGGTCGAGGATCGTCCCTTCCGGTGACCGAAAGACGAGTTCGTCGGAGATGTCGTTCTTGCCTTTCAGGCAAGCCTCCAACAAACGCTTGTCTCGAAGTTCGACGAGCACCCGTCGAAGCTCGCGGGATAGATCCACCCATCTCGATTTCTTGCTTTTCGTCGTCGTATGCTCGCGGTGCACGTAGTTGTGCTGCACCAGAATGAAGCGCGCAGAGTCATTGTCATCGCCGCCAAGCTGGACGTCGCCCCACTGGAGCGCTACGAGTTCTCCGCGGCGCAGTCCGGCACGCACTGCCATCATTAAAAGGGGATGGTAGTCCGGGAAAATCTCCTGAGCCGCCTTCAGAAACTGCCGAACCTCCATGGTGGTGAGTGCGATACCCTTGGTTTCGGGCGTCCTGGCCGAGCGCGTGAAACGGCCCAGGCGGGCCGCTGGGTTGAACTCGACAAACCCCTCCTCAATAGCATAGTTGAACAAGCTGCGGATGACGCACAGTGTGTTGCGGATGGTGTTGCGCGATAGATCTTCGCTGATTAGGTGATTGATCAGCGCCTTGATGTCATCCCGCCGGATCTCATTGAGTGCCTTCTTCCCAAATCGCGGGCGCAAATACTGTTCGAGAACCCCTTCGTAGCCCTTCGCGGTTGAAGTCTTGCACTCGATCCGTACATAGTCCTTCAGCCAGCCATCCGCATATACGTCAAACGTAGGCTTCTCGTCGTCCGTAGTATCGAGGATGCTGAGGTCCCCGAGCACCAGCTTCGCCTCAACCTGTCGGCGAACCTGCTCCGCTGCCTCTCGGCTACCGACGCATTTCGCCTTGCGACGCCCATGGTAGTCGACTACCACGTACCAATTGGCGCCCTTCTTGCGAACCTTCACACCCATCAGTCCGTCCCCTTTACGCCTGCGACTAATTCATCCACGATACAACCGGTGTCCATATGGGCCACCTGGTGAGCTTCCAGCCAGCGGTCGGACTCGTTGCGGCGAACCAGTATCTTGCACCCCACGCGCACGGCCGGCAGAGGGTCAACGCAGCGATGGATCCACTCGCGCAGAGTTCGATTCGATAGACAGGCGTACTCTTGGAGTGCCTTTAGGTCCAACCATTCGGGTTGTCGCTGTTCAATCATCGAGCCTACGATTCGGGCCTCTGCTTTGATCTGCTTGTGACGCTTGTGACACTTTCTCCTATATAGGGCGTTCGCGCGCGTGCGTGTGGACGGGAATAACAGGTTGATCCGTCACAAGCGTCACAGAGTCTCTGTTGAACGAGATTCCGAGAAAGCCGCGCCCCGTTCGTTTCCGTTCCGAGACGAATCCGCGTGTTTACTTCTATATAACTGACGAGTGGGGACGATACAGCCTGAACTCATGGATGCTTGCTTAGACTGGATGGCATGCATCTCCATCGACGCCTCTTGGCTGCTCTCATGATTCTATTGGGCGGTATGTATGAGTTCTGGCGGACTGGCCGCGTAACGGGTTTAGAGCTCCCTGGGACCGGATTCGGGAGGTATCTACTAATTGAGCGGCAGATATCGGTGTGCACGGCGCCGGTCGCGCGCACGACAACTCGTGCGATCAGCTATTGATGAGAACGGAGACCTCGAACATGAAGCCTAATGAACCCAGCCGCACAGCCCTGATGATCGCCCGACAACGAGCTGCTCATCAGGTGCTCGATCATGGCTCAATCCTCTATGACCCATTTGCCATGAAGATTCTGCGTGAAGACGAACAGGACGTGCTTCAATTTGCGAACAAACACCCCTTGGCCAGCATCGGACGTCTGTTCACCGCCGCGCGAAGCCGGATTGCCGAAGATGCTTTGTCAAGAGCCGTCGAGAGAGGGGTTCGGCAGATCGTCATCCTTGGCGCCGGACTCGACACTTTCGCTCTCCGGAATCCCCATGGCGCACTGGAGATCCGTATCCATGAGGTGGACCACCCCGCGACGCAGGCATGGAAGCGCCAGCGCTTGGCCGAAGCTCAAATCGAACTTCCGCCATGGCTTATTCTCGTGCCAGTCGATTTCGAGCGGGACGATGTGGGGGAGAAGCTCGTCGCCGCAGGCTTTCAGCAGAACTCGCCCGCGTTTTTCACTTGGCTCGGGGTTGTGCCATATCTGACACTGCACGCCATCGGCCGCACTCTGGACTACATGTCGTCAATCCAGAACTCGGAGGTGGTGTTCGACTACGTGGAACCTCCCGAGGCATTCTCAGAAGAGCTAAAGCAATTAGAAAAGGCGCGGACCGAACAGCTTGAGAAAATTGATGAACGTTCGGACAGTCGTTTCGAGCCGGCTGGCATTGCAGCGATTCTCCGCTCGCACGGATTTTGTGCCATCGAAGACATCGATTTCCAGGAGATCGCGTCCAGGTTCGGCCGCGCCGTTCAAGGACTCGCGCCCGGACACCTTGGCGTTCATGTTGTCCACGCTAAGCACCAATTGAACTCGGCGGTTGTATTGCATTCAACTAGCGCCTCGACGCCCGAATACACCAGTCGGATTGTATTTCCTCGCAGTTCTGGTCGTGTCACCGCCCACCCGGCAATTACTACTTGATCAATAGCTTACGGGCGGAAATGCAAGATTGCTCCCATTAAGTCGGCATAGCGCCACAATTCCAGGATCAGATGGACGGGGAAATGCATGGCTCCATGGGCGTTTAGCGGTACCAATTCGAGGCATTCGCTCTCCGGACGCAGGTTGCGCGATTCGCCGTCCACAAGGAGGACCGTTTTGCCATGTGGCGATGCAATCGGGGATTGTTTGCTTCATCTCAGGCAGGTTCCATCAGAGTAAATCTCTGTAACGCTCCAGAGCTACCCGAACCAGTTGACTGCGAGTTCGCACTTCCGTCTTGCCAAACAGTTGCTGCAGCGTGTTCTTGACCGCGCTCTCCGAGATGTTCATGCTTGACGCAATTTCTTTATTCGATAAGCCTTGAACAACCAGCCGGAGTACGTCCATCTCCCGGCTATTGAGAGAGGGCCGTTCCTTCTGATCGAGAGGCGCCGAACCCGTTCCCGCCGGGACGGTCTGTTCCTCGCTAACGTCTGCGATAATGGCCGCCAGCTTGGGCGTCGTCCCTTCCTTGTAGCTTGAGAACCAAACCTCCGCGAGGAACGATTCGCCGTTGCCCCGATGGCCCCGGCACTGCATCGACGCCCGGAACTGGGGTCCCTCTTCCGGGCGCAGCGCGCGATGCAGTTCGGGCAAGAACGCTGCGATGGGTTCCCCGATCAGACGCCCATCGCGGGGAGCCAGCAATTCGGTCGCGGCATGGTTGGCCAGCTCAATTAAGCCTCCTTCGTTGACCGTAAGAATAGCCGCCGGACTGGTCTCCACCAGTATGCGCGTTCGTTCTTGCGCTTCCTGGCTCAAACGCCGGTTACGCAACACCTCGGAAGTCAATAATCCGCAGCCGCAAAGAGCGAGGGCTTCGAATCCCAGCCGGATATTCGCGTCCGCCGGGTCGAGGTTGCTGAAACGTTCACTTAGCACTGCGCATACAAGTCCCAACAAAACAATTGCCCAACGCGGCAGAAATCCAGCGGCCAGCATGATGGGAAGCAAGTACAAGAAGCCCAGGGCGAAGTAAGGCTCCGTCCACCAATCGACTGTTGCGATCACCACCACAAGGACAGCACTGGCCAGCAGAATCGCGGTCCGGTTCCGGCGATCCCAAATTATCTCCAAGTGAGGCATGAGTTTAGTCGTCACATCCCTTATCTCACGCGAGCTCTTGTTCAAGGAACCCAATCAAACGATTTATCCATAAGATTGGGCTACAAATCAGATTCTCTCACTCCGTCGGCCCAATCAAACGAGTGGCTGGGTGCTTCTCGCGATAGGGATCGAAATACCATCCGCGCTGGCTCTTTTAGTGTCTCCCCCAAACCGAAAATTTCCCATACAAAAGACTTCACGGTCCACATTTTTCTTTCACGGAGGATCGACGTAGTCCGTGAAGCGGTGAATCAAGTTGAGACGTGGGGCGGGACGCGGGGGCAACTCCTTGAATTATGAAGCATGGAACGGCTACGTCTTGATGGCAATTGGTCTTTTTGGAGTGCTCTTGTATATCGGCTTGCTGTACGCGGGCCTGGTTGAATTTATGGGACGCATATCAAAGAAAGACAACCGTAAGAGGCGGCGCCGGAATGTTAGGGCTCGTGGATTTCGAAATCAGCGAGGGTCTGTGTGACCGTCCTCAGTTAAAAGGGAGCGAGGTTCGAGTGAAAATCATGAAATATCCGGTTGACATTCGCAAGAAGGTCGGTGCGGCGGTCGTTATTGCTTTGGCGATGGTTGTTGGCGTAGCTCTTCTGGAATCAGGCTGTAGTCGGGGTGAAGCCACAAACGCCAAGGCCGCGCCGGGCACGAATTCGACCGCTGATCCGACCGTGGACCTTTCGCCGAGTCAGCTGAACTCGATCAAGATCGAGACAGTGGGAAATTACCAGTTCCCGGTAGAAAAGGAAGCGGTGGGAACGATCAGTTTCGCCGACGATCTTTCGGTGGATGTTTACCCAGCCTATCAGGGAACGATTATCAAAGCTTTTGTTGAACTCGGGGCCAAAGTCCAGAAAGATCAGCCCTTGTACACGATCAAGAGTCCCGACCTGATTCAGGCCGAATCGAACCTCATCGGAGCGGCGGCAACTTTCGACTTGACCAATAAGGAACTGGCGCGGGTTGAGGGACTTCCGGGAGTTTCCCAACGGGAGAAGGAACAGGCGATTTCGGATCAACAGACGGCAGATGGCGCGCTCAAAGCGGCGCGGGACGCTGTGCTCGTCTTCGGCAAGACCCAGGCTGAAGCGGATCAGATGATTGCCTCGCGCAGAATTGATCCCGCTTTGGTTGTGCGCAGCCCGATTGCCGGGAAGGTCACAGCGTTCAATGCGCCTGCCGGACTCCTGGTGCAACCGGGAAATCCCCCGGCGCCTTACTCAGTGGCCAATGTTTCGGTCAAGTGGATGCTTGCCAACGTACCTGAAAGCGAAAGCGGTTTCTTTCAATTGGGACAACCTGTCACCGTCAAGGTAATGGCCTTCCCTGATCGCACCTTCAAGGGGAAGGTTTCGAAGATCTACGAAACGGTTGATCCAAACACGCATCGAGTGACAATCCGTTCCGAAATAACCGATCCCCGAGACGAGCTGCGGCCGGGGATGCTGGCCAACTTCGTTATTCGCGTTCGAGGGCCGGTTGAAGCTACTGCGATACCGGCCAACGGTGTGGTCCGCGAGCCCGATGGCACCATGGCCGCTTGGGTCACAACGGATCGCCGCCGGTTTACCGAGCGCATCATCAAGACCGGACTGCGAACCGACGGTCAAGTTCAAATTCTCGGTGGTCTGCAGCGTGGAGAACTTGTGGTCAGCGACGGGGCGGTATTCCTCAGCAACATGCTGGAGGCGCCACCCACCGACTAGATCGGAAGACCAGACGGTCATTTTCGCTAAAAGACAACAACCATGTTCAAGTCTCTCATTGCATTTTGCCTGAGCCGCCGCACCATCGTCGTGTTGGGCCTGCTGTTGTTTACCGGCGCCGGACTCGTCGCTTTCAAGCTGCTGAACATCGAAGCCTATCCAAATCCAACGCCCGTGATCCTGGAGATTACCGCGCAGGCGCCCGGCCTCTCTGCCGAGGAGATGGAGCGTTACTACACGCGGCCCATGGAGATTGGCCTCTACACCACGCCGGGTATCGAGGTTATCCGCTCGACATCGTTCTATGGACTTTCTTTCGTCCGCGTGAGCTTCAAGTACGGTGTCGATTACTTCTTCGCCTACAGCCAGGCGGCGGTGGCATTGGCGCAGAACGTGAACTTACCCGGCAATCAGGTTCCAAGCATCCAGGCCAACAGCTCGACCGGAGAAATCTATCGTTATCAGGTTGTCGGTCCACCGCATTTTGGAATCATCAATCTCCGCACGGTTCAGGACTGGATCGTTGCGCGGCGCTTGTTGACCATCCCAGGCATTGCAGCCATCAACAGTTGGGGTGGGCCGACTAAAGAATTCCAGGTGGAAGTCGACCCTCACAAGCTGGAAGCCTACAGCGCATCCGTGCCGCAGATCCTGAACGCACTCGGGAACGCCAACACCAACGTGGGTGGGCGGGAAATCCGCATCGGCCAGCAGTCCATCAATATCCGCGGCGTCGGCCTGATCGATGACGGGGGCAACGATGATTTGGCGCAGGGTTACAAGGTCGAAGATATTGAAAACGTCGTTTTAAGCCAGGAGAACGGCGTTCCCGTGTTGATGAAGGATGTCGGGAAGGTCTCCGTCGGCTACCGGCCGAGGCTGGGCATTCTGGGCCGTGACACGCACGACGACGTGGTCGGGGCCATCGTCGTACAGCGGCGCACGGAAAAAACCGCTGACATGATTCCGAAGGTGAAGGCGGAAATTGACCGGATCAATCACGACGGAAGTCTGCCGCCCGGAGTCAAAGTTGTTCCTTTTTACGACCGTTCCTCGCTGATCGCTTTGACCACGCACACGGTTCTGCACAACCTGATTTTCGGGTGTGTGCTCGTCTTCCTGATCCAGTGGATTTTTCTCGGCAACCTTCGCAGTGCGCTCATCGTCGGCATCAACATTCCGTTCGCGTTGTTCTTCGCCACGATTATGTTGGTGATTCTCGGCGAAAGTGCCAACCTGCTTTCGGTCGGCGCTGTAGATTTCGGCATCATCGTGGACTCGGCAGTCATTCTTGTAGAGAACATCTTCCGAAATTTTCAGCGGAATCACGAAGAGCGTCAGGAGTTGCTGGACCGGCTGGGCAAAGGCTATTGGGGTCCTGACCCAACGCAAACCCTGGATCCGGCAATGTCAGAGCATGGCTGGACGCACCGTCTGCGCTTGATCCTGATTAGCGCGCTCCAGATAGATAAGGCGGTTCTATTCTCCGCCCTCATCACGGTTGCCGGTTTCGTGCCCCTCTTCACAATGCAGGGCGTCGAGGGTCAGATCTTCGGACCCATGGCCCGCACCTACGGCTACGCGCTGGCCGGGGCTTTAATCGCGACCTTCACGGTCACTCCGGTGATCGCTTCGTTCTTGCTCCCGGCGCGAGTGAAAGAAGTTGAGACGATCGTCGTCCGCACCTTGCACCGTTTGTACGATCCTGCCTTGCGTTTTGCTCTGTCCCATCGCGCTCTCGTCGTGGGAATCGAGTTGGCGATCTCTTTGGGAACCTTCTTCCTGATTGCTCCCCGTCTCGGCAGCGAATTTCTTCCTCACCTGGAAGAAGGCAACTTCTGGATTCGTGCTTCCATGCCCATCACGCTTTTCCTGGAGGATGGCGAGGCAGCCACGCGCAAAATGCGCGAGATTCTCCTGCGGCATCCCGAAGTCATCACGGTCGTTTCGCAGCATGGCCGGCCCGACGATGGGAGCGACGCTTCTCCGTTCTCGAATGTCGAATTGTTCGCTCCACTGAAACCTTTTGACCAATGGCCCCGAGGCCTGGACAAAGAGAAACTGACCGAGCAGATTCAGACAGAGTTTAACAACGAACTGCCGGGAGTCGTCTTCAATTTCTCGCAATACATCGAAGACAACATTGAAGAAGGGATCTCGGGCGTCAAAGGCGTGAATTCGGTCAAGATCGTGGGCCCCAATCTTGAAGTCCTGACGAAGCTTGCCGAACAAGTCCGCGATCAGATGAGCCAGGTTCATGGCGTTACCGATCTTGGCATCTTCCCCGTGCTCGGCCAGCCGAACCTGAATATCAAAGTCGATCGCGAGAAGGCCGCACGCTATGGCCTGAATTCCGGCGACGTAAACTCGGTCATTCAGGCTGCAATGGGCGGCGCGGTAGCGAGCGAGGTTCTCGAAGGCGACCGGCAGTTCGATCTCGTCGTGCGCTACACGCCCGAATACCGGGACAGCATCGACAAAATTCGCAACATTAAGGTCGCATACACAACCGCCAGCGGCGCCAGTGCTTACATACCCTTGAGCGAACTGGCCACCATCAGCCTCGATACCGGCGCAGCATGGATTTATCACGAGAGCGTGCAGCGCTTCATTCCGGTCAAGTTCAGCGTTCGCGGCCGCGACTTGGGCGGCACTGTCGAGGATGCACAACAGCGAATCACGAATAACGTGAAACTTCCATCCGGATACCATCTGATCTGGGCCGGCGAGTTCGGAGATCTCCAGGAAGCAAAGAAGCGACTGGAAATCATTGTGCCGATCAGCTTCATTTTGATTGCCGGGGCGCTGTACAGCTTGTTCAACAATTTCCGCGACTCCATTCTGGCGCTTGCGGGCATTCCTGACGCAATCGTCGGCGGCATCCTTGCCCTCTACGTCTCCGACCTCAATTTCAGCATCTCCGCCGCCATCGGTTTCGTCTCGCTGTTCGGCGTGTCTGTGATGGACGGAATCCTGATGATCACTTTCTACAATCAGGAGCGCGCACAAGGCTTCGCGCCCGTGGATGCGATGTACCGCGCTGCCTCTATCCGCATGCGGCCCCTGCTGATGACGGCTCTCTCGGCTTGCATTGGTCTGCTCCCCGCAGCAATTTCAACGGGTATCGGCAGCCAGGTGCAGCGCCCGCTCGCGACTGTGATCGTGGGCGGAATGTTAGTGGGCCCGATCATGCTGCTTCTCGCCGTGCCTGCACTGCGAATGCTCTTCCTGGGCGGCGAAAATCACTTAGCCGAACACCACTCGGAGGCACCGGAATCACAATGAAAATTTCCTGCCTTGTTCTCGCGGTGATGAGCGGCGCGTTGACGTTTGCTGCAAGTGAGGCCAGTTCTCTCGACAGTGCGAAACCACCCGCCAGCATAATGCCAGGCAGCAAACGCGGGGTCCAGCGTAATGCTACAAAGGCGAATCAAGTGCCGACCCCCGCCAGGGTGGCGAAAACGAATCGGCTGAAACACTCTCGGAACGGGCAAGGGAGCTCTACGAATGCAGCTTCTCGCCGTCCGCCTCACTCCGGGGCAAGGCAGTCCGCCACGGTTGCGAAAAGCGGATCGATCCAGAACAAACCCGTGACCGGCGTTTCGGCTGTTCGGCGGCCGAGTATGTTCCCATCCGCCTCTCCGGCGCTCGACAATCTGCGCCGTCGCGGTCCGAACCCGGCGGTAATTAGCGGACTCGGAACTTCGAAACTCAGCGAGACAGGGGCGATCAACGGAAGCCGCATGAGCCGCAAGCCTTAAAGGAACAGATTCGATGATTCTGACTCGCAAATCGCGCTTCTCTCGCTTACTAACGACTGCGGCATTGCTCTTCACCTCTGCTTGCGTGGTCGGGCCGAAGTTCAAGAAGCCTGCCGCTCCCGATGTCAGCGGCTACACTCCGGCTCCGATTACGACCACCACCGCGACGCCTAACGTTGCGGGCGGGGAAGCGCAACATCTCGCGGAGGGCGGCGACATTCCCGGAGATTGGTGGACCTTGTTTCATTCCAAGCCGCTCAACGACTTGATCGAACGCGCGCTGAAAGCCAATCCCGATCTCAAAGCGGCGCAAGCGGCGTTGCTGGTGGCAAGAGAGGATGTGCTGGCACAGCGGGGCGCCTACTATCCGAGTGTGTCGGGCAGCTTCTCGGCGACGCGCGCAAAGACTTCCAACGAACTTTCGCCCGTGCCGAACGCCAGCGTTTTTCAGTACAGCCTTTTCACCCCAGAGGTCAGCGTCTCGTTCGTCCCGGATGTCTTCGGCTTGAACCGGCGAACGGTCGAGTCTTTGAAGGCGCAGCAGGCGCAAGCGCGCTTCGCGCTGGCGGCAACCAATATCACGCTCAGTTCCAACGTCGCCGCTACAGCCATTCAAGAGGCTTCGTTGCGGGCACAAATTGATGCGACGAATGAGATGGTCAGAATCAACACGAATATGTTGGAGATCCTACGCAGCCAGTATGCTAAGGGATACGCCAGCGAACTGGATGTTGCTGCGCAGGAATCGCAGCTCGCACAAGTGGCCGCTACGTTGCCTCCGCTGCTGAAGCAGTTGGCGCAGCAGCGTGACCTGCTCGCCGTGTTGGCGGGAGGTTTCCCCGATAAAGATCTGCCGGAGAAGTTTGAACTCTCCAGTGTGCAGCTGCCGCAAGAACTGCCGGTAAGCCTTCCTTCGAAACTGGTGGAGCAACGCCCGGATGTGCGTCAAGCGGAAGAGAATCTGCATTCCGCTTGCGCCCTGATTGGGGTTGCGCGTGCCAACCGGCTTCCGAGCTTTAATCTGACCGGAGACATCGGCAGCATGGCGCTCGCCTTCGGCACCATATTCTCCGCCGGTGACGGTTTTCGCGACATAGGCGCCAGCGTCACGCAGCCCATCTTCGAGGGCGGAACTCTGATGCATCGAGAGCGCGCCGCCCGAGCCGCCTATGTTCAGGCCGACGAGCAATACCGCAGTACAGTCCTCACCGCATTTCAAAATGTGGCGGACACGCTGAATGCGCTCCAACAAGATGCCGACGGCCTAAAGGCCGCGGCCGCCTCTAAAGACGCTGCCGCCGTTACCCTCGACCTGGCCAAAAAACAGTTTCAGGCCGGCTACGTTAACTATCTGGGCCTATTGAGTGCGGAGCAAGCCTATCAACAAGCTGTGATTAACCTCGCGCAAGCCCAAGGCAATCGTTATGCTGACACGGCTGCGCTATTCCAAGCCCTTGGCGGCGGGTGGTGGAACCGCCCGGATGTCCCGCAACACTAATCGCAAACAATATCGAAGAGTGTGTCAGTGCGAGATTTTTGCTGAACCTTGCATGCGCGGCTGCATAGCCACAAGCCGTTCGTGGCGGGCTTCGAGGAAGTTGGCGGATTGGTACCGAGCAGTCTTAGTGCAAGTCGGCTTGTCACGTATGCGTCGGTGGATTATGACGGCGTGTGGATGTCAAGCGATGGGGGGCAGACGTGGGCGGCGCAGAACGGGACGGGAGGGAACGTGCTGCCGACCGGGGGAAACGCGGAGCGCGTGGCGCTGGCGATGGACCCGAACGTCTCGACCACGCTGTATGCAGGAATTTCAAATAATTCGACGGGCGGGATGCTAGGACTGTGGAAGACGACAGACGGTGGGAACAACTGGATTCAGCTGGCGAACACGCCGAACCTGTGCGGCGGACAGTGCTGGTATGACTTTGTGATCGCGGTGGCGCCGGGGAATTCAAATGCCGTGTTTGGCGGCGGATCGGGATGGGGGAACCAGTTCTACCAGTCGCTCGACGGAGGGAATACATGGGCGGAGACCGGGCCGGCGCAGAACAGCACGATCCATCCGGACCTTCATGCGCTGACGTTCAGCGCGGACGGATCGATTCTCTACATTGGCGTTGACGGAGGCATGTACAGCACGACGGAGATCGGCACGTCGCTGAATAACGTGACCTCGCTGAACGCGGGATCGGGGCCGGGAACGGGACTGGGGACGCTGCAGTTCTATCCGGGACCGGCGATTCATCCGACGAATGTAAACGATGGATTCGGCGGGACGCAGGATAACGGGTCGATGCAGTACTCGGGCTCGCTGACATGGAACTTTGGCGGGGCCTGCGGCGACGGCGCGCGGAACCTGATCGATTCGCAAAACCCGACCAATGTTTATGAGAGCTGCGTGCAGTTGAGTATCTGGAAGTCGACCGACGGCGGGCGCGCGGACAGCTTCAACCAAGCGCAGAACGGGACCGATCCAAACGGAACAGACAGCAACTCGGAGACATTTACGATCGAGTGAACTGGAGGCAGGTTCGAGCTTCTGCAGGCAAGCGCGCCCCAACCCCCGTCCCCAGGTTAATACATTATGAAAGAGCGCAATGGGGATGTTACGCCAACCATCGAAAAACCTTTTCCGGCTTTGCGGTATAGACTGGCTCGGAGGAGGCCAATCCTCATGGCCGAGGGAGGCGGAAATGTTTGAAACCAGTGGAGCCACCGATGTCATGGAAAAGGGCCCGTGGCAGAAACACGTGCTCTGGTTCGCGGCAGGCTGCTTCGTCACGATTCTGATCTTCTACATGCTCCTCATACCCAGTGCGAAGCGTGCTGCGGCTGAGTCTGCTGAAAAAGTGGCGAAACAGAGACTCTCCGCTGAACTGGCAAAGAACCCGGTGCAAGCTCAACTGGAAACCACGAAGGCCGCATTGCAGACAGCAGCCCAAGAGCGCGACGAGTGCAAGGCCAAGTTTGATCGCCAGACGATCCTCTACGACAACAGCATCGTCATCGACCCCGACAAAATCTGGATCATCCCCGCCGATGTTGAACCGATCGCCGTCGGCGACCATCGCGTCACTTACACCCACTACGACCCGAATACCAAGCGCGAGACTGTCCACTTCTATCCTCAGCGGCAATAGCCGACGGGCGCTCACTCAAAACTCCGGGTCGGGGACGACGAGCGTTATTGATTCCATAACAATGTCGGCTCCCACGCCCGGGTAGACTTTGGCGGTGCCAACCAACCAAGGCCCGGGAGAAAGGAGCCGAACAACGGGAACCGAATTAAGTTGCGGCGAAATGTGTGCGCAGATCGCCGGCGATCCGCTCTGGTGAGCGATCAACTGCCGCTTGCCTGTTAGCCGCAAAGCCGCTTTGAGCCTACCCACAGTTGAGCCAGATCTCTGAGGTTGTCTTTGTATTTACGCGTTACCAAGTATTCCTTCCCGCCTTTTACACGCAGCCTGTACTCTCCCGTCGGTAAAGGTTGGATCTCCTGCACCCCCGAAATATTCACGACGACCGAGCGGTGGATGCGAATAAAACCGTAGGGCTTGAGCTTCTCCGCCGTGGACGAGAGGGACTCGTGCACCAAATAGGATTAGTTCGGGGTTGCAACGAAACGTAATTACCTTCCGCTTGCACGGCCACGATCTCGGCTAAATCCAAGAATAGGATTCTACCCTTTGCCTTGAACGCGATTCGTGGCGCCTGTGGTTTTGCTATAACCTCGAACTGCCGCAAGACTCGCATGAGGTTTGCAGCATCAACTCGGATTACCGGAAGCAATGATGTATCTGCGGCTTCGCAGAACTTGTCCGCTGTCGATTCAAGAGTGTAATCCCGTGTACTCTTGGCGGAGCGAATCGTCGCTCCCCGCAGTGGGCTAGCCGAAACGTCCGCATTAGCGTGAGCGGTTTGCTGAACAAACATCTCACATGCAATCGCCTTCTCATCCTGAATTTCGCGGGCGCTCATGACGGAACCCCTTGTTCTCTCGTTTCGACTTCCTGCTACTTCTGCCCAGTGCTTACTGCTGACGGAAAGCTGGATTGCGCGCCAAAATAACACTCAATGGATTGCAACTTTCCGTTCTTGATTCGGAGATACTCCACGTTCCGGAACGATTTACCATCCTTGGTGTGGCAAAGATACTTCACAAAAGCGTCGTCCGCGCCAGTGGTGACTCGCTCCAGGTCAAAATGTTTAATGAAATCGATCTGTGTTTCCCAGCATCGCGTTTTGAAAGTGCTCTTGCTGATGTGGTCGTCGCCGGCCGCGCTTGTAAAGGTGAAGTTATCGGCAAGCAGGCTATCGACCGGACCCCAGTCTCTCTTCTCCCAGGCTGCGTACCACTTCCGGACAACCTCGTCGTTCGTTAAGTTCGGACCTCCCGATGGGGTGGCACTTCCCGCCCGCGACAGGCTCACTGCACCAACCAGCGCGCAGGCTCCCGTTGCGAGCATATTCCTGCGTGACACTGCGATCCTTGTCATTGATCGTTCTCCTTTTCACGATGAAGGGCTTCGCCCGATCGCGATGCCGGACTGCCCGAACATACGGACCGGTTGGTATGTAAATATATTGCTTGTTGCGACTGATGCGTTCAAGCGCGCTTGCGGTTGCCCGGCGTGCGCAGGGACTGCAGCCAGTCCACGATGTTTCTGATCCCCGCTTTCATCACTTTCGGATCCTGAGCATTCTTTGCTAGCGACGCATATCCTTCGACCATCGCGATCAATAAGCCGGCGGCGTCAGCGGGTTCGACGTCGCGGCGAACGCTTCCGTGGGTCTGGCCCTCTCGCAAAACGGAGGCAACGGCCTCCCGCCAGGCATCGAAGATCGTCGCCAACCGCTTCCGGAATCCCGCGTCCAGAGGAGACATTTCCTGCGCCAGATTGTTCAACTGGCAGCCGCCCCGTACATCCGCGGGCCGAACGGGTATACCTTGAACAGCGCCGATCAAAGCGTCGATAGGGTTCCTGCCGGTCTGTAGAGGGCGCACCCACTTGCCGCGGACGTCGAGGGCGATGACCTCTTCGACGACGGCGTGTCCCAAGGCTTCCTTGCTGTTGAAGTGGTAGTACAGTGCGCCCTTGGTGACCCCAGCTACGGCCAGAATGGTGTCCAGGCTGGCACTCTGGAAACCCGATCGGTAGATCTCGCGGGATGCCGCCTGCAGCAAGCGCTCCCGGGTGCGCTCAGAGTCGCGCAGTCTTGCCGCTCTACGTTTCGGATTCTTGCGTGCTAATAACATACCGACCGGTATGTATGTTATATCATCGGAATGTCAATCCCAGTTGTGGGGCCTGACTTTTGGCTGCTGACGTTCTCGAATTGCGTAAGCTCTCGCCAGTGTGTATATGAGAACTTGGAGAAATAGTCGCTTTAGCCGTTTCGGGATCATCCCACGATCCTGTTAGTCCGCCACTCGCTTTCGCACTCTGAAGTGTTGGACCTGTTGCGTCACGTAATCGTTGTGAACGTGGAACACGCCGTGCTCCCCCAGCTCTCACTCAGCAGGAGTTTGTGAAGTTGCGAGCCAATCCGGCTCTCGATTGCAAGCTAACTGTCCGAGCGCCGAGTGGTACCTGTCGGCAAGACCTGGTGGGGCCCTCAAAGGAGCTCACTGACACATGCCATGGCTTCGCGTGTTCGCCATTGCGTTGAGTGCCCGAAATGCTTGACTCGATATTTGCCTGGCTTCAGCCCGTACCGTAACGGGTCGTACTTGATGCCGATGCCTGAAGGATTCGCAGAGGGATGGACGCTGTACTGTGCCTGCGGGAGGCCACCCATTTCCAGCCGATGGAGTTGGAGCGACCTGAAGCTATATGCGGTCTCGAATCAGGCACACGGTCGCGGTTATGGTCTACCCGAGGAGATTGTGCCTGTAGACAAGACGTCGCGTTTTTCGGGTTAAGATTGGCCGGGACTGAGGTGCTGGTCTGAACCAATTCAGTTCAGTATTTTCTTGGCTCCAGATTTGTCGGCATCGAGGAGATGACGAATCCAACGTCTGCGTTGTCCTCACTGCAGACACGAGCAGGCCACTTCTGTCGCCGGACCTGGGCATTCGCGCAAAATCCCCACAAGATCATAGGCGTTCGTTGCGAAAGGGCTTCGCTCAAACAATCCTCGCTATCCCACCCATGACATTTGGGATGCGCCGCCAAGCAGCGGGCTTAGTTCCGGAAGAATCGCGGCCAGATAGTCACGCACCGAAATCTTCAACCGCCGACAGCTTTCTACGATCGAGAGAATCGCAGCGACCTTTGGCCCCGCCTGTGGGCTGCCGATGTGTATCCAGTTCTTTCGACCAAGAGCCACGGGGCGCATCGAATTCTCCGCCAGGTTCGTACTTAGCCCTAGTTCGGGATACTCCAGGAATCGTGTAAGTTTCCTCCACAGTGTAAGCGCGTATTGGCAGGCCTTGCTAAGTGCGCTGGAAGGCAAAGCAGCGGACTGCGCTGCCTCGATCTTGCTGCGGATATCATCGAGAAGAGGTCTCGCTGCTTCCTGACGCCGGACATGGCGCGCCGCAGTAGTCAACGCCTTGCGACGAGCTTCGGCGTCGACGGCGAACAGTTCGTCCATTCGCGCCACAATCGGAGTTGCAACCGGGTCTCGGGGATTCAGTTGCACCGCCTCGAAAAACTGTCTTCTGGCATGCGCCCAGCAAGCGGCGTGCACCATTGCTGGCCCGCCGATCTGGTCATAAGCCGCGTATCCACCGGTTTGGAGAATGCCTTGGAAATGTCCCAGGAACCGCTTCGGTCCATCGCGTCCGCGACCCAAGCGGAAATCGAACACCACGCTTCCACCGGGGCGACTGTATTGCCAGAGATACGCTTGGTGATTCCGTCCTCGGCCCTCGCGCATCTGCACATCAACCGGGGTTTCATCGGTTTGAGTGTAACTCCCGCTAATCAACTCTCGCCTCATTGCCGCTACCACGGGGACCAGCAACTCGCCGACTTTCAGAACCCAGCCGTCCAGCGTTGCGCGGCTGATTTCCAAGCCGAGGTCCCTTTCCAGAATCATGCTCTGCCGATGCAGTGATGAGTTCCAGATCAGCTGGCGATGAAGGAATGGGAGGCGCACTCACAATGGCTTAATGATTTACCAGAATCGATCGAAACGATCAAACAACCAAGCAACTTATGCGGCAGCGTGTCCCTCGGGGGAAGCCTTCCGGTACCACCGCTTGTGCTTGGTTTTGGTCAGATCGATCCCACCCAACAACAGCGAGAGCTCTTCGTGACTCAGAACGGCCTTGCCTTGCGCATCCCCGGATTGGGGCCAGCTGAACCGCCGTTTCTCTAACCTCTTGGCACAAACCCAGAGTCCGCTCCCATCCCAGACTAGTATCTTCAACCGATTGCGCTGGGCGTTGCAGAACAAGAACAAGTGCCCGCTCAGAGGCTCACACGACAATCGATCCCGAACCAGACCGTACAGCCCTTCAAACCCCTTACGCATGTCGGTGACCCCGGCGGCCAGATAGATCCGTGTAGCTGGGCCTAGTCCAAACACGGCTTACGCCCGCTCCAGCAAACTCATCAGGCGCTCGAACGCACTCGTATCAAAATCAGGATGCCCCTCGATCCGGCGGCCGCCCGACAACACCACGGCCAGCCCACAACTCGGTTCGTGCTGCTTCGGCGATTTCCTGGCAGCCAATTCCACCGGCACCAACCGACCGGCCGAGGAAATTGGCTTATGCCTTCTCTTCCAACGCAGTTTCTTTAGATGGCGATCTAGTGTGCTGAAGCTCAAACCTCGACTCTGGCAAAACTCGCTCCGCCGCATACCGCTGCTCACAAACTCGGCCACCAATTGCTCAACTTCCGCACGGGTACGTCGCGTGGACGCTGACAGCACTGGTTTTGCGGTCATCCGGACACTTCAACACAGACCCCGTCTGTCGAACAGGTGTGTTGCTCAGACGCTTACGTTTGAGAAGCTACAGAAACCAGTTCGCTCACCACATTTTACAGCGTGGCCCGGTGAAGCAATACCTTGAATCAATCCTTTCTGCCTGGGTTTAGCGCGGTTACGTCTTGCGCCGGATGAAGCAAAAAACACCTGTTTTTGAGCCGCCCTAGGTCCCAGTTTCGACCCGTTAAGAATCAACTATTTGGGCAAGTGCCAATAGCGAAGGTTCTTGGGCAGCACTCATCTACCGGTGGACAGGTGGACAAGCGGAGAAACCTAAGGAGAAGGTAGCCAAGTTTGATTTTATCTGGACTTACATCAAGCATTCTGGGGCACAAGCAGCTTCTGTGTCGAGATGCCGCTGTCTCTTAGGAAACGTCGGCAGGAGGAAACATCAGCGGCAATAAATCTATCTCCTCCGGTCGTGAGCACTCCGCGTCATCGTTCGCCACGCGAACTGATCTCTTGCCACATGTCAAACTCAGCGGGCTGCTTCTCTCCTAGCGTGAACTGCCGCACCGCGATTCCGGTGACCCTCGCTCCTTTGGGAAGATTGCGTAGTCTGGAGTCTTTACACCGTCTGACGCTTTAGTGGCGATTTGCTCCCATCGCCCTCCATCTTGTGTGCAGAATTGCTCGAAGAAGATTTCCGAAGTAGTTTTCTGCGTCACCTTGAACTCCAACGTCCCGCAGTGTGGTGCAATCAATCATAGAGGGAATGCATATTCATTAGCCTTCGAAATTCCGCACGGGACAATGTTGGGAAACATGTCTAGCATGAAATCCAGATGGGCTGAAGGCTGACCCGGCTTTGCCGGATCGAGCTGATACTCTGGTTTCGAGAACACCAATTGGCACTTGGCGGGCGGACCGTCGAGCGGTTAGACATGGAGGAAAATGGATGGCAAAGCCTGACGAGATTCGGAGGATCGAAAGGATCGCATGGGACCTCAGGGCCGACGTCGTGAGGATGATCGACGTCGGCAAGGCGGGACACCTCGGCGGTTCGTGCTCGCTCGCCGAGATCGTGGCGGCCCTGTACTTCGCGAAGATGCGCTTCGATGCCAAAGCGTTGGAGGATCCGTGCCGAGACCGCTTTCTCCTCAGCAAGGGGCATTCCGTTCTCATCCAATACGCGGCCCTGGTAGAGCTGGGCGTCATCCCGAGGGAAGAGTTGGGGAAGGTGAAAACCCTCGCGGGCAGACTGCAAGGCCATCCCGACATGATGACTCCCGGGATGGAGGCGGTCACGGGCTCTCTCGGACAGGGACTTTCCATAGGCGTGGGCATGGCGCTCGCCCTGCGGCTCGCAAAAAGCCCTTCCCGGGTGTACGTCATCATGGGGGACGGCGAGCTTGCCGAAGGCCAGCTCTGGGAAGCGGCAATGGCCGCCTCGCGCTACCGGTTGGATTCCATTACCGGCATCGTGGATCGAAACCGGATCCAGGCCACGGGCCCGACGAAGGAGATCTTCGACATTCCCAACATACCGGAGAAATGGCGGGCGTTCGGGTGGAACGCGTTGAGCGTGGACGGTCACGACGTGGGCGCGGTCCTCGATGCCTTGGATGAGGCGGCCGCGAAAAAGGGCGCTCCCACCGTGATCGTGGCGGAAACGATCAAAGGGAAGGGGGTCTCTTTCGCCGAGAATACCGCGACCTTCCACAACGCCGCCCTGACCCGGGAGCAATACGACAAGGCGCTCCTTGAAATAGAAGAATCCAGGAGGAGGTTGCAATGACGCCGCCGAACCTGAGAAGCGCGTATGGGGCCAGCCTTGTCCGGCTGGGGAGAAAGGACGGGCGCGTCGTGGCCCTGGAGGCGGACCTCGGGAAATCCACCCAGTCTGTCATGTTCCAGGCGGAGTTTCCGGACCGTTACTTCCAAATGGGAATCGCGGAACAGAACATGGCCTCCACCGCAGCGGGATTCGCCCTTGCCGGAATGATCCCCTTCATCCATTCCTTTGCCGTATTCGCCTCCGGGAGGATCTATGATCAGCTCCGCAATTCTATCTGCATTCCGAACCTCCCCGTCCGGATCTGCGGGTCCAGCGCCGGGCTTTCCGACTTCGGTGACGGAAAGACCCACCAGGGAGTAGAGGACGCCGCCCTCATGCGGGCCCTTCCGAACATGACCGTGCTCTGCCCTGCGGATTCCATCGAGGTTGAGAAGATGATGGACTGCCTCCTGGATTGGAGGGGGCCCGTGTACATCGGGATAAACAGGAACGATCTCCCCTTCGTGTATCCGCCCGGAGAGCCTTACTCCATAGGCAAGGTGACCATGCTCCGGGACGGGAGCCATGCGGCGATATTCGCCTCGGGGATCATGGTGTCCAAGGCTCTCGAGGCCGCGGTGGCCCTGGCGTCGGAAGGGATCTCGGCGAAGGTGCTCGACGTCGGCACCATCAAGCCCCTGGACCGCGACGCGGTGATCCGCCATTCGGGCGGAGTGGACGCCATCATTACGGCCGAGGAGCACTCCGTGATCGGCGGGCTCGGTTCCGCCGTGGTCGAGGCGCTTCGGGGAGTCACTCACGCGCCCGTCGAGTTCGTAGGCATCCCTGACAGCTTCGGCGTGTCGGCGGAGGGCTATGACGATCTACTCTCGCATTTCGGGCTCACCTCGGACGCCGTCTCCAACGCCGTAAGAACACTTTTGAGAAGGAAAAAGAAATGAACATAGGCTTCATAGGACTGGGCATCATGGGCAAGCCCATGGCGAAGAACCTCCTCAAGGCGGGCCACAAGCTCGTCGTATACGACATTCTCGATGCGCCGGTGAGGGAGCTGGTTCAAGCCGGCGCGACGGCGGGCTCGTCTCCAAAGGACGTGGCCTCGCGGAGCGAGCTCGTCATCACGATGCTGCCCAATTCACCTCACGTGAAGGAGGCGGTATTGGGGAAGAACGGCGTCATCGAAGGGGCGCAGCCGGGAAGCGTGCTCGTTGACATGAGCTCCATAGCTCCCCTTGTAAGCCGCGAGGTGGCTGCCGAGCTCGCCAGGAAGGGAATAGAGATGCTCGATGCCCCAGTTTCCGGTGGCGAGCCCAAGGCCATCGACGGGACGCTAGCCATAATGGCGGGCGGCAAGGACGCCGTTTTCGGGAAGGTGAAGGACGTGTTGCTGAAGATGGGAGCGAGCGCAGTCCTCTGCGGAGACATTGGCGCGGGCAACGTGACCAAGCTCGCCAACCAGATCATCGTCGCGCTGAACATCGCAGCCATGTCGGAAGCCTTCGTCCTGGCGGTCAAGGCCGGAGTGAATCCCGAGCGAGTCTTCGATGCCGTCAAGGGAGGCCTCGCGGGAAGCGCCGTCCTCAACGCCAAGGCCCCCATGGTCCTCCAGGGAAACTACCAGCCCGGATTCAGGATCGAGCTGCACATCAAGGACCTACAGAACGCGCTCGATACGGCGCACGAGATCGGCGTTCCGGTCCCGCTCACGAGCCAGGTCATGGAGATGATGCAGGCCCTCAAGGTTGACGGGAAGCAGGCCGAAGACCATGGAGGCCTCATCCAGTTCTATGAAAGGCTCGCCGGGGTCAGGGTCCGCAAGGGGGGCGCGAGGTGAGCGCGATGCGCCTTTCGGGCAAGACCGCCCTGATCACGGGCGCCGCGCGAGGGATCGGCGCGGAGATCGCTCGAAGGTTTCGGGAGGAAGGCGCATCGGTGTTCGTGTCCGACGTGAAGCGCGCGGAGGGGGAAAAGACGGCCGCGTCCATGGGAGCGGTCTTCATACCACTCGACGTCACTTCGGAGGAAAGCTGGAAGGCCGCGCTTTCCGCCGTGCTCGAGCGGACCGGACGCCTCGACGTCCTGGTTAACAACGCGGGCATCAACGTCAGGAAGAACATAGAGGAAATGGACGTGGAGTCCTTCGACGCCATGTTCGCGGTGAACGTCAAGGGACCGTTTCTCGGGATCAAGCACTCCCTGCCGATCATGAGGGCCGCGGGCGGCGGGGTCATTCTCAACATGTCCTCGATATGCGGCCTGGTCGGCCACAGGTACACGAACGAGGTCTATGCGGCGACCAAGGGCGCCCTGACCCTGCTCACGAAATCGGTGGCCGTGAGATATGCGAAGGACAATATCCGCTGCAACTCCATCCACCCCAGCACGGTGGAAACCGCCTTCGTGCAGGCCATGCTCAAGGACCCCGAGCGCCGGGCGGAGAGACTCGGCGAAGTGCCTCTCGGAAGGCTCGCCGGCGTAACCGACGTCGCGAACGCGTTGGTCTACCTCGCGAGCGACGAGGCCTCGTTCATCAACGGGGCCGCGGTTCCTGTAGACGGAGGCCTTACGGCGGGGTAGGCGGCCTCACTCCGAGACGAGTGCAAAGCTCACGTCGTTCGCGTTCGTGTGCGTCGGTCCAAACCGAGGCGTCGCCGCAAAATGCAATGGTGCTGCACGCTGCCTTTGGTGGCTCCACCAAACTTGCTACTGCATGTTCCAGCGATCGCACATTCGGCCACCGCGGGCCGGGAAGCCTTCGTGCATTTTCCCGCCCTACAAGCCAAGGGCTACCGCAAGCTCACCGAGGACGACGTGGTGGAGTTTGAGATCGAAGGGGTTGCCCCCGCGCTGTGCTTCCACCGGATACTTCAGACCGCTCGCCAACGAACGCGGCGGACGTGTCCACGCATCTGCTCAGTTATCGCAAGAGAGGTTCATGTACGTTCTAGCAGTGGAACAGTTACCCAAGAGTCTTCGTCGTTCTCCGAGCCCACTTCTTCTAACTGATGAAAAGTTGCTGGCCACGTTCAATTGACAGCCGCGACTGGGAAACTCACTCTCTGACGGGTACCTCGCTCCGGATTTTGAAGTGCACCAGAATCGACGCATGTCCGACAGGGCATCCCAGCAGTAGGCCTCTTCCTTGTCCTTTGAACGAGTAGAAAACATGCGCGATTCCGGCCGGATCAATCTTCTTCACTTCCGGCGGGACTGGGTCGCGGGTCTTATCCGTATCGACGAATTCGGCTGTGGCGGACAGGAGTTGCTCATGCAGCGAAGGATCGAGCGCGATCGGAACTTGCAGGTCATCGGAGGAATTCGTGCGGTTGCAGGCGACACTTAGGCCGGACAGTTTGTTGTCTCGAACCGATTCGACCACGTCGATGATGGGGTGGTCGCGGTAGACCTGGGCGAAGAACGTGTAGGGAGCGGCCGAGCGGTTGGCGGGCTTCACGATATCGAGGTGGTCGGCGACGATTCTCTGCGGCGGCGTATCCACGTCGCACCCGTAAGTCGCGCTGTAATAAGTGACGACTCGCGTGTGGGCACTCAGGTAGCGGCCGACGCCGGCTCCGGCGGCGGTGTCGAGCGTCTCGCAGGCGCAAAAACGATGGATCCTGGACACGGATTGCGTGCTTCTCCAGCGCTCTTCGAGGTCCATCAAAAAGCTGTTGTCGTTACTTTCCCGAAGATCGCTGAGGAGAGGATCGCTATCGTAAATTTTTGCCAGGTTAGCGACAAACGATCCCTGATGCGGGGTGGCGTAGGAAACAATGAACGGGACGTGTACGGCATCGGCGGGATGCGTGAGCAGCATTTCCTCGGTGAGGATTCCGCCCAGACTGTGGGCAATGAACACAACTTCTCTGTGCTCCCAGACTCCTTGCCGCTTCAGCCCCTGCCAGAGAATCTCAGCGAGTTGGACCGTGGATAGCTGTCCGTGACGCGAGGGCGTTGGATATTCGGCGACCACGACATCGGACTTTTGGAAATGTGGATCGGTCTGAATGAGTTGCGGCCAATAGGCTCCGTTCGATGCGCGCCACGTGTCACGAGCGCCATGAATGCCATGGACAAATACGATCACCCGCGGTTTGAGATCGTCGGCGCGGGCCGGGGAGCAACCCGGGCCGACTGTAACATAGCTTAAGAACAAGACCCAAAGAACGACGAAGGTGCTGCGCACGACCAACCTTTCTCCGGTGCCCGATGCTGCCAATTGGACGATGCTGATTCAAGCTTAGCTCTTTGGGATAGATTTGATGAAGAGCGCTTTTGAAATCGAACCGCACTGTGAGAAGGCAGGCAACCTGCTTCGCGGATCTACAAGGAGTTGAGGTACACACATGCCACCCGCCTCCCGTGGATTGCTCGCCGTCTCCCCGCGATACGCCGACTTCCCCTGTCCGCCGTCAACTCGCAATTTCCCCGCTGATCAGACGGAATTGAGGCGCACTCCCTGCTCCCGCTTTACACAGAGAGCGAGTGCGCCCAAGGTGGACAAGAGCGACTCTGAAGCTGGTATCGTTTGAAGGTAAATGGTCCAGTTCACTGATTTCGACGCGATCGTGCGCTCCAAGGAGTTCCAGCAGAAAATTCAGCGGAGCCTTGGGAGCTCCACTGTTGCACTGTTTGCGTTATTGCACGACCATGGAAGTGGAATGACGCTAATCGATTTCGACCGTGATGATGCGAGAGGGGTTGCTGGGCGCCGCTGGTGGATCGTCGATGGATTCGCCGGATGGAGGCAGGGCATCCTCAGGGGAATCAGTTTCATCAATGGCAAAGCGTGAAGAAAAGCAATCGTTAAGCTTTAAGGCTCACGCGCGTACCCCGTTGGCTGCTGCGACCTGTGTGCGTGGCTGGACTCGCTCGCCGTCTGTACCTGCGCCCGGAGCATCGAACTCGGTTCGGGTTTCTTCGGCATCGT
>Ga0326728_10003125_pt1 | contig 52650 bp, 53 predicted proteins | sample MB3enrmetagenome_FD_207602 | JGI IMG/M metagenome (GOLD analysis project Ga0326728, IMG submission 207602) | Lab enriched peat soil microbial communities from McLean, Ithaca, NY, United States - MB31MN | ecosystem: Environmental > Terrestrial > Soil > Wetlands > Peat | place: USA: New York... | reverse complement strand
CGTGGGTACAAGAACCTACGCTATCTACTGTTGAAGGCGCAGCGCATGGCGGCCACCAGGACCGAATTCATGGTCTTCAGGAAAGCAGCCTAAAATGCGGGTCCCGTCGAATTTCTGCTCAGAGCCCCATTTTCTTCCCTGTCCCCTTCCGGGAGCTTTCCAGCGTGCAGTATTACAGCATCGAGGAGCAGCTCACGGAACTCACGGCCGCGCTCAAGCTCCAGTTTCAGCGGCACTGCTTTATCCAAATCCGGCAGCAGGAAACCCAGCCGATGCTGGTGCCGTTTGTGGAACCGGTGACGACATTTACCTATAATCGCAAGAATCTGGACTGGTACATTGACCGCCGACACCAATTGCAACATGCCTTGCCCGCCGCTGAAGTTGATCGCTTGCTGGTCGAGCAGGAAAATACCTTGCTGCAGGCAGCTCGAAGCGCGGTGGATGTTCTGGCACCAGGTGAAACCATCAGCGCAGAAGCCGACTCCCAGTCCCCTTCGTCTGAACCGAACAAACCATCCCCGATCTGGAACCGCGCGCCTCATTTGATCCAAGTGCCTGCCGCGGCGCCCCGCAAGCGGGGGCCAAAGCCGGATCGGGAGAACCACTCCAAAGTTGCGGCTCTCATCCGCGGTTTCGGAGAGAGTTGGACGACCGACGATAATCTGGCGGAAATTTGCGACGAATTGGACCGGCAAAAAATTCCGGTGCCAAAAACCTGGTTGGCTCGCGCGGAAGGCCCGGCCCGCTCCTGGAACCGCGGCCGAAAGAATTGCCCGCACCTGGTTATTAAAGCCATCAAGGACCGCTGCAAGGCCGCTGCGGGCGACGCGGCCTAAGTTTACGCCCTTGACGGATTCCGCTCGCCCGTTATACTACGGGTGTACACTCATAACAGAAAGTCAGCCCTACTGACTTTCAGGAGAACTCGATTATGGCTCAAACCCTCATAAAACTCCAGCGAAAAGGCCAAATGGTGATTCCGCGCTCGTTACGGGAGGAGGTTGGCGTGTCGGAGGGCACCCTGATGAAAGTCTCGGTGGTGGAAGGCCGCCGGTTCTTGTTGACCCCGCAATTCACCATTGATCGATCGATTGTCACCGCCCCCCGAAAAAACCGGAAAGAAGTACTCAAGGACCTGGCTGCAGCCGTGGCCGAGCTCCGCCTGGATGCCAAGGAAAAGGGCCTGGACAAGATGCCGATGAGCGAGATAAACCGGGCCGTGGCCAAAGCTCGGCGCGATTTGAAGAAGACCAGTAAACAACCCGCCAAATGATCCGGGTCGTCATTGACACCAGCGTCTTGGTTTCCGCTGCCATCTCCCCGACTGGACCAAACGCCCAGATTCTTGATCTTGTTACCTCCAACAAGATCCGCCCTTACGTCACGCCTGCCGTATTGGAAGAGTACGACCGCGTGTTTCATTACGAACGCTTAAACCACTTGGACAAAAGGCGGGTTGCCAATGTGTGTGGGCTCCTCAGAGAGGCCAGTGTAAAAGTTAAATCCCGCGGCCGGCTGAAAATATCCGAGCACGAGGAAGACAACCGCATCTATGAATGCGCCGTGGCTGCCAAGGCCGACTACATCATCACCGAGAACGCCAGGCACTTCAAGAAGCCCCACAAGATGACCAAAATCACCACTGCCCGCAATCTCCTCAGGCTGCTTGAGGCTTAAGCTACTTTCGCAAACTTCCGCAATACCCCCGAAACTTCCGCCGCGCCGCTGACAAAGTTTTCTTTTTTTCGTAGCCAGTTGAAAAACAACTGGTTGGAATTCGTGTCAGGTCCTCCCAAGCGCGGAATTTTGGCTGGAATTTCCGCCGACGTATTCTGCGGCCATGAGCGACGAAACCTGGACGGAGTCCCCTTGGGAAATATTGACTACCCGTGATGGAGCCAAGATACTCCGCTGTAGCGAATCGCATTTCCGCGACCTCCTTTACGGCCGGGTGGCAGGCCTGCCCCGCTTGCAGCACATACGGCTCGGGCGCAGCCGTGTAGTCCGCCGCTCCACGCTCCTGACCTGGCTGGAGAACGCCGAAGCGAAATCGTCCCTGAGCTGAAGCCGTGCGAAGACATGGAAAACCGATGGAAGACGATCCTACCAAAGCCCCCGCCCGGTGTGCTACGCTGCTTGGCGAGCAAATCCGAAACGAGCCATTGCCGCAGGGAGGCGGCTTTCAGCAAATGGCTCGTAGACGATATCAGAAACCCGCGCCCAAGAAGCGTGGGGCAAATTGGTCAATCCTCGTGCGCGAGGATTTGGTAGCAAACGGGCAAAGGATTCGGAAGGTGAGGCGAATTATTTTGGGGCCGGCAACTCTTACCAAACCGGAGGTTGAACGACTGCGGGACGAATACCTGGCAGGCGTCAACGACCCCATCAGCGGCATTGGCAGTGCCCACCTGTTTCGGGACTTTGTCCGCACGTATGAACGGGATGTTCTTCCCACGCTGGCCAGCACCAGTCAAGAGCGAAGTCGCAGCGTGCTCAAGAATCATCTCAAACCCGAGTTCGGCAGCCTGATGCTCAGGGACATCACCCTGGAGCCCCTGCAAGGCTATTTTATGCGGCTCCAGCAGACAAAACTCTCGTTCGAGAGCATCGACAAAATCCGCGACGTGCTTTCAGCAGTGCTCAGAACGGCGGTCGAGTATGGTCGCCTCAACAACAACCCGGCAGAAAAGGTCCGGCTGAAGCGGCGCCGGCCGAGAGGCCCGAAACCGTTTCTGCGGATTGAGCAGTTTTATCTGCTGCTGGAGGCCATGGCCGAACCATACGCCAGCATGGTCTACGTGGCGGTGTTTACGGCGCTTCGGGTCAGCGAATTGGCTGGCCTGAGGTGGCGGAATGTACACGCTACTTCGATCACCATCGAGGAGCGCTACAGCCGCGGTGATTGGGATCAGCCCAAATCCGAATCCAGCCGGGCGACGATTCCGGTTGACTCTCACGTCATCCAGAGAATGCAGCGGCTGAAATCCTTAATTGTGACGGTTCGGGCCGGCCGGGCGACACGACGCTACCCCGCTGTGAAGTCGGACGGACCCGAGGACCTGGTGTTCCAGTCGGTGGCGAAGGGCGCGCCGATGCGGGACAACAACATCCTGGCCCGGCACATGAAACCCGCGGCACGAAAGCTGGGAATCAATCGGGTGAATTGGCAGGTGCTTCGGAGGTCATGCGCCACTTGGCTACAACAGGCCGGAGTGGACGTGAAGGATGCCCAGGGAATCATGCGGCACAGCCGGGCAAGTACGACGCAGGATGTCTACCAGCAGCTGGTGCCGGAATCACAGGTGAACGCGGTAAGGCGGCTGACGGCGTACGTCGAATCCGGCAGGGTCGTGCAGTGAGAACCTGGTTGCAATTGAGGCAACCAATTGCAACCAAACTGGAAAGGGTGGCCTGTAAGTGATTGAAAAGATGGTGGCCAGGGACGGAATCGAACCGCCGACGCCAGCCTTTTCAGGGCTGCGCTCTACCAGCTGAGCTACCTGGCCGGGGAAGTTTCAGTTTAGCAGTCCGATTACACACGCTGCAACGTTTCGAGCACGGTGCCCGTCGCCTCTTCCACGTCCGCGTGCAAACTATGGCCATGCGCATCCATGGTTACAATGGCCGCGAAGTCCTTCACACGGATGTGCCACATCGCTTCCGGAATACCGAACTCCAGCAGGTGGACTCCCAACACTTGCTCCACCGTGCGCGCATAATATTGGGCCGCGCCGCCGATGGCGTTCAGGTACACCGCGCCATGTTTCTTCAACGCCGCCAGCGTCTTCGGGCCCATCCCGCCTTTGCCGATCACCGCGCGCACGCCGTAGCGCTCGATCACGTCGGCCTGGTATGGCTCCTCGCGAATGCTGGTCGTTGGGCCGGCGGCTTTCACGCTCCAGCGGGAGCCCTCCTTCAGCATCACGGGGCCGCAGTGATACAGCACGGCTCCATGCAAATCCACCGGAGGCGGGTTCTTCATCAGATAGGCGTGCACGTTGTCGCGGCCGGTGAACATCTCGCCCGTGATCAACACCACGTCGCCCACCTTGAGCGCCCGCATCTGTGCCTCCGTCAGCGGAGGAGTCAGAATCACTTCACGGCCGGTTACAGGGAATCCCGAGCCGCGCGCCATCCGCTCGATGGGCCGCGCGGGATCGCGGTAGAGCCAGCGCGTGATCGCGCCGCTCGCGGCATCGAGGCGCACACCCAGCCGCCGAAAAGCCCAGCATTCATACGCCACCGAAACGAAGAAACTGGCCGGCAGGCGGTTGGCCGCCGTAATCTTGCACCCGATCAGTGAAGACTTGCCGCCGAAACCCATGGCGCCCACCCCTAACCGGTTGGCCTCATCCATAATCTCGGCCTCCAGCTTTGCCAGCGTGGCGTCCGGGTTCACATCGTCCAGCGTGCGGAACAGTTGCCCTTTAGCCAGTTCGTAGCCATGCGCGCGGTCGCTGCCGATACACACGCCCAGGGCGCCGGGCGCGCATCCTTGCCCCTGCGCCTGCCAGACGGCGTGCAGGATGCATTTGCGCACGCCTTCCAGGTTGCGATCGGCGCGGCCCAGGTGGTCCAGGTTGCAAGGCACCGAATACTGGATGTTCTTGTTCTCGCAGCCGCCGCCTTTCAGGATCAGCTTGATCTCGATCTCATCCTCTTCCCACTGCTCCCAATGCATCACCGGCGTCTCGATGCCCAGATTGTTCCCGCTGTTCTTGCCGGTCATCGAGTCCACCGAGTTGGGGCGCAGCTTTCCCAGCCTGGTGGCCTCCGCCACCGCTTCCATAATGGCCCCGCGAATGCGAATCTGGTTCACAGCCACCGGCGTATGCACCACGAACGTCGGCATGCCGGTGTCCTGGCAGATCGGCGCCGTATCGTCCGCGGCCATATCGATATTCGAGAGGATGATGTCGAAGGCCTGCGACGATTGCGTGGCGGGCGTCTCCACATCGGCGGCCAGCGACATGGCGGCGCGCACATCGGGCGGCAGATTGGTCGAGGTTTGGGTGATGAGTTCCAGCAGACTGGTGGCTAGGAATTCCATACAATCGAGGTCCCCTTTACCGATTGTACTTCGGCGTGATTCCGCGCAGGTTGCGCCACACCCGGGAAAGGGTGCGGGTTTCCATTAGCGTTATGGTACTTTACCAAAGTGATTCTCTTGGTAGCTTGCCATCGCAAACACCATCGCGGGACAATTATCTTGATGCTGCGAATGTTTCTTTCTGCTTCGGTTTTGGCCCTGTGCCTGATGGGTCAGGACGTGCCGCCTGCTCCAGCGGGAGCCATCCCTCCTTCGACTCCTTCGACCGAGGCACCCGTTGCGCCTCCGCGCGGCGCTCCGCCGCCAGCCGCGTCGGTGCCGGATCTGTATTCCGTGCACAAGATTTTCATCGATAAGATGCCCAACGACCTGGATCTTTACTTGCGCGCCGAGTTTGTGAAGCAGATGCAGAGACGGATCGTAGTTGTGCTCGACAAGAACGATTGCGATGCCATTCTCACCGGTGTCATGGAAGAAGAAAAGGGAACCGGGGCGAAAGTGACGGGACGTTACCTGGGTCTTCACGACGTGGCGACCGGAACCGTGTCGCTGCTCGACCGGGAAGGCAAGGTTCTATTGTGGTCGGATGAAGCCGGCGATCGCAGCTTGCTCTTGGGGCCGATGGCACGCGGCGGCGAGCGCAAGGTGGCCAGCCGACTGGTGACCAAGCTCAAGAAAGCCATGTCTCGCTGATCGTCCGCAGCAGAAGTTCCATGGCGTTGCGGACTGGGGCCGAAAGCTCAGCCCCCAATTCGAACGAGGCTCCGCAAACCGTGTATAACACTGCCTCGGGAGCGGTCCCGAACAGGCTCTTGGCACCCTCCACGAGACTCTCGGGCGTGAAATGATGGGTGAACCGCGCCTTGCCGGCCGCGAGTCCCACCCTCCGCTCCCGAATTTCACCCGGTTCCCCATCCTGGCATGCGTCGATAAAGATCGCACGCCGCGCGCGGCTGACCGGGTCCATTAACTCCGGAGTGAGCTGGTGAACCGCCAATATTTCCACCTCCGGATCGTCGATCGTCTTCCGCAATTGGTCGGCGGCGTGCCAGCCCAAGCCGTCGTCGCCGCGCTGGGGATTGCCGTAGCCGATGATCAACAGGCGGGACATCACGCGCGCCGCAACGAATCCAGCACTTCGCCATCCGGCCCGCGCAGTTCGATCTCGAGCGCCAGTCGCCCATCGGCGTGCGTGGAACAGCTCAAACACGGATCGAACGTGCGAATCACGGCTTCCACCCGGTTCAACATGCCCTCGGTGAGCTTATTGCCGTGCACGAAATGCCGCGCCACCTGCAGCACCCCGCGGTTCATGGCGGCGTTGTTATGGCCCGTGGCGATGATCAAGTTAGCCCAGGTAATCAACCCGTCGCGATCGACTTTATAGTGATGGATGAGCGTGCCGCGCGGTGCCTCGGAGATCCCTATGCCCTCCGAATTATTCGCGCTGGCGTGAGCCCGCACGTTGGTATCTAAGATATCCGGCGCTTCGAGCAGCTCTTGGATCTTCTCCAGGCCGTACACAATTTCGATCAACCGGGCGTGATGGAAGTAAAACGAACTGAGCGCCGCGCCGCGATCCAGTTCGCGAAACTCGGCCCACTCCTGCCCCGCCAGCGGAGTCGAACAACGGTCGATGATATTCAGGCGCGCCAGCGGCCCCACTCGATAGATTCCTTCGGGATAGCCCAGCGGCTTATAGTAAGCCGTCTTGAGATACGTCCACGGATGGGCCAGTTCGGCGATATTCTCGGTGTAATCCTCGGCCGCGATCCCGTCTTTCACCACGTGGCCGCCGGCGTCCAGAAAGCGCAGTTTGCCGTCGTAGTGCTCCAGGTCGCCATCGGGGCCCACGAGGCCCATGAACATCGAGGGGAAATTGGCAAACGTGCGAATCTCCTCGCGGAACTTCTCCTGCTCGGTCTTGAACCAGTCGAGCGTGCGCGTGGCGATGGCCAGCATCCGGGGCAGCGCCTCGAGCACACGGTCGCGATGCTCGGCGCGCAGAGCTTCGTTCACGCCGCCCGGCACCACCCAGGAAGGATGAATCCGCTTGCCCGCCAGCCATTCGATCACCTGCTGCCCGAACTGCCGCAAGGCGATCCCGTCCTTGGCCAGCGCCGGGTTGGCTTCCGCCAGGCCGAATACGTTGCGCTTGGCCGGATCGGAATCCATGCCCAGCAGGAAATCGGGGGCCGAAAGGTAGAAGAAACTGAGCGCGTGCGATTGCACAATCTGCGCCAGGTTCAATACGCGCCGCAGCCGCGCGGCATTTTCGGGAATCCGCACCGCCAGGATGGCATCGCAAGCCTTGGCCGAAGCAATCAAATGGCTGACCGGACAGATGCCGCATATGCGCGCCATCAGCGACGGCATCTCGGTGAACGGCCGGCCCTCGCAGAACTTTTCGAATCCGCGGAACTGAGTGACGTGGAAATAGGCCTCTTCGACGTGGCCCTGCTCGTCCAGGTGAATCGAAATCTTGGAATGGCCCTCGATGCGAGTGACCGGGTCGATGACGATTTTTTGCCTTGGCATGTTCTTATCCGAATTTCGCGGCCGGGTTCGGCACGCGCCCTTCCACCAGGTCGCTCAGAACCGAAAAGATCAAATCGGCCGATGGCGGGCAGCCGGGGATGAACACATCCACCGTGGCCACTTCGTGCACCGGCCGCACCGCCGGCAGCAACTCCGGAATGATCTCCCGGGGAATCTGCGGCTCGAGCGTCACATTTTCGAGATACGCGCGCCGCAATACCGCGTCGGCGCCGAACTTGTTGCGCATGGCCGGCACGTTGCCGGTGACCGCGCAATCCCCGAGCGATACCAGAATCTTGGTGCGCGCGCGAACCATGCGGATGCGGTGCAGGTCTTCCTCGCTCGAAATGGCGCCTTCCACCACCGTTACATCCACGTTTTCCGGAAACTCTTTCAGGTCCACCAGAGGTCCCCAAACCACGTCCGCGCGCTTGGCCAATTCCAGAATGCGCTCGTCGGTATCGAGGATGGACATGTGGCAGCCCGAGCAGCCGTCGAGCCACACCGTGGCCAGCTTGATCTTTTCTTGGCTCACCGTTTGACCTCCCGCATGAGGGTCAGGTAGGGAAGGAACTGCCTCCGTTTCGACATTTCCGCGACCGATTTTCCTTTCTCCGAAAGCGCGCCAGTGGGGCAAACCTGCACGCACTTGCCGCACCCGGTGCAGCTTTCCGAAGCGCCCCAGGGCTGCGCCAGGTCGGTGATCACGCGGCAATCCGTGCCGCGCGACATCACGTCCCAGGTGTGCGCGCCTTCGATTTCATCGCACACCCGTACGCAGCGCGTGCAGAGGATGCAGCGGTTATGATCCACCACGAACCGTTCGTGGGAAGCATCCACCGGCAGCCGCGGGTACTGGTAGGGGAAGTGCACGTGGCTCATCCCCAGTTTCAGGGCCAGCGATTGCAGGTCGCAGTGGCCGTTGGCCACGCACACCGAGCACACGTGATTGCGTTCGGCGAACAGAAGTTCGAGAATGCCGCGGCGATAGCGGTCCAGCCGCTCGGAATTCACCGTGACCTCCATGCCTTCCGCAATGCGCGTCACGCAGGCCGGCAGCAGGCGCGCGATGCCCCTCACCTCCACCAGGCACAACCGGCACGCGCCCACCGTGGTGAGCCCGGGTAGGTCGCACAAGGTGGGAATGAAGATGCCGTTTTCGCGCGCCACTTCGAACACCGTCTGATCTTCGCGCGCGCCCACCTCGCGGCCATCGATGGTCAGAGTCCTGACCCGAACGGGAGCTTTGGCGCTCATGCCGTCACCTCCGGTTTCGTCTCTCTACACATGCCCTGGCATTTCCCCGCGGAGCAAACATGGCGATCGATATGATCGTCGTACTCCTGGCGGAAGTAGCGCAGCGTGGTCAAGATGGGGTTGGGAGCGCTCTGCCCCAGGCCGCACAGGCTGGTGTTCATCACCAGGTCGCACAATTCTTGGAGCATCTCCAGGTCGGCCGGAGTCGCCTCGCCGGCGGTGATCTTCTCCAGCAGTTTATACATCTGCTCGGTGCCGGCGCGGCAGGGAACGCATTTGCCGCACGATTCGCTCTTGCAGAACTCCATGAAATACTTGGCCACGTCCACCATGCAGGAGGTTTCGTCCATCACGATCATGCCTCCCGAGCCCATGATGGAGCCGATGCGCCGCAGCGACTCGTAATCCACCGGCGAATCCAGGTGCTCTTCCGGGATGCAACCGCCGGAAGGTCCGCCGGTCTGCACCGCTTTGTAGCGCTTGCCGCCGGGAATCCCGCCGCCGATCTGGTAGATAATCTCGCGCAGCGTCATCCCCATCGGCACTTCGATCAGCCCGGTATTATTCACTTGCCCGGCCAGCGCGAAGACCTTGGTCCCCTTGCTTTTTTCCGTGCCGATGGCGGCGAACCAATCGGCGCCGTGGCGGATGATGGGCGCGACGTTGGCGAACGTCTCCACGTTGTTGATCAGCGTTGGACAGCCCCACAATCCTTCCTCGGCGGGATAAGGTGGCCGCGGCCGTGGCGTCCCGCGTTTGCCTTCCACCGAGGCGATGAGCGCCGTCTCTTCCCCGCACACAAACGCGCCGGCTCCCAGCCGGATATCTACGTGGAAGCTGAAGCGCGTGCCGCAGATGGCGTTCCCCAGCAAGCCCAGCCGTTCCGCCTGACGGATGGCGCCCTTGAGGTGTTTTACCGCCAAGGGATACTCCGCCCGCACGTAAAGAAAGCCCTTCTGCGCCCCCACCGCATAGGCGGCGATGGCCATGCCTTCGAGTACGCGGTGCGGATCGCTTTCGAGCACCGCGCGATCCATGAAGGCACCCGGATCGCCCTCGTCGGCATTGCAGATGACGTACTTTTCCTGCTCGCCGGTCTTGGCCACCGTGCTCCACTTCAACCCCGTGGGGAAACCGGCGCCGCCGCGGCCCCGCAGCCCGCTGCGCGTCACCTGGTCGATGACCTCCTGCGGTGTCATTTCGGTGATGGCCGTCACCAGTGCCACATAGCCATCGTGCGCGATGTAGTCTTCGATGCGCTCCGGATCGACCTGGCCGGAATTTTCGAGCACGATCTTCTTCTGCCGTTCGAAGAACGGCACGTCGGTGGGGCAGTGTTTCATGCCGTTGCTGCCGGTATCGAGCCCGCGAATAATGTCCGGAGCGTCGTCGGGCGTCTGGTTGGCATACATCTTGCCTTCCGTCTCCACCGACACCAGCGGCCCCGCGCTGCACAACCCCATGCAGCCCACGCCCTTCACCAGCACTTCCTGCTGCATGCCCGCTTCGGCTACCTCTTTCTTCAATGCGTCGCGCACCTGGTCGCTGCCCGACGATAGGCATCCGGCGGCAATGCAAACGTGCACCCGGTGGGGGAATTTCCTCTGCGCCTCGCGCTCGGCTTCGGCGATCTTACGAAGTTCTTCAACGGTCATTTAGCGCAGTCCTCTCTGGATGCGGGCCAGCATCTCATCCGGCCCGATTTTGCCCATCACGACGCCATCCAGCACCACCGCCGGCGCCAGGCCGCACGAGCCCAGGCAGCGGGCGGTGAGCACCGAAAGTTCGTTATCGGCGGTTGTCTCGCCTGGCTTTATACCGTGCGCTTTTTCTAGGCTCGCCAGCAGCGCCGGAGCTCCCTTGATGTAGCAGGCCGTCCCGGTGCACACCACGCAGGTGTGCTTCCCCTTGGGTTTCAGCGTGAAAAAGTGATAGAAGGTCGCGGCGCCGTACACGCGGCTCAGTGGAACACGCAGCACGGAGGCCACAAAACGAAGAGCGACGTTGTCCAGGTACCCGAAGGTTTCCTGAACGGTATGAAGGGTTTCGATGAGTGCGTGCGGTTCGCGCCCATGGCGGCGCGCGGTGGCTTCGACTATTTTCCACCGTTTGTCGTCGGAGGGCAGTTGGGGCGGGCCCAGATACGTCTGCATAGAAGGGATGGCGTTGCACACCAAATTCCAGATGGTGTTGTCCGCAAATTCAACAAGTTACGGGTCGTAGAGCGGCCTCGAATCGCGGGATATTCCCCACATTAGGGGCAAAAGCCCCATGTTTTCAATGAGTTACTTTCCTCAGAGCGACGCGTTTGCCAACATGCCTAAGGATAACGTCGGCCTACAGCCGCTGGGACGGGGAGTGGCGGCTCCGCAATCCGGCAGCCCTTCGGGCAGGGCTCGAAATTCCAAGCCCGGCTTCAAGACCGAATCGCGCATGGCGGTCAGCGTATGGCGAAGCGATTTTTCGGGATTGATCCCCATCAAAGCCGACCCCAGAAATCGCGTAACGGCGCTGAACTCGTCGCTTTCGGTGATGGTCTCCGCTTCCACGTAGACCCCCTTTTCCACCTCGGCCAACCGCCAGTAGGAATACAGTTCCCGCAGGTATCCGTGATCCTTGCCCACTTCGGCCGTTCGCGTGGAATATGACCGACAACGCCATCGATGGGCGTCCACGCGCTCCCAGACCACGTCGTTGTCGATATCGGTGACCACCGGTTCCTTCAGCCGCATGGAGTAGCGGAAATGTTCGGCTCCCGTGCGGCAGAGCAGCTTGGAGGTGGCGATTGTCTCCGGAAAGTATTGCGAGCGATGGTCATAATCCTGGAGCATGCGGACCAGTTTTTCGAGAGTGGTGCCGCCGATGAACACGGCGCCGATCCAATCGTAGAGTTGGCCGCCCTGTAACTTGTGCGGATTTACGCCGTTAGGGGCGATGGTTTCGATGCGATGTTCGCGCACCAGTCGATTGTTCAAGGCAGTGTCAGCGTCGGCCACAATGAATGTCTTTCGGGCGTCCATGCGGGCTTCCGCGGATTGGACGTAACATTCGAACTCGTGCAGAGTCTGCGGCTGAGACGGCTGGGCACAAACTGCGGCAGCCAGAGCGAGGCTGAGGGACGGAACCGCAAAACATGCCGCCCGTCCGCGGAAAGTCTTCGTGCGGCCCATAGTGGGACTGGAAAGTCCGATATATTATGGCCCTTCGAGCCGGCATTTACCAGCATTATTGGCCGCCGATGAACGCCGATCAACGCCGATAAGCATTGGTCCTTTTATTTTTTATCTGCGTTAATCCGCGTTCATCGGCGGCCAATAATGGTTTTCCGCTTCCCGCTACCCCGCGACGGCCTGGCAATTCTCCGGTTTGTCGAGTTCCATGCGGGCTTTCTCGCAATTGATCATCCAGGGGATGCCGAAGCGATCGACCACCATGCCGAAGCGGACGGACCAAAAGGTCTCCTGTATGGGCATGCCTACCTGCCTGTCCGCCGCTAAGGCGCGAAAAACGCGCTCGGCCTCGCCCGGCTCCCGGTAGCCCAGGTGGACGGAGAAACCTTGCGGCTGCGCGTAGCGATCGGGCGGGCAGTCGCAGGCCATCACGGTCTGACCGTTCAAAACGATGCGGCCGTGGATCACCTTCTTGCGCCACTCCGGAGCAACGTGGGCTTCCGCGGGCGTTCCTTCATAGAGCATCACGCATTCGATCTTGGCCCCCAGGGTGCGTTCATAGAATTGGAATGCTTCCTCGCATTGACCGTTGAAGAGCAGATATGGATTGAGTTGCATTGTCGTTTTCCCCTTCCGCTATTGAGTCGAACTGGAAACGGCTAAATCGACAGGCGAAGCGCTAGGCAGGCCGGAAATTTGGATGACCGGCCGGATTTCAACCGTGCCATATTGCCCGGCCGGGAGCCGCTTGGCAATTTCGATGGCCTCGTCTAGATTCGCCGCGTCAACCAGGAAGAAACCGCCCAGTTGTTCGCGGGTCTCGGCGAACGGACCATCGGTTACGAGCCGTTTCCCATCCACCGCGCGGACGCTGGTGGCCGTCGTGGTGGGATGGAGCGGCGCCGACAGTATGTACTGTCCCTTGGAATGAAGCTCGCGGGCGAACGCGGCGGAATTCTCGTAGCACTTGGTCCGCTGGGCTTCGGTCGGGGCGCCCGGTTCGAGATAGATCAGCATCATGTACTGCATGTTTATTCCCTCCATGAGGTCAGTCGAATCGAAAAGGCCGGAATCGACACCTCCTTACCAAAAATCTTACAATCGGCCATGGCTTCCGATGTAAGCGCGGCCGTGGAAACAGTTTATCGCGCCGACTGGGGCAAGATCGTTGCGACACTTATTAAATTCTTCGGCGATTTCGAAATGGCCGAGGAGTGCGCCCAGGAAGCCTTCGCGGCGGCTCTGGATCAGTGGGGGACTTCCGGCATACCGGACATTCCCACCGCGTGGATCATCCGGGCGGCGCGGAACAAAGCCATCGACCGCATCCGCAGGCAGTCGCTCTATTCGGAGAAGCTGGAATCCTATGTGGCGTCGGGTTTTCTCAAATCCGCGGAGGACCCGGATTACGATACCAATGAGATTCCGGACGAACGGCTGCGGCTGATCTTTACGTGCTGCCATCCCGCGCTCGCCTTGGAAGCGCAGGTGGCATTGACTCTGCGCACCTTGTGCGGCCTCGAAACGGACGAAATCGCACGCGCGTTCCTGGTGCCCACCGCGACCATGGCGCAGCGGCTGGTGCGGGCCAAGCGCAAGATTCAGGTCGCCCGGATTCCGTATATCGTTCCAGATATAAGAGAGATGCCCGTGCGGCTGGACGCGGTTTTAACGGCCATCTACCTGGTCTTCAACGAAGGGTACGCGGCAACCCGGGGCGGGACGCTGGTGAGGACCGACTTGTGCAACGAAGCGATCCGTCTGGGCAACCTGGTGAGGGCGTTGATGGCCCCTCAGCCGCCGGCGGAAGCCACCGGCCTGGTGGCGCTCATGATGCTGCATGACGCCCGGCGCGAGGCGCGTCTGGACGCTGCGGGCGACATTGTTCTACTCGATCAACAGGACCGCACCCTGTGGAACAGGCGGCAAATCGACGCGGCGCTCAAACTCATACCGGAGGCTTTGGGCGCCGCGCCCGGTCCGTTCGGGCTCCAGGCGGCCATTGCGGCGGTGCACTGCCGGGCGGCGCGCGCGGAAGATACAGACTGGCGGCAGATCCTTCGGCTCTACGACCTTCTCGAAAGTGTACAGCCTTCCCCTGTCGTTACGCTGAATCGCGCGGTGGCGCTGGCGATGGTGGAGGGTCCCGAGGCGGCTCTGGCGGTGATCGACGGACTCGCGGCAGGCAAGGATCTCGAAGAATACCACCTGTTGCACGCCGCGCGGGCGGACCTGCTGCGGCGCATGGGGTCATCGGCGGAAGCGGCCAAAAGCTATCGGCGCGCGCTGGCGCTGGTAGCCAACGATAGCGAGCGGCGCTATCTGGAGAGAAGGCTGGAGGAAGTGGAGCTTAGCCGGTGAAGGTATTGAATTGGCTGGGACGCAGGGATTCGAACCCCGATACGCAGATCCAGAGTCTGCAGTCTTACCGTTAGACGACGTCCCAACGATTTGACCCCATTCTAACACCGCCTATGTGGCGGAATCCAGGCGGCGCAGCGGCATACTACGCGTAGTAAACTGAAGCTTCAACATGCAGCTTGGTTTGCGACTGGGGGTCGCGCTGGCGATCGGAGCCGCCGCCGGATGGGCGGTGGACTGGACGGCGCTCAAACCGCAAGGGTACGTCAGCGACTTCGCGGGGGTCATCGATGCCACCTCCCGCGCGCGGCTGAACGAATACTGCGGCATGGTGGAAAGCTCCACCGGCGCGCAGATGGCTCTCGTGACCATTTCGTCGCTCGAAGGCGAACCGGTCGAGGACGTCGCCAACACCATTTTCCGCGCCTGGGGCGTCGGCCAGAAGGGCAAGAACGAAGGGATCATGCTGTTGCTCGCCGTCGGCGACCGGCGCAGCCGGCTGGAAGTGGGATACGGCCTCGAGCCGATTTTGCCGGACGGGATGGCGGGCAGTATCCTGCGCGAAATGCGGCCGGCCCTGCGGCAGGGAAATTACGCGGAAGCCATGATGGCGGCCGCGGAAACCATCGGGAACGATATCGCGCAAGCCAAACACGTGGCTCTTACAGGCCCCGGTCTGCCGCGCCGGGTGCATCGCTCGGTCGGGGGTGAGATACCTTGGGCCGTGGTGCTGGGCGGCGTGTTCCTGCTCATCTGGCTGCTCCGCGCGGGCGGTCCGCGCGGTTACGGCGGATCTGGCGGCGGTGGTTTTCTGCCGGGTCTGATTTTGGGAGGCCTGATGGGGCGATCCACCTGGGGCAGCCGCGGCAGCGGGGGCTTCGGCGGATTCGATTCGGGCGATGGCGGCTTCGGCGGTTTCGGCGGAGGCGATTCCGGAGGCGGCGGCGCCTCCAGCGATTGGTGAGGTGGCGCATGGATAAGGTGCTCGTCCAACTCTTGGAAAAGCTGCGCAAAGCATACGGAGAGCGGCTGGTCTCCGTCGTGTTATACGGATCGGCGGTAACCGGCGAACGGCATGCCGGGTTCTCCGATTACAACATTCTGTGCGTGCTGACGGAAATTATGCCGCGCGAGTTGGGCGCAGGGACGGATTTGTTCCGCTGGTGGCGCGAGCAGGGCTGCCCGTCGCCGCTGCTGATGACCGAACATGAAGTGGCCACTTCGACCGATTGTTTCGCCATCGAGTTCCGCGACATCCAGGCCCACCATCAAATCCTGTTCGGCAAGGACGTGGTATCCGGCCTGGCGATGGAGGATGGATTTTACCGGGCGCAGGTGGAGCACGATTTGCGGGCCAAGCTGCTGCGTCTGCGGCAGAAGGCCTCGGGGATGCTCAACGATGCCAACCTGCTGCGCCGGTTGCTGCTCGATTCGATCTCCACGTTCTCGGTGCTGTTCCGGCATGCGTTGAAGCTCCACGGAGTGGATGCGCCGGCCAGAAAGAGGGAAGTCCTCCGGCTGGCCCAGGAACGCTTTGGAATCGACCCCGCGCCATTCGAGAAACTGCTGGACGTTCGCGAAGGGCGTATCAAGGCGCGGGAAATCGAGCCGGTGGAACTGTTAGCCGCGTACTTGGGGGGAATCTATAAGGTGATCGACGCCGTGGACCGGCTCGATAAATAGGAGAAAACACGTGAAAGGCGCTTTGATCGCGGGTCTTGTGCTGCTGATCGTAGTGATCGCAGTCGCGGGTAAATTCATCAGTACGCGGAACCTGCTGGTGGCGGAACGCGAAGCCGTAAGTGCGCAGTGGGCCCAGGTGGACGTTGCCCTGCAGCGCCGCGCGGACCTGATTCCCAACCTGGTCGGCACCGTCAAGGGCTTCGCCCAGCATGAGACCGAAGTATACAAAGATATTGCGGACGCGCGCGCGGCGCTGGCCGGAGGCAGAACGCCGCAGGAGAAGATTCAGGCCAACCAGCAATTGGACGGCGCGCTCTCGCGGCTCTTGGTGATTGTGGAGAACTATCCGCAATTGAAGTCGAACGAGAATTTTCTTCAATTGCAGGACGAGTTGGCCGGTACCGAGAACCGGATCATGGTGGAACGGCGCAAATACAACGAGGCGCTGCAACGCTACAATACTTCGATCCAGCTCTTTCCCGAGAGCATCGTCGCATCAATGTCCGGGTTCGCGCGAGACGACGCGTATTTTAAGACGGAGCCGGGGGCAAGTGCCCCGCCGAAAGTGCAATTTTGAAAGAATTGTAGAGGCAAAGGCAGCCGGATGCATCTGGGACAAGTCAGAGCCAACGGAAGTGTATTCGCGGCGGTTTTCGAACGAGGCTTGGCGCGGCCCATTCCGCACCACACCATGCTCGACCTCATTCAGCGCGCCGAGGCGGAGGGCGAACCGCTGGCCCAACTTGCCGCGCAGCTAGCGAGCCATCACGCCGAGGCTCTGCCGCCGTTGTTGCCCATTTATCCGCCCGAGGTTTGGGGCTGCGGCTGTACCTATGAAGCCAGCTCGACATTCCGCGATGGCGAGCAGGGCACGCGCGAAGGGATGTATGCCTACGTCTATCGCGAGCCGCGTCCGGAGATTTTCTTCAAAGGAACCGAACGGGTGTGTGTAGCGACGGGCCAGGCGATCGGCATCCGGGCGGATTCCACCTTCACCGCGCCCGAGCCCGAACTGGCAGTGGTATTGGGCAGCCGAGGAACCGTGGTGGGATTCACGCTGGCCAACGACGTTTCGGCCTGGGACATCGAGCGCGAAAACGCGTTGTATCTGCCGCAATCGAAGATTTTCGACGGCTGTTGCGCGCTCGGCCCATCCATTCTGCTGGCCGGCGAGGGGCTGGACCCTTACCGGCTGGAAATCACGTGCGCGATCGAGCGGGAAGGGCGGACCGTTTTTCAAGGCAGCACCTCGACCGCCAAGCTGCACCGCCGGATCGACACGCTGATTGAGTTTCTTACACGCGCCAATCGGATTCCCTGCGGGACGGTTCTGCTCACCGGCACGGGCATCATCGTGCCGCGCGAGTGCGCGCTGGCTCCGGGCGACGTGGTGACCGTCGAGGTGCCGGAAATCGGACAATTGTCGAACCGCGCGGCGCGGATGGAGTAGCCGATGGCGGATATCGAGCGGTTGGTGCAAATTGCCGGCAATCTGAACATTCCGCGCATCGAGCGGCACATTTTTCTGTGCTGCGATCAGACCAATCCGAAGTGTTGCACCAAGGAAGCGGGCCTGGAAGCGTGGGAGTATCTCAAGCGCCGCTTGGCCGAGTTGGGATTAATGGACCGCGTGTACCGCACCAAGACGAACTGCTTGCGGGTCTGCGAGCAGGGGCCGATCGCCGTAGTGTATCCCGAGGGGGTATGGTATTGCTCGGCGGCGCCCCCGGTGCTCGAACGGATCATTCGCGAGCACTTGATTGGCGGCCAGGTGGTTCAGGAATTCGCATTCGCGCGTTCAGCGGTATGCGGGCGCGGCTAAGCGGTGCTATCCAGTCTCCTACCGTCGTGTGCCGCGCGCGTTGGCGGCGCGGGGCAGTTCGGCGGCAGCGCTCGCGGACAAGGAACCCGAAGGCGGCGCCAGCGACGTGTCCACCATCTGTGCCATGGCATACGGCGGCATGCCTTCGGCTTCCCGGAAGAACGTCAGGCGGCTGAGAGCTCGATCGTAATCCACGCGGAGGAGATCTCCACCACGAACCTGCTCGGTGGCGATCAGGTTCGAAAGAGGATGAACCAGGTTCCGCTCAATGGCGCGCTTCAAATGGCGGGCGCCATATTTCATGTCGGTGCCTTCGCGCAGCAGGAACTCCTTGGCCGGTTCGGTCATGGTGAACACAAACGGGGAGCCGTTGGCGGAGTTGAATACGCGCTGCTGAACCATGGCCAGCTCGAGCATCAGAATCTGGCGCAGTTCCGTCTCTCCCAGCGGCCGGAATACCACGGTCTTGTCGATGCGGTTGATGAATTCCGGAGTAAACTTCCGCCGCGCGGCCTCCGCTCCGGCGCGTGACACTTTATCGGACAGCTTTTCGTCCACCATGCCGGCGGCGTAGCGGCGCTCGGCTTCGCAGGCGGCAAACCCCAGGTTCGGCCGCAGAATGGAACCCATCTCGGCGGCGCCCAGGTTGCTGGTCATGAAAATCAGCGCGCGCGAGAAATCCACGCGGCGGTTATCGCCGAGCGTGAGGGTGGCCTTATCGAGGATTCCGAGCAGCAGGTTCCACAAGGAGTCGCTGGCTTTTTCGATCTCGTCGAACAGCACGAAGCTCAGCTTCACCTTGTCGTTGTGATACTGGTTGAGCACTTCCTGGCTGAGAAGAGGATGGGTTTCGCGATGGCCCAGGTATCCGGGAGGCGAGCCGATCAGCTTGGCAATCTCATGGCTGTGTTGGAATTCCGCGCAATCGATTTTGAGGACCGCGCGCGCGTCTCCCACCAGGCTTTCGGCGGTGGCTTCGACCAACCTGGTCTTTCCGGAACCGGTCGGTCCGAGGAACAGGAAATTGCCGATCGGCCGGCCCGGATTCGACATCCCGGCTAGGAATGTTTGATAAATATTAATGATCTGTTCGATCGCTTCGCCCTGCCCTATGATTCGTTTGCGCAGGTCGGAATCCAGTTTTTCCGCTTCGAACCCGGTCAGTGCCGGGTCTAACTGCTTGTTCGTGAGCCGCCCCATCTCCCATTCCCCCTCGTCAAATCCGAATACGATCGGTCCGTTCCCTGCTCAGCAGTGCAAGCGTACTGCCATAGGCCGGAGTGCCACTGTAAAATCTGGTAAATCGGCTGGGGCGGTGGCGAACTTCACTTTCGCGGACGCGCCGGACGCATCTCGACCAGGCTGACCATGGCTCTTGGCGGCATTCGCAACACCATACCCACGACTTCGGCCACATCTTCCGGAGCCAGCATCCAACTGGTATCGCCCGAACGGTCCGAAGGGCCTCCGGAGAATCCCGTATGCACGCTGCCCGGCATGATGGTGGCTACACGCACATTGTCGTGACGGTGGTCGAGCATCATGGCCTCGCTGAAGCCATTCAGGCCGAATTTCGACGCGTTGTATCCCGCACCCCCAGTGAATGCATTCTTTCCCGCCAGGCTGGAGATGTTGATGATGAAACCGCCGCCGCGGTTGCGAAAACGTGCCAGCGCCTCGCGGGAGCAGTAAAAAGGGCCGTTCAAGTTGAGATCGATGTTGCGATGCCATTCCTCGATGGTCATCTCGGCCACCTTGTGAAAGACGCCTTCGCCGGCATTATTCACCAGGATGTCGAGGCCGCCGAATTCCCCATCGATGGCTTCAAAGAAGGCACGGACCTGATCCACGCGGGTGACATCGGCCGGATGGCCAAAAACACGGCCCAAGGGCCGCAGTTCGGCTACCGCGCGGTCCACCGATTCGCGGCTTCTGCTGCAAATCGCGACACTAGCCCCTTCGTGCAACAACCGCTCGGCGATGGCGCGGCCGATGCCGCGAGTGCCCCCGGTGACCACGGCGACTTTTCCAGAAATCGATTCCATAGCCCAGATTCTATGCCAAGAAACCAGTTTTTGGTATCGGACTGTTAGAATGTTCACAGGCATGCCCACCGAGTCCACGTCGGAATTTCGCAAACTCCTCGAGGATCGCCTTTCCCAACTGACCTCCGAGGTCGAAGCGCTGGCGGGGGAAGCCCGCGAACGAGCGCGCCGGGAATGCGCCGATGGATTGAACCAGGCAGTCCGGCGCATGCGGCAGGCCGCAGGTCCGGAAGAGTTGTGGGCCACGCTGGTGGATGTGACGGCCGGCTTCGCCAGCGGCGCCGCACTACTGCGGGTGACTGGCGATCGGGCGGTCGTCGAGCGGGTCCGCAGCGCGGACGCACCCATCGGAACCGAGATCGCGCTGGCCTCGGCCCCGGCGCTGGCCAGCGCGGTGGAGACGCGCGATCCGGTAGTGGCGGCGGCGGGACAGGGAGAAGTTGCCGGGCTCGCGGATTTGGTGGGAGAGTCGTCCGGCGATCGTGTGTCGATTTTCCCCATTGTGGGTCACGATCGAGTGGTCGCCCTGTTGTCTGTTTGGGGCAAGGTGGAAGGCGCGGCCGTGGAGCTTCTGGCACAGGCAGCCGGCGCGGGCTGGCTCGAGCCGGTGCCGCCACCAGCGCCACCAACGGCGCCCGCGGTTCCATTGGTGACGATCGCTCCGGCTGCGCGCAGTTGGGATACCTTGCCCGCCACCGAGCAGCAGCTGCATTTGCGCGCCCAGCGGCACGCCCGGGTGCAGGTTTCCGAGATGCGGCTGTTCCATGCCGATGCGGTCCAGGCGGGACGCGCCCATCGGGATCTCTACGGCGCGCTGCGCCCCGAGATCGATGCCGCGCGCGAGAGCTTTCGGCAAAAGTTCTTCGCCAACTGTGCGAGCATGGTGGACTATCTTCACCTGGAGATGCTGCGAACTCTCGCCAACGACGATGCGGAATTGCTGGGCAAAGACTATCCCGGTCCTCTGGTGTAACGCCAGCCTGATAATGTGCGGCGGGGCCGCCGCCAAACCCGCCACGCCGGCGAAACCGGCCGATCTGGCGGCGCGCGTACGCGCCTATCGGGCGTCGCCTACGCTCGCGCACCGCGCCGCGGTGGAATCCTGGGCGATTGCGCATCCTAAAGACGCCGCGGCCACTCGGCTGGCGCTGGGTGTGGTGGCCTACGAGCAGAAGGATTACGACAGCGCCATCGCCAGCCTTCGCAAAGCAGCGCCCCAGTTGCCGAAGATTGCCGATTACACGGCCTATTACCTGGCGGCCGCGAGCGTGGAATCGAATCAGATGGCGGCAGTTGTGAAGGAGCTGGCACCGCTCCACAACGGCGCGCCGGTATCGCCTTTCGCCACCCGCGCCTGGTTGCTCGAAGCGCAAGCGCGCAAGGCCGCCGATCCCGCGGCTGCCGTGAAACTGCTGCGCGATCGCTACGCGGAGCTGCCCCAGCCGGATGGCGATGCCATCCTGGCCGATTGCTACCAGGCGGCCAACGACCTGGTGCGCGCGGCGGATTTCTACCAGCGCGTCTATTATCGCTACGTGTCCGGAGACGCGGCGGCGCGTTCCACCGCCGCGCTACTCGCTCTCCGCGACAGCATGGGGCCGGCTTACCCGCAGCCGCTTCCGCAGCAGAGGCTGGAGCGCGCGGACCGGCTGCTCGCGGCGCGGCTCTACGGGCTGGCGCGGTCCGAATATCAATCGCTGCTCGACCAGGTCCCGGCACTCGAAAGAGACCAGGCCATGGTGCGGATCGGGGTGGCCGATTACCGCGCCGATCGGATCGCCCAGGCATACGCTTACCTGAGCGGTCTGGCAGTGGGCGAATCCGAAGCGGACGCGGAGCGGCTCTACTACGTGGAAGAATGCGCCCGGCACATGGACGATGACAACGGGGTGATGGGCGCGGTCAAACAGCTCGCCGAGAAGTACCCGAAATCGCTTTGGCGCATGAAAGCGCTGGTTGCCGCGGCGGGCCGATACCTGGTCTCCAACCGGCCCGACGATTTTCTGCCGCTTTACGAGGCCGCGTACCGGGATTTCCCCAACGATCCGGCGGCCGGCCTGTGCCATTGGAAGGTTACTTTTCAGGCTTACCTGCACGGCAAGCCGGAAGCGGCCGAATTGCTGCGCGAGCATCTACGCAATTATCCACTGCATCCCACCACCGGCGCCGCTCTCTATTTTCTCGGCCGGCAGGCGGAAGGGGGTAAGGACTACGCCGGCGCGCGAGCTATCTACCAGCAGTTGGCGAAGGCCTTCGAGAATTACTACTACGGTTCGCTGGCGCGGCGGCGTCTCGGCGACCCGCAGATCCAGAGCGCCGGAACCTCGGAAAAAATGGCCGAGTTCCTGGCGGCGGTTCCGATGCCGCAGGCCCGCCCGGTGCCCGCGGCAAGCACTCCCGCCACGGCGTTGCGAATCGAACGGTCGCGGATTCTCCGCAATGCCGGGCTCGGCGACCTGGCCGACGGCGAACTGCGCTTCGGCTCCCGAACCGATGGGCAACCGGCTTTATTGGCAATGGAGTTGGCCGCTAGCGCGGAAGCTCCGCACCTGGGTTTGCACGTAATGAAGGCGATGACGCCGGACAACCTGGCGCTCAAAATGGAACAAGCGCCGCGCCGGTTTTGGGAGTTGCTCTATCCGCTGCCCTACCGCGCGGAGCTGACGGCCGCCGCGCAAAGAAACGCCCTCGATCCGTTCCTGGTGGCCGGGCTGATCCGGCAGGAATCGGAATTCGACCCCCAAGCCCAGTCGCTCGCCAATGCCTTCGGCCTCACGCAAGTGCGCCCCGGCACCGGGCGCATGTTCGCGCGCCGCGTGGGAATCGGGCGATTCAACGCGCGTTTGCTGTTTCAGCCGGCCGCCAATTTGAAGATCGGCACGGCTATTTTGCGCTCCATGCTGGACCAGAATGGAGGCAGCCTGGAGCAGACGCTGGCGGCATATAATGCCGGCCCCAACCGGGTGGCTGAATGGCTGAGCTGGAACAATTATCGCGAGCCGGCTGAATTCGTCGAATCCATTCCATTTACCGAGACCCGCGATTACGTGCAAGCGGTGGAGCGCAACGCTGACATGTACCGGCGGATTTATCGATAACCCGGAGGAGCTTATGCTGCGTCGGAATTTTCTATGGAGCGGCCCGGCTCTCTGCTCGTGGGCGACTCTCGTCCGCGGCGCCGAGACGTTTGACGTGGTTGCGCTGGAGCGCGAACGCGTGCTGAAGGCCGCGCACCGGTATCTTGCCGAGAAACCCGTTACCGTGACCGCATCCAGTTCGCCGCGCAGCGCCGGAGGCCCGCACGATTTCTTCTCCGAGGCCGATTACTGGTGGCCGGACCCGCTGAACCTGGACGGGCCTTACGTCGAGCGGGATGGGATGAGCAATCCGGATAACTTCGTGGAGCATCGCCGCGCCATGGTCCGTTTGAGCCTCATCGTGCCGGCGCTGGCCGCGGCATACAAGATCGCACGCCACCGGAAGTATGCCGACGCGGCCGCGCTCCACCTGCGCGCTTGGTTCATCGACCCCGCAACCCGCATGAATGCCAACCTGCAATATGCCCAGGCGGTATGCGGCCGTTTCTCGGGCCGGAGCTTCGGGATTATCGACACGCTGCACCTGGTGGAAGTGGCGCGCGCCGCCTGGCAGATCGATCTGGATCCGGCCGATCTGGCGGGCGTCCAGCGTTGGTTCGCATCGTATATAGAGTGGATGACGACCAGCAAAAACGGCCTCGCGGAGCGCGATGCCAAGAACAACCACGCCACGTGCTGGTGCACCCAGGTGGCTGCTTTTTCTCAGCTCACGGAAAACGCCGCCATGACTACTTACTGCCTGGAGCGATACCGGACGGTACTCCTGCCGGGTCAGGAAGCTCCGGATGGAAGTTTTCCCGAAGAACTGCGCCGCACCAAGCCTTACGGCTATTCGCTGTTCAACCTGGATGCCATGTCGATCTTAGTGCAGACCCTTTCCGCGCGGCATCGGGATTTGTGGAAGTGGCAGCTACCCGACGGGCGTGGCATGGCGCGAGCCATGGCGTACATGTACCCCTACATGCTGGATAAAACGAAATGGCCCGCCAAGCCCGACGTAATGTATTTCGATCGATGGCCGGTGCGGCAACCGTCTCTGCTGTTCGCGGGATTGGCACTGGAGAAGCCCGAGTACCTGGCACTGTGGCTGAAGCTGAATCCGGATCCCACGGTCGAGGAGGTGTTGCGCAACTGGCCGGTCCGGCAACCGGTGCTATGGGTGTAGGTCCTGTCAGTTTGGTTTGGCTTTGTGGGGCAGACCCCGGGGTCGACCCCGGGGTCTGCCCCACCCAGAGCAAAGTTGCTCGATTATGAGGTCATGCGGGAAGTACGTTCCTGGGCCCGCGACCACGCGTCCAACTCGCGATCGGCCTGCTCGCGGCTGTAGCCGTAGCGCTCCTGGAGTTTGCCCAACAACTGGTCTTTCTTACCGCCGATCTGTTCCCAGTCGCTGTCGGTGAGTTTGCCCCATTTCTCCCGCATTTTGCCGCGCATCTGCTTCCACTGCCCTTCAATCTGATCCCAGTTCATAAAAAATACCTCCGCCCTAGAAGCGAGCAGCTTTCGACCCAGTGCCGGAAAACGTACTGATCGGGAGTGTGCCGGGTCGCGGATTTCGATTGCACCGTCGCGTACAATTAGAGTGATATGAGACGTTGTGCCGCCGCGCTGTTCGCGCTTTCTTTGTGCCTCGCCACCGCGCCGAAATTCGATCCCGGCAAAGCCGTGGGATCCATGAGTGCGCCGGTTGTGCTGGAGGTGTTCAGCAGCTTCGATTGTCCCCACTGCAAAGACTTCCACGATGAAGTCGAGCCGCAGCTAGTGAAAGATTATGTGAATTCCGGGAAAGTCGCGATTGTCAACCGCGAGTTTCCCCTGACCGGCCCCTACCACCCGTATGCGCGGGATGCCGCCATCTATGCCACCGCCGCCGCGCGTATAGGCAAGTATCCGGAGGTCGCCGACACGCTCTGGAAGAACCAAGCCATCTGGGCTGCCAACGGGAAGGTGTGGGAAACCGTGGCCAGCGTGCTTACGCTGGCGGAGCAGAAAAAGGTGCAGGCCCTGGCGAAAGACCCTGGTGTGCTCGCTGAAGTGCAGCAGGATGTCGACGACGGGACGAAGGGCGGGATTAATTCCACCCCCACCATATTCGTCGATGCCAAGGGAAAACACATGGGGTTGCCCTCGGGCGTGCCGAATTATTATTTTCTGTCGGAAACAATCAACGGTTTGCTCAAGTAGCTTGCCCGAAGAACAACCTGGATGACGCCGCCAAATAGAATCTTGCGCACGGTTGCGCTGGTGTTGCGGATTGCGCTGGGCGCGATCTTTGTTTATGCCGCGTGGCTCAAGCTGCGGACTCCCTGGACATTGTTCGCCATGTCCATCGACTCGTACCAATTGCTGCCGCTGCGGGCCGTTGAGTTCGTGGCGCGGACGCTGCCGTGGTTCGAGCTGTTGCTGGGGCTGCTGCTGATCGCGGGAGTGTTCCTGCGCAGCGCGGCTATCGCGGCAACGCTGCTGCTGGGCGTTTTCTTTAGCCTCATGGTGCGCGCCTATGCCAAAGGCATGGAGATTAACTGCGGCTGCTTCGGACCGGGCGAGATCATTTCCTGGAAGACACTGCTGCGCGATGGATCGATGCTGGCGGGCGCGCTGGCGCTGACCACCTTGAGCTTCGTGTTGCGGCGCCGAACGGAGTGACGATGGAGCCCGGCAAGTCCGTTCTGGAACGCGAGCTGGCCTATCACGAAAAACTCTATTCCGGGTTCGCCCAGAAGCATTTTGCGCGTCCGGCGGTGCGTGCGCTGCGCCGGCACATGGTCAGCCGCATCCTGGCGCTGACGGCGGCCGGGCCGCATTCGCGCGTACTGAGCCTGGGATGCGGCATCGGCGATACGGAGTTGCTGCTGGCGCCGCACGTGGGCGAAGTGGTGGGTTTCGATCTTTCTCCCACGGCCATACGGCAGGCACGCACCGATGCGGAGCGGCTGGGGATTGCGAATGCCCGTTTCGAGGAGGGGCCGGCCACCGGTTCGGGAACCTACGACGTCGCGATGGCGATTTTTTTCCTGCACCATTTGCCGGATGACAGCCTGGCTGCACTGCCGGGCGAGTTGCAAGCGCTGCTGAACCCGGGCGGTGTGTTCTATTCGTTGGACCCAAACCGCCACCGGCTCTCCGGCGCGGTGGGCCGCCGGCTGATACCGGGCCTGATGAAGCGCTATCAGACCCCGGACGAGCGGGAGCTCGAACCCAAACCTGTGGCCGCGTTGTTTCGGCAAGCCGGCTTCGACGTCCGAACCGAAATATACGATTTCGGTTCCTCGCCGCTGGCGGGACTGTTGCCGGGGTGGAGCGCGGGGTATCGGGCGGCGCGCTGGCTGGACGACCGGTTGTTGCGGATCGAGGCGTTACGCCACCGGGGCAGCAATTTCGAGATTATCGCGCGTAAATAACCGGCAGCCGGCCTGGCGCAGTTCTTCCAGGGCGCGGCGTGAGTTGGCGGCATCGAGCGCCGCTATCGCATCGGTTACCACCGTCACTTTGCGGCCGCTGCGCAGCAAACCGCGGGCTGCAAACAGCACGCAAATTTCCGTGACTACGCCGTAAACCACAGCATGATCCGCAGCCAGGCGGTCGAGCAGGCGAGCAACCGTCAGGGTCTCGAAAACGTCGGTAGTCTGCTTTTCGAGGATGAGTTGCGGTGCGCCCTCGATTTCCGGAAAGCCCTCGCGGTTGGGTATCGCCGCGCGCCGCTCGAGCAATGTGCTTTCGGACTTGTGTTGACCTAGGGTACCGGCGACACAATGCGGGGGCCATTCGGCGAATTCGGGGTCGTCTTCGGCGTGGGCATCGGTCGTAGAGATCACGGGTATGCCTTGCGCCGCGGCGTATCGATTCAGTGCGCCAACGGCGGGCAATACACGCTCGGCTCCCGGCACGTACAGCGCACCCGAGGGGTTGACGAAATCGAGCTGCGTGTCGATATCGAAGAAAACGGTGTTCATCCGACCAGATTGGAGCGCGTTCGCTCGATCAGCGCGCGCAATTCGCGGCTGTAAATCACGGGCCAGGGCTCCACAACCTCCAATTGCCGCAGAGCGGCTGGGAGTTTCGCGACCGATTCGGCGGCGCGCGCGCGCGCCTGCTCGAGGGTGGGCAACGGCTCGACCAGGCGGCCGCCTAACAAGATCGGCCGCAGTAGCGCTTCGCCCCGGCCGCATTCTCCCGAGCGCGCGATGACGTCCCGCGCCACATCGCGGAAAATCTGCTTGGCGCCCGGTACGGATGTTTTGTCGTCGCTGTACTTGGCGGTGAACCGCTTGATGCCGCTGATTTCGAGCTCCACCATTTTGTAAACCGCGCTCAGCGCCGGCGCATCGGCGGATGTGGCAAGCTGCGTGCCCACTCCGAAAGCGTCCACCGGGGCGCCGGCATTGACCAACTCGCGGATGCGGTACTCGTCCAGATCGCCGGAGATCATGATCCGCGTGTCATCGAGGCCGGCTTCGTCGAGGATACTTCGCACCTGCCGGGAGAGCTCCAGAAAATCGCCGCTATCGATTCGCACACCCGCGATCGGCCGGCCCAATTTCGCCGCGTGGCGCGCGCCGCCGATGGTGTCGTACGTGTCCAAAAGCAGCACCGTGTGCTCGCCCATGACGGATTCGAGCTTGCGAAACGATTCCATTTCGCAGGCGAACGACATCACCCACGAATGCGCCGACGTGCCGGAAACCGGGATGCCGAACTGGAACCCGGCCAGGGCGTTGCTGGTGCTGGCACAGCCGCCCACATAGGCCGCGCGGGCGCCGAGCACGCCCGCTTCCGGGGTGTGCGCCCTCCTGGTGCCGAATTCCGCGACCGGCCGGCCGGCGGCGGCCTCCACCGTGCGTGCCGCCTTGGTGGCGATCAGGCTCTGAAAACTGATGGCGGAAAGAACGTAGGTTTCCGGTAACTGCGCCTCGATCAACGGCGCTCGAATGCTGAGCATAGGCTCGCCGGCAAACAACGGCGTCCCTTCGGGAACAGCGAAGAGATCGCCCGTGAAGCGGAAATCGCGCAGGTAGCCGAAGAACTCCGGCGGGGCCTGGCGGAATTGGGGGAGCGCTCGCAGATAAGCGATCTCGTCTTCGGTGAAGCTAAGGTTGAGCAGGTAATCGACAACCTGCGGCAGCCCGGCCGCCAGCACGAAATTGCGATGCGAGGGCAATCGCCGCAGGGTGAACTCGAAGGTCGCAACTTCCGGGGCCTTGCCGGCCGCGAAGTATCCGGCGGCCATGGTCAGTTCGTAAAGGTCGGTCAGGAGGCCGTTCATTGAGAGCTGTCAGCGGTCAGCTTTCAGCGGTCAGCTTCCCCAGCCGTGCGCTCCAAGCTGATAGCTGACCGCCGATAGCTGATTGTTACTTCTTTTTCGCCGGCGGGGGCGCGGCTTCCTTTACATCGGACGCAGCTTTTTGCAAATCCGCCACGACCTTGCCGTCTAGTTCATAGATGCTGGGTTCATTCTCGCGTTGCGCGAAATATTGGTCGCCCAGCTTGCCGATGGTCACCTTTTCGACGCGTTTGCCGTTGTTGGACGTCACGGTGGCCTCAAATACAGGCTGGCCGCCGCCCTTTTCCGCGAACTTGGTAGCGGTCAGGTCGCGGAGCTTGTCGATCAGGTCCTGGAGGCTCGAATTGTCCAGCTTCTTGGCGCCCGAGGTCCACTGGTCTCCGCTCTTGGTATAAGTGGCATTTTGCAAGACGATTTTGGTGGGGTCGCTGAAACCGAAATCGAAGAGCTTCTTGTTGCGGAAATCGTCGAGACTCTTGTTCAGACCGTCTCCCACATCGGATGCGATCTTGTATACACCCTCCACCGCGGAACTCTTGGCGTAAGTGTTGTCCTTGTCTTTACGAATCTCGAGCGTCTGCGCGCCGGAGCTATCGGTAATCGAGGCCGTCGCCACTTTGGTTGCGGCGGCGAACTTCTTGGCGGCATCCTCGGGTGTCATGCCGAGGTCCATCTTGGCGTCTTTCAGCTTGTTCACCAGCGTATCCACCTGGTTGCCATCGGCGCGCAGAGGACGCGGTTTCAGAATCTCCCACTCGCTCTGCCCGTTCTTGCCAAACTCGATCGGCGGTCCCTTGGCATCGAGTTCGACGCGGGTCAGCTTATCCGAATCGAACGTCAATAACCGCTTGTCGCGCAGGTCGTCGGGCTTCTTGTCGAGGCTGGTTTTGACGAAAGTGGCCACGGTATAGACGTGCGGATCGCTGGCCACCTTGGCGTAGGCGCCGGAGTTTGTGGGCGTATCGTCGCCGATCAGCAGATCCACGGTCTTGCCGTCTTTCTTGGTCACTTGGACGTCGAGCGCCGGATTGGCCAGACCGTAGCTGCCGAGGTCCGCCGCCTTATCTTCAACGGTGCTGTCGGAGCTGACGTTTGAAAGCGTGCTCACGAGCGAGCTTGCGGAATCCGGATCGGCGGGCAGCGGTTTGGGCTCCTTAAGCGCCCATTTGCCGTTTGCGCGGCTCAGATCGACCGTATCGCCGCTCGCCTTTTTGATGCGGATCTCCTGGATCTGGTCTTCGGGAATGGAAACGATTTTGGGCGAAGTGGTGGTTGGCGCCTTTTCTTTGGCGGCCTGTTTTTTGTTGGACCACCAGACCGCCCCGCCCAACACCGCCAGAACCGCAACCGCAATGAGGAGGCCCGTTGGCTTCATCGGCTACCTCCGTTTCCACCACGTGGCCAAGCCGAACGCGACCACGCCCAACGGGAAGATCACGATGCTCAGCCAGAACAGCATGTTCAAGCGCGGCCCGCTGACGTTGAGCGCCTGGTCCTCCGGCGGCTTGGGCCGAATGGAAATCAGGTCTTCGTCCGAAGCCAGCCAGTTGATGGCGTTTTCGAACAGATCGCGATTGCCGAGGCGCCGCGACCCCGCCAGGCTGTTGACCGCCCACTGCGAACTGCCGGCCACGAAGAAGCGCCCCTGCTTGGGTCCGGAGTATGTGCCCACCGCCACCAGCGTAAGCGGGCCTTTTTTCCCTTTCTTCGGGTCGATGGCGCCGCCGGGACCGATCTCGGAGGTGGCAATGCTGTCTTCGTTGGTGGTGACCAGCTTGCTCACGGACGTTTTATCGGCACTCTTGATTTCGAGCGAGCGAACCAGCGGATAAGCCGTTGGCACGCGCGTCAGCGGCTGTGTGATGGGATGCGATTCGTACTGCGCCACGACCGGAACCCACGGTTCGAACCCGAAGATTTGCCCCAGGCCGCTCAGATCGAGCACCAGGTCCTTGTTTGCCGTGATGCCCCAATCGCTCAGCGTTTTGACCAGCGCGGCGTTATCGGCGGGCGGTTCGGACCGGCCGATGCGCAGTGTTTCATCCAGCATGAACATGGCGCGGCCGCCGTTTTCGACGTATGTCTTGAGGGCCGCCACCACCGGGTCCGGCAGATCGGTTGTCGGCCCGGCCACCACGATCACGGTGCAATCGCCGGGAACGGCGACCGATGCGGTGGGCGGCGGCGCGGACTTCCCAACTTCGACCGTTTTGCCGGCTTCAGGCGAGGCGGCGGGTTTCAAGTCCACCGTTCGCGATTTGTAATTGTCGCGTTCCAGCAATTGTTTCAGGAATGAGAAGCCATTGGCTTCCTGATCGTCCAGGCTGTGCTCGCCGGCTCCCGAAAGGAAACAGACGTTGCGCTCGCCGGTCTTCAGGGCGCGGATCAGAGCGCCGGTGACCTCTTCTTCGGTAAGGCTCTTGGCGCCTTCCTGGCGCGCTCCATTTTGCACCACAACCGGCGAATCGGCGCGGAATCCATCCGCCTTCGCAAGGGTGGGTTTCTTTACGGGATCGACATAATTCACGTGCAGCCTTGGCGACTGGGAGGCGTAACGCTCCAGCAGGTCGCGCGCTTGCGGGAATTCGTCGGTGCGTCCGAAGTAGGTCAGGGTGACCGGTGTTTTCAGGTCCTTCACGATCTTCAGAGTTTGGTCGGAAAGACTGTACTGCTTGTTCTTGGTGGCGTCGTAGGATTTGTCGTAGCGGTTTGCCAGGAAATTTACCGCCGCCAGAATGGCGATGATCACCAGGGTGTAAACGGTAGCGTACGCTCCGTACTTAGTCTGTCGTGCCTTGAGCCATTTGAACGCCATGTTATGCCCTCCACCGCAGCGATTCCATCGATCGCGAAGTTATGAATAGCCCAAAGAAAATCATAGAGAGATAGAACACCACGTCTTTCGAATCCAGCAGTCCCTTGGCGAAATTGTCGAAATGCGTGACGATCGAGAGATAATTGATCACCGAAGAAGCCGCCGTGCTGTCAAACGCTGTAAACCAGCTCAGCAGCCACAGCAGCAGGCATACGAAAAAGGTGACGCCGCCGGCGATAATCTGGTTTTTCGTCAGCGTGGAAATGAACTCGCCGATGGCCAGCAGGCACCCGCCTTGCAGAATCAATCCCAGATACGCCACCAGCACCGGTTGCAGATCCGGCTTACCCCACGCAAACAGCATGGCGATGTTGATCACCGACATTCCCAGGATGCACAGGTAAAGCAGCATCGCGCCCACCCATTTGCCGACGATGATTTCTACATCCCGTACCGGCGAGGTGAGCAGCAGCTCGATGGTGCCGGTCTTCTTCTCTTCCGCGATCAGCCGCATGGTGATCATGGGCACTAGAAATAATGAAATGGTGCTGGCGAAGCCCAGAAGCGGCCGGATGATCATTTCATTCAGATTGGTGGGCTGCATTTGCCCCATCATCTGCGCCTGAAATCCCATTCGCACCACGTCGCGCGTGGCGGTATAGAGTCCGAAACCGAAGATCAGGCCGAAAAACGCCATCAACAGGTACGCAATGGGGGACGCGAAGTAGCTCTTGAATTCCTTCTTGGAGATGAGCAGGACGTTCTTCATTTCTTCTCTCCCGCCGGTTCGGCCGGCGCCGTGTCTTTCTTCTCGGCCGCGGTGAGCTGTAGGAAGATCTGTTCCAGGCTCAGGCCCACGGGCCGCAATTCGCTAAGGTTCCAGCCGGCGTTAACCACGCTGCGCGCCAGGTCCGCGCGAATGTGGCGTCCCTGGATGCTTTCGACCTCAAATGAGGACCGGCCGTCCTTCGATTCCTTCAACATCACGCGGCTGACACCGGTCACCTGTTCCAGCCGCTGTTGCACCTCGGCGGGAGCCGGCCTTCCCTCGGCTGCTTCCACTTCCACCGCCACGGCTTCGGAACCGCGCAGCCGGTTGGTCAGATTGACCACCGAATCGATAGCCACCAGCTTGCCCTGGCTGATAATAATGACGCGCTCGCAGGAATGCTCCACTTCCGACAGGATGTGGGTGCTGAGAATGATGGTGTGTTCGCCCGCCAGCGATTTGAGCAATTCGCGAATCTCGATAATCTGCTTCGGGTCGAGGCCCGAAGTCGGCTCGTCGAGGATCAGCACATCGGGATTGTGAATGATGGCCTGCGCCAGGCCAACGCGCTGGCGATAGCCCTTGGAGAGTTTGCCGATGAGCTTGGTGCGGACGTCGCCGATGGCGCAGCGTTCCGTCACCTCGTCAATGCGGCGCTTGAGATCGCCGGAGCCGATCCCCTTGAGGCGCCCGGTGAAAGCCAGGTATTCGGTGACCTCCATTTCCGGGTACAGCGGCGGCGTTTCCGGGAGGTAACCGATATGCTTCTTGACCTCCAACGGGTGCTCCAGCACATCGAAACCGGCGACGCTGGCGGTACCCGAGGTGGGCGGCAGAAAACACGTGAGGACGCGCATCGTGGTAGTCTTGCCGGCGCCATTCGGGCCGAGGAATCCCACGATTTGTCCTTTCTCGACTTCGAAAGAAATATTGTCCACAGCGACAGTGCGGGCGTATCGCTTGGTGAGACCATCGACTTTGATCATATTGGTGAATCCCAGATAGTAGCAGACGTGAAAGTTGCCATTTACGACGCAATCGGGCGCATCCGAAAGAAGCGCCTAAAGCGATCAGTTGTGAAATTCCATCATATGAACGGTGGCGAAGTGTTGTCAAATGAACGGCGCGCGCCGGGCCGGCGGGGCCTGATACAGTAGAGAACTTGGCTCCAAATTGGTTGCAATCCGGTATTGCGATTCCGGCCCTGGCCACGCTGGTGGGGGTGACGGGGGCGGCTTTAGGCATCCGGCTCGCCAGCCTGCGCCGCCGCGCGCGAGCCGTGGTGCCGTTCAGTGCCGGGGTTCTGCTGGGCGTGGCGCTGTTCGGACTCGTTCCGGAATTGGCGGCGCAGGCGGGCTGGGCGCCGACGCTCATTCTGTTCGCGGCCGGCTATGGCCTGTTGCTGGCGGTGAACCGTTTCGCATATCCGGTGTGCCCCACCTGCGCGCACGACCACGATCACAACGCGTGCGGGACGGAATTGCACGGCTTCGCCGGCCCGTTAGTGGCCGCGGCCGCGCTGCATAGCTTTCTGGACGGGTGGAGCGTGGCCGCGGTTCAGCATGGCGTCACGCTCGGTTTGGCGGTGGCGGTGCCGCTCGCCGTGGCGCTGCACAAACTGCCGGAAGGCATAGCGCTCGGCGGAGTGCTCAGCGCATCCATGAAATCGCGGATGGCGACGCTGCTCTGGTGCGTGCTGGCCGAAGGCACCACGCTGGCGGGAGGCGTTTTCGGCCTTGCCCTGGCGCCGCGCGTGGGCAGCATGTGGACCATGTACCCTTTGGGGCTCACGGCGGGTTGGCTGTGCTATCTGGGGTACCACGCGGTCGATGAAGAATGGAAGCGGCGCGGCGCGGGGCCGGCGTTCATTTCCGCATTGGCCGGGGTGGCCGGAGCGGCGGCGATTCAACGGGGGGCGGAAGCGCTATTCCGCTGAGAAATCGACTTTGTCGTAGATCTCCGCCATCGGCAGGACGCAGCCGATCGAGGTTAGCTCGATGGTCTGGTCGAGAGCGTCGAACTCGGAAAGCAGCCAGTGATTATCGGGTTGGCGGGCCCAACGCTCGACGTGGGCGGAGTCCTGCTCGACAGTCAAATATTCTGCGACCGATGCCAGGGTGCGGTAGTGTTGAAATTTTCGACCGCGATCGTAGTCCCGCGTCGAATCGGACAGCACTTCGATGATTAGAGTGGGGTTGAGTACCGTATCCTTCTGATCCTCTGCTAACTGAACGTTGCCGCAGATCACCACAACATCTGGATAGGTGTACAGCCCGGCCGGCGTTATGCGCAGCCTCAAGTCGCTCGATCCGACGCGGCACGGCCGCTGCTTCAGTTGCTGCCCCAACGTCATTACCAGGTTCGTAACAATGAACGCATGCCGCGGGCCAGCGCCCGCCATGGCGACCATTTCGCCCCGGAAATACTCGCTTTTGAACTCGGCATGGCGTTCCAGTTCAAGGTACTCCGCCTCGGTCAAAAGACTCTTCGCCTGCGAAGACATGGCTCCTTTATTCTACTCCCCCGGCCGCTCCAACCGTTTTCCGCCCCTCATGTTTTATACACAACTTTGCCACACCATTGCGCCTGTAAGTCGAACGATCTCAGGCCCAAGAAACTTGTTGAAAAAGACCTAGACGTACCAAATCGCGCTGGCAATTTCGTCCGGCATCGCGCTAAAAAAGAGAGACAATCTGAGCGGCGGGCGCAGCCGGTTTGGCAAATCTCGGGGGAGGTAGTCATCCGGTTGCGCCGGCCGCTTTTGTCATTTGGCGGCTACCGGCTGTCCCGCGTGGACCGGCGAAAGCCATCCGTGCCGGTCCGGCCGCGTGCCGTCTATAATCGCAAAAAACGCCTTTTGTAGTTTCTCCGCGATAGGCCCGCGCTTGCCCTTGCCGATGGTGATGCGATCGACCGAACGGATGGGCGTAATCTCAGCCGCCGTCCCCGAGAAGAACACTTCGTCGGCAACATAGAGCATTTCGCGCGGAACGATGGTCTCGACCAGCGGAATCCCGAGCTCCGCCGCCAGCGTCAGGATGGTATCGCGCGTAATTCCGGGCAACACCGAAGCGCCCAGCGGGGGGGTGTGAATCCGGCCGTCGCGCACCAGGTAGATGTTCTCGCCCGAGCCTTCGCTTACGTAGCCGTTGGTATCGAGCGCAATGCCCTCCGCGTACCCGTTGGCAATCGCTTCCATTTTAATGAGCTGTGAGTTCATGTAATTGGCGCCGGCCTTTGCCAGGGCCGGCAGCGTGTTGGGAGCAATGCGGTTCCAGCTCGCGACGCAAACGTCCACACCTTCGGCCAGCGCTTCTTCGCCCAGATACTTGCCCCATTCCCAGCATGCGACATAGACATCGATGGGGTTCTTCATCCCATTTACACCGACCTCGCCGTACCCGCGCAAAGCGATCGGCCGGATGTAGCACGAATCCATTCGGTTGACCCGCACCAGTTCCAGCATCGCCTCGGCAAGCTGATCCACGCCGTACCCCAAATTCATGCGATAGATCTTGGCCGAATCCACCATGCGGCGGCAGTGCTCGCGCAATCGGAATACCGCCGGACCGGAGGGCGTGGCGTAGCACCGGATGCCCTCGAATACCGAGCTTCCGTAGCTCACGACGTGCGAAAGGACATGAATGGTGGCCTCTTCCCATTTGATGAAGCGGCCGTTGTGCCAGATTTTCTCGGTGGGGGTCAACATGCCGCTATTATATCCGGCTACACACGCCGCGCGGGTGGGTCACCCCATCCTGCCTTCGCTTTTTATTCTTGCTCCGCGTGATGCGCCGCCATCACCCCGTGTTTGGCGCGGTCGCGCAGTTCTCCCAGTTTCAACCCGGTGAGGGCCGTAGCAATGGCGCCGCCCACCAACAGCGGCACCGTCAGCGCAAAGAACATAATAAAGGAGAACGTCTTGGCGTCGTTTTTCTCCACATCGAACAGCCCCATGGCCAGCACGCAGATTACCTGGAAAAGACCCACGTTGCCCGGGCCATTGGGGACAACCGTCCCGAACCTCACCACAGTCACCACTCCGGCCGCCGCCCAAAAGGAAAGGTCCAGACCGTAGGCCCTCATCAAGGCCCACACGGCGAAGAACTGCAGCGCCAGGTAGAGCAAGCTGATGAGCGCAGTCAGGCCCAGAGTCTGGGGGTTGCCCATCAAGTGAACGCCCTCGACGATGTGGCGCAGCGTGGCGGCCCAGCGCCGCTCGCCGATGGCCCGATGCGCATCCTGTTTGCGGACCGTGATCCACAAGAGCAGGACGGCACCCGTTACCAGCAGCGCGCAGATCATCTGCACCAGGATGACCAAATCTCTTGGGATGCCCTTCACGAAACCGGCCGTGATCACGAAGCACCCCACCATCCAGAAACCGTCGATAAGGCGCTCCAGCGCGGCCGAGGACAGGCTTAGGGAAATCCTGAAGTTGTTCCAGTGCGCCAGCAGGTAGCAGCGGATCACTTCGCCCGTGCGCAATGGCAGCACCTCGTTGGCGAACAATCCGATATAGATCGCCTGGACGGTGCGCCACAAGCGCAGGCGAACCACCGGCGCCAGCAGCGTCTTCCATCGCCAGCCATGGCAAATGTAGGTTGCCAGATCGGAGGCCACGGCCACGAAGACCCAGCGAAAATCCAGCGAGCGGATGGTGGAGAACAGGTCCCGCAGGGGGTAACCGTGCATTACCCAAACCAGGCACGCCGCCGAGAGGCAATAACCCAGCGCCTGAAGTATCCAGGAGGGGATTTTGCGTCTCTCACGCAACGTTTGGCAGCCTCACGCATCCATCATAACGTGGCACAAGAACAGCTACGATGAACACCATATTTCGATTTGCACTGCCCCTGACGCTGACCGCGCTCACCCTGCCCGCGCAGACCGGCGAAAAGCCGAAGCCGATTCCGCCCGCTGTCTTCCACGGCGTCCTGTTGGATGGCGGATGCCGCGATTTCTCGAAATCCAACTTGAACAAAGCGCCGCTCTCGGTAGCGGCATCGAGCCCGGCCGAGACGCCCCAGGCGGCGGCCGCCGCCCAGGCGAATGGTCCGCGAGCGGCCTTCGGCATTACCGTGGACGCCCAGACCCTGGCAGCCGAGCGCACGGACGTGATGCCGCACCAAGTAGCCGACCTGCTCAGCCGCCAGTCCGATCCGACCTGCGCCATCAAGGGCAACACCCGCGCCTACGCGCTTTTGCTCGATAATGGCCGGCTGCTCGATCTGGACGAGGGCGGCAACACGTACGCCACCGTGGCCGTGGGAGATTCCGCCGCCGGCCGTGCCATGCTGACAGGGCAAGCTCCGGGATTGAAGCCTCGCGCCACCGTGAAAGGCCGCGTGCAGGGCGACAAGATCGTTGCGGTTAGCGTGCAACTTCAATAGGTCGGGGCACGCGGTCTCGCTACGGCTTTCCGCGCGCAGGCCAGCGGCTCCACGCTATAATCCCAGTAGCATCCGCGGATGTGGCGAAATTGGCAGACGCGCTGGATTTAGGTTCCAGTTCCCGCAAGGGAGTGGGGGTTCAAGTCCCTTCATCCGCACCAACAAACTGCGGGAACCAACCGTCACCCAGCGCTTCCTCCCCTCTACGGCCTGAGCCCGTTCGCCTTGAACTCGCCGCCCTTCACCAGGAGATCGAGTATCTCCTTCGATCTCGCACGGCAGGCTAGGGTTTTCTCGAAGGTGTAGTTGTCGTGCTCCGATTCGATCATGGGCAACGGTTCCTTGGGGACGGGGATCTGGTTGAGCATCGTCCAGATGCCGGCGGGCGGCGAAACCGTGTCGATGAAACCCATGCCCGCCATGACCGGCGCCTGGATGCGCGAAGCGAAATTGACGGTATCGAAGTAGAGGGCGGTTTTCATCGCGTCCGGGTTGTCCGGCGGCCATGTGGGGTAGCCGGCCTTGCGGCCGTGAAGATCGCCGTTGGTATCCGCCCCGGCCGGCACGCACACCAGCACCGCTGTGATCTTCTCGGGCCGCAGGCCCGCCAGCGCGAGACTCTGTTGGCCGCCCATACTGCCTCCCGTCAGTACAATCGTCTTGCCATCCCAATCGGACCGCGTCAGCAGGTAATCCAGGACCCGCGAGTCGCGCAGGTACATGGACAGGAAATACGATTTCTCGCGATCGGTGTTGCCGATGGCCTGATAGTTCCCCGGAATATTTCCGGAGGGATCGGATGGCTGCTTGTCGTGCGAATCGACGTTGATGACCAGCCAGCCATCGGCCGCGCGCTGTGCGTCGGCGCGCGCGTCCAGCGCGTACACGCCCGCATACTGCAGTTGGATGACTGCGGGAAACTTGCCGTCCTTGGCGGGTTTGGCCAGGTAGCCGTGCGCTTTAGACCCGAGCGCATCGAGGACGAACATGCTCATCTCGACACCCGCCACGTCGGTCGGGACCGGCGTCAGGACGGGGTTGATGGGGACCTTGGCCTGGGCAGCGAGCTTGGCGTTCCAGAATGCATCGAAGTCATCGGGACGCGGCGTCGAGAGCCCGATTTTCGCCGGTGCGACGGCGGCGCCGACAGCGTAAAGGCCGTTGTTGCGGCCGGTGTTGCCGCCCACAAAATGGGGTGCGGCGGCGTTCGCGGGCGTGTCGCCAGTGAGATTGGCGTAGGCTTCAATGGCGACGTAGATCATCTCCGGCTGGTCGGCAATAATCTCGATCTTGGCCTTGCCCGAGGAAAGGTCCAGCTTGCCTTCGTTTAGAACCACGGCGTTGTTGCGGCGAATGGTCCACTTATAGGCGTAAGTGGGTGCTACAGGACCGGGAGTAACGGTCCAACCGACGGTTTCGCCGATGTCGTAAATGCCGCTGGCATGATACGGCGCAAAAACAAGCTGCTGGGGGATGGGACCCGGCTGCGCGAACGCGAACGAAGCGGCGAGCACGAGAGCGAACATAAGGCGTGGACCGATTCGACGAATCATGAAACCTCCGAAAAGTAACTTATACCTCCTGGCGGCAGGGATTGGCGATGTACGGCTGGTAAGGGTACGCGACATGGAGGTGGAAGATCAGCCGAAGTCCAAGCCCGCTCATCGAATCTGAGCGGACACGATACGCAATTCTGAGCCGCGACCGAAGGAAGCGGTCGATTTGAATCGAGGCCGTCGAGCCAAAGCAGACCGCTTCCTTCGGGCGCGGCTCAGCACGATCGGCTGCGATTTCGCCACTTTCATGTCGCGCACCCGGCCGGTAGTTCTCAACGGCGGATTAAGGCGCGTGGGTGTCGGACCCAACGCCGGCCGTTATGATTAGGTTTCGAAAGGAATGGCCCATGAAAAACGCGGCTCTACGGCTGCGCACTGCCAGCGTAGCCTTCGTACTCCTCGCAATGGCAGGCGCCGGCAGGACCCAGGATGGAGGGTACCGGCCCAAAAATCAGCTCATTCCCGGACCGGATTGCCTGACATTACAAGGCGCGTGGATGGGCGCCGGCTCCGGTTCCTGCACGGAAGAGACTCATGCCAATTGGCTGAAGGACGTCGAACACTGGCGGATGGAAAGGCGCATCCGGATCGGATACAGCCCGGACCGCTACGAATTGCTGGAGACGCAGTGGATCCAATCCAGCTTCATACAACCGCAGATGATGGTACAGGATCGCTATTTCTATGACCCTGTCTCGGGCACGTACACCGTGGACCGCTATCTCGACGACCTGGAGAAGCGCTATGGCGGAATCGATTCCGTGCTGATCTGGTCCACCTATCCCAATATGGGGATCGACAACCGGAACCAGCTCGATATGGTTCGCAGCATGCCGGGCGGCGTAACGGGTGTGAAACAGATGGTTGCGGATTTTCACCGGCGGGGCGTGCGCGTCCTTTTTCCAATGATGATGTGGGACCAGGGCACCAGGCAGCCCGACACCGCGTGGCCCGACGCCATCGCGGCCTTGATGAAAGAGATCGACGCCGACGGTATCAACGGCGACACCCAGGACGGCGTTCCGGTCGCTTTCTCGCTGGCCGCGGATCGCATCGGTCACCGCCTGGTATTTGAGCCGGAAGGTAGTCCATCGGACGAAGCCTTGGCATGGAACCTGATGACGTGGGGACAGTATGGCGGCCAATTCGATTTCGTGCCGGGCGTGGATCGATTTCGCTGGCTCGAACCGCGCCATATGGTTCACATTTCGGACCGTTGGAATCGCAGCAAGACGAACGATCTGCAGTACGCCTTCTTCAACGGCGAGGGCTGGGAATCCTGGGAGAATATTTGGGGCATTTGGAACGGCATTACGCCCCGCGATGGCGAAGCCACTCGCCGGGTCGCGGCACTGGAGCGGGGTATCGCGCCTTTCCTGACCAGCCGCGAATGGGAGCCGTTCTACGCGATGCACCGATACGGTGTGTTCGCCAGCCGTTGGCCGCTCGGGGACGAGACGGTTTGGACTATTGTCAATCGCAACGAGTACTCCGTCGAGGGCCGCCAAATGACGGTGCCGCGCCGCGATGGAACGCGCTATTTCGACCTGTATCGTGGCACGGAATTGAAGGCCGAGCGGGATAAGGCCGGCGACGTGCTCTCATTCGATCTCGAGCCGCAAGGGTTCGGCGCCATCCTGGCCGTCGATGGCGACCCGGCCGGCGCCCTGCGCCAGTTGATGGTGAAGATGCGGACGATGACGGCGCAGCCGCTTGCGAGCTACTCCGCGGAGTGGAAGGTGCTTCCGCAGCAGCAGGTGGAGATCCGGCCCACCGCACCTCGGGTTTCCCCGCCGGAGGGGATGATCAAGATCCCGGCCGCCGATTTCGTGTTCCAGGTGGAAGGAGTCGAAATCGAGGGTTTCAACGATATCGGGGTAGATGTGCAATATCCCTGGGAGCCGACACCACGACGCTTTCACGAGCACCGCGTCAAAATCGGTGCCTTTTTCATCGACCGGTATCCGGTGACCAATGCGCAGTTCAAGCGATTCCTGGATGCGACGCGCTATCGCCCGAAAGACGATCTGAACTTCCTGCGCGATTGGAAGAACGGGACGTTTCCGCCGGGCTGGGCCAATAAACCGGTGACGTGGGTGTCTCAAGAGGATGCGAGGGCGTACGCGGCCTGGGCCGGCAAGCGCCTGCCACACGAATGGGAATGGCAATATGCGGCTCAGGGCACGGACCGGCGGCCGTACCCTTGGGGCGATGACTGGAATCCGGCAGCGGTTCCCGCCCCCCAGACAGGCCGCATTATGGCAGGCCCAGACGATGTTGACGCTCACCCGGCGGGCGCGAGCCCGTTCGGGGTCATGGACCTGGTTGGCAATGTGTGGCAATGGACTGACGAGTATGTGGACGAACATACGCGCGCGGCTATCCTACGTGGGGGCAGTTACTATCAGCCGCGGGGATCCATCTGGTATTTCCCGCAGGCGTACCGCAACGATCGGCACGGCAAGCTACTGCTCATGTCGCCGGGTTACGATCGATCCGGGGCGCTGGGGTTCCGCTGTGCGATGGACTGAGATTTCCGGGAACTCCGATCCGATTGAGACAGCGAGGGTTCAACTTCCTCAACTGGCCGCGAACGGTTTGGTAACAGTTCCAAACGGTTGAGAACTTGTGGCCGCGCGCATGCCCTCCTACCATTTGTGGTGACCTGCAACGCTTCAAGGCATTTAGGAGGTTAATGTGCGACGTACGTTAGTTCTTGTCTTGCTTGCCTGTGCCCTGGCAGAGGCGCAGACTACCACGACTCTGTTCGGTACGGTCACCGATAAATCCGGCGCCGTAGTGCCCTCCGCCCAGATCACCGCGATGAATGTGGGAACCAACCAGGCGCGAACCGCCGAAACCAACACACAGGGCGAATATCGGTTGGAGTTTCTCCCGGCCGGCGAGTACACGGTCGAGATCGGTGCCAACGGGTTTAAGAAGTTCTTCCAGAAGGGCGTGGTTCTACAGATCAACGTTCCGGCCCGCGTGGACGCGCAGCTTGACGTCGGCGCCGTCAGCGAATCGGTGGAAGTTACCGGTACCGCCGCCGCCGTGAACACGGAAAACGCCCAAATCGGGCGCACGGTGGAGAACACCGAACTCACCACTCTCCCCATCGTGGGCCGCAATGTGTATACGTTGCTTACGTTAACGCCGGGTGTGTCCTCCAGCCAAAACAGCATCGTGCTGGGTTACCCGGAACAGCGGACCATGATCAACGGGGGCGTGGATGGCGGCGCCGGGTCGGTGAATTACTTTCTGGATGGCGGCAACAACATGACGGGATTGCGCAATACCGGAAACATCGCCCCGAATCCCGACGCCGTCGAAGAATTCCGCGTGATTACCAACAGTTACAGCGCGGAATACGGGCGTTTTGCCGGCGGTGTTGTGAATATCCTCACGCGCTCCGGCACCAACACGTTTCATGGCTCGGCGTTCGAGTTCCTGCGGAACAACAAATTGAACGCCTATGACTGGGGCTCTCTCACACGGCCCCCGTTGCACCGCAACCAATTCGGCACCAGCCTGGGCGGACCGATCCGCAAAGACAAAACCTTCTTCTTCTTCACATATTCCGGTCTGCGCCAGGATATCTTTCAAGCTCTGACCGGCGCCGTGGTGCCTACCGCCGCGGAGCGTTCCGGCAATTTCTCGGCGGATAAGACGAAACCCACCGACCCTTTGAACGGCGGTGCGCCGTTCCCCGGCGCCCAGATTCCGTCCGCGCGTTTCGATCCGGTGGCGTTGAAAATCCTGAACCAGAGCGTGCCGGTGGCCGATATTTCCGGGAACGGCTGGCAAGGCTACGTCCCAAATCCCTACAACACGAATGAAGTCCTGCTCAAAATCGACCATCTGATTACGGATCGGCAGCGGTTCAGCGGCAGCTATTACGAAACCGCCGGAATCAATACCATTCAGCCCGCCGGTAACCTGCCGTGGTCAACACAGACGTTCAACTGGCGGCAGCAGAATCTGAACGCCAGCGACACCTGGACCCTCGGCCCAAACACCGTCAACCAATTCTGGGTGACCTATACGCGTAACTTCGGCGGCCGGTTGAACCTGCCGGGCGAGTCGCTGGGGGACTTCGGGTCCACCTTCCAGCCACAAGGCACACCCTCACTGCCGCAGATTGCCGTATCGGGCTACTTCACATTGGGTCAATCCATCGCCGGGCCGGTGGCGGGAACGAACTTCTACTCCGTCCGCAACATGATGAGCTACACGCGCGGCCAGCACACGCTCAAGTTCGGCGGCGAGTTATCTCTCGACAAGGACATCCAGCAGACGCTTCTGAATAACTACGGTGTTTTCTCATTCAGCGGCGCCAAAACCGGAAACGCGTTCGCCGACTACCTGACCGGGCTGCCCGTCACGATGAACCAGGACGCCCCGATTACGGCGATGGACAACTTCTGGACAGGCGCTCTGTTCGTGCAGGACGACTGGCGCCTCCATCCGCGTTTGACCCTGAACCTGGGCTTGCGCTGGGATGTACAAACGGCGCCCACCGATCCCTTTAACCGCGAAGCCACCTTCGAGCAAGGCGTGCAATCGCAAGTGTTGAAGGGCTCCAACATTCCGGTCGGGCTCCTGGTGGTGGGCGACCCCGGCGTGGGCCGCGGGATTGTATCTACCCCGCTCAAGCACTTTTCGCCGCGCCTCGGCCTGGCATGGGATCCCTTCGGCAACGGCAAGACTTCCATCCGCGCCGGAGCCGGCTTGTTCTACGGCAGCGTCTCGGGTAACGAGTGGAATTCCACCTCCAACTACCAGCCATTCGCAGTGCGCGAACAGTTCAATACCGTGCAGTCGCTCAGCAACCCGTACGGCTTGCTGCCGGGAGGCGTGGATCCCTTCCCCTACTCGTATAATCCGGCTTCCCCGCAGTTCATTTTTCCCGCTGCAATTTACGGGATGGCACCCAATTTTCGCTGGCCCTACACCTACCAATTGAACTTCTCAGTCGAGCGCCAGATTGGAAAAGACTGGAGCTTTACCGGCGCGTACGTGGCATCGCTGGGCCGCCGTCTGCCATTCGCCATCGACCTGAATTACCCGTCGTATACTTCGACGGCCACCACCTCGAACGTGAATAACCGCCGGCCGATCGACACGGGAGTGTTGTCCAACATCTACTCCGTCGAATCGGTGATGAACACCTCGTACAACAGTCTCCAGATCATGACCGAGAAGCAATTCTCCCACCATGTGTCCATGAAGGCGTTCTATGTTTTCTCCAAGGCTTTGGAAGACGTCCAACTGGATAACAACACAGTCAATGGCGGAGCGGAGGACTACCACAACCTGGGCCTCGAATATGGCCGCTCCGCGAACGACCGCCGGCACAACGCCGTGGGATCGGTGATCTGGAACCTGGACTATTTCGGGCACTTTAACCCGGTTTTGCGCAGCATCATTAACGGGTGGCAGCTTTCCGCCATCGTGACATTCTCGAGCGGGCTGCCGATCAACATCACCACCGGGTCGGATAACAACCTGGATGGCAACAACAACGATCGTCCCATTGTGGTTGGCGATCCGTACCTAGACCCGCATCGCTCCCGCAACGATGCCGCCGCGGAGTGGTTTAATATCGCGGCGTTTATCGCTCCGGCGAAAGGTCAGGATGGCAATCTCGCCCGCAACCAGCTTGACGGCCCCGGCCTCAAACAAGTGGACGGAGGCGTGTTCCGCAACTTCAGCATCGGAGAGCGCGTGGTCTTGCAAGCGCGCGGCGAGTTCACCAACGCACTGAACATCGTGAACCTGGGGAATCCCAACCTGACACTCAGCTCGAGCCAGTTCGGCCGCATTACCACCGAGAACTCAAACGGTATGCGACAAGTGCAGCTCGGGTTACGAATGACGTTCTAAGAACTGCACTGCCGTTTCAGAAGAGCGGGGCATCGAAGTTCAAGGGTGCCCCGCCTGCCCCACCTCGGACGATCCTTATCCCAGCTTCAAAATCGCCGTGGGAAGTCCTTCCGCCGAGACGCTCAGCACGGTGGTACCCGGCTTCCAGCGGATGCGCGCCAGGGCGCGGCCGTTGGCCATTTCCACTTTGCGCGATCCGCTTGCGGTCCCCAGGTTCTCGATCAATTCGCCATCGCCGGCAGCCGCAAAACGCACCACGTTGCGCGCATACAGGCACGGCACGCCGGCGGCGTCCAGCAAGCGCGCCTGAATGGTGACTATCTCATCCCAGCGGCCCAGTTCTTCGAGTTCCAAGCGGGCCGGCTGTCCCCATTTTGCGGTTTGATATCGGAAGCGCAGCTCGTCGCGCACTTCCACGTTGCCCTTGCGCGCCACGGCTAGCAGATGGTTTTCGCCGGGTTGAAAGCGCAGCAGCCAGCGCAGGCCGGCGGCCGGAAAATCCCGGCTGCGTCTTTGCTTTGTGCCACAGGATTCCCCGTTCAGGAATAGCTCCACGGCCGGACAGTTGGAATAGACCTTGACCAGCTTGCTCTCACCCGGGTCGCCCCAGCGAATGGGCCACGTGTGTCCGTAGATGTGCGCCATTGGGCGCTCGGCCCAATAGGACTGAAACACGTAGTAGCCTTCTTTAGGTGTGAGGTCGCGTTCCACCAGGCCCTTTTGGTTGATACGCGGCACCGGGTTTTCGGGGCGCTGCGGAGTGGCAAAATCCTTGAACACCCATTGCGCCGCTCCGGCCAGCCAATCCATGGCCTCCTGCTCTTGCAAGTGCCAATCGAAGAGATTGCAGATGTAGGTCTCCGACCAGTCGCCGTCTTTCGACGCCTGGGTCAGCGTCGCGCCGGCGATCCCGCGATCCATTTCTTCCGAATGACGGCCGGGATGACTGTCGCCACCCCACTCGATGTGCAGCATGCGGCGTACCTTTTGCGCTTCCTGCTCGAGCGCGGACTGGTATTCGGTGTAGCGGCCGCTATACCACCCGGTCCAGATGGAAGGCGCGTAGACGTCGGGAATATCGGCGGCGAACGGGCAGCGGCGGATGGCCGTCAGGCGGGAAGGATCGGCTTGATGCGCGATCGCCTGTAACTCCGCCATCAGACCGCGCACCGCCTGTTCGTCGAATGTTTCGAAATCGCCCGGCCAATCGTTTTCATTGCCGAGGCCCCAAAATACGATCGAAGGATGGTTGCGGTGCTGGTCGATCAGGTTGCGCAGCATGCGCCGCGCCTGCTCGCGATAGCGGTCGTGGCCCACACCGCCGCGGCACCATGGGATCTCCTCCCAAACCACCAGCCCCAGCTCGTCGCAGAGATCGAGCACCAGGCGCGATTGCTGGTAATGCCCGAGCCGGATGAAATTCGCGCCCATTTCCTTGATCAGCCGCAGTTCCTTCCCGATGAGGTCGTCGCTCATGGCCGCGCCCACTCCGGCGTGATCTTCGTGGCGCGAGGTGCCGCGCAAGAACAGCTTCTCTCCGTTGAGGTGGAAGGTGCCATGCTCGGGAAATTCGAAATAGCGCAGCCCGAATCGCTCTTCGGCCGTGTGCCGGCCATGCGGGCCTTCGAGCGTTACCGATGCGCGGTAGAGGTGAGGCGTACGCGGAGACCACAGAGTGGGGGCCGGCAACTGAAATGCCGCCACCTGCCGCGCTCCATCCCAAGGCGCCAACGCCTCGGAGGAAGTGGCTACCGTTTCGCCGGACGGGCCGGCGATCTCGATGCCGATGCGAACCGAGTCCCGCAAGCCCGCCGGGTTCCATAATCGTGCCCGAACCGAAACCATGGCTTCCTGCCTGGATGCCGTGGTCTCGACATGCACACGCTCCACGGAAATGACCGGAACGTAGACCAGGTGCACACTGCGATAGAGGCCGCCGTAGCGGACGAAATCGGCCTGATCGGAGGGGATGGTCTCCAGGTCGCGCGAGTTGTCGCATAGCACCGCGAGCTGTACCGGACCGGTTTGCCGGGCGGCGGCTTCGGTCACGTCGAAAACGAATTCATCGTAGCCGCCGGCGTGCTGGCCGATGCTTTCAAGGCCGACGAAGACCTCGCTCCTTTGCCCCGCGGCCTCGAAGTGGAGCAGGGTGCGTCCGTTTCGGTAAGGATTGGCCACGGGCACCGCGGTGCGATACCAGCCCGGGCCCTGGTAGTATTCGCGATCGGGGTCCACTGCGTCCCAGGCGTTGAAACAGTGAGGCAGAGACACCCGGGTCCAGGAGACGTTAGCCGCGGCAGCTTTGCCGCGCCACACTTCCCAAACGCCGCCCAGCGTTCCCTCATGGAATTCCCAGCCGTTGGCGAGCCGGATGGGAGCGGGTTGCCCCGGCCCCGCGGCTTTGGCGGCGGGCAGTATGGCCCGGCCAAGAATGGCCGAAGCCGCTTGGAGGATTTGACGACGCGAAGGCAAGCCCATGATTCGCGAGACACTGCCAGATTAGGAAACGATGCTTCGCAATGTAAGTTCTCAACTGTTCCGAACTGTTCGCAAACTGTCGTGTGCGGCGTTACCCTATGACTGGTGGATTCTGGCATGGCTTCAAACCCGGAACAGGCACGGCACGCGGTTGAGGAAGTGCTGGCCAGCGAAACGTTTGCCCGCTCCGAGCAGCTCCGGAGCTTCCTGCACTATGTGTGCGACCGCGCCCTGGCCGGGCATGGGAAAGAGATCAACGAATACAGCGTGGCCGTGGAGGCGTTAGGCAAACCCCCCGAATTCGCGCCCGGCGAAGACTCGTCAGTGCGCCGGACGGCTTACGACCTCCGCCAAAAGCTCCAAAAATATTACGAAACCGAACGGCCTGACGCAGCGGTTAGAATCGAGTTGCCCAAGGGATCCTATACGCCCAAGTTCGTGGAAACAGGCGGGCGGCCAATCGCCCACGCAAGCGCCCCGCGGCCCAGCCGTGCCGTCCCGATTCTGGCGGGAGCCCTGGCGGTATCCATTCTGGTCTCGATCGTCCTGGCGCTCGCGATGATTCGTACCGCCCCGCGCCTCGATGCCGTGGTTCGACAGGCGTGGCTCCCGGTGGCGGCGCCCGGCGGCGAAACGCTGGTCGCGGTGGGGACCGCTTTGCATTTGGTCGTCCGGCCGTATATGACGGTGGTAGCCGGCGATCTGCCGAAGTACCCCGCGCCCCCCGAGCTCTATCCGCTCTTTCGGCAGCACAGGCCGCTGGAAGCGGGAGTGGAACTTTCGATGCACCCCGTGGACAATTCCGTGCAGATGGGCCATACGCAAACGGTAGTCATTGCCGCCACCACGCTGCGTCTGATGGGAAACGCCTGCCAGATTCTTCCCGAGCGCAGCGTTTCCGGGCCTGCCTTGCGGGGACGCAACGTTATTCTAATCGGCGACCCGCAGAACAGCAACATGGCGGCGCGCCGGCTCGAGAACACGCCTCTGACGCTGGACTTCGACCCAGGCGCGCAGGACGTGGTGGTCCGCGAGCGTGGCGGAGCGCATGCCGTCTGGGCCGGAGTGCGCGGCCCCGACAAACGGTACACGGTGGTTTACGGGCTGATTTCGATGCTTCCCGGCGAAGGGGAGAGCGACGGACTGCACCACACCCTGATCTTCTCCGGGCTCACCTCGGTTGGCGCCCACGGAGCGGCGGAGTTCTTCTCCCGTCCGGAGACCCTGCATATATTGCGGGAACGGTTGGCCGCCGCGGGTTACAAGAAGTTCCCTTCCGCCTATCAGGTGCTCGTGCGCTGCCGGAGCGACGACACACTTCTACTCGGCACGGAGTATGTGACGTTTCGGGTGATCGCACGTTAGCAGATCGAACAGGGAGGCCGTAGCTTCCCGCCCGCTCAGTTGTCCTTGCGTCGAATCAGCCACGGCTCAAAGGCGCCGGGATTGTCCAGGATTTCGCTCTCCAGTTCTTGAAACTGGCTTTCGATGATGAGTCGTTCGATGGAATCGCCCAACGTCACATCGTGCGTCTCGGCGCGCTTTTTCTCGATGAGGTCCAGGATCGCCTCATACAGTTCTAAACGTTCTGCCATGCCGCTCATTATCCTGTCCTCCTGCCTGATCAGACGCAGACGGAGGGTGGGAAGTTCCCAACCTTAATCGGCGGGGGAGTAATACCCCAGTCTCCAGAAGGCGTGCAACGCGGGCAAACCGCGCGGCGGCAGAAGCTTGACCTGCACATGGTGATAGCGGCCGTCATGCGCCTGGGCGGTGGGAGAGTAGCCAAGCACGTAACGGTTGCGTAATTCGACGCCCACTTTAGCGGCGATATCGGGCAATTCCGTCAGCCTCTCCACGGGGAAATGCCGGCCGCCGGTCTGCTCCGCCAGGTCACTTAAGAGAGCGGGGCCGGTCAGTTCTTCGGGAGTCCGCGCGCGCGCGGCGGATGAATCGTAGATGCCGAGCGCGTAAACGATCACGTCGCTCTCGCGCACCAGTCCGCGCACTTCGCCTTCCGTGTAGCGGCTGCAATTATCGCCGCCATCGGAGATGATCAGCAAGGCCTTGCGCGATTTCTTGGATTTCTTCATTTCGTGCATGGCCAGCATCAGTGCATCCAGCAGCGCCGTTCGTCCGCCCGATTGCAAAAACGCCAGACGGTTTTGCATCTCTTCGACGTCGGCCGTGAGGGATTGGGTCAGCTTGGGCTTATCGCTGAACGTAACCAGGAAAAACTCGTCTTCGGGATTGGCTTCCCGGAAGAACGCCGCGGCGGCCATGCGCGAGCGCTTCAGTTTATTTCCCATGCTGCCGCTGACGTCGAAAACCAGGCCGATGGCCAGCGGCGTGTCTTCCTGGGCGAAGTGGGTGACGGTCTGTTCCACTTTGTCGTCGAAGATCTTGAAGTGCTCCCTTTCCAGGCCGGTTACGGGCCGATTCATGCGGTCGCACACGGTGACGGGTATCAGCACCAGGTTGGAATCGACGTGGAGGTTGATGCGCGCGCGGGGCTGGATCATCGCGGCGGTCGCGGGATGCAGTTCGAGATTGGGCTGCGCAAAGACCGCCTGCGAGAGAATCCAACCCAAGCCCGAAACGATGGCGACACTGCGCGGCCAACCCATACCGGAGCCCATCGGAAGACTATTCTACAGCGCCTCAACGCAGGTGCGGCGTGTTTTCCATCTCGTATTTCGCGTAAAAGTGCCAGTACGCTACCGGTCCGTGGGGGATTGAAACTGCGCGGAATTTATGATCCGGCTTCGATTTCCGCGCGCGCCTTGGCGATGGCGGCCAGAAACTCGCGGGCGCGTGCCTGGATGATATCGAACCGGCCATCTTTGATGCACTTGGCGTCCACAAGCTCGCCTCCCACGCCCACCGCGCAGGCGCCGGCCTTGAGAAAATCGCCGATGGTTTCGAGGTTGACGCCGCCGGTGGGGATCATCTCGATTTGTGGGAACGGCCCCTTGAGTGCCTTGATATACTTGGCGCCGCCCACATTGCCGCAGGGGAAGATCTTGACGGCGTCGGCGCCGGCTTCCCAGGCAGTTACGACTTCGGTAGGAGTAAGGGCGCCGGGAGTGACGGCTTTCGAATAGCGCTTGGCCATCTCCACGGTAGCGAGTTTGAGGCTGGGGGAGACGATGAATTCGGCGCCCGCCAGGATGCAGATGCGGGCGGTTTCGGGGTCGAGAACGGTGCCCGCGCCGAGCAGGATCTTACCGCCGAACTGGCCGGCCAGTTTTTCCAAAACGTGCACGGCGCCGGGCACGGTCATGGTGATTTCGGCGGCGCGGATTCCCCCCTGATAGATGGCGTCCACGGCGTGGACGGCGGCTTCCGGGCTGGATGCGCGCACTACGGGAACGATCGCGGCTTCGGCGATCGCGCGAAAGGTCTCTCTGGCGTTCATGAAACCTCCACGGTAGCACGCGCGGGCGGGGGCGGCCGGCGCGGCGGCGAGGTATGCTATTGGCTTGACACCCCAAGATGCGGAACAGCAGCCGCCGCGCGTTTCCGTGGTGGTGGTCTCGCACAATCGCGCCGAATTATTGCGGAAGTGCCTGGAATCGCTGGAGAAGGCCGAAGGGCGGGAACGCCTGCAAATCATCGTGGTGGATAATGGCTCGCGCGACGGCAGCGCCCAGTTGGATGGCAGCTTTCCCGCCGTCCAGTTCATTCGCCTGCCCAAGGATTTCGGCCTTACCAAAGCGCTGAACCTCGGCTGGCGAGCGGCCGACGCGGAGTACGTCTTCTTCCTGCACGACGACACGGAAGTGGAGGCGCCGGCCGTGGTCCGGCTGGCGGAGACGCTCGATAGCCACGCCGAGGCGGCCGCCGTTTGTCCGTTGCTGGTGGATGGCGAGGGCCGCCCGGCGCCCCAGTTGGGTAGCTTCCCGCCGGACGACCGGTGGCAGCCGGCCGAGCCCGCCGGCGGCGATCTCGAAGCGGTGGAATACCCGCGGGGCGCGGCCTTGATGGCGCGCGTTTTCCTGATCAAAGCCATCCGCCAGATCGACGAACGCTATGGCCAGTTCGGCAGCGATGCGGACATCGCCGCCCAGATCCGGCGTGCATCGAAGAAGATACTGCTGGTGCCGGATGCGCGGGTGAGGCATCGCGGGGGCACCCGCACCGCTCGCGAACGCGCGGATTTTCTGCTGGGACGCGCCGTCTTCATGGGCAAGTACCGGGGTTTCATGGCCGGGTTGAAGGCGCGGCTGGCCTCCATTTTCGGGCCGCTGGCGGGGCTGCGATTCGGGGAATTCCGCTACACGGTGTCCGGGCAGAAAATCGACGGCACGCAGGAGTGAGGCGACCGTGCCGTTGGAAATTATGCTGCTAACCTTTGACATCTAGTACTACAGGGACTTTGAGGATAGCATTAACCTCATGGACGGGTTGCTCTGGATCTTACTGCCCGGATTTGCGGCTGTCTCCGCGGGCGTGCTCGCCTGGTTTGTGATGCAGTCGCGCATGGACGTCAAGCTGGCCGAGCAGCGGGAACAGATCGCATCGCAGCGCGGCGCCATCGCGGCGGAGCGCGAAGGCATGGAGGCGCAGATTCAGGCCGCTATGCGAGCGGCCCAGGATAGAGCCCACCGCGAGGCGTTCGATAATTTCCTGGGCGAGCTGCGCGTGGAACAACGCCATTACACTCGCGAGAACCGTCTGCTCACGCAAACGCGCAGGACCCTGGTTTTGCAGGAACGCATGTATTTCCGGAATATCCCGCTCTCCGACTGGATCGAACACGAGATTCAGCTCGATGAGGGCGCCGACGTGAATCGCATGGTCCGGGATATGACGGTGTTCGAGAATGCCGTGGTCAGCATTGCCGACGCTCCCCGCCAACAACGCAAGGCCCTAGCCTAATTCCGCCCTCCCTTTTACAAAGGCAACTCCCCGCTGCTGGTAGAATACTCGGTTGGAGAAGCCGATACAGATGAAGCGAATTTGCGGTTGGGCGGTTTGCGTGGGATTGGCCGCGGCGCCGGCGGCCATCGTAGGGGCAGCCACGAAAGGCAATCCGGCCAAGGGCAAGGTAGTATTCGAACAGTGCAGCGTTTGCCACATTGCCGACAGCGACGCGAAGAAGATGGGTCCGGGCCTCAAGGGGCTTTTCAAGAAAGACAAAATGACCAACGGCAAGAAGCCCACCGAAGCCAATATCCGCGCCAAGATCGACGATGGCGGCAACGGCATGCCCGCCTATAAAGACATCCTCAGCGATCAGGACAAGGACGACCTGATCGCGTATTTGAAGACGCTATAAAGCAAACACGAAACAAACCGATGCTAACCGCTCCCTGCGGTCGGTATGCCAGGATAAGCCTGGTTGATCTTGTGAACTGAAAGGAGTTCACCGTGTAAATTGCCTGTTCAGCATGTAGCCGAGCGGGGGCGAGTTCCAGCAATGGGGCTGGCTGACTCGCGAGG
>Ga0326728_10003123_pt1 | contig 52683 bp, 48 predicted proteins | sample MB3enrmetagenome_FD_207602 | JGI IMG/M metagenome (GOLD analysis project Ga0326728, IMG submission 207602) | Lab enriched peat soil microbial communities from McLean, Ithaca, NY, United States - MB31MN | ecosystem: Environmental > Terrestrial > Soil > Wetlands > Peat | place: USA: New York... | reverse complement strand
GGCCTGCCTGCCGCGTTGAAGAAGCGAAGGGTTATTCAGGGGAGAAGGAAGATCGGACCGAAAGAAATATCCGGCCTGCTGAAAAAATACGGGGTGGGGGCGCGAGAGATCGCCCTCAAGGGGTAGGGGGTATACGGCGGCGCATTAGGCCGGGAGTCAGGGGCCGCTGCAACGCGCCGGGCGGATTTTATTGTTGCATTCAGGCGGTTATATCTGGTAGTGTTCTCTTTGCAATAAGGATAAGAGCCTCCGGTTAGGCCCGGCTATATGCGGGGACGTTAACCGGTGCCCATGACCTGCCAGACGGCTAAAGACAAAAAAGTCCCGAAAGGCCGGCGTATCGAGTTAGCAGCCATCGAAGGGTTGTAAGCACAGCATGGATCGTGAATCCGAAAATCTATCCAACGTCCTTGTGATTGGTGGTGCGGGTTTCATCGGAAGCCACCTGGTCTACGAGAGGCTCAGGAGCAAGGGCGGCAGCGTTAGAATCTACGACAACTTCAGCTCGGGCAAAATGTGGCACCTGGATGACGTCAGAGACGACCCCCGTGTGCAGATAGTCAAAGGAGACGTAAAGGATATCGATGACCTTGACAGGGCGATGAAGGGCATGGACGTCGTTTACCATTTCGCTTCCAACCCTGATATAGCGAAGGCCGTCACGCAGCCCGATATCGACTTCTGGGAAGGGACTTACCTGACGAACAATATCCTGGAATCGATGCGGCGGAACGGGGTGAAAAGGCTTTTTTATGCGTCGGGCAGCGGGATTTACGGCGATAAAGGGTTTTCCGAGGTAGATGAGCACTGTTCGCCTCTGCTGCCGATCTCGACGTACGGCGCGAGCAAGCTGGCATGTGAGGCATTGATCTGCTCGTACTGCCATATGTTCGACATGGATGCAAGCGCATTCAGGTTCGCCAACGTCGTCGGCGCCCACCAGACGCACGGGGTGGGGTATGACTTTGTGAGGAACCTCCTGCGGGACCCTTCCGTGCTCGACATTCTCGGAGACGGCACCCAAAGCAAGTCTTACATATACGTGACAGATATCGTAAGCGCCATCGACTGCGTCGAGAGGCAGGCGCTGAAAGGGTTTGCATATTTCAATGTCGCGACGCTGGACTGGATTACGGTGAACGAGATTGCCGAAATCGTAGTTGCAATAATGGGCCTCGGAAGTGTGCGGTACAGATATGCCGGCGGTGACCGCGGATGGAAGGGGGACGTGCCGGTCGTGCGGCTGAGCTCGAAGAAGATCAGGCAACTCGGATGGAAGAATCAATTCACCTGCAGGGATGCCATAAAGAAATCGGTAGAGTCGATCTATGAGGACGCAAAGCATAATAAGTTTGGCTGGTAGGATATGGTGATCGGTATCGCAATGACTGCGGCGGAGCCGGACTTGGGAGGAATGGAATGAGGATAGGGATACTGGGAGGCGGTCTGAGTGGAATCGCGCTTCAGCGGTTCTTGCGGCACGAGAGCGTAGTGTTGGAAAAGGAAGAGAGGCCCGGCGGGTTGTGCAGAACCCTCGAAAAGAATGGCTTCAAATACGATATCGGCGGCCATATTCTGTTCTCGAAAGATCAGAAGATAATGGAAGTCGTCAAAGCGATCCTCGGTGACAACATTAACCATTGCAGAAGGGCCAACAAGATCCTCTACAAAGGCCGATACGTGAAGTACCCTTTCGAGAACGGCCTAGGCGCTTTAGACAAGGAGGATATCTACGAGTGCCTGATCGGGTATCTGAAGAATGAGCATCCAAAGCCGAACAATTTCGAAGAATGGATATATTACACATTCGGTGACGGTATTGCCCGGCAGTATCTCGTACCGTACAACGAGAAGATATGGAAGGAGCCGTTAAGAAATATCTCGGTCGACTGGGTGGAAAGGGTCCCGAAGCCACCCCTGGAAGACATCGTCAGGTCGTGCCTCGGCATCGAGACCGAGGGGTATCTCCATCAGCTCTTTTTCCTCTATCCGACAGAGGGCGGCATCGAGTCGCTCGTCAAGATGGCCCGGAAAGAAGACGGGCAGGTAGTGACGAATTTCGAGGTTAAAACGATCAGGAAAAAGGGGAAGGGCTGGGTTGTCGCGAACGGTTCCGAAGAGCACGTCTTCGATAAATTAGTTGTCACAATTCCCATGACCGAGGCGATTGCATGCTTCGAAGACGTCCCTTCGGCGGTTAAAAACGCGGCGTCTCTTCTACGCAGCAATATTATCAGGACCATTATGATAGGCGTCAGCAACGAGTCGCTCATGGACAAGAGCGCCATTTATATACCGCAAAGCGACACGATATTTCATCGCATCTGCTTCATGGGCTTCTTCAGCAAAAATAATGTGCCTTCGTCCTGCTCGTCCCTCGTTGCCGAGGTCACGACGCACCCCAGTCTGGAGTCGGAGAGCATATCGGACGAGGGACTGATCGAATTGGTAATCGGCCAGGCTGCGGCCCTGGGCATCATCGACCGCAAAGACGTAGTTGAAACGGACGCCTTCACGGCACAATACGGATATGTGATCCACGATTTGAACCGCGCGGACAGCATGAGGACTTTAAGGCTCTATTTTGATTCTCTCGGTATAGACCTACATGGAAGGTTTGCTGAATTCGAATACATAAACATGGACGAAGTGCTCCATCGGAGCGTGGCCCTGGCGGAGAAGTTGAACGGCCTTCCGGAATAAGTGGAGGCTACAAGCGATGCAGGCATGCGTATTTTCTTGCTGTTTTATGGTATAGACTAGGTCAGGCACGGCAACGGCATGGCGAAAGTAGTTTTCAAGAAACTGAAGAAAGTTTGCCTCGAAGAAATCTACGACTGCACGGTGTATATCGTAGACGAGCTTGGGATAGACCCCGTTACGATCGGCAAGACCTGCCTGGTTAAGATAAACGCGATATCCCGTGAGCTCCTGCCGGGGAGAAATACGAGTCCCTGGGTCTTCGAGGCGGTCCTGAAGGTCTTGGCGAACAAGTTCCCGGGCGTCACATTCACGGTAGCGGACAGCGACGGCGCAGGTTATGCGCAGTTCGACGATTCCATGAGGAACTGGGGGTACGGGGAGATTGCCCGGCAATACGGTGCGAGGATTGTCAACCTCGCTCATGACGATTATCGCAGAGTAGAGATAAACGACCCTCGCTGGCCGTATATAGAAATCCCGGTCACGGTCCTGGAGAGCGATTCGATAGTAAACGTGCCCGTCCTCAAGACCCATGTCCTGACCGGCATAACCTGCTGCTTGAAAAATCACTGGGGCATGCTTCCGCGGCTGAGATATCAATACCATGTTCGTGCGTCGGAGATCATCGCCGAGATGAACAGGCAGATCGGTAAGACGGTGTTGAATATAGTCGATGCGACGATTTGTATGGAAGGCAGCGGCCCAAAGACGGGAAAACCGAAGATATGCTCGGTCCTTTTCGGTGGTCGTGACCGGGTCGCGGTCGACGCGGCCGTAGTCGACTTCATGGGACTGCCGATGAATATGGCGAGACATATACTCTTGTCGGAGGAACTGGGGGTAGGGACGACGAGATATGAGGTGGCGGGCGATCCCTTCGAGAAGAACGCTTTTGAGCCGCCGAGTCTGGGTGGCGATGTAGTGGCCTTATTGGAAAGAAAGCTGCGCGCGATCCCCATGCTCGGAGAAATACTCTATGCTCCGTCGATTGCAAGGGTCCTTGGGCTGATAGGCACGAAATATAACGAACTATTCTGGTATAGAAAACATGGCAAGAGGCTCAGGTCCGAAACCATAGGCAACAACGAATACCTCGCCGAATACAAGAATCTGGTAACGGACTGAGATAATGGTTTATCCGACGCGAGGCAGGTGTTGCCTGAATGGGATATATCCTGTTTGTTGTCTCATTCATTTCCGGGCTTTTCGTCGGCCGTCGGATTTGCCTTGACGCGGGTTTTTCTTTAGAATGTATTGCGGAAGTACGGCGAATGTCCGAGAGGAGTTTTCGGTAAAATAGATGCCGGGGCGTATATAGTGCAATGCGTTATCCTTGCCGGAGGGCTGGCGACAAGGTTAAGGCCGATAACGGAGCGCGTGGCGAAGAGCATGATAGAGATATGCGGCCGCCCTTTTCTCGAATATCAGCTCGAACTGCTCAAGGGCAACGGAATAAGGGACGTAGTGATTTGCGTGGGATATCTGTCGGAGCGGATTGAAGAATACTTTAAGGACGGATCGGAGTTCGGGGTGAAGGTGACTTACAGTCGCGAGCAGGAAGGGCTGCTCGGCACGGGCGGGGCATTAAAGAATGCGGAGCGCCTTTTGGACCGGGCTTTCTTCGTCATGTACGGCGATTCGTATCTTCCTGTAGACTATACTGAAGTTTACGATTATTTCAGAAACAGCGGTGCAGCCGCCTGCATGACAGTATTCCGGAACAGGTCTCTTTATGACAAGAGCAACGTCGTTTTCAAGGATGGGATCGTCGAGGTATATGACAAGGAAAACCCGTCGCCCGCGATGGAATACATCGATTACGGGTTGACGGTGCTCAGCAAGGACCTCCTCAAGAGCATACCGGCAGGAGAGGTATTCGACCTGGCCGGCCTTCTTCGCGATCTTGCCGGACAGCGCAGGTTATACGGTTATGAGGTCCACAACCGGTTCTATGAAATAGGGTCGGTGCGGGGGCTTGAGGATTTCCGCAAATATCTAAAAGAAGGAGAGAGGACGTGATCATCACGAGAACGCCCTTCAGGATCACCCTTGGGGGAGGCGGTACGGATTTGCCGTCTTATTATCTGAAATATGGCGGTTTCCTGATAAGCGCGGCGATCAACAAGTACATGTATATAACGGTCAATGATCGGTTCGGCGACGAGATCCGCTTGAGCTATTCCAGGACGGAGATCGTGAGACGGGCGGAAGAAATCCGGCACTCGATAGTCCGGGAGGCATTGCGGCTGGTCGGCATCGACTCCGGGATCGAGATCACGTCGATAGCGGACCTGCCCGCCCAGAGCGGGCTGGGAAGCTCCGGGAGCTTCTGCGTCGGGTTGCTGAACGCCCTTCACACGTACAAGAGGGAATTTCTGACGCCGAAGCAACTGGCCGAAGAGGCATTCCATATTGAGGCGGAGGTGCTGGGGGAGCCGGTGGGCAAGCAGGACCATTATATAGCGGCGTACGGCGGCATAATCAGCATGGAGATCGACAGGACGGGTGAAGTCGAAGTTAATACGCATGTACTCACCCATGACGCGATGGACCAGCTCGAAAGCAACATGCTCTACTTTTACACGGGCATACAGAGAAGCGCATCGGAGCTCCTTTCGGAGCAGAGCCAGGCCGTGAAGAGAGACGAGAATAGCGTAGTGGAGGCGATGCATAAGATAAAGGAGATCGGAAAGGAATGCCTCCTGAGGCTCAAGAAGGGTGACGTCGACTGGTTCGGCAGGTCCCTGGACCTGCACTGGGACATCAAGAAACAGATATCGACGAAGATGAGCGCTGACGAAATCGACAGATGGTATGAAACAGCAAAGGCAAACGGGGCTTATGGCGGGAAGATAATGGGGGCGGGAGGGGGCGGTTTCTTAATGTTCTATTGCACGAACGGCAAGTCCCAGTTGCGTGATGCCCTGTCCAAAGTGGGCCTCAAAGAGATAAGGTTCAGGATAGATACCGGGGGCTCGAAAGTCCTCCTCAACTCAAGATAGTCTTTTCTTCGGTCCGTTTAGGTCGGGCGCCAGACGCCTTTGCCTGAACAGCTTTTCTACTGCACGAAATACTGTGTAAACGAAAGAAGCGGGAAGGATTATGGCGGTAACGGTGAACATCCAGAAATAGATATACCGTCGATAAAGGGGATAGAGGGAGCGGAAGTATGCCTCGGGCTTGAAAGGCATCACTCTATTGCGCGCGAGGGCGATCATGGCCGGGAAGTGCTCCACCAGGAGCTTGCGGTTGATCGCCCGGAAATACCGGGCATCGACACCCCGTTTTTTGAAGATATCGAATATCCTGTTGAAGTTGTGTCCGAAGACCTGGCATATGCCGTATCCGCCCGAGTTGTAAATGCACGCGGCCAGCAGGTATTCGGAGACATACACGTGTTTTCTGCCGTTGAAGAGGGCGGAAAGCGTCCACGCGAGCTGGACCAGGTTCGAGTCGAAAAAAGGGCCCCAGTCGTCCGGCTCATCGACGAGCGCCCGGTTGACTACGTTGGCGGAGGTAAAGGTGAAGAAGTGGGCCACTTTTTTCGCAAAAGAAAGAGTATCGTCGAAGACCGTGTAACCGGCCGGCGAACGCGGGGGCCTTTCCTTTATAAAATCACCAGTAAAGCCGTATGAGTCGAGGAAGACCACGCCGTATTCCCCGGACCTCAGGATGGAAAGGAGCGTGGCGATTGCGCGGTCGAGGAGCACGTCGTCATCCCCCAGGATCAGCAGGTACTTGCCTTCCGCCTGCCTGTAGCAGGCGGCGAAGTTCCGGTCGGGGCCGACGTTCTCCGTGTTTCTGACGTACGTGATGGGGTGGCCGAGGGAGACGTACTTGCGCACGATTTCGCCGGTATCGTCCGACGAGCAGTTGTCGGAGACGAGAACTTGCACCTCCTTCTCATGGCCTGTGACCTGGGGGCAGACCTGGGATAAGCAGGTATCGAGGTACGACGCCCTGTTATAGGTGGGCACAGCTATCGTCAGCATGTAAGGATAGGCAGCGGAAGTCATGCCGTCTGCCACTCGCGCTTCTTCTTCATGAATATCCAGGCAACCCATGGGACGCCCCAGGCGCAGCCGGATAGCCATCCGAGGAAGAAATACCGGGGTGCGAGGTATTTGGCGCAGAGGAGCGTCATCACGGTGACGTAGACGGCCGACAGGACCGAAGGCAGCACCAGAGGCTCCTTCTTGTGCGCCCGCAGGTATGTGGCCAGGCCGTTGACGATGATTTGCAGGAACCAGGCGATTGCGAGAAAGAGCATGGACAGCGGATCGGAAAGACGGTCGGCTATTGCGTAACGTCCTCGTAGAAGGTGAATGAGGGCAAAGACGGCGAGACCGCCCGTCACGAAGGTAGCGGCAGAGAATATCAGATTACGCCGGAAGAGCGCATCGAGGCCTGCCCAGTCGCGCTTCGACACAAACATGTTGAGGCGCGGTGTCACGGCGTAGAGCCATGCGTTGGAGACGGCGAAGACGCCCATCCAGAGCGTGACCGAAAGGCCCACCCTGCCCGCCTCGACCGGGCCGTGGAACTGGAAAGCCAAAGGGGCGTAAACCTGGAAGATGAAATAGCCGGAGGACCAGCTCAAGGCGTAGCGCCAGAGCAGGCTGAAGATTTGCCGCCTCCAGTCGTGATGCGCCTCTCTTCGCGCAGACAGGAAGGCGATAAAAAGCCGTCCGTAGCTCCGCCAAACCGCACAGGCGCCATAGACGGCCCCGGCGAGCATGGAGACGGCGAGGGCGTAAAGGCCGAACCGGAAGACGAGGCCCAGCCACATCACCACCATCGTGACGGCGGTTATGAAGAGACGCAGCCTCTGTATGGCAGCGACGAGGTTGCAGCCTTCGAGGAAATAGAGGAGGGCGCTCGTCAGGAAGGTGAGGGCACCTCCGGCCACGTAGACGAGCCAGGGGACGCCCCATGCGATTGCGGTTGTTTTCTGGGAGAGGAAGAGGAACCCAATCAGGAGGATGAGCGGGAAGGCGACGGAGGCGACAAGGAGTGCCCATCTGGAGGAAAAGACGAAGAGGCTTTCGAGCCTCTCCCGGTGCTCCTCGCTCCCCACGATGCAGCTGTCTTCGAACCGGAGGTAGGCGAACTCATGGGCGGCAAACTGCAAAGTGACTTGAAAGAAACCGAGGTCGGCGAGCACCGCGAGAGCGGCGAGGCTCGTCATGGTGAACCAGTATCCCTGCTGCTCTTTAGTCAGGAACAGCGGGATCAGGACGAGGGTGAAGATGCCTGAAAGCCCGCGCCATAGCTGGTTCGCCTGGGTGAAGATGACCCCGTCGTGGAGATACTTCTTCAACCTGCGGCCTTCAGAATGGTTCCCTTGCGCTTTGCAGTTATTGCCTCAGAGCTTGTATCCGGCGGACAAAGCATCGTTGAAAAACATCCTCACCGTTTCCAGGGAGTAAGCCGTCAGGTCCAGGCCGACGAGGGGAAGCTTCTTCAGTATATCGTTCGTGACCGTGATAATGTGGCAGCCGATGGCGTCCGCCTGAAAAATATTGAGCAGCTCCCTCGGGCTTGCCCAAATCAGCTCCGCAGAGGGCACCGGCTTGAGCGCTTCCACGCAGGAGGCCATCAAAGGCACCGGGTCGCGGCCCGTGTCGGCGATGCGGCCGGCAAAGACGGAAACATAGCTCGGAACTGCGGGTTCGAGAACGGCCGCGACATCTCGCACCTGCTCGACCGTAGCAATGGCGGTAACGTTTACTTTGACCCCCTGGGCCGTCAGCCCCCTGACGAGTGCATAGGAAGGCTCCTGCCTCGTGTTGGTGACCGGGATCTTCACGTAGACATTGCCGGCCCAGCCCGCGATTTCGAGTGCCTGGCGCTCCATCTCATCGAACTCATCTGAGAAGACCTCGAAGGAGATGGGCTTTTCCCTGATCTCAGCCAGGATTTCCCTGGCAAAGGCTCTGTAGTCGGTGACGCCCGCCTTACGCATCAAGGTCGGGTTTGTCGTCAGGCCCTTGATGTAGGGCTTGGCCGCCATCTCGAGCATTCCCGCTCTGTCTGCCCCGTCGGCAAAAATCTTAACCCTCAGGTCTTCAATCCGTTGCATGTCTCATACCCTCAAGAATAGCGGTAAAGGCTTCTTCGGCAGATAAAACACGATAGTCACACGCCCGGGGGCGTTGCTCATCGTAGCCGTAATCTATGAATACGGTCTTGCACCCCGCAGCAGCGCCTGCTTCTATGTCGCGCCAACGGTCACCCACCATAAAGCTGGCGCTCAAGTCTACGTCGAACTCCCGCGCCCCGGCAAGCAGCATACCGGGCCTGGGCTTACGGCAGTCGCAGCCGTCGCCGGTGTCGTGGCAACACATGATAAAGCGGTCTACGGGCAGGCGCTCCGCCAGGCGGGCATTGATCGCCTCAACCGTTGCCCGCGCCGTTGTGCCCCTGGCCACATCCGGTTGATTCGATACGACGATCAGCACGAAACCGGCGGCTTTCAGCGCCCGCAATGACTCAGGCACGCCGGGCAGGATTTCAACGTCGTCCACCCTCGCAGGCGGATGCGGCCTGCCGTCTCGCACCACGGCGCGGTTGAGCACCCCGTCCCGGTCGATAAAGACCGCGCGGCGCTTCATTTACGGCTCAAGGCCCCCCGGACGTAGATTCCCACTTCGTCTGGTTCGCTTTGAGCTTGGGATGCGATACCAGCAAGTGCCAGACAAAGGCTTGAAACGACTCCGAATGGGGCGTAACGGTTGCCTGGTTCACGGTCGGCACGACCACGCACGCGTCGGCTACCTGCGCGGTGTAACCGCCGTCACGTCCGACCACTCCTGTGATTCTCGCGCCCACCTCCCCGGCGTATCGCAAAGCGGCCACCAGATTCGGGCTGATGTTCTTTTCAATGCTGCCGCCGCCGACGGAGAAGACAAAGACTGCGTCACGCCCACAGAGCTTGCTCGTCTTCAGCCACTCGACGAATACAGTCGCCCAACCTTCGTCGTTCGTCCGCGCCGTCAATTCCGACACGTTGTCCGTAGGCGTATAGGACTCTATACCGGCAATCTTACGAAAATCATTCACCGCGTGCGAACAGTTGCCGGCGCTCCCGCCTACGCCGAGAAAAAACACCCGGCCGCCGTTCTCCTTGATGCCGGCCAATATGTCCGCCACGCGCTCGATCGCACCAGCGTCTATTCTGTTCAGGATGTCGATGGCTTCATCGATGTGCTCTCTTGCGTAGCTCATCCCTTGTTTCCTCCTTACAGTTTCGTGAGTGCCTAGCAAGGCCTATTCTATAAGACGGGCGGCACGTTTGGAAGGAAGCTCTATCACGGGTATGGAAAGACCGGCTATTTCGTGGAAGGGTCGCGCGCGGTCTCACGTTACGGCAGACCTGCCGGGCCGTCCGCGAGACAAGAGGCCTTCAGCTCATGGCCTGAAGCCCTTTCGTTCGAGACTACGATCAATATGGCAATGAAGATCATAATAAAGGGGTCGAGGACTGAAGGCAGGAGATAATCGAAATAGTGCTTGGGGATGAGCAGGAGGCCGAACAGGAAAAGATACGCTGAAGAGTATTTGTCCGGGGAGTCATCATTGAAAAGGAGGAACAAGGGTATGAAGAGGTGAATCAGCTTGTAATCGGCTGAGACGAAGGGCAGTACGTTCATCGCGATCAGGTGAGGGTGAGGAGCAATTGCTTGTACCGTTTGTCGGAGACGAGCAGGACAAGGAAGACAGCCGGGTACAGCTTCATCGCCATGGCGGTGCCGAGGCAAAAGGAGCTTAATGTATGCCTCTTTTCATAGAACAGTACGAACAGGGAGAGGAGTATGAAGAGCCCGCCTTCAAAATTTGCGGTGCTGATCGTAAACATGGTGGGAAAAGAGAGAAACAGGAAGACAAGGCTGTACCCTATCCTTTGCGGGCGCGTAGCAGGCCTCAAATTGAAAAAGCTGTATAAGAAGAAATAGATGGACAGAATACCTACGTATGCAATAAGCCCGGCCTCGCGGTGTTTGATGCACGGATAAAAGACGAGATAGGCCGCAGGGAAATAGTTGTAGATGTGCCTGATCTCATAGGTGGGACCCGGGGAGCCGGCATGAAACTGGAATGTGTCCCAGAATCTCATGTTCTTGAAATCGCCGAACCTGCTGATCGCTGGCAGTATCCATGTGACCGGCGCACTGACCTCGCTCGTCATGGCCCTCGCATAGAGGACCAGGTAAGACACTATGAAACCGGACAGCAAGAGCACAACCGAGAAACGCGCCTTTGCCCGCACACCTTCCGGATTGACTCGTCCCGCCAGGCAGAGGGCGGAAGAAAGAAGCGCACCCAAAATGACAAAGACCAGGTAGTTGCTTATGGTCACGGTTCTCGGACCTTTAGCCGCCTCACAAGCGCTAAGCCCCCTTTCTCCTGTAGACGCTTAACAGCCTGCCCTGCTCCACTTTCTCGTAATCGGACTTTACCTCGTCGAATATCTGCTTGAGAAGATCGTATCTTGCGAGGCGGCACGCCCGTTCTTTAGCAAAGGAAGCGCTTGGGTATATCTTCTCCCACGGATCGGAGGCGAAGCTTCCCAAGCGCGAATCCGCAAAAAGATACTTAGGTTTGTCGTTCCTGATCTTATCCACCACCATTTTATACTCTCTTTCTGAGAAGAGATGGGCGACTGTTTCAAAGAAGGGCATCGCACTGTATCTGTCAGAGAGAAATGGCAGCAGATTGTCATATTTGGAGAGAATGTAGACTCGGGTATCCGCCGAATTGCTATATCTATGTATCAGATCAATGGCCTCCTGCATGATCTCTGGATTGACTGTAGTCTTCACCCTAGCCCTGGGAAACCGCCACGCGTAGCTCTTGTGGACTTTGAAGATATCGGCGAATTCCGATTTGTCGCTGTAGAATTGTGAGGCCTCCCGAACCCCGAACAGAAGCAAGAGAACCGACAACACAACCACCGAGACATCAATAGCCTTAAGGAAAGAAAACTGATGCAAGAGCTCTTTCTTAGCAATGTAAAGCATCAGGAACAGTTGGAGCCAAATGAAGGGCATGATAGGCGGAAGGTGGTTAAGGAGGCCGCTCCAATAGAAGTAAATCAAGAGGGTCTGAGCATAAGCGAACACGAAGGCGTAGATATATTTGAGATAAGTCCGATGCCCTTTCAGCAGGATGAGGAAGGCATAGGATGCTATCAAGTAAACTATGGTGAAAATTATTATTTGCCGGGGCTGTACAGGCCAGGAAAAAAGGCCGTGCAAAAAATAGGGGAAAATTTGAGCAAATACCGTCTGCACCGAAAATCGCCAGAGACTGATTGCAGCAATCGCAATACATACCCCTGCCGCCCCCCATAGAAGTGCTGATTTGCCTTTCTTGTTTTCCAAAACGTAAAGGGCCAGAGAAGCGGTCAGCGCTGCAAAAACAGCGGCACCAAACTCAAGGTTGTTCAGTATACTGACGAGACTAAGGCCGACTGCGATACAGAGGCAGAGAAAATCGCGCCGACGATAAAATATTATTAGACATATTATGACTGAAGTATCAAGCAAATGAATGCTTGGTATTATGCCGGGCGCTAGGATTAAGGGTATATAACCCTGAACAAAAAGGCAGACTGGAATGATCGCGTAGGCACCTGAAATAAAAATGGCGTCTCTGAAGAGAAACATGAGCATCAACAGGAAAATCAAATAGTAGAGAATATAAAAAGCGTACGCTTTGTGGTAGGCCTGTATGGAGATACCCCCGAATAAATCCATAACCCATTTCATGAGAAAGGTATTCCCGAGTCCGTACTGCATGTAAATGCTGCGCAAGGGTTTGCCGAGCCGATACTCGTTGATGGGGTTCAAAACATGACTGAAATGATTTATTTGCCCCCTCCCCATGTTCTGATAGCAGTATTCAAGCAGATTGCCTAAGTAAAACTGCTTGATTCCTTCCGCATCCACATTGCGTAAGTTTTTTATGCATGACTCCATTTCTGGATCTGCACCCAATTCTCCGCGTCCTGCGGGGGGGAAGTTGGCTGCAATCACGCTTGATACCTTATCCCCACTTATCAAAGCCTCAACGTATTTTTGGGTAGGGCTCAAGTCAGCTTGCTGGTACCGCTTAAACCATTCCGTATCGCCATTGGGCGCTGTCCTGTTGTCCGGGCCGGTAAGACTAAGGGCCAAATGAAGGAAAGCTCTTACGGAGCAAGCATCTGACGGCTGAAGATGGTTCAAAAAGTCCTCGTTACTAACAAACTTTCCTCTCACGGCCGTTTCACCGTAAACGTCGGCATATTCGTTCATTAGCTTTACCGGCCCTGTTGCGATCGCGAAAGGTTCCTTGCTTGCTACAAGGAACAGGCCCGCGACAAAGAGAAACGTCAGGGCCCTTCTTGGCAGTACCGTATTCCTGGGGTAATGATCGTATAGAACGAAAAGAATCAGAGCAACGGCAGGAATTGCAGCTACTGCGGCCAATGGGTAGGGTATTGCATCGAAAGGCAATAAAAAGGAGTACAGGAAGAACAGAAGCGATAACCCGACGGAGACGCTAAGCAGAAAAGGGTGCACGGTCTCGCATTTTGTCTGTATAAAACTTCTGGTTCCTCGGCCTGCAAGGAAATAGGCGGGAGCCCAGATGAGCGCAAGGGCTAGACAGACTATCACATAATTTAGGGTGTCGCTCTCGACGGGATGGAAGAAGGGATGGGTCCAGGGGTAAAGCCCGTGACCGGCGCTCGGGCCCGCGGCTCTCTTGTAATAGCTTACACCTGACCACAGCACCTTTCCGAATGCTATTGACGAAAGGATCAGCTGGGTGTAGAACAGAAGATGTTGAAACGGTTTGGTCCACGCCGCAAGATCAATACCTTTTCTCATCTGGGTCTGTCCTTTGCTTTGAACGAGAACCTTGAATGGCCGATGTAGGTCACGGCTATCGGTATGATCATACAGATTACGTTACAAATCTTCGGCGCAATGTGGAAGCCCTCTACGAGAATGGGGAAAATTGCCATACTCAAACAAAATACAAAGGCATAGGTGCAGAGAAATCGTATGAACTCCATCACGAGCCTCCAGCCTTTCGCTCTCGATTGGAACGTCAGATACTTGTGCAGGATAAAGGCATTGGCGACAGAGAAGAAATTTGTCAGAGCGTAAGCCGACATGTACGCTACGTATCTCCTGGAAAAAATATGCGTAAAAGCATTGTCCAAACCGATAAAAATAAAGAAAGCGAAAACAGTGTTCCAAGCGCCGTTAAGGACGAATTTTATCTGCACCGGATAGCGCGCGAACAGCGAGTAAACTCTCAGGCGCTGCATCAGCCGATTCATGGTCGCTCTCGATTTAAGCCTCATACCATCCATGTTCCCTTCGGAGAGACCCATTGCCTCTGTCACGATGTTCTCTTAGTTAAGACGCGGGACACCCTTCAGTATTGGTCCCGCTGGAAAGCGCTATGCGTGACCGTCGGGCCACCGGACGCTGAAGAAGGGAGCATTAGTAGTCCTCGGAGTTCATTCCGTCACATATTTGTTCGAACTATCCACTGTTCTGACGCGCTTTCCCCCGATCAATGAGACGGTCGTAAAGCCGGCCGGGCAAGAGTTGAAGAAAATTCCATAGCAGCATTGACTGCCACGGCAGCGTCTTCATCCTCGACCGGCGGTCGATGGCATTGGCAATCAGCCTTGCCGCCTTCTCCGGACTTATAAGCCCCGGCATCCAGAAAGAGTTGCGCTTTGTCATTGCAGTATCCACAAATCCGACATTCAAGGTAGTCACGTCGATTCCGTAGGGGATCAATTTCAGCCTCAGACCTTCAGTCCATAGATTTAAGGCTGCTTTCGAAGCGGAATACGGCCCTGAGTTGTGAGTGGCCCTGAGGGCGGCCACACTGGAGATCACCGCTAGGTGGCCGGAACGCCGCTCCTTCATAAAAGGCAGTAGCGGGAGAAAGGTATTGATTACACCCAGATAATTGACGGCTATATCCTCCAGCGCCACGGTGAGGATTAGGGAATCGTCTTCATCAGTATGCGCTATCCCTGCGTTCGCGATCACTAGGTCAACCGACCCCGCACGGTCGAGGTAGTCGAGAGTGCACTTCCTCATCGCATCCGTGTCCGAAACATCTGCCTGGTAGCTGTAAACCGTAGCGCCTTTGTTCTTGCAACGAGCATTGATCGACGCGAACTTAGCATTCCGGTCGAGAGATATGAGTCCGAGCGTTGCCCCGGGCGCTGCATAGCAATAGCTAAGCTCTTCGCCAATCCCGTTAGACGCCCCTGTGATCACGATACTTTTGTGGGCGGCCGGTTTATACAATGTCTTGGCCCTTTTTCCACTGAACTGCCACGATTGTGGCCATCGTCGAAATCATCGGCTGTCTCTTCTCCATACCTTTAGGCTGCAATTAGTCGGAAGAGCTATACTCGCCTCGAGGACGTAATTTCCGCTGTGGGTTGTGAGCTCGTCAATGGCGCGCAATATCTCCCGCTGGCCCATTGTCTTTCCGCCCCTGAAGAGTATTTCATGGTCCCGCCAGACATCTTCAGGCAGCTCCAGATTGACGATTATTTTGGGGGGGTTATCTCGCAGGAGCGCCGCGTCTTTCCTGGCCTCCGCGTCGGAAAGGAAGTCAAACCAGTGCACCTTTGCCTTTGTTTTCGGCCATCTGTCAGTCAGGAGGTAGAAAATCGGGATGTTAGGGAATGTAAAAACGGCGTCTTTACCCGTAGTGTGGGCCTTGATTATCGAGGTCACGGTAGCAAAGGCATTCGCGGTAGTAGGCGACAGGACGAAGCCGCCCAGCCCGGCGACACCCGGCTTCACCGTGGCAGTCCTGATATCCGGCTCAGACACCTGCCACCAGTCGTAGGGATGCGCGAACTTTGCGGACGCCATGGTGCAGGTGAAGATGAATGAGAGGGCGATGACAATAATCTGTACAGAGGAGAGAAAGGATGGGGCAAACAACAAATAGCAGAGGAGCAATCCGAGAGGCAGAAAGAGGCTTATCTGCGTAACTCCCGCCGACGTCCCGTTTCCGAAAACGAGGCCCATGGAAAAGGCCGATACGACAAAGAGGCCGGGGCTTGTTGCCTTCCCCAAGGTGAAATCAGCCAGGTGCATCACGAAAAATACGGCAGCCGCCCCGGCGGCGACGAAATGTGCGTTTCTCATCAGCTTCCAGCCGAACCTGGCTGGAGCGAAGGAGGGATAGAATAACGGTATGAAAATGGCAAGGCCCATCAGGAGCACTATGCCGGGATAATAGAAGTATGTTGCCCTGGCCATAGGCAGCCGCCTGCCTGCGATCAACCTCCTCAGCACGAATTCTGCGTAGACCAAAAGCACGACGAAGAAGGAAAGAGCGCCTATCCTGTTGACGAACCCCGTGTCCAAAAACGGTTTTGTCCAGGAAAAGAGAATTACGCCCAGTGTGCCCTTCGTCGAGACCGCGTCACTGAACACTTGATGCCAGAATGGGTAAAGCGCCCCTTCATAGAATAGCCAGGCGCAGACAATCACGACCGGGACGGCGGCGCCGAAGAGGAACAGCCCGGCACGGACCAGGGTGAACCTCGGCCCAAGGCGGATAGCCGCGACAACGAAGGGCAGCAGGAGGAAAAGAAAAATGAGCGCCCCGTTGCTCTGCTTGGTGAGGATCATAAGGGCGGCGGAAACACCCGATGCGAAAAAAAGACCGTAACTCTTGAGATCGGGCACACCGGGGTCCTTCGTAGTCTCCATGGCGACAATAAGAAGATAAGCAGATAACAGGGCATAGAACGTCAAGAATTGCGTGAAATCGTAGGTAATATGCTCGTTTCTCGATTGGTAATAGATTATGGCCACTATCGAAACGAAGGCAGCTACATACGAGGAAAAGTAGCGTGAGAAAATGAGAAAAAGTGTGGCCGCCATGGCAAGAATTAGGATAATTCCCATAATTCTCAGCGCGATGATACTCTCTCCGAAGAAGTGTATAAATGCAGCCAGTTTGAGAGTATAAAGGGGCGGCAGCAAAAGGTAGAAATCGCGATAGGGGACCTGGCCGTGAAGCATTGACACGGCGTACACGGAAAACCAGCCCTCGGTTACAGGTAGGTATCGATTGTAAAAGATAAGGTTATAGACGGCTATGATGAAGAGGGTAACGATAAGACCGGCCGGCCGGGAACCGATGGGCGTGCCCGAAATCTCTATCCTGGCGCGCATGTCTCGCCAGAAATCGAGGGGCGCAATCCTGAGACCGGCAAGCCTTGAGGATATCGCCACTATCGTCACTGCGGTCTACCTTCTCCTGTTCTTAATGCACTCATGTCTGCTCCCCGTGCTCTTCGTGTATTTTCGACAAAGTCATTCCGCGAATATTGAGGATCAACAACCCTACGGTGACAATCGTCGCGACCATGACCCCCTGGATCAGCAGCGAATAGATAAGGGCTAACTCCGCAGATAACCCGAAGACGGAAAATGCCAGCACGACGCCTGCCTGAAATACGCCGATGCCGGCAGGGGCGCTGGGCAGGATAAGCCCGAGGTTGACAAATGACATGGTGAGATAGGCCGTTGTTAGGTATCCGGGCTGGCCGAAAGCCAAAAGCCCGAAGAGGAATACGAATCCCTCGACGCACCATGTGAGCGCAGAAAGAAGGAGGACCTCGATCAAAACCCGGCTGCTCTTTAAAGGCCCCAGTGAATCGAGCAGTTTTCCCGTTAATGACTTGCTCTTTTCAGCCGCCGACGCAGGGAGGCGGGAAAGAAGCTTCGCAATCAAACCTTCAAACCAGGACCGCCGCCTTGCCCCGAATACGACTGCAACCGCAAGAAAGCCGAAAAGCATGGAGCCGACGCCCATTATCTGCCGCACGACTTGATACCTGCCTGCTGCGTGGCAAAAGAAAAGGGTGGCGCCCAATATGGCGAGGATCGCAAAGCCGTCGAATATTCGCTCCACAATGACGGTCCCAAGGACGCTAGTCCTGCTAATCGACGTTCTGTTCCCGACAAAAAATGCCCTGGCCAGCTCTCCGGCCCTTGCCGGGAGCACGGTGTTCCCCAGGTAGCCGATGAAAACACCCTCGGTAGCAGTGCTGAAACTTACGGTCTTAAGGCCGGAAAGGAGCAGGCGGGCGCGAACGCCGCGCACCAGGAAGCCTGCGAAGTAGACCGAGATCATCGAGGGGACCCACCAGAGCTTAAGCCTTGATAGGGGCAGGCGGATTGCACCGAAGTCGATCCTTGAAACGATAATGACGACTATAGCAAGGCTGACGGCGATGCCCGCGAAGAATTGCAGCCTCGCCGTTCGCCGGCCCCGAAACAGTCCGGCCCTGCTTTCGCTGCCGCCGGTGTGCATCTTCTCGCTTCTATCCCTCATGCGATAAAGAGAGTCTCGGATAAGACGGCGATGATAAGGTTTTCTTCAGCAGGGGGAAATGTTGTACGACGTTAATTATAACCCTGGGTATCTTGGAGGGCGGCAGGCCGCGGGAGACGCTTTCCCTCTGCCTGTACGTTACCGGGATTTGCGCGACCGCCCCTCCGCTGTATATTGTCCTGAGGGCGAGCTCGGAGCTGATAAGGTGCTTATTCACCCATGTCTCGCCCGACAGTTTCTCGATTATCGATCTTGCATATATCCGGAAACCGCTGTCTGCATCCTGAAGGTCGACGCCGAAATATTTTCTTACGAGAAAGTTGTAAATAGCCGTCAGGCACTTGCGATAGCGTTGGTCCGTCCGACCGGAGCGTATCCCTATGACCAGCTCATACCTGCCGCAGACTTCATAGAGCTTCCAGAAGTCGTCGAAATCGAACTTCCCGCCGGTGTCGCTAAAGAATACGTACTTGTTCCTGACGAGGGCAAAGGCGTCCTTCAGTGCCTTCGTATAGCCCTTTCTCTCCGGGGCTGTAGAATGCACGATGCCGAGCTCCCGGACGTACTTTGTAATGATCTCCTTCGTGCCGTCGGTGCTCCCGTCCTCCGCCACTATTAGCTCCGAGCCGGGGAGGCGGACCAGTATCTTGTTGTAGATGTCGAGTATCTCGGCTTCGATCGTGCCCGCCTCGTTGTAAACGTTTATAATGACCGACACAGGTTCTTTCATTCTCTATTCATTCCTTTTACGCTGAAGCCATTTCCTGCTTGTGGCTTCCCGAGCCCCGTCCAACTTCCGGGGACTCTGCCCTGAACCGAAAGGCCATAAGTGGACCCAGGCCGAGCCTGCCATGAGAGACAATAATGAATACGGCCATGAAGATCATGATAAAAGGATCCAATACTGGGGGCATCCATTGCCCTATATAGTGCTTCGGAGCGAGCAGAAGACCCAGCAATAAGAGATAAGCCGAAGCATATCTGTCGGGCCGATCATCGTTAAGGAACAAGAACAATGGTATGTAGAAGTGGATAAGCTTGTAATCAAAAGAAACAAAAGGCAATATAATCATGGCGATAGTCAGGAGCATTACTTTCTTCCATGCAGTTTTCTCGTACACAACGACATAGACGGAAAGCCCTGCAAACATCAGAAGTGAAAAGGCCGACCAGGGACGGAGGAGGGAGTGCACCGCGGGAAAATAATCTCCCAACAGTATACGGAGCGCGAAGAAAAGGCTGTCCCCGTAGTCTGTTCCACAGCCCCGGAGAACGAAAATTTCCTGCCATGCCGACAAATTCGTCATGAGACGGTGATAGTAATTCATAAGCCCGCCATTGAAGCCTCCGTCCAACATCATCAAGGGCACGATGGTCGAGAGTGCGACAAAACCGAGCGTATAAAGCAACTGTTTATACCGCTTGTCGGAAAGCAAGAGAACAAGGAAGACAGCCGGCGCCAGTTTCATGGCGATGGCGAATCCGAGACAGAACGAGCTTAAGATTTGCCTGTTCTTGTAATAGAACACGAAGAACAACGAAAGAATTATGAAAAGCAGGCCTTCGAAATTACTTGTGCTTATCGTGAACATGGTGGGGAACGAAAGACACAAGAAGACCAGGCTGTATTTTACCCTTGCAGCCGGCGTGACACGCTTCATGCTGAAGAAACAGTAAAAGAAAAAGTAGAGGGAAAAGAGCATGATATATTGAAGAAGTCCATCGTAATGCTGGCGGACGAAGATGCCGATAGGCAAGAAAGCTGCCGGGAAATAATTGAAGACCCACCTCATCTCATACCCGTGCCCGGGAGCACCGGCGTAGAGCTGATATTTGGACCACACAGACCCATTCGCGATGAAATCACCGAACCGATGGGCCACAGGCAGTATCGCCTTAACGGATATATCGGCTCCATACACAAGGGCCTGTATATAGAGAAACAGGTAAGAGACCACGAACCCGCACATTACTACTGTTGCCGTGAAGCGGGCCTTCGCCTGGGCGTTTGCAAGGTCGATCCGTTTCGCTATGAAGAAGGCCGAGAGCAGAATCGAGAATAGGATAGGGAGCACGAACCACGGGTTGACGTGCACGGGAAGACAGGGGTCTATGCTCACGGGAAGAGGACCGCCGGGCATTAGAAGGCGTTCAAAGGCCGGGGTCAGAAAAACCAGGAAGCATACGGCAAGAGCAGCGCAATAAACGTACCGGGCGGTGCCGAGGGCGAGCCATAACTCGGACAGCTTCCTTCCTGTCCTCAGGCGGAGATAGAGAACAAGCAGGAGAACCAGAAGCACTGCAAGCAGCGTCATGGTGGAGTCTATAGTCTTTTCCAGGTGCCTGTCGTACCTGAAGGGCGGGTATGCGATCTTGAAGTCGCTGATGCGGCCGTCAAAGGGCCTTGGCCCGCCTAACCCGGTCCCCACCTTTATCTCCGACGTGTTCAAATACCTGCCTTTCCAATATGTGCCGGAAATCGCGAAGCCATTCAGCGTTATATGGACGTGCCCTCCGCGTATCCTGAGATTTACCTGGTATTCCTTGCCCGGCTCCAGGGAATCAGTGAGAATGAAGGTATTGACGGCCTTCCCCGCAATCAGCGCCAGCATACCGGGTCTTGAAACTTCCATCCGCACTCCGGAATTCACCGGGCCCATCTGGAAGACTTGATGGTGTTGGCCGATGGAATAGGCTTTCATCTTGAAGGATATGTCAATGTCCCGTGCGAGGATCCTTCCGGGTTGGGAGAATTCTTTTACTGAGGACAGGCCCCTGTCGGCCGACCTGGAGTCGTAATTGATATGCTCGATGCTCACCGGCTTCATCGGCCGGTACACGAGCCTGTCGTTGAAGACAAAAAGGAGCAACAGCAAAACTGCGGCAAGGCCGGCGCAGGCGAGGACACGCGGTGCAGAAGACATTATTGTAGTTCCTTAGGTACTTTGCTCTTACGAAGAAATAGTTCTCGGCGCAGACTTCTCTGGGCCATGTCCATCTGCCGAAGCCCCAGCCCTGAAACGAAAGGTTCTAATCGGTTCCAGGCTGATCCTTCCATGAGAGACAATAATGAATACGGCCATGAAGATCATGATAAAAGGATCCAATACTGGGGGCATCCATGGCCCTAAATACTGTTTTGGAACAAGTAGAAGACCCAGCAGAAACAAATGGGCCGATGAATACTTATCGGGCCGGTCATCGTTGAGTAATAAGAACAGGGGTATGTAGAACTGGATAAGCTTGTAATCAAAAGAAAGAAAAGGCAAGATAGTCATAGCAATGGTCAATAACATCACCCTCTTCCATGCCGCTTTTTCGTAGACGACGACGTACACGAAAAGGCCTGCGAAGACCAGAAAGGAAAACATCAGCCAGGGTCGGACCAGCGACTCCAAAGGAGGGAAATAAGATCCCGACAGCAGCCTTAGCCCACAGATGAGGCTGCTCCCCTGTCGCAGCGTCTGAACACCAAACTTGATGCTTTCGAAAGCAGAAGCCTGATGTACGGACAAGTTGGCCATCTGACGATGCCAATAATTCATAAGCCCGCCATTGAAGCCTCCGTCCAGCATCATCAAAGGCACTAGGGTCGAGAGTGCGACAAAACCGACCGTATAAAGCAACTGTTTATAGCGCTTGTCCGAAAGCAAGAGAACAAGGAAAACAGCCGGGGTCAGTTTCATGGCGATGGCGAATCCGAGACAGAACGAGCTTAAGATTTGCCGGTTCTTGTAATAGAACAGGAAGAACAACGAAAGGATGATGAAAAGCAGGCCTTCGAAATTACTTGTGCTTATCGTGAACATGGTGGGGAAAGAAAGACATAGAAAAGCCAGGCTGTATTTTACCCTTGCAGCCGGCGTGACACGCTTCATGCTGAAGAAACAGTAGAAGAAAAAGTAGAGGGAAAAGAGCATGACATATCCGATGAGTCCTCTGTACTGCTGGCGCAAGAACATATCAATAGCAAGAAAACCTGCAGGGAAATAATTGAACGACCACCTCCTGTCGAACGCGTGCCCGGGAGCACCGGCGTAGAGCTGATATTTTGACCATATAAGCCCGTTCGTAAAATCTTCAAACCGATGGGCCACAGGCAGTATCGCTTTAACGGATATATCGGCTCCATACGCCATGGCCTGAATATAGAGAAACAGGTAAGATACCACGAACCCGCACATCACTATCGTTGCCGTAAAACGGGCCTTCGCCTGTATGTCTGCGAGGTCGATCCGTTTCGCTATGAAGAAGGCCGAGAGCATAACCGAGGACAGGATGAGAAGCACGAACCATAGGTTGACTTCTATGGGCAGGCGATAGTTGGTGTCGGGAAGAGGCCCGCCAGGCATGAGAAGGCGCTCAAAGGCCGGGGTCAGAAAAACCATGGAGCATACGGCAAAAGCCGCGCAATAAACATACCGGGCGCTGCCGAGGCCGAGCCATAGCTCGGACAGTTTCCTTCTTGTCCTCAGGCGGAGATAGACAACCAGCAGGAGAAGCATAAGCCCGCCAAGCAGCTCTTCCGTGAAATCGATAGTCTTTTCCAGGCGCTTATGGTATCTGAAAGGGCGGTATGCGACCTTGAAGTCGCTGATGCGGCCGTCGAAGGGCCTCAACCCGCCCCATCCGGTCCCCACCTTTATGTCCGATGCGTTGAAGTGCCTGCCCTTCCAATACGTGCCGGAAATCGCGAAACCGTTCAGTGCTATATGGACGTGCCCTCCGCGTATCCTGAGATTTACCTGGTATTCCTTGCCCGGCTCCAGGGAGTCCGTGAGAATGAAGGTATTGACGGCCTTCCCTGCGATCAGCGCCAGCGTACCCGGCTTTGATACTTCCATCCGCACCCCTGCATTACCCGGGCCGGTCTGGAAGACGCCATCGTATTGGCCGATGGAATAGACTTTCATCTTGAAGGATATGTCAATGTCCCGTGCGACAATCCTTCCGGGTTGGGAGAACTCTTTTACTGAGGACAGGTCCCTGCCGGCCGACCTCGAATCGTAATCGATATGTTCGATGCTCACCGGCTTCATCGGCCGGTACACGAACCTGTCGTTGAAGACAAAAAGGAGCAACAGCAGAACTGCGGCAAGGACGGCGCAGGCGAGGACACGCTGTGGAGGTGTGATTGTCATGTACTTCCTTTTGTATTAAAGGGCGAAGGCTGTATAGTTCCCCAGAAGACCTTTAAATCCGGCTCGCTGTTCCGGCCCGGGAAAGCATCCCCGAAAAGCTTTCCGGTATCGATTATGGCGAAGGTAGCATTTTCCCATACGACTCTTGGTACGACACAAGGCCAGGAGGGTAGATCGCTTTTCCTTGCGAGCAGATATGCATGATGGCCGAAATGTCTCTCGAAGTGCTGGGCATTATACTTGGGATTCAACGCAACCCATTGATCGAGTGTGTTGGCGGACAAAAGAGGACAGATCATCAGGTCGAGCATAAATTGCTGGTACCATAGCCTTGGCGGAAGACCGGTCGGTCCCCTGGTGATGAAAACGACATTCGATAGGTCGGTGCTGTGGGAATACGTTTGCAGTTCAAACATGTCATTACTCGTGTAGCTGCTGGTCACGGAATACTCATGGACATAGATAAGGCCTACTATGATTATCCAGACGGATAGGGCGTATCTCGCTCCTTTATAGAGGGTTTTGAGACGGAGAGAAGAAGACAAAGGGCCAAAAAAACCGACGAAGAGAAGCGGGAGGCAGAGCGTATAGCTCTTCATATAAAGAAAATTATGCGGCCCTGTCCAGTAGGTCGTAAGAAAGATTATCAGAACGAAGATAGGGGCAGCGAGCCAGAACGATTTATCCAGGGAGCGGGCGGTAAAAATGTGGCGCAAAAACAGAACTACTATCACCAAAGAGGCAATTATATTGAAGTCTAGATTCGATGCGGGCCTATGTCTGGGCGTTACCGGAAAGTTGGGATTGAACCATCTCGTAAAATGATGGTAGATGTTGGAGAAACCGAGTATTTCTGATGGAAACGCCCACTGCGGCTGAGCCCACCCGCTTATGCGCAAGAAGTGATCCGTTACGTTGATATAATGCTGCTTGAGCATGGGGAGTGCCGGGAAGGCCAGCAAAAGTGTCACCATCACGGCCAAAGTTATGTGAAGGTTCGTCTTTGATACCTTTCTCTTAAAAACAAAATCCAATAGCATAATGATAATCCAGAAATAGATAAGAATCTGGGTACCCTCGGCCCACGTAGCAACCAAGGACAGAGCGAGTAAAGAAAGAAGAAGGACCGATCTGCAAACGTCAGAGTATGATTCCGTTGTCTTCTTATCCCGCAGACAAAGAACTACCATAAGCGCGCTGACGAAAATCGGCATAATAAAGAGTTGGGCCCAGAACCCTTCATAGATGGCGTTGAGCATGTTGCAGTTAAGAGTTACGGCGGCCCCGCCGAGCAACGAGACCAATCGCGACAGGCCAAAGCGGTAGTAAAGAAGGCAGTACGCAAGGCCGCCCAGAAGCATCAGGTGCAAAGCGATTGCGGGATATGCAACCCGGTACGTGTGAGGGCTTCCGAGAAGACGGTTATAAGTCGCCAGAGCGGCCGGACAACCCCAGCGCATACCGTCTATAGCCTCTTTTGCAATCCATATGTCTTTTCTGAAACGATCCGTTCCGCTTGGCTTGTCTATCCCTCCGCCGGCCAGGAAGAATTGTGCGAGACATGCGTTCCCCATCTGATCGGGGCCGACCCGGAAAGGAACGGTCGGCGCCCCTTCCCTGACAGCAGGCCACAGCACTGCCAGCATCACGAATATGACCATCAGCACCGCCACCAGCCCGTGCTTTATCCTCGGGCGTATCTTCCTCAGCTCGGAAGCAACCCGGCCGACTTCCCGCCAGCGCGCCAGAAGACCGGATAGAAGCAGAACGCCTGCCGCTATCAGGGTGATCGGGATCAGCGCTGCAATACGGAGTCGCAGACAGATGACGTACATCGCCAGTACGGAGAGCACCGACGAGCCGAGGACCGGCACCGCGAAGGGCAGGTAGTATGCCTTCCTCAGCCAGGCCGGCGCGAGAAGCAGATAGAGGCCCGCCCCCAGGAAGGAAAGGTAGAGGTATATAAAGAGAAGATAGTAGATCGACCGGAGCATGACTCTCTTTTTACGGCAGCGATTTCACCATCGAATTATTTGCGATTCCCTGACGACATGGTCGCCGTATCTGCAAACCCCACCTTACTGCTCACAATGTAACTCGGCCTTTGTTTGACTTCCTCGTATATCTGCGCAATGTACTGGCCCAATATGCCGAGGATGAAGAAGAGGATCCCGAACATCAGCACTATAAGGGAGACGATGGTGCCGTAGCCGGCGAAAGGAACGCCCTTTACAAATATCCTGACTACGGTAAAGAGGAGATAAAGAAGGGATACCCCTGACAGCGCCATGCCAAAAAACGAGATAGAGCGGATGGGGATGTATGAAAAGGCGAATATGCTGCTGACTGCGAGCTGCAGGACGTGAAACGAATGGGCGTGAGACTTGCCTGAAAACCTCCTGGCCCGCTCGTATTCCACCCCGATGGACTTAAACCCGGTCCAGGCCACCATGCCGCGAAGAAAGCGATTACGCTCCTTCATGAAATTGATCGTTTCGTAGACCTTTCGGTCCATGAGCCTGAAATCGCTCACGTTCTCGGGGATCAGGCCGCTCGTCATGGCGTTGATGGTCTTATAAAACAACAACGAGTTGAAGCGCCTCAGCAACCCTTTGCCCGTCCTCTTCTTCACTATCCCATAGACGTTTTCGTAGCCCTCTTCCCATTTCTTGATGAAATCGGTAATTACTTCCGGCTTGTCCTGGAGGTTTGCCGTCATGATGACTGCGGCGTCGCCCGAGGCATGGCTCAATCCGGCCGTTATGCCCCCGTCCATCCTGAAGTTCCTCGACAATTGCACGATCTTGAACCGTCCGTCCTCTTCATTGAGCTTTACCATCTTTTCGAAGGTGCGGTCGCTCGATCCGTTCTCGACCAGGATAACCTCGAAGTCATAGCCGTTGTTCTCGTCGAAGACGGCCTTGAGCTGCCGGGCGAGCTCTTCTATGTTGCCTTCCTCATTGAATGCCGATGCGACTATGCTTATCAGTTTTCTCATAAGGATCTCCTGACGGGGGGAAGGGCGGCGCTGGAAACGGCGCCGTTATGACGGGTGGACCCTGAAGCAGGCTGCGAGGCGGTGGGAAAGACGGGCGTCACAGGCCGAGCTCGCCCGATACGGCATCGAGCGCGCCGGAGGCTTCCCGTTCTGCAAGATCGTTCACCTTGAACATCTCGCAGTTATCGCCCATCATGACGAGGGCAAGTCCTTTTCCGACGCGCTTCTTGTCTTTCTGCATGGCTTCTATGACTCTTGCCAGGTCGAGGTGTTCCCTTCTGACCTTTACCTTTAGTGCAGGCAACAAAAGCTTCGCGGAAAGGAACCCGCAGAACTCCCGGGAAAGCAAGCCGCGCTCTTTCGCGACGACCCCCGCAAGCATCATGCCGAGCACGACCGCCTGCCCGTGCGGGATCTCGTAGCCGGCCGCAAACTCGATGGCGTGTCCGAAGCAATGGCCGAAATTGAGCATGTTCCGCCTGCCCGTGTCGAATTCATCGTCCATGATGTAGTCGCGCTTGATGACGAGGGAATCGTAGACGCACGCCTTCAGCGCGTCAGGCTCCTTCCGCTCTATCGCCGGCAATGCCCCGGCGATCTTATGAAGCGACTCTATGCCCCCGATTATATGGAGCTTGATGACCTCACCGAGCCCGCTGTAGAAGTCAACGTCTTCCTGCGTGAGCAGGAACGGAGTATGCACGATGACCTGCGACGGCGGATAGAAGGTGCCTATCAGGTTCTTGAAGGCCTTATAGTTCAGGGAGGTCTTCGCGCCGATGCAGCTATCGGCCTGGGCGAGCAGGGTAGTGGGGATGAAGATCCAGTCGATTCCCCGGTAGAGGGTTGACGCTGCGAACCCGGATATGTCCTGAAGGATGCCTCCTCCGATGGAGATAAGCGTCAGGTTGCGCTTGGCGGTCCGCCCGACAAGGTAGTCGTAAAGTTTTTCAACACTCTCCAGGGATTTCAGCTCCTCCTGTATGGGGAGCACGACAACGTCCGAGCGGCCCAGGTCTTTGAGCGGCCCGGCCGAATAAAGACGCCACACGTTTTCGTCGATCACGTAACACCTCTCCTGGCGCCTTTCGAGGTCGCTCAGGAAGGCGAGCGATTCGGGAAAGCTCACCGTGTAGTCCCGGATATTCGATTTTACGGTAATCAGAGACACGTGAACCCACCGTCTACCATTATTGTCTGCCCCGTGATGTAAGAGTTCCTTTCTGACGCGAGGAAAGCCGCAACCTCCGCGATCTCTTCGGGCTCCGCAAGCCGGCCCGCTGGGATGCCCTTCTCGATGGCCTCTATCTGCTCCCTGGTGTTGTTCCGGCTCGTCATTTCGGTATTCACGAAGCCGGGGGCTATGGCGTTGACGAGGACGTTGTAAGGCGCCACCTCGACGGCCAGCGTCCTCGTCATCCCCTGCAAGCCGGCCTTGGCCGTGGCATACGTGAGCCTTCCTGGCTTGGTGACGGCCGCCCAGATCGAGCTGACGTTCACTATCCTGCCGTAACGCCGCTCGGCCATTCCCGGCGCAAGCGCCCTGGCCAGGCGAAGAGGCGCAAGAAGGTTGATCTGCATCGTCTCCCGGATATAGGCGTCGGTGATATCGGCAAGGGGCGCTATGATGTTGACCCCTGCGTTATTGATAAGGATATCGACCGGCCGGGTGAGGGACCGCAGGTACGCGTCTATCGATGCGTCCGACAGGAGGTCCATATCGCGCCTGGCAGGCGTAATGACGTCGATGCCGTCTGCCTTCAGCCGGTTGGCGATGGCCAGACCGATTCCCCGCGAGCCGCCCGTGACCAACGCACAGCGCCTGCCCGCTTCCATCACGCCCCCTTGCTCTCCTGTCCGGTCTGCGCCTGCCGGTGGCGCGCCTCGAGCATCGTGATCCTCTTGTCGTCTTCCTCCGCGATGGCCTTGTAAAAGCTCCGCTTGTTTTGCAGCCACAGGAGCTCGAACGCTACGGCCTTCGTTATCCCTTTTTCGGCCCCGTCCTTGAGCGCGTCAGGGCACGAGAAGCAGATCTTCCTTGTCTCGTACCTGTCTATCATCGCCTCGCCCGTCAGGCGGCGCAAAAACGACAGGGAGTCGGCCGAGACCGCGCCTCCCACCACGAACGTCATCTTCCGTCTTTTCGCTTCCCCGAGCAGTCCCCTTGTAATGGCGAATATCTCCTCGCTCTCGCAAGCGCTCCGGTCGAGCCCCATCGAGCCTACGAGGTCCACACGCCCGACGACTATGCCCCCCAGTTTCTCTATGCCGCGCACTTTCAGCATCTCTTTGAAGTTCCGGGCGGCCATAATCGTCTCCACGTTGATAAGAAACTCGATCTTCTCCTGCTCGTCTTTGGGAAAGACGATATCGACCGCCTTCAGATACTTTTGCAGCGAGAACGGCGTCTCGACCATGGGCGCGACGAGGTAATTGACGCCCACCGTGCGTGCGTCGTACATGTCACGCACCGCCTCGCAGCCCCCGATCTTGAGCGTCAGCGCAACCTTGGCGGCCAGGCAGATTTCTTTTAGCCGCATGAGCTCTTCGGTGCGCGTCCCCTCCGCCTCGAATTCAGCCTTGACCCCGGCCACCGCATGGTTGTCCCTGAGGTCCTTCAGGACGTCGATCATCTTCAGCTCGGTTGAATTCATTAAGGCTCCTCCGGCGACGGCGCCAAACGCACCGTTACGCCTCGATTATCTTCCAGTACTGGTCCTCGATAATGCCGATCCTCTCCCTGTCCTGGGAGGTTATTGCTTCGTAGTAGGTCAGCTTGTTCCGGAGCCACAGCAATTCGAACGCAAGGGCCTTGAGGATGCCCTTGGCAAGGTTGTCGCTGCGGCCTTTCATGTAGTCGAAGCAAACCTTTCGCGTCTCGCACCTGTCGAGATGGCCGTCTGGTAGGCTCGCAAAGAATGGCAGGGAATGGGCCGAGACGCCGCCCCCCACCGTGCAGCTGAGATTTTTCGTCTTCGCCTTCTTCACCACGCCGGCGACCAATGCGTTGATGTCCTCATCGTTGATGCAGCGTTCATCTTTTCCCAGCGAAAAACAGACGTCTACCCGCTCGATGACTATCCCCTGCAGAAGGGGAAGCTCCGGGATATGGAGCATCTCATCGAAATTATTCAAGGCCGTTATCGTTTCGATATTGCACAGGATTTGCGTGTGCTGCCGCTCGTCGGGCGTAAAGAGCTTGCTGACGGCCTGGAGGTACTTTTGCAGGGCGTAAGCCGATTCGACCATAGGGGCGACAAGGTAATCGACGCCCACTATCTTTGCCTCCAGCATGTCCCGTATGGACTCGCAACCCCCTATCTTCAACGTCAGCCCGAGGTCGGCGGACATGCATATCTCCTTCATCCGCAAAAGCTCTTCGAGCTTCGTCCCTTCCTGCTCGAACTCGGCGCGCGCGCTTATCGCGTCGTGCTTCTCCTTCAATTCCTTCAAAACGTCGACCATCTTGTATTCTAGCGTATTCACCGGTTCCCCCTGTCTTGACGCTTCAGGCTCTATTCCTTCATCGGTTCTACGATCATGTTGTCCAGAAACTCTTCCCTCGGAAGGAAGGGATACATGTCTTCCAACGGCTTGGAGATGATCCTTCCGTCCGGCTTGGCCTCCGAAGAGAGCTTGGGGCTGAAGGCGTAATCGCAGAGCTTGACCTCGCACAGCAGCGGGCCTTCGGAGAGGAGGACCTCCTGTATCTTTTCTCGCAGGCCCTGGTGGCTCTCGATAAGCCTCGTCTTGAGCCCGTATGCTTCGGCCACCTTGCGGATCTCCGGGAAGCTGATGCCCGATTCCGGGTCGGACGCAACGCGACGCCCGTCGAAGTACGCGTCCTGCGTCTGTTTCATCGAAATGTAGCCATTATTATTGAGGACGAAGATCTTGAGCGGCAGCTTATGATGGACTATCGTCTGGAGCTCCTGGATATTCATCTGGATGCTTCCGTCGCCCGTCAGGCAGATTACTTCCCTGCGCCCGCTTGCGACGCAGGCGCCTATCGCTGCAGGCAGGTCGTAGCCCATCGAAGCGCAGCCCGAGTTCCAGAATATGCGCTGCCCGTCTTTAACTGTGCCCGTCTGGAAGAGGACGACGCAGGCTGTCCCGTTGCCTGCGACGACGAGCGCGTCGTTTCGAAGCAGCCTGCACAGCTCATCGACGAAGTAATAGGGATTTACGAGGTGCTCCACGGCCTTGTCCGAAGGCAGGATCGTGGGATAGCCCTCTTTTCTCGCCCTGCACCAGTCGAGCCATCCCTTCCAATCTGGCATCGACGCCCCTTCGATCGCTCGTCCCAGTCTCTCCAGGAAGTAGCCGGCGTCCGCCTGTATCGGAACATCGGGCACGAGGGTAGGCTTTCGCAGCTCAGCCCCGTCTATGTCTACCACGACCTTTGTCGCGGCCCTCGCAAAGGACTGCCAGAAATAGCTTATCTGCCGCACGTTGTTCCTTGATCCCACGGAGAGGAGCAGGTCTGCGTTCTGGACGGCGAAGTTGGCCGCCCGGCCGCCGATAGTGCCGATGCGCCCCACGAAGAGGGGATGGTCCGTAGGGATGAGGTCGAAGCCGTTGAAGGTCGAGAGGACAGGTATCCCGAGGCGTCCCGCGACCTTCAGGAACAGGTCCTTCGCGCCCGCGAGCCGGATGCCGTGGCCCGCGACCAGAACGGGGCGTTTAGCCTGCGCAAGCAGGTCGATGGCGCGCGCTATCTGCCTGTTCGCCTCCACGCGGTCGAAGGGGGCCGGCTCTTCATCCTCGTATTTCCTGAAGAGGCGCTCGTCGATTTCGGCGCCCTGGACGTTAAGGGGGATGTCGAGCCAGACAGGCCCGGGCCGCCCGCTCGTTGCGATATAGATTGCCTTGTCGATGAGCCGGCCGGCATCGAGGGGGTCGGTTACCATGGCGGAGAACTTCGTAATGGGCCTCACTACGTCGATTATGTTCAGCTCCTGGTCGCCGAGCTGCCTGAGACCGACTTCCGGGCACGATACAATGGTCGTTTCGAACTTGACCTGCCCGGAGATGTAGAGCACCGGGATGGAGTCGAGCCATTGACCGATCACGCCCGTAAGGGAGTTCGTCCCTCCAGGCCCGGTCGTCACCAGGGCCACCCCGATCTTGCCCGAAGCCCTGTAATATCCCTCGGCCGCTATCGCGCACGCCTGCTCGTGGTGGGTGGCGACGAACCTCAAATCCTGCCGCTTTCCTACCGAATCGACAAGGTGCATCGACCCGCCGCCGGGGATCAGGAAGACGTTCTCTACCCCGTGCTTGACCAGGCGCTGAATGACGTAATCCGATGTCTTGATCATCCGCTTCCTCGCTCTTTTCCGGCCCGCTTCATTTCGCGGCTGTGCGTGCCCTTTCGCCCGCAGGCCCTCTTTCATTTCCTCCCCGCGTAGTAGTAATGCGCGCCGATGGGGAGCCTGGAAAGGTACTTTTCGAGGGGAATCAGGAACGACAGATAATTGGGGAAAAAGATCGTGTAATTGCACTCGATTTCCCTGAAGCCTGCCTCCGCCATTATCCTGCCCGTATAAAAGGGGTTGAGCAGTTTCGAGTCCTTATCGAATTTGTAGTCGTTCCTGTAAGCTATCCAGAGGGTCAGCGGGTTGAGTGGGTTGAGCTCGAACATGAAGATAACGCCGTTGTCCTTCAGCGCCTGGCGAAGGACCCCCAGCGTCTTCATATGCCTTTCCCGCCGGATGTGATGAAAGACGTTCGCGACGAATATCACGTCGAAAGGGACATCGAAGGGGATATGCTCCCCGTCGTATGGCGCGTAGGTCACTCCCCGCAGGTCTTTATGCATCTCCCTGGCCACCTCTACGCACTTTTCAGAGACGTCTATGCCCCAGACGCTCACCTCAGGCAGGTATTTTCTTATATACGGCTCGCTCTCACCTATGCCGCAGCCTACGTTCAATAGGGCCAGCTTTTGCCCGTCGAGTTTTCTTGCCCTCAGCTTGGCCGCGATCTCCCTTATCTTGTACTCATGAAAATAGGACGGAGTAAACCCCGTACTTTTTACGGCCCTGGCATGGCCTTCGTTGTAATTCCCCGCGTATTGATCGAAAAGGCTCACCCGATGTCACCACCCGCGCCCGGCGCGTCTACTTGTCAAAGAGAAGGAACTCCCTGTTGATAGATTGCTTGTTGGCCGCGTACCAGCCGTAAAGCTCCCTGATCGATTCATCAATGGGCGTCAGCTTGAGGTCCGTGAATTCCTTCCGGAGCCGTCCGTTGTCTCCGCTATAGGCCGGCCCCATGCCCGGTTGCGCAACCACTATCGGCAGGTCCTTCCCCGATGCGGCCCTCACTTTCTCGGCGAGGGTGTAAAGCTCTATGAAGCTGTCGGGCGTGGCGTTGTATGCCTTGTGAAGCGGCTCGTGCCGTATGAAAAAATCGAGAACCGGCATGAAGTCATTGACGTAGAGGTAGTCGAAGAGCTTGTTCTGCTTGATGGTGATTGGCAGGTCGTAAACTGCCTTACAGGCGGCGTTGGAGATGAACCGTATGGTGTAATCCTCGTATTTTCCGAAGATGCTGAATATCCGCAGCTCGACTATATTGCTAGCCGATTCGATGTACTTTGCGGACACGTACCGGAAAAAACCGTGCTCGTCGGCCGGCACGCCCGTGTCGAAATAGTCCTCGGTGACTTTTCGAAGGTCCCGGCGAACGTCGTAGACCGCGCCGGAGCTCAGGACGATCATTTTTTCGTAATGGGAAGACAACCGCGCGAGGTTGAAGAACATCCTGGCGTCGGAATAGAAGATATCGGTGAAGTCCTTCGCGTTCCTGTGCCCCGGCTTAACTGCGGAGTGGACTACGATATCGATCCTTTTCTCTTTGATGAAGCCCTCCACCCGGTTCTCATCGAGGAGGTCCAGCTCTTTGTGAGAGGGGGCGATGAAGCGGTAGCGGTCTCCCATCAGCTCGATGATGTTCCGCCCTATAAAGCCGCTGCCGCCCGTGAGGAGTATGTTCACTACGGTTATTGCCCTCCGGCGCCCTCGGGGTGCCCGGCCGTCATCGATACCATATAGTCGCGGATCTGGGCCTGATTCAGTTGCCCCATATCTGCGCCCCGAGTACTGGCCTTGTACCACTCGACGGTCCTTTTGACCGCCTCCTTCACACCCAGGACCGGCGACCAGCCAAGCTTGTATCGCGCCTTGTTTATGTCCAAGGTGAGCAGGCCCGCCTCATGGACCTGTGCGCCGGCCGACGCCGGTTCCCAGCTTCCCGAGCCCCATTCGTCGATGACGAGACCGACGAGTTCGCTTACCGTGACTGTAGACGACCTTTCAGGGCCGAAGTTCCACGGACCGCCATACCTGTCCGGGTCTGTGCTCATCGTGGCGCCGAGCAGCAGGTAGCCGCCCAGCGGCTCCAGGACGAACTGCCACGGCCTTACCGAATTCGGGTTGCGTATCTTTATCGCCTCTTCCGCCTCCAGAGACCTGATGCAATCGGGTATGATCCTGTCCTCCGACCAGTCCCCGCCGCCTATCACGTTGCCCGCCCGCACCGTCGAGAGAACCTTAACCGATGTGCTCGGCGCACCGCGGTTGAAGAAGGACGTCCTGTAGGCGGCGCTTACAAGCTCGGAGCAGCCTTTGCTGGAGCTGTACGGGTCGTATCCGCCCATCGGGTCGCACTCCCTGTACCCCCAGGACCATTCCCTGTTTTCGTAACACTTGTCGCTCGTCACGTTGACGATTGTCCTCACGGAGTCGGAGAGCCGGCAGTTTTCCAGCACGTTTACCGTGCCCCCGACGTTCGTGTCATATGTCTCCTTCGGATCCTGGTATCCCTTCCTGACAAGCGCCTGTGCGGCGAGGTGGAATACGAACTCCGGCTTGAAGTCTTCGAAGACGCCCTTTAAGGCGTCAAAATCTCTCACATCGCCGCGTACATCGAGGATACGGCGTCCAAGCCCCGAGACGACGAAGTTGTCGCGAACGCTCACGGGATCGAGGGCATACCCCGCCACCTCGGCGCCGAGCTCCGAAAGCCAGGCAGCCAGCCAGGACCCCTTGAACCCCGTATGGCCGGTGACGAGGACCCGGCGTCCCCGGTATGCCCTTGACAGAATGTCGGCCGCTTTTTCCATCCTACCAGACCTTCCAGGGACAACGCCCCGATTCCCACAGCTCATTGAGGAGCGTCACGTCGCGCAGCGTGTCCATGCACTGCCAGAAGCCTTCGTGCTTGTAAGCCGCCAGCTGCCCCTCTCTGGCCAGCCGCTCCAGGGGCTCCCGCTCGAACGGCATCGAATCGCCTTCTATATAGTCTAGCACGGCGGGCTCCAGCACGAAAAACCCGCCGTTTATCCAGCCCTCTCCTATTTGGGGCTTCTCGATGAAATCAGAGACGAGGCCGTTTTCGATCGACATACCGCCGAACCTCGAAGGCGGGCGCACTGCGGTCACCGTGGCGAGCTTGCCGTGGCTCTTGTGGAACGCGAGGAGCCTCCCGATGTTGATGTCGGCTACCCCGTCTCCATATGTGAGCATGAACGTCTGGTTTTCCAGGTAGCTCTTTATACGCAGGATGCGGCCACCCGTCATGGTCTTGTCGCCCGTGTCGATAAGCGTCACCCTCCAGGGCTCGGTGCTGTTGCCATGGAGAAGGGAGCTGTTCGTACGGAGGTCGATCGTGATGTCCGACCGATGCACCAGGTAGTTCGCGAAAAACTCCTTAATGATGTACCCTTTATAGCCGAGGCAGACCACGAAGTCCTCGAACCCCCACCGCTCGTATATCTTCATGATATGCCAGAGTATAGGCTTGCTGCCTATCTCGACCATGGGTTTCGGCTTGATCACGGTTTCCTCGCTCAGGCGGGTGCCGAGACCGCCTGCCAGAATGACAACTTTCATAACGGTACCTCGTTCATAGGGATGCAGGACTGAAGCTCAGTCGCCGGCAACGTGGTAAACATATTATGCAAGAGGGTGGAATATGCGAAGGGCCTTTTCGAAGTACCCCTTCGATAAGCTTTTTCCCAATATCGTTCAATTCTCTTATCAAGCGCCTGTCTGGCCGTTAACTCAACATTGAACGTTAGCCGTGAAACCTTGACCGTTCCACATACCAGTCTACGCCATTAGTCCAGTGGGGTATTTCAACGTTAAGGTCGGCCGATAGCTTCGCGTTCGAGAGGACTGAAGGGGGGGCAGGCAGGGGAGGGGAAATAATCCGAGGCAACGGGTATGACCCTGCTGGTCACTCCAAGTTTGGAAAAGCAGTAGCGCACCGTTTCGTACCGCGATGCACATCCGCTATTGGTCAGATGGTAGGTACCACGGAGGTCCTTACCGAGAGCGAGCTATCGCCCTGACCGCCTCAGCGTTCGTGATATCCAGCTCCTTCTCATCGGGCGCCTGCACAGTGAACGCCTGGGCTGTAAGCTGCGCAGAGAACTCCCGGGCGAGTTGACCGTCCTTTCCGGCAATGAAAACTTTCATGAGATAGGTTTAGGATCTACGCTTTCTTGCGAGGGCAAGAAGGTACTGGCCGTAGCCGTTGTTCTTCAACCGCTCCGCAAGCGAGAGCAGTTTGTCTTCGTCGATGTATCCCAGAATATAGGCGATCTCCTCTATGCAGGCCACCTTGAGGCCCCGTCTCTTCTCTATGGTAGCCATGAACTCGGCTGCTTCCAGGAGGGTTTCGTGGGTGCCCGTGTCAAGCCAGGCGTATCCCCTGCCGAGAAGCTCGGCACGGAGCTTGCCCATTCTGAGATACACATTGTTCACGTCCGTGATCTCAAGTTATCCTCTGGCCGAGGGCCGGGTGTTTCTTGCGATTTCGATGACGCCGTTATCATAAAAATACACCCCGTTACCGCATAGTTCGATTTGGGCTTTTGCGGCTTTTCCTCTATGGAAATAACGTTCTGGTTCTCGTCGAATTCCGCTATGCCATATCGGCCGGGGTCGCTCACATAATAGCCGAAGACCGTCGCGCCGCCGCGCGATCCGATGTCAGAGACAGTCTCCCGAAGGCGCTCGGTCAGGCCGTGCCCGTAGAATATGTTGTCGCCGAGTATCAGGCAGACATCGTCCGCGCCCACAAAGTCTGCGCCGATAATAAAAGCCTCGGCGATACCGTTCGGGCGGGGCTATTCTTGATAGGCAAACCGGAGCCCCAGGTGAGAACCGTCCCCGAAAATGGTCTCGAAGCGTCCAAGGTCCTGCGGCGTAGAAAGGATATCCCTGATGCCGGCCAGCATGAGCACCGACAGCGGAAAGTAGACCATCGGCTTGTCGTATACGGGTATCTGTTGCTTGCAAACGCCCAATGTAGGCGGGAAAAGCCTCGTGCCCCTGCCTCCCGCCAATATGATCCCTTTCATCGCAACCCGTTCCTTATCTGCTTTCCGCTCAATCTCTCATGGCCGAATTTTGACAAGCTACCGCCCATATCCTTTGCCGCTGAAACCTCGTCCACTGCACAGAAAACACCACATACAGACCGTCGAGGCTCTGTTAAGAAGGTATCTTACCTAATATCTCCGAACTCTGCAAGTCAAACTGGCGCATTTCAATTGCCACCAATGGGGACCATCTTCGCATGAACGTGCTCGGCATGGTCTGTCCCCGGTCAGGGGAATTCTTCGGCATTGAGGTAACTCATGTCTGCTCGGATATGTTTCAGGCCTTCCTGGATGAGGCAGCTGCCTCTGTGACCCTCGCCAGGAGGCAGAATATCATATGAGCAAATCCGCGAGGGGGGTCCGACGAGGGTAGGGACGACCGCAGAACTAGCAAATCACCGGTATCAGACTTTTCTGACACAAACTGTTTCTGTCGCTTACTACTTTTTTTCCGCGATCTTCGCCTCGAATTCCACCCAGAAGGCTTCGTTCGGTTTCCGCCAGTAAGGTCCCCATTCCTTGTTGAAAACGCCTTCAACGTCCTTCAGCAGGCGTTTCCAGGCAGGTCCGTACTCGTAGGTCAGAACGTCTTTGAGGAAAGGGACTGCCGCGCCGAGCCTTTCCTTGGGCAGGTACGCGCGCGCTCCCAGTTCTATGGATTTTTTCAGTCCATCAGGCGAAAACGCGTGGGCGGTGAGCATGACCGTCGGGATAGGAGAATCGCGCACGGTGACATTCCGCAGCAGGTCAAAGCCGCGAACGCCCATGATATCGAGGATGAGAAGATCGTATGACCACGACGACAACAACTCGATCGCCTGTTCGAAGGTGGTGGCCGTCTCGAAAAAGCACTCGGGTGCTTCTAACAGTATCTCTGCCCTTAGCACGTCGAGCACATCGGGTTCGTCGTCTACCGCAAGAATCCTTTTGTTGTCCAAGACTGATTGAGTCATTATTCCTCCTTCGGGGTACTGAGTGATCCGCCGATCTCGGCCGCAGTCATCCGGGCAATGCGTTCCGCGTTCTATTGTCACCGACCCCCGCTAACTTTTCTTTCCCGTGTTTTTTGATAGCTCCCAGGTACGAAATTTAGCGAGAAACAGCGCTCTTCCTACCAAGAAAAACAAGTCTACAATATAAGGGGAAAGTGCCCGGCCCTGCACGCATCCATTACTGGATGCTACGCCTCTGTCAGGATCTTGATGGAGCTACCATCCGTCAGACCCTTTTCCTTTTCAAAGTATGCCGCCATGTGGGGAGCGGCAAGATGGTTCTTGAGTGCATCGAGGCCCTCCCACTTTTCGAGGATCGTGACCAGGTCCTTATCGAAGACCTGCGGCGGCAGACCGCTGTCAAAATCCGTTGCGGCCACATACTGGACACAGCCCTTCTCTTCTCTTACGAGGGGCGCGACCGATCCGAACAGTCCAAGGAATTCCGGCAGCTTACCTGACTTCACGCGTACGGAGACAACGACGTAAATCATAAGCTTCCCTCCTGATAGTTTGTGTCAGCATATACCATCGACGCGCGGCCATGCCTCTAGTCACCACATCACCGACAGCTATTCTATAAGGACAAGGGCGTAGAACTCCCGCTCTTCGGCGCGACTCGTCAGAACCTTGATGGGCATTCCCCGTTCTTGAGCGGTTCTGAAAACGTCTATACCGCAGGCCTCCATAGAGGGTCTTGCTACTTCCTGGTTCCGGCAGGTCCCCGACACGTTGCACTCCTTGCACTTGTCGCACGGGCCGTTGCCCATGGCCCATGCCTTGTAGTAACCGTCGAGAAAGACGGCTTTTTCAATATCGACAGCCATGTCCTTGAGCGACGGGGCGCTGCCCTGCGTCCCCCGACGATGGAGAAGAAGCGCCCTCGTGTATGAATCGAGCACGGCTCGCATCTCCTCCGGTGTGGGCGAGCGGGGTGGGCAACAGAGGCTCGTGTCATAACGCTTGCATCCGAACCTGCATTTCAGCCTTACCCACGGCGCCGTATAGACCTTCGAGGTATCCACGACCGCTGCATGATCTGCACCTTTTTTCAGTGCCATTTCCCTGTAGACATTCAGCTTCTTCAATCCTGACGCCCCTATTTTGGTCTTCATGTTCTTCGCCCAAATTGCAGCACAGAAATTCCTCTGCTCCTATTCCAGAGTCCTATAGTGATTAGAGCGGTCCTCTGCACCCGTCCCAACTCAGCATGCTCGGTATTCCAGGAGACCCTTGCTGCCCCCTTCTTATTCTGGTCGGCGCCTCGCCGGACCCACTGAGACAACCTTCGCCGGGAAGGTGGAGATGCTCCTCTCATCAAGCTGACGACCATGACTCTCCATGAGTCGAAGTATGCTTTAGTAGAATGAACCAGACAAAAGACCTACCCGAGTAAGCTAATGATAGCCTGCGCCACCTCTTTTAATGGCTTATTCTTGTCCATACTCATTTTCTGAATTCGGCGATAGGCCTGGGCCTCCGTGAGATGCTCCGATTCAACAAGCAGCCCTTTCGCCCTCTCGACCAGCTTACGCACATCGAGCTCCTCCTTCAGCCGCAACACACGGTCAGCGAGGGTAGACTTTTCGAGGAAATGCCTTACAGAGAGCTCGATGGCCGGTGCAAGCTCTTCCTCTCGGAAGGGCTTGGTGAGATAGGCCATGACTCCAGCATCCCGGGCCTGCTCGATGAGTTGCCGCTCCGAATATGCGGTAAGCAGCACAACTGGGTAGCGACCGGCTATCTTTCTTGCCAGGTCTATCCCACTTACATAGGGCATCTTTATGTCCAGTATGACTACGTCCGGTTTCTTCTGCTTGATCAAGTCATGAGCTTCCCGGCCATCTCGTGCCTCACCGACCACCTGATGGCCGATTCCCTCTATCAGCTCTTTCAGGTCAATCCGTATGAGTGGTTCATCGTCTGCAATTAAGATCCGAAAGCTCATGATCTCAACTCATAGTAGTTTTTCGGCAAAGGAAACGTGATCCGAGCAGTCGTCCTGTCCTCGCCGTTCAGGACAAACCTGCCGCGCAAATCGTCCTTGACCAGGGTGTGAACGATGGTAAGGCCGAGATTACCATCCCTCTCCAAACTAAAACCTTCCGGCAGCCCGAGGCCGTCATCCTGGATTGTTACTGATATATTTTTTGCAAACTGTCCTACTATTATGGAAAGCTTACCCTCGCTCCGCCCCTTATACCCATGCCTCGCGGCATTCTGAATCAACTCGTTGACCACGAGTGCAAGGGACGTGGCTTCCCTTGACGGGATCATTACCTTCGGTCCTGAGATATCGACCGTCATACTGGGTTCTATCTGGCCCGCGATGGACAGGCTGCTTACATTACTGAGTAAAGTCCGCAGGTCCACCATCCCGATGTCCCCTTGGCAGAGCGTTTCGTGAACGACGGCAATACTCATAATGCGGGTAATGCTGTCATTGAGTGCTTGCTCGGCCGATATTCCCTCCAAACGCCGGATTTGCAGCCGCAGAATACTTGCAACGTTTTGTAAATTATTCTTTAATCGGTGATGAATTTCCTTAAGAAAGGTCGTGTGCTTCTGAAGATATTTATTCTCGATGAATATGCCCAATTGGTTCACAATACCGGCGAGAAACTTTACAGTCTCCCTCGTCTGATCATGCTGGTAGGAGAGCTCTGCGTCAGTCCTCCAGAAAAGGTTGAGAATACCTATGATGCGCCCCTTATTGGAAATGGGTAGTGAGATAAACGCCATCGTAAGGGGGGGAGTGATTTTCACAGGACAGTCGTCCTTGGAGAGATCAACTATCGAAATAGGACGGCAATTCCCGATCTGCCACTTTGCAAGGTGCTCGTCATACTCCGTATACTGTTTTGTCAGTTTTGACTCTCCGTCTTCATCCGACGCTTCTCTGATAAGAAACTCATACGCAGGATCGACAAGCCAGAGACTTACCATTGAAAACTTAAGGATGCATCTCACATGCTTCATGATATTCTTGAGCTTCGTGTTTGCGTTGATCGATTTTGAGACTTCATGGCTCAGCCGATTGAGGACTTCCAGCTGCACCAGCTTCTTGGTCAGCCTTCCGTCTATTTCCATCCTCTGCAAACCTCTGGCGGCAAGTTTCGCTATCGTTTTTGCGATTGCCATGTCCTCCTCGTACGGGAAGACCGCTCCCGGCTTCTTTCTCGACAGCAGAACGCCTAAGCGCCTACCGTGGCTATTAAGCTGAATAGAAGTAAAGCCGCTGGGCATCTTCGCGTTGCTTACCTGTGGAGGGAATCCTTCATTGGTCCGCATTTTCACCAGACAAAAGGTGTTTGCAATGCTCGCCGAGAGATAGAACCGCCAATCAGCCCAGGGAAAAATGTTGTTAAACCTGTCAGACAACTGTGCGAGCAGTCGCGTCGGATCGCTTTCCTCCTGTATAATCTGACTGATTTTGCTCATCACCGTCATTTGGGCTTCTTTCTTTTTCAATCGTGATGCAAATTCGTAATAGATACGCTTTCCCTTGTGCATAAGGGCGGTAATGGGATTGAGTTCATCGGAAAAAACCAGGGTAGAGACCGATTGATTGGAATAGACGGGCAGGCCGTCGGCGGAAATACCTTGTTCCCCGAAGGTGTAAAAGCCGCACACGGGTATTCTTGCCTTTCTGCGGAGAAGATCCATCTCCTTCCGCTCATCGTCCCCCATCAACCTCTTTCTCAATGCGCAAGAGAACATGAAGGTAAAGGAGGGCTTTTTCAGACCCCCCTGCCTAAGAGCATTGTTGTAGGAAGAGAGGCCTGCCTCCACTATATCGTCGGGCGTGGCACGCATGAGGGTGAGAACCTGGTCATTTCTCATGAGAGGTCCGAACTGAATGGAACCATCGGGAAGGACCGACTCCGGTACGTGGAGAAGAGAGTTTCCATACAGGTCAACGCTACCGAATGGGAATTGGCTGAACCAGATTACCCCGTCACCCAGGTGCCCGATAGGGACGCCGAGAAGCTCGCTGCACACTTCAACTGCCGGTCTGCCGTCAAGCTCGTGGACGAAGTGACCCGAAGCCTTTGTAATGAGGGCACGCTTTGTAGTCGGAGAAAAACCATGCGCCATTCCCAGTCCAAAAAGGATTTCCGCTTCGACAAAGGCAAGGACGATTGCGTCGCTGTAGACGCAATCATTCATGATTTGGTAGTTCGCTTCGAAATGAAAGTAGTCCGAAGAGCTCCCTCCGAATATGGGGATACGGTTCCCGGAGGCCTTCCGCAGTTCCGTATGGATGTCATGGCTCAGAGAAACCTGCCTCTTTGTGGCACCCGGAGAGAATACGAGCAGGAACACCGGCGAAATACCTGCCTTCTTGGAAGTGGACATGTGCAGCATCTGATGCAGCGGGTGCTCGGAGTTGAAATACTCGGAGACACCCGCGCTCGTCAATGCCTGATTAACAGCTTTTTTGAAATCGCAGGTAACGTCTTTTCCAACGCCCGCCTTCACCCGCAACCGCGGTGAGGCAATGACCGCAACCACGACGCTGTGCGTAAAGTGTCCATTGGCTATTTCCCCTGCCGAACTCGTGCCTATTACCGTACAATCTCTCACAACTTCCCGTACGCCTCTATTCACTTCTTCAATATTGAGCTCTGATGAGACAAACACCACTGCCAGTGTCGGCTTGAAATGATTCAGCTGTTGGATAGCCTCGGCCGCGGCCCTCCGTCCCATCTCGATGGCTTTACCTGCAAGTGCTTTTCCGACACCTGTTTCTATATACATGCCCATAGACTGTCTCCGACTCGCTCGACGGATAGGTTCGACATCACAACACCCTACGCATACTAGTACTCTACGGTCGCTTCTTTGTCAAATAGGGGCCTGCGGCAAACTGCGCCTTCACAGGCCCCTATTTGAAAAATGACAGGTCTGTCTCAAAATGGCCGGCTTAAGCAGACTAGGCGAACATACCTATCGTTTGTCCCATGGTGGGGCTATCTTGACCTTATATCCACCACTCATATCAAAAGGATAAACGGTTTTGAGCTGCCCATTCCACCATTGAAATGCACCGAGGTCGAAGAGCGCCACCCCCTCTTGATCGTATTTCACGTCACCCATGGTTGTCCCTTTGAACTGGGTGGTCAACACGACGTTCCGTATCTTCTGGCCATCGAGCGTACCTGCTTTTTCTATTGCCTGCCAGAGGATCTGGCAGAGGCTATAGTAAAGGCCGACACTGACCGACCGCTTGTTGAACTGTTTGAAGTACCTTTTCCCCAACTCCTTGGCCCCCGGATAAGGGAAGTCTTCAGACCAGAACCCGTCGGCAAGAACATACTGGACATCCTTGCCCAGAGCGTTTGCGACATCCGCGGTCCACGTGCCCTTGTACCCGTGGTAGTACTTGAGATCGAGCCTCGCCTCTTTCATCTGGCGCACGAAGGTGATGCAGTCCTGGCTCGCGCCGAACATGACTACGGCATCTATGCCCTTCGATTTCAGTTTGAGGATCAGGGCGGAGTAATCTTTTGCCCCGACTGCCATAGGTTCGTGCAATACAATGGGGACGTTATACTTTTTTGCGGCTGCTTCCAAAGCCCCGCCAAGGCCCCTCCCGTCCGTGGTATCTTCCATCAAGAGGGCTAGGTTATTCGGCCGGTCAGCCTCGGGGATGGAACCGAGAACCTTAAAGGGCACTTCAGCGCCCTTGACGACGGAAAAGAAGAAGAGAGTGGACCATTTGAATTTCTGCGGCAGCCAAAGCTCGGGAAAGAGCGTCGTCGCGTGGTAGTATTTCTTCAGTTTGTCTGCGGCAACGGACGTAGGCAAGACCAAATTCGTGGTGAAAGACGAGAGCAGCAGATCGACTTTGTCGACCTTCACCAGCCTCTCCACCGCAGCTGCCGCCTTGCCCGGATCGCTTTCTGCATCGGCTACAATAAGCCTTACGGGGAGCTTTTTCTTATACTGCTTGACAAAGATCCCTCCCTTTGCGTTGACATCCTTTATCGCTTGGTCGTAAGCCCACTTTTGCTCATTGCCCTCCATCGATAAGACACCGGTTACGGGCAATGGGGTGCCGATAACAATTTCTTTCTTCTCTGCCGCGATAGAAGCGGAGGACACGTAAAAAAATGCCGCAAGAGAAAGTAGAGACACTCCAATGAACGATGCAACTCGCGATTTCTTCATGCTTAACCCCCCCTTTTTTGTTTTTGTCTTACCATTACACGCTTTGGAAACTCCTTTCTTCCGCATTTTCCTATGAGGGCTCGGAGATCTTCACAGCCCCCTTTTTCCTTCCCCGCATTGGGCTCAGTTTGAGCCCGACCAAACCTTTCGGCACAAACATGATAGCGAGGATGATGAGCACTCCTGAGAAGATGGGATGTATCTCGGGAAGGGCGTATTTGGCAAGCTCGAATACCGCGCAGAGAAAAACTGCCCCGATCACGGGACCGGAAAGCGTGCCTGCCCCTCCCAGCACACACATAAGCACGGGGTAAAGGGTCCAGTTCAGGTTGTAGAAGCCCTGCGGCTCCACGTGGAAGAGATAGTATGCCTGGAGGGCGCCGCAGAGTCCCGCAAGAAAGGCACCCACGGCAAAAGCAAGAACCTTGAACTTGAGTATATTGATACCGCTCGCCGCCGCCGCCGCTTCATCATCCCTGATCGCCACGAGGGCCAGCCCTATCTTGGATCTGGCCATATACCAGGTGACGCATAGGGCGAACACCGCCAGGAAAAGGGCAATGAGATAGTGGGGAGTGAGTGTGTTAAAGGAAGAAGAGGGCAAAAGGATGCCGGTCGGCCCGGCCGTAAATGCTCCCCCCTGGACGGTGATGAGCCGCAATATCTCTCCGAGCCCCAAGGTTCCTAAGGCAAAGTAGTCTCCCCGAAGCTTCGAGAGAAGGGGGATACCTACGATGATGGCGAGAATTGCCGCGGCGCATCCCGCCGCCAGCATGCCGACAGGATCAAGATAGCCAATCAATTCCCGCGACCACAAAATGGCGATGACATATCCACCGAGACCGAAGAAGGCATGGTGTCCGAGAGACACCTGCCCGGTGTAGCCCGCCACGATGTTCCAAGCCTGGCTAAGGGCAACGTAGGTGAAGGCCATGAAGAGGAAATAGACTATGTAAGAGTTTTCAGGATCGAAGACGAAAGGAACAGCGGCGCACGCGGCGAGAAGGACGATCCACAACCCGAGGCTTTTCCTGTTCATTCTTTTCATAGCTTTGCACTCGTATCCCGTGAAAAGAGACCTTCCGGTTTAAACATGAGCACCAGGAGAAAAACCGCATAGGAGATCACGTCCGCCCATCCCCCCGTGAGGAAGAAAGCGCCATAGTTTTCAACCACACCCAAGACGATACCGCCCAGCAGTGCCCCCATTACATTGCCCATACCCCCGAGGGCCAAAGCGATCATGGCTTTAAGACCGAAGACGAACCCGGAGAAAGGGTCGAAGGCGTAGGTCGTTGCCGTGGCAACGCCTGCGAGGCCTGCGAGACCCATGCCTAAAGCAAACGTGACGGTATTGACCGTGTGCGGGGTGATGCCGACAAGCATCGCATACTCCAGGCTTTCCGAGGCGGCCCTCACCGCCTTTCCCATGAGCGTTCTCTTCAAAAAAAACGTCACTGCCGCCGTACCCAGAACGGCCATTGCAAATGCCACGAGACGCACAAAAGAGACATTCAAGCCGAATACCGACAGGGCGTAGGACGAGTACTTTATCGCGATGGCCCTGGAATTACCCGTAAAGAGCACGAACATGAGGTTTTCCAGAAGGGCCATGAGGCCGAAGGCGATCAGGAGGGTCGGGAACTGGCCGGCTCTGGCGACCTTTCTGAAGAGGCCCTGATAAAGGGCGACACCCAGGATCAGGGACATGGGAACGACGAGGAGGATGGAGATGTAAGGGTCGATACCCCAGAGATGGAAGAGCCAAAAGCTGCCATAGGCCGCGAGAATGATGAGGGTCCCCTGGGCGATGAAAATAATGCGCATGGTGCCGAAGATGAGACTGAGCCCAATGGCGGCAATACCGTACATAGTACCGAAAAGAATGCCGTTAATCAGAAGCTGGAAAAAGATATCAACGGGCATGCGTGATCCTCACTGAAGACTGCCCATATATGCTTTCTTGATCTCTGGATCGGTCAGGAGTTCGTTTCCTGTTCCCATCATACTGATCCTCCCGGTCTTGATTACGCAGGCGTGATCGGCAATCCTCAGCGCCTGGTGGATATTTTGCTCTACGAGGAGAATGGTAACGCCTTGAGCCTTCAACGCAGCAATGATCTCAAAGACCTTCTGGACCACCAAGGGAGCAAGTCCGAGCGAGGGCTCATCAAGCATAAGAAGTTTCGGTTTTGACATAAGCGCCCGCCCGATGGCAAGCATCTGCTGCTCCCCCCCGCTCATCTTGCCCGCAAGCTGGTCTTGTCGGGTAGTGATCGGAGGAAACAGGCTGAATACCCACGCCAGGCTTTCCCGCTTTTGCGACCGGCAACGTCTTGGAAATGCTCCGAGCTCAAGGTTTTCAAGGACTGTCATGGCGGAGAAGAGGCCTCTTCCTTCCGGCACCAGGGAAATACCGGCATCTACCACCCGCATAGCGCTCTTTCCGTCAATCCGGGAGCCGAGGAATTCTATTTTTCCCGAGGAGGGATGAAGGAGACCCGTGACCGTCCTCAGTATTGTCGACTTCCCCGAGCCATTCGATCCTATAATGGAGAACACCTCGCCCTCATACACTTGAAACCCTACATCCCAGAGGGCTTGGGCATCGCCATAGAAAACGTTCAGGTTCGAGACGTCAAGCAAGAGGTTCGCCAAGATAAGCCTCCACCACTCTCTTGTTCGTTGCGATCTCTTTCGCTTTACCCTCGGCAATCTTCCTGCCGTAGTCGAGAACCACAATGCGGTCGCAGAGGTTAAAGACAGCGTCCATTTTGTGTTCGATCCAGATGATGGAGATACCCCGGGTCTCTCTGATGTTGCGAATGACGCCCATGATAATCTCGGTTTCGGTAGGATTTAAGCCAGCCAGGGGCTCGTCGAGGAGGGCAAGGCCGGGCCGGGCCGCGATGGCCCTCGCGATCTCTATCAGCCTACGATCGGAGTAGGTGAGCTGGGCCGATATCGTGTCCCTCACGGCCGTGAGATTGAGGAGCTCCAGACAGGCGAGGGCCTCACTCAGCGCCTGCTTTCCCGCACCCCTTCTTCCGTAGACAGCGCCGACAAGCACGTTTTCAAGCACCGTCATGGTCGGGCAGATGCGCACCAGCTGAAAGGTACGGGCGACACCCCTCCTGCACACACGGTGCGGCTTGAGGCCAACCAGGCTTTTGCCCTGATAGGAAATCGCACCCGCACTCGGCCGGTAGACACCGGTAATCAGATTAAAAAGGGTGCTCTTCCCCGCCCCGTTTGGTCCTATGAGCCCCAGGATATCCCCCTCCTCCAACTGAAAGGAGACATCCTGGAGCACCTGGAGTCCGCCAAAAAACTTACTGAGGTTGGATATCTCAAGAAGCATACGGTCCCTCTTACACGCGCCCGCTCGCGCGCCTCATTCACGAGGCGCCAATTAGAAGGGATACTGCCGAGGGATGCGCTGGACGCTAATCCAGCGCAGTTCGGTAAATTCTTCCAGCGCTGCCCGGCCCCCGAACCGGCCCCAGCCGCTATCTTTCACCCCTCCAAACGGGACCTGCGGCTCATCATGCACGGTCTGGTCGTTGATGTGGACAATGCCCGATTCGATGCGCTCAGCCAGATCGAGTCCTTTCATAAAATCACTCGTGAAAACGCTCGCCGAAAGTCCGTACGCGGTACTGTTTGCGACAGTCAAGGCCTCTTCTGCGTTTTCAACTTCAATTATCGAAACGACAGGCCCAAAGGTTTCCTCGCACGAAAACGCAGTGCCGGGCTTCGCATTGGTCACTACAGTGGGATGATAGCACAACCCGTCCGACACGCCACCGCACAATATCCTGGCCCCCTCACTGACCGCCTTCTCCACGCTCGTCTTGACCTGATCGAACTGGACCTTGTTGATAAGGGGACCGACAACCGTATCGGGCTCTTTAGGGTTGCCGACTTTGAAGGTTGATACCTTCTTCACGAACTTATCCGTGAACTCCTTTGCCACGGGCTTCTCGATTATGATGCGCCTGGTTGACATACATATCTGGCCCTGGTGGAGGAAGGCGCCGAAGGCGGCCGCGTTCACGGCGTCATCGATGTTGGCGTCTCTCAGAACGATCATGGGGTTCTGCCCGCCCAGCTCCAGAGCCACCCGCTTCAGGTGCCGCCCCGCCTTTTCGGCAAGCTGGCGCCCGACGGCAGTCGAACCGGTTAAGCTTATGCGGCGCACCTTCGGATTCTCGATGAACTCGTCACCGATCTCAGCGCTACCTCCTGGTCCGTTGGTGACGAGATTTAAGACCCCTTTGGGAAAACCGGCTTCGTGGAAAACCTCTGCGATGACAACCCCGCCGGCCGCGGCCGATTCGGTCGAAGGCTTGAGGACCGTCGTATTTCCGTAAGCGATAGGCAGGCAGATCGAGCGCAGCGACAGGATTAACGGCGCATTCCAGGGTCCTATACCAGCAACCACTCCTACCGGCTGACGCATGGCCATGTAGAATGCCCCGGGCAGATCCGCAGGGATGATTTCCCCAGTGGCACCGTGCACCTGCGCAGCCGCTTCCCGAAGGAGACCCGGCGTGAACATCGACTGAAACATGGCAAAGCCAAAGGTGCACCCCGTTTCCTCGGCAAGGATCGTAACTATCTGGTCCTGCTTCTTTTCGAGGATATCGGCTGCCTTCAGAAACAAAGCCTGGCGCTCGGCCGGAAGCGTCCGCGACCAGGCGGGGAAGGCGGCGGCGGCGGCCTCGACGGCACGCTTGGCGTCAGCCCGTTTTCCCGCTGGGACCCTGGCGAAGACTTCGCCCGCGTAAGGGTTTAGATCGTCGTAAACCTCGCCGTCTGAGGCGGCGACCCATTCACCGTTAATATACATTCTGTAATCTCTGGCCATTTTTCCTCCTCCCGTATATATTGTGCCTGTGCGCTGTTGGTCCACTCCCCTCTCGAGCACGAGCCGGCCTATCGCAGTAAGTTCTTTTGGTCTGCCCTTCCTTGTGCTCTCAGTAAAGCGAGAGACCGCCGTCATGGACGATCATCTGGCCGGTAACAAAGGCGCTGTCGTCCGTAGCAAGAAAGAGCGCCAGACCGACGAGATCTTCCGGCTTACCGGGCCTCTTTAAACAGCGCCCCTGCAATTGAAGTTCATCAAGGGGCGGCAAGGGCAATGCCTTGCTCCGGTCGAACTGATCTCCGCCCTCCGAATGGGTAAAGCCGGGGGCAATGGTATTGACCCTGATATTGAAATCGCCCAATTCCCGTGCCATAGACCGGGTTAAGGCCATGATAGCTCCCTTGGAAGCCACATAATGGGGCATGCCCGGCACGCCTTCCAGAATTGACGCAGAGGAGATGTTGATGATCTTTCCCCCCTTGTCTTTCATATAGGGGAAGACAGCCTTGATACAGTGGAAGGCGCCGCTCGTGTTGATCTCTACCACCCGCTTATACTCTTCGCTTGTGAGCTCCATGAACGGCTTTAAAACAATAGTGGCGAATACGGCCGCGTTGTTGATGAGGATGTCTATCGCGCCGAACCGATTGACCCCTGCCTTGATCAAAGCAAAACACTGCTTCTCGTCATTCACGTCCGTTTTGACATAGATCGCTTCGCTACCCTCTTTTTCCACTCGCTTTACGGTATTCCCGGCATCCGCAACGTCGCCTATGACGATCTTTGCGCCCTCTCTCGCAAACCCGACCGCAAAGGCGGCTCCGATGCCTTGCGAGGCTCCTGTGATGACTGCTACCTTTCCGCTGAGTCTCATATCATTCCTCCTTTCCCTCTTATTAGGTTCTATCTCTTCGTTTTGAATGAAGCATCCGGTGAAACAAAAAACCCCCTTTGCCCGTCATTAGGCAAAGAGGGCTCCGTTACCCCCGCTGAATTAGTTATGAGCTGCACTAATACTCCCATGCGGAAAAAGAAATGTCAACTAAAAAGTTGCGCGTACATTTACTTGATCGCCCCGAGCTGTTTGGACAATCCGTATACGTCCATTACATCCCAGTGCTCGGCAAGCTTGTCGTCCTGTACGCGAAATACGTCGACCGCAATTAACTACCCCGCAGCAAGCTGCGAGGTATATTGGGATAAAGACACATTTCATGACAAGCCTCACGGATCACCCCGGAGCAAGCTCCGAGGAATCCTTTTGATTGAATGCGTATTTCTAACCGGAAACGGTGTGCCGAGCCATTCCCTCTGGATGATCCCCGAATACGTGCCGTAAACTCACACCTGGTTACCTTCCGCTTGATTATGTTAGACGACAATAGTATAGTTGTAAAGTAGGCATCATGAAGTTATATAGTTACTATTTAGATACTATTGCGACTTTAAAGGAGAAAATATATGCAATGGGACGTATACAACGAGCGCTGCCCGACGAGAATCCTCCTCGACCGCGTCGCCGATAAGTGGACAGTCCTTGTTGTCGGCGCTCTGGAAGAGAAGACCAAGCGGTTTGGACAGTTACGCCGAGAGATCGGAGGCGTGTCGCAAAAGATGCTGACGCAGACCCTCAGGCAACTGGAAAGGGACGGGGTTGTCTGCCGCAGGATCTACGCCTCCGTGCCGCCGAAAGTCGAGTATTCCCTTACCGAGCTCGGTCTAAGCCTCGTGCCGGTCCTCGCGACCATCAAGGAATGGTCGGAGACCCACATCCAAATTGTCCTTAAGGCCCGCGACGAGTACGACACGAGGGTTGGCGGCTCTGATGAGATTGAGAGGTGACGACCCAACCGAAACGGCATTGAAGTTCAACCGTAAGTAAATTTCGGGTACTACTATCCCGTGTTCAATCACGGATTCAACTTCATCCGATCAATACCCGATAGATCCCGTAGTCATCATCCTTAAACACGTTGAATACCACACGTCTGATTCTCGCGTCATCGGCGAGAAGGCCCATCACGGTTCGTACGGCGATCTCGGCCGCTGCCCGTTTCCGAAGCCGAATCGAAGCAACTCGTCACGCCGTTGCCGGCCCACGCACATAGCCCTGGCATCGTGCGAACAGTTAAGGGCGTTGCCGCGAGCGCGCAATATCGCAGGATAGCGAGTGGACCCGGTATCCGGGCCCCCTCGCGATTGTTCTTCCTAGAAGTCTATCTCTCTCGGCGGTTGGCCGGAGAAGTCCGCGAGCGTCGCGTGGCCGTGCTCGATATAGAAGACCTCTAAAATAGGGTTGTCCGCGGTTTTGTATATGGACTTCACGAGTTGGCTTGCTTCGAGTACTTTGGCCTTCATCGCGAGATCATCCGTGAACCGTACTCCACCTCTCACACGAATCCACTCATACTTCTGGTTGGCCATCGAGAGCTCCACGAAGGGATGCGCCTTTAACTGCACGTACACATCCTTGGTGTTGTTCGTGCAGAAGTAGATTTTTCCTCCTTCTTCTAGCATGAACTGAAAGGGCCTTACCCGCGGCTCTCCCTTATCGAGGGTGGCGAGAAAGACATTGATATTTTCTTTGAGAAACTTGATTACCTGATCCATGATTACCCCCGTGATCACTGAAATGAATGCGTGTTTTCCCGGCGACTTCTACTTGATCGCCCCGAGTTGTTTGAACAGTCCGTAAATGTCCATCACATCCCAGTGCTCGGCGAGCTTGCCGTCCTGCATACGGAATATGTCGACGGCATCGACGGCATACTTCTGACCGGACGCCGGTATGCCCAGCCAGTCCTTTTGCAGCGTCCCCGAATATGTACCGTAAACCCAGACCTCATTACCTTCCGCAACCATCTTCTTCAACGTATAGGTCCAGTCCGGTACCGAAGCGAACCATGCCGAAAAGAACTCCTTGAACCCTTTGGCACCCTGGGCCACGAGCGGGTTGTGTTGGATGTAGTCGGCCTTCATGTACTGGTCGACTCCTGACAGGTCTTTCTTCGCGAAGACCCTCTCGGCGAACCCGCCTATGACCGCTTTGTTGGCATCAGTCGCGTTCTCTGCCATTACTGCACCAGCAGCAATGAACATTACGATAACTACGACCAAACCCATCTTTACTGCCTTCTTCATCTTAGACCTCCTTCTTTTACTAGTTTCAATTCATCCTGCTTGACTATCGTAGACTCTAATGTTACATTTGTAAAGTAGGCATATTAAAGTATTATAGTCACTATTTATATACTATTGCGACTTTAAAGGAGAAAATATATGCAATGGGACGTATACAACGAGCGCTGCCCGACGAGAATCCTCCTCGACCGCGTCGCCGATAAGTGGACAGTCCTTGTTGTCGGCGCTCTGGAAGAGAAGACCAAGCGGTTTGGACAGTTACGCCGAGAGATCGGAGGCGTGTCGCAAAAGATGCTGACGCAGACCCTCAGGCAATTGGAAAGGGACGGGGTTGTCTGCCGCAGGGTCTACGCCTCCGTGCCGCCGAAAGTCGAGTATTCCCTTACCGAGCTCGGTCTAAGCCTCGTGCCGGTCCTCGCGACCGTCAAGAGAGAAGGCAAGGGCAAAAAGAACGTGATGTACTGCCTGCACACCTGTCTAGACCACGCGTGGCGGTCCGGTCGTATTCCAGCCATGCCGGCTTTTCCTAAGGAGAAAGACTATCAGATTGTGCAATCGGTCATTCAATGGCTGCCCGAAGAGCGACAGCGGAAGGTAATCGAAGCCATACCGATCGAGCACCAGCCTATTTTCTGGTGGTTGAAGTACCATCTCCGGAGGCCCGCGGAGGCGATGGCGTTACGAAAGGAAGATTTCGATGGCGGGATGTTCACCGTGCATCGAGGTTTTTCTGCCAAGGTACCTCTGGACAGAACCAAGACAGGGGAGATTCACGCGGTGCCCATGGTAAGCGACTTCGAACCGTTCATCGAGATCGAGGAGCAGAAGCAGAAGGCAAACGGGATAATCTCGCACTACTTCTTCCGTGCATCCCAGGGGGAAGC